>Ga0307509_10012771_pt1 | contig 10003 bp, 10 predicted proteins | sample 10_EM_MG_FD_202245 | JGI IMG/M metagenome (GOLD analysis project Ga0307509, IMG submission 202245) | Populus trichocarpa ectomycorrhiza microbial communities from riparian zone in the Pacific Northwest, United States - 10_EM | ecosystem: Host-associated > Plants > Roots > Unclassified | place... | reverse complement strand
CGCGATCGATGGACGTCCGTCCGCAGTGATCCGAGGGCAGTTGGCGCTCGACCTCGGCCGCGAGGACGTATACGAGCACGTACTCGGCTGGTTGGACCGGCTGCTGCGCGATTATCCGATCAGCTATCTGAAGTGGGATATGAACCGCCCGCCGACCGAGCGCGGCCGTCCCAGCGACCCGCAGCCTCGGGTCGTGGACCTCGACGCCGCGCACGTCGCGAACTACCACCGCATCCTGAGCAGCCTTCGGGCCGATCACCCCGACGTGATGATCGAGGGCTGCGCCGGCGGGGGAGGGCGGGCCGATGCCGCGGCCGTGGCCGCGACCGACGTCATCTGGCCCAGCGACAACACCGGCCCGCAGGACCGGCTCACCATTCAGCACGGCTTCCTGCACGCCCACGCGCCGCACGTGATGGGTTCGTGGGTGACGGATTCCGCAGGGTATTTCGACACCCGGCCGCGTTCGCTGCGCTTCCGCTTCGTGACAGCGATGGCCGGAGCGCTCGGCATCGGCGCCGACGTGCGGGCGTGGACGGTCGAGCAGCGCGCCGAGGCCGCCGAGTGGATCGGCTGGTACAGGAAGTGGCGCGCGACGATCCACCAGGGCGACGCGCACCTGCTCGGCACCCCGGCGGACGACACGTGCGGCGTGCAGTATTCCGCGCCGGACGGCTCGCACGAGATCGTCCTCGCCTGGAACAGCGGCACTCTCAACGGTCTACCACTGCTCCCCGGACGCCCGGACCGCCTCCGGCTACGCGGCCTGGACCCGGCCGCGCGCTACGTGGACGAGGCTTCGGGCGTGGAGTACAGCGGCGCCCATCTCGTCCACGCCGGGCTGCCCTGCGCGTGGCGCGCCGACTTCGACGCCGACGCGGTGGTGCTCAAGCGGCGTTGAGAGCCTTCACAATTCATAATTAATCTCAGGACAACCGGGAGTAAGGAGTCTCCATCCGATGAATCAGTCGGGATCCGTCGCCGTGGTCACGGGCGCCGCGTCGGGCATCGGCGCGGCGACCGCCGAACGGCTGGCCCGCGACGGCGCCGCCGTGGTGCTCGCGGACGTCGCCGAGCAGGCCGGGGACGCGGTCCGCGCCCGGATCGCCGACGCGGGCGGACGCGCCGTCTTCGTGCGCGCCGACGCCGCCGCCGAGGAGGACTGGGCCCGCGTCGTCGAGGCCGCGCACGCGTTCGGCCCGGTGAACGTGCTGGTCAGCAACGCGTACGCGTCCGAGGTCGCCGCCGCGCACGAGACCTCGCTCGCCTCCTGGGACCGGCAGCTGGCCGTCAGCCTCACCGGATCCTTCCTCGGCTTCCGGGCCGTGCTGCCCGACCTGCGCGAACAGGGCGGCAGCGCGGTGCTCGTCTCCTCGGTGCACGCACGTTTCGGCATGCCGGGCCATCCCGCGTACGCGGCGGCCAAGGGCGCGCTCGTGTCGCTGTGCGGACAACTCGCGGTCGAGTACGCGCCGCGCGTCCGGGTGAACGTCGTGCTGCCGGGACCGATCATGACCAGCGCGTGGGACCGGATCGGCGAGGCCGACCGCCGGCTGTCCGTCGCGGCCACGCCCGCGGGGCGCTTCGGCACCCCCGAAGAGGTGGCGGCCGCGATCGCCTTCCTCGCCGGGCCGCAGGCCTCGTTCATCACCGGGACGAGCCTCGTGGTCGACGGCGGCTGGTCGGTCGCCAAGGCCTCGGCTTGATTCCCGGATCTCAAAGAAACTAAGGACACGTAACAGATGTCGCTGTACGGAAACCGAGGGGTACACGGCCAGACCGTGGACACCCTCGCCCAACGCGTGCTCAGCGGCGCCCTGCCGGAGGGCGCGACGCTCGACCTGCCGGCCTTGCAGGCCGAGCTCGGCGTCAGCCTGACCGCGCTACGCGAGTCGCTGAAAGTGCTCACGGCCAAGGGCTTGGTGGACGCGCGGCAGAAACGCGGGACCTTCGTGCGGCCGCGCTCGGACTGGAACCTGCTCGACCCGGACGTGCTGCGCTGGCAGTTCAGCGCCGTGGCGGATGCCGCGCTGCTGCAAAGCCTCGACGAGGTGCGCGGCATCATCGAGCCGGCGGCGGTCCGGCTGGCCGCGATCCGGCGCACCGACGAGGATCTCGCCGGGCTCGACGCGGCCCTGACCGCGATGTCGAAGGCTGACGGACCCGGCAGCGCGGTCGAGGCGGACCTCGCCTTCCACCGCGCCCTCCTCAACGCCACTCACAACGAACTGCTCGAGCGCATGCAGACGGTGCTCGAATCCGCGCTCGCCGCACGTGACCAGTTGGTGCACGGCACCGAGGACGCGTCCGACGACCCGGTGCCCAGCCACATGGCTGTTCTCGACGGCGTGCGAGCGCAGGACCCCGGGGCGGCCGAGGCGGCCATGCGGGCCCTGCTGGACAAGGCGATCAGCGACGAGGAGCGACTGCGCTCGGGAACGGACGGCCGGTGAAGATCACGAGGGTCGAGACCTTCCTCGTTCCGCCGCGCTGGCTGTTCTGCCGCATCGAGACCGACGACGGGATCATCGGCTGGGGCGAGCCGGTCGTCGAGGGACGCGCCGAGGTCGTGCGCGCGGCGGTGGACGTGCTCGCCGAATACCTGATCGGCCAGGATCCGCTGCGGATTCAAGATCATTGGCAGGTGCTGACCAAGGCGGGCTTCTACCGCGACGGCCCGGTGCTCAGCAGCGCCGTCGCAGGGATCGACCAGGCCCTCTGGGACATCGCCGGCAAGCACTACGAGGCACCCGTGCACGCGCTGCTCGGCGGCCCGGTGCGCGACCGGGTCCGGGTCTACGCGTGGGTCGGCGGCGATGAGCCCGCCGAACTCGCCGAGTCGATCGCGGCGCAGGTCGAGGCCGGATTCACCGCGGTCAAGATGAACGCCAGCGGCCGGATATCGCCCATCGCCACGGCGGCCGAGGTGGCCGGCGTCGTCGACCGCGCGGCGACCGCGCGCGGGGCTCTCGGCCCGCACCGGGACTTCGCGATGGACTGCCACGGACGCTTCACCCCGGCCACCGCGCGACGGGTGATCCCCGAGCTCGCGCCGCACCGGCCGCTGTTCGTCGAGGAGCCCGTGCTTCCGGAACACCAGCAGGCTCTGGCGTCGCTCGTCGCCGCGAGCCCCGTGCCGCTGGCGACCGGCGAGCGGATCTACGGCCGGGCGGGATTCCTGCCGGTGCTGCAGGCCGGGATGGCCGTCGTGCAGCCCGACCTCTCGCACGCGGGCGGCATCAGCGAGGTGATCAGGATCGCGTCGCTCGCCGAGACCTTCGGCGCGCTGCTCGCCCCGCACTGCCCGCTCGGCCCGATCGCGCTCGCGGCAAGCCTGCAGGTCGGCTTCGCGACCCCCAACCTGCTGATCCAGGAGCAGAGCCTCGGCATCCACTACAACAAGGAGGCCGATCTGCTCTCGTATGTCCTGGACCCCGAGCCGTTCCGCTTCGTCGAAGGCCACGCCGTGCGCGGTCAGGCGCCGGGACTCGGTGTCACGGTGGACGAGGCGGCAGTGCGCGCCGCCGACCAGATCGCGCACCGCTGGCGCAATCCGGTCTGGCGGCACCCCGACGGCTCGCTGGCCGAGTGGTGACCGTGCCGAGCTTCGAGCAGGTGCCGCTGAGCGTCCGCACCGACGCCGATCACGGAGGCAGATGGACCTCGCTGATCGGAGCTGGGCGCGAATGGCTCTGGCATCGCGACGAGCCGAGGCGGAGGCAGGTCGTCCCCGGCGACGCCTTCGCCGACGCGGGCGGCCTCGAGGAGTGCGTGCCCACCGTGCGCGGCGACCCCGACCACGGAGACGCCTGGAGTCGAGCCTGGACGGCCACAGGCGATGAAGAGTTCCGCGTCACCTGCCCGGACTTCGAGCTCACCCGCCGCATCGACGTGCGGACCGGCTCCGTAGTCGCCGACTACCGCCTCGTCGCCGAGCCGGGCCACCGCTTCCTGTGGGCGGGTCATGCGCTCCTCGACCTGACCCCGGACGCTCATCTACACATTGATCAGGGCACTGCAACCCGCGTCTTCCCCCGCTCCGACGGCGCTGAATGGATCGAAGGGGAGTGGCCCGCCCCCGCCGGTCTCCGCCTCGACACCCTCGGCCCGGACGACGCAAGCGCCATCGGCGCCGTCATCAGTGCCCATACGGCAGTGGTCGACGACGGTCCGGACCGACTGCGCCTATCCTTGCAGGTCACCGACCAGCCGGCGTCGATCGCCTTGTGGCGAAACCTCGGCGGATTCCCGGCCGACGACCCGTACCGCAGCATCGGCGTGGAACCGATGCTCGGCCGCGTCTTCGATCTCGCGCACGCCGACGATGACGGGGACTGTGCCGTCACCCCGTCGTCCGGCGAGGTGCGCTGGCGCCTGACGATCACCGCGTACCATCTCAAGGAATAGATAGATATGGATCTCCAATCCCTGCTCCGCGAGCGCCGCTTGCTCGCCATCGTGCGCGGCCGAAACGCCGAATCAGCGCTCGCCACCGTGCTCGCCCTGGCCGACGAGGGCGTCGGCCTGATCGAGGTCTCACTCACCACCGAGCGTGCCCTCGACGTCATCTCGCGCGCCCGCACGACGCTCGGTTCCGGCACCGTCCTCGGCGCGGGAACCGTCGTCACCACGCAGGACGCGCGCGACGCCCGCGCCGCCGGAGCCGAATTCTTCGTGACGCCGGGCCTCGGCGACGGCGCCCTCGAGGCCCAGCACACCGGTCTGCCGACGATCGTCGGCGCGCTCACGCCCTCGGAGGTCATCGCGGCGCGCGCCATCGGCGCGGAGGCGGTCAAGCTGTTCCCCGCCTCGGCGCCGGGCGGCCCCGAGTATCTGCGTGCCCTGCGATCTCCGTTCCCGGATGTGCCGTTCGTCCCGGTCGGCGGCGTGGACGCGGAGTCCGGCCGCCGCTATCTGGAACTCGGCGCGATAGCCGTCGGGGTCGGCAGTCCGCTGATCGGCGACGCGGCGGACGGCGGTGACCTGGACGCCCTGCGTGAGCGTTCCCGCGCGTTTCTCCGGATCGCCGCCGAGGTCGGCCGGTGACGCGCGGCCCCTCCGTCGCCTGCGTCGGCGAGACCATGGTGTCGTTCATCCCGACGGACGGCGCGGCCCTCGACTCCACCGAAAAGCTCGGCCTGGACACGGCCGGAGCCGAGTCGAACGTGGCCATGTACCTCGCCGACCACGGCATCGACGCGCGCTGGGTATCAAGGCTCGGCGACGATGCCTTCGGCCGCCGCGTGCTCGACCACGTGCGCTCGGCCGGGGTCGACGTCTCGGCCGTGCGCATCGATCCGAATCGGCCAACTGGGCTTCTGTTCAAAGACCCTGGTCGGGTGGGTACCAGGGTCTCCTACTACCGGCACGGCTCGGCCGCCTCCGCGATGGACAGACATGTGCTCGACGAAGACGTGATGCGCACCGCCGGTGTCTGGCACTTCACCGGCATCACCCCCGCGCTTTCCACGACCTGCCGCGAGTTGGTCGAAGCCGCCTTGAGCGCCGGCGTCCCACGCCCCGTCATCAGCTTCGATGTGAACTACCGCCCCGCCGTCTGGCGCGAGTCGCCCGACGACCTGTTGCGCCGCCTGGCCCAGGCCGCCGACATCGTGTTCGTCGGACTCGACGAGGCCCAAACGCTGTGGGGCGAGGCGCTCCGCGACCCCGATGATGTACGAGCGCTGCTTCCCAGTCCGCGAATCCTCGTGGTCAAGGACGGCGCGAGCGCGGCCACGGCGTACCACGGCGACACCCGCGCGATCGTGCCCGCGCTCCCCGTCGAGGTCGTCGAACCCGTCGGCGCCGGAGACGCCTTCGCCGCGGGCTTCCTGGCTGGTCACCTGCGTGGCCAGCCCGCTGAGCACTGCCTGCGCAAAGGCCACCTGACCGCCGCGTCCGCCCTCTCCGTGACCGGCGACCACGGCCCGCTGCTCGACGAGCTAGAGATCATGCGGCGTGACGAAGCGCACTAGACGCGCCGACCCCGAAGCGGCCTGATCCCATCCGCCAGACCATTCGAACACCGCCACCGCCGCGGTCGGGAACTTGTGGTGCATCCGCTCGCGCTCGTCGCTCGGGGCGTTCCCGGCCAGCGTGAGGGCCAGGTACTCGAGCCCCGGATTGTGCCCGATCACGAGCAGCGTCCCCGCGCTGGCCGGAGCGCCTCCGATCACGTCAAGCAGCTCCTGCACGCTGGCCCCGTACACGCGCGGCTCGAACTCGGTCGCCGGATCGACGTCGAGCCCGTCCCGCACCAGCTCCCAGGTCTGGCGGGTGCGGAGGGCCGTGGAGCACACCACGTGGTCGGGCCGGTAGCCCGCCTCGCGCAGCCACCGGCCCATCACGGGCGCATCGCGTCGGCCCCTGTCGGCAAGCGGCCGCTCGTGGTCGGCCACGTCCTCGGGCCAATCCGACTTGGCGTGCCGCAGGAGCACCAGCGTCCGGTTCGTCGTCTGTCCGTTCATACCTCCAGTGTGGCGGAGGTCGCGTCCAACAGCTCGAGGAGCATGCGGGCTCGGGACAGCTCGGTCGCGGTGAACGGCATGGCGGGTCGGGTGGCGATGTAGGTGGTGCCGTCGGCGTGCCGGAGTGTCAGGGTCGTGCCGTCGGTCCACGCGTCGGGCGCGGCGGTCTCACCGGCCTCGATCGTCAGACTGCTGGCATCGAGGAGCTCGGTGAACACGGTCGTGAATGCGCCGGGGTCGCGCACGAGGCGGTTGGCGAGCTCCAGCGCGCGGGTCGGCGCGTCGAGCAGAGCGAGCACGTTGGTCGGCACGGCGTGCGTGAAGCGCCCGCCGACGGCGTTCACCGCGGCGCAGATCCGTTCGGCGGACTCGTCCTCGGAGGCCTCGATGAGGAATTCGTCGATCACCCCGTTCGGCGCGGGGTGCACCTCGAGGGTGTGGATGTTCGCCCCGGCGGCGGCCAGCGCTCCGGCCAGCACGGCGAGGCGGCCGGGCGTGTTGTCGATCTCGGCCCGCACCCGCCAGAACACGCTGGTCGACTCCGCGTCGATCGGCTCGGCGGTCTCGCTGGACTCAGCGGCCGCCGCGGACCCGGCGGGCGGCGCGTGGTCCGTGCGTCGGAGCCAGATGTGGTGGCCCACGGTTCCGGCGATCAGTGCGACGCCCAGCCCGATGAGCGCGGCCGAGCCGTGCTGCCGCAGACCGAACACGTCGGCGAAGGCATCGGCCAGTCCGGCCGTCGCGAGCAGTGAGGCGAGTTCCACCAGGTGCCTGTGGTGGCGGGTCGAGTTACGTGAGGTCATGATCCAAGAGTGGCTGCGCAACGTTGCATCACCGAACACAGCCTGTGACAGCCGCGTAAAGATCGAAAATCACAGCGCGCCGCACGCCACCGCGACCCCGACCGCGATCAGCACCACCGCCCCGAGCACCTCGCCGCGCCGTCCGGCCACCGCGCCGATCCGCGCCCCCGACTCCAGCCCGACCAGCGACATCGCCACGCTCATCGCGCCGATCACGAGGGCGGCGACCGGCAGGCTGACCCGGTAGGCGCCGAGGGCGAACCCGACGGCGAGATTGTCCACGCTGAGGGCCAATCCGGTGACCAGCAGCCTGCCGAGCGCCTGTCCGGCGGCCCCGGCCGCCTCATCCTCGTCGTCACCGCCGCGCAGCGTTTGCCGGAGGCCGTAGAGCCCGGTCGCGATCAGCAGGCCCGCCCCGATCCAGTGCGCGGCCGAGCCCAGGGTCGAGGCCAGACCGCGGCCGAGTGCCAGCCCGAGGATCGGCATCCCGGTCTCGAAAAGCCCGAACACGAGCGCGACCCGGACCCTGGCCCGCCGGTCCACCCCGAAGATCCCGATGCCGATCGCGGCGGCGAAATTCGACAGCCCCAAAGCCGGCGCGACCGGCACGAGTGCGAGCACCGTGCCACTCTGGCCGCGCCTGACGAGGCTCGATCCGTCTACGTGTCGGTCCCGACTCGGCGCGAACACGCCGGGAAGGTTCGTGAGAGCGCTTCCGCCTACGTGTCGGTCCCGACGCGGCGCGAACGCGCCGGGAAGGTTCGTGAGAGCTCTTCCGTCTACGTGTCGATCCCCGACTCGGCGCGAACACACCGGGAATGTTCGTGAGAGCTCTTCCGTCCGTCTACGCCTCGATCCCCGACTCCGCGCGTACGCGGCGGGAGGGCGCGAAGCGGTAGAGGTCGAGGATCTCCGGCGGCTCGGCGAGCCCGGGGCCGCCCGCCTGGACCCAGTCGGCGATGTCGGCGACCGCGTCCGCGTCGTGAATCAGGCCGAGCCAGACCGGCCGCCCGCCTTTGGCGCGCCCGGCCGGCGCCGGTGAGACGACGATGACGTTGGACTGCTCGCACACGTCGAGGCAGTCGGAGATCCGTACTCGTTCCCTGCCGAGGCGCTCGCGCAGGGCGGCGAGCTGACCGGCGTGATCGGTGCCGGGGTTCTTCTCGGCCCGTCCGCAGCAACAGCCCCGGCATACGGTTACCGTCGCCGTCTTTTCTTTCTGCTTCTTGCTCACCGGCTCCCCAACGCCCTCGTCCACGCAGACGTGCGCAGCAGCCGCAGGCCGTTGAGCCCCACGATCACGGTGGAGCCCTCGTGCCCGAGCACGCCGAGCGGCAATGGCAGATGTCCGGCTAGGTCCCAGGTCACGAGGCTAAGGATAATCACCGAAGCGATCACGAGGTTCGCCTGCACAACCGTGCGCGCGCGACGGGAAAGCGTGATGACGGCCGGGACGGTGGACAGGTCGTCGCGCATGATCACGGCGTCGGCGGTGTCCAGCGCGAGGTCGGACCCTGCCCGGCCCATCGCGACGCCGGTATGCGCGGCGGCGAGCGCGGGAGCGTCGTTCACGCCGTCGCCGACCAGCAGCACGCGCTGACCCTCCGCCTCGAGCGCTCGCACAGCCGCGACCTTGTCCTGCGGCAGCAGCCCAGCGTGCACGTCGGCGATCCCGGCCTGCGTGGCGAGCAGCTCGGCCGCGCGCCGGTTGTCACCCGTAAGCAGCAGCGGCGCGGTTCCGGTCACCGACGTGATGCGCGACACGGCGGCAGCGGCCGCCGGACGAATCCGATCGGCGATCCCGAGCACCGCCACCGGCTTACCGGCCACCCGCACAAGCGCGGCCGTATGCCCACCACCTTCGAGCTCTGCGATCACGTCGGCGAGCTCGTCCTCGCTGGGCCCCTCGACCAGCCGCGTCGGGCTGCCGATCTCCACCGCGTGCCCCTGTACCGTCGCCCGAACGCCCTGGCCGGGAGTCGCGGCGAACTCGGAGGCCTGCACGAGCGTGTGCCCGCGCTCGCGAGCCGCGCTGACGATCGCCCGAGCCAGCGGATGTTCCGACGGATTCTCCGCAGCGGCCGCCAGCGCCAGAATCTGCTGCTCGCTCAGCTCCGCGGCAGACAGGACGCGGACGTGCGCCAGCCGCGGCGTCCCCTCCGTCAGCGTCCCCGTCTTGTCGAACGCCACGCGGGTCGTCGTGCCCAGTTGCTCCATCACGATCGCGGACTTGACCAGCACGCCGTGCCGCCCTGCGTTCGCCATCGACGCGAGCAGCGGCGGCATCGTCGCGAGCACGACGGCACACGGCGAGGCCACGATCATGAACGTCATCGCGCGCAGCAGTGTCGGCTGGAACGCCGCGCCCGCCAGCAGCGGGATCGCGAACAGCAGCAGTGTCGCGGTGACCATGCCGATCGAGTAGCGCTGTTCGACCTTTTCGATGAACAGCTGCGTCTTGGCCTTGGTCTCGGAGGCCTCCTCGACCATCGCCACGATGCGCGCGACGACGCTCTCGGACGCCGGTCGTTCCACGCGCACCCGTAGGGCGCCGGTGCCGTTCAACGTGCCCGCGAACACCTCGTCGCCCTCGGACTTGGCTACCGGCAAAGGCTCGCCGGTGATCGTGGCCTGATCTACCTCGCTCGCCCCGGAGAGCACCTGCGCGTCGGCCGCGATCCGCTCGCCGGGACGCACCAGAACGACCTCCCCGACCTTGAATTCCGCCGCATC
>Ga0307509_10012770_pt1 | contig 10003 bp, 5 predicted proteins | sample 10_EM_MG_FD_202245 | JGI IMG/M metagenome (GOLD analysis project Ga0307509, IMG submission 202245) | Populus trichocarpa ectomycorrhiza microbial communities from riparian zone in the Pacific Northwest, United States - 10_EM | ecosystem: Host-associated > Plants > Roots > Unclassified | place... | reverse complement strand
CGCCGCCTTCGCGGCCGCGTCGTCGAGCAGGGCGCGCTGCGCCTCGGCGGTCTTCACCGCGGTGGCCTTGTCGCCGAGCTTGTCGAGGGTCTCGCGCAGGCTCGCCATCGCGTCGGAGCGATCATCGACCGAGAGATCCTTGCTCTCGGCGAGGATCTTCTGCCAGGTCTTCACCGCATCGCTACGCATCTGCTTCTGGGCAGCCGGATCCTTCAGCTCGTCCGCGCACGTCGTCGCGCTCACCAGGAAGTCGCTCGCGAGCGACGAGGTCCCGATCTGATCGAGGTTCTTCTCGGCGAGCTCGACGCAGCCCGCGAAGTCGCCGCGCTTGTGCTTCGTGAGGATCAACGTGTTGAGGAGCTCGGGCTTGGTCGCGACCGTCGCGGCCGCGAGGGCGGTGGTCAGCTCGGTCTCCGCGGTCGCGAAGTCCTTGCTCGCGAGCGCGCGCTGCGCGGCGAGCACGTGCGGGTTGTCGTGGGCGAGCCCGGCGTCGAGGAACGCGTGGAACTGCGGGAGGCTCGCCGCGCCGACGTAGCGCGCGAGCACGGCCTCGTTGCCGCTGTCGATCACGTAGAACGTCGGCCACGCCGAGATCGACAGCTTCTCGAGCGGCGCCGCGTTGACGTCGCGATCGGTGTCCAGCTTCAAGAACACGAACTTCGGATCGTCCGCGGCGAACGACGGATCGAGCATCACCGTCGTCTGCATCGACAGGCACGTGTGACACCACGGCGCCCACAGATCGATCACGACCGGGACCTCGCGCTGCTTGGCGCACGCGAGCGCGGCGGGATAGTCGTCCGCGATCCAGCGCAACGGCCCTTCCGCCTCGGCTTTCTTGCACGGGTCGGGCGCGGGCTGCGCGACCACCGGCGCCGGCTTGGTTTCGGACTTGGGTGGATCGCCCTTGCAGGCGGCACCGAGGACGATCGCGCAAACGACCAGCCGGAACATCTCTGCGTGATACCACCAAAATGCCGGCTTCCGAGCGAGTTCGGAGCGCTGGGCGCGCCTCGGCGAGGAAGCCAAAATGCTATGGTCCGCCGCCATGGCAACGCCGCGCGAGCCTCAGCCCGAGAAGACCCTCGACCGCATCATCCAGGAGCGGCGGGAAAAAGGTCAGGCGCTGCGCGAGGCGGGCTCGGATCCGTATCGCAACGACGTCCGCCCGGCGATCTCGATCGCGGAGGTACGCGCGCGGTACGAAGCGACCAAGCCGGCGCCGCCGGCCGAGAAGCCGGAGAAGGGCGAGAAGGGCAAGGGCCCGGGGATCCTGGCGATCGACGGCGACGCCCTGCGGGTCGGCGGCCGCGTGATGGTGAAGCGCGGTATGGGCAAGACCGTGTTCGCCCCGATCCGCGACACGACCGGCGACCTCCAGCTGTTCCTCAACGTCGATCACCTCGCGCCGGACGACTTCACGAACGTGCTCTCGCAGCTCGACGCCGGCGATCAGGTCGTCGCGGAAGGCCCCGCGTTCTGGACGCGCACCGGCGAGCTGTCGATCCTGACCAAGCGCCTGTGGATCGTGACCAAGTCGCTGCGCCCGCTGCCCGACAAGTGGCACGGCCTGTCCGACGTCGAGGCGCGCTATCGCCAGCGCTATGTCGATCTCGCCATCGATCCGGACGTCCGCGCGGTGTTTCGCAAGCGCTCGCAGATCGTCCGCGGCATCCGCAAGTTCCTCGACGATCGCCGGTTCCTCGAGGTCGAGACCCCGATGATGCACCCGATCATCGGCGGCGCCGCCGCGCGCCCGTTCGTGACCCATCACAACGCGCTCGACATGAAGCTCTACATGCGGATCGCGCCGGAGCTGTATCTGAAGCGCCTCGTCGTCGGCGGCTTCGACCGGGTGTACGAGATCAACCGCAACTTCCGCAACGAGGGGCTGTCTCGCCAGCACAACCCCGAGTTCACGATGCTCGAGTTCTATCAAGCCTACGCCACCTACGTCGACCTCATGGACCTGACCGAGCAGCTCGTCGCGAGCCTCGCGCAGGACATCAATGGTGGGACAAAGGTCACGTGGGCCGGCATCGACGGCGAGCCGGTCGAGGTCGACCTCGCGGCGCCGTGGCAGCGGCTGACGATCAAGGATGCGGTCAAGACGCTCGGCGGCATCGCCGAGGCCGATCGCGTGTTCGCCGATCCCGTGTTTGCCGCCCAGGTCGCGGCCGAGCACGGCGTGCCGGCCGCCGACATCGCGCGCGTGCTCCTCGAGGGCGTGCCGCTCGCGCTGCGCACGGTGAGCTCGGAGGAGACCGTCGCCGCGTTCAAGGCGAATCCCGCGCTGGCACAGGAGCTCGTGGCGCGTTATCCCGATGACATGGAGCGGCGAATTCGCGCGGGCCACCTCGGGTACCTCCTGTTCGAGGCGACCGCGGAGAAGCAGCTCGTCCAGCCGACGTTCCTCACCCAGTTCCCGCTCGCGGTGTCGCCGCTCGCGCGGCGCAACGAGCAGGATCCGGCGTTCTGCGACCGGTTCGAGCTATTCGTGTGCGGCCGCGAGATCGCGAACGGGTTCTCCGAGCTGAACGATCCGGACGACCAGCGCAGTCGGTTCCAGGCCCAGGTCGACGCGAAGAACGTCGGCGCGGCCGAGACCATGGACTACGACGAGGATTACTGCCGCGCGCTCGAGCTCGGCATGCCGCCGACGGCGGGCGAGGGCATCGGCATCGATCGCCTCGCGATGCTGCTGACCGGGCAGGCGTCGATCCGCGACGTCATCCTCTTTCCCCTGATGCGGCCGGAGTAGCGTGAGCGACGTCAACCATCGGATGGCGTGGTTCAAGGTGGTCGTCGGCTTCGTGCTGACGGTCGCCGGGCTCGTGATCACGACCGTCACGCTCGCGGTCGATCCGACGAACGACGCGTACTACGCCGTCACCAACCTCCCGTTCGCGCCGGGGTTCTGGCTGATCGTGCGCGGCACGATCGATCTCACCCGCAACCAGGACAAGGGCCGGCCGATCCCGCTGCCCGAGGATCAGGGCCTCATCCCGCGCCTCCTTCTGCTCATCGGTGGCTATCGCGGGTTCGTCGCGCAGCGCTACCTGTTGGTTCCGAGTCCGCACGTCACGCGGACGACCAAGTGGGTCGTGAGCTGCCTGCTCGTCCTGCTCGTGCTGTCGATCTCGACGCTCGGCACCGGCATCGACGATCGCCGGTTCTGGGCGAACCCGATCTGGACACTCAACCTCGTGCTCGGGGCGCTGCTCGCCGTCGTGCTCGTCACGCGCGTGCTGATCTACACGCGCCCCGCGCTGTACTTGTTCATCTTCGGCGTCGTGATCCTCCTGTGGGGCATGACGATCAGCTGGATGATGAAGCACCAGATCCTGTTCCATCACGGGATCGAGGGCATCCCGCCGATCCAGAAGATCACCGTGATCTCGCTCCACGTCGCTGGCGGCGTGCTTGCCGGGCTCGCGCTGTTCTTCGGCTGCCTCCGCGCGTTCTTCACGTTCTTCACCACCGTCCCGATCGGCGGCGTGTGGATCGGCACCGCCGCGCTCGTCTGCGTCCTCGCCGTGATGAGCGGGTTCGAGACCGACCTGCGCGAGAAGATCCTCGGCTCGAACGCGCACATCCAGATCACGCGCGAAGAGGGCGACATGGTCGAGTGGCGCGCCGTCTACGACCGCGTCACCAAGCTCAACGGCGTCGTCGCGGCGACGCCGTACGCGACGAGCGAGGTCGTGATCGCGTCGAACAACAACGGCCTCAACGTGATCATCAAGGGCATCGATCCGAAGACCGTCGGCAAGGTCACGGACCTCGTGAAGGATCTCGAGGACAAGTCGGCGATGAAGAACCTCGAGGGCAAGCACGACAGCGATCTCGATCTGCGCGTGCCGCAGACCGGATCGGGGGCGGGCTCGGCCGTCGATCCGGGCCCGGCGAACCTGCCGAGCTCGGGCGATCCGATCGACTTCTCCGCACCCGCGCCGGAGCCGGCCGCCGGGTCGGCCGCCGCGCCGCACGCGGGCTCGGACACGATGGCGGGCGCCGACACGTACAAGGTCACCGCGACCGATCCGATCGTCGTCGGTACGCCGCCGATCGACGACAAGCCGGGCGAACGCCCGGCGCGTAGCACCGCCGAAGGCGGTGCGGAGGTAAACGACAAGCTGGGCGGACCCCCCCCGGCGCGTCGCACCGCCGAAGGCGGTGCGGAGGTAAACGACAAGTTCGGCGGCGATGCCCAGGATCTGATCGCGGATCCGAACGTCGTCGACCCGCCGCCGCTCGGGATGGTCACCAGCGACGCGCCGCCGATCGACTACTCGAAGCCCCGCACGGCGACGGTCGATCCGCAGATCCGCGTGCTCGACATTCCATCGGACTCGCCATCGACCGTGCGCCGCACCGAGTCGCTGCCCGGCGTGCTCGTCGGCACCGAGCTCGTCAAGCAGATGCACCTCTACGTCGGTCAGGAGGCGCGCCTCGTGTCGCCGCTGTCCGATCCGTCGAACCCCGACGCGACCGGCACGCCGATCCCGTTCAATCGCGACTACCGGATCGCCGGCATCTTCTTCACGGGGATGTACGAGTACGACCTCAAGTTCATCTACGTGTCCCTCGACTCGCTCCAGGACTTCCTCGATCGCGGCGACGCGGTCGACGGGATCGAGGTCCGGATCGGCAGCCCCGACGACACGGATCGGTACGTCCGTCAGATCTCGCAGGTGCTCGGCCCGCAGTACCGCGTCCTCGACTGGAAGGAGCTCAACCGGTCCCTGTTCTCCGCGCTGAAGCTCGAGAAGATCGCGATGTTCCTCGTGCTCGGGATCGTGATCCTCGTCGCGTCGTTCTCGATCGTCGGCAACCTGATCATGGTCGTCGTCGAGAAACAGCGCGAGATCGCACTCCTCAAGACCCTCGGCGCGAGCGATCCGGGGATCATGCAGCTGTTCGCGATCCAGGGGCTCCTGATCGGCCTGATCGGCACGATGCTCGGCGTGGCGACCGGCCTCGTCGCTTGCTACATCGGCAAGCGCGTCGGCATCCCGCTCAACCCGGACGTCTATTACATCGATCGGATGCCGGTGAATGTCGACTCGCAGTCGGTCGCGATGACGTTCCTCGCGGGAGTCCTGGTGTCGATCGTTGCCACGTTCTACCCGGCGATCCTCGGTGCACGGGTCCGTCCGGCGACCGGTATGCGACACTAGCGTCCGAGGTGTGAAGTCGGGTCCACGATCGCCGGATCCGGCCCCCGGCATTTCAGCCGGTTGCCGGTGGCACGATTCTCGCTCGGCTGCGGGGGATGCGCACGCTGCTCGCCCTCACCATCGTCGCCTCGACCGCCGCGGCCGCTCACGCCGGGACCTATATCGGCGTCGGCGTCGGCACCGGCGCGAACATGGGCGACGAGGCGGGCAATTCGTACGCGGCAGATGGCCGCAGCGCGCGCCTGGCGCTCGGCTACCGGATCGGACCGTTCTCGATCGAGGGCATGTACTCGGGCTACGGCTTCGTCATCAACGGCGACAACAACGCGAGCTACGACGCGCGGAACCTGCAGCTCGCGGGCAAGTACAACTTTGCCCTGGGCGACAACTTCGAGCTGTTCGGTCGCCTCGGCCTCCTCCGGAGCGACCTCAACGCCCGCCAAAACGCGCTCGACATGGAGGGCGACGGTTACACGTTCTCCGTCGGTGCCGAGTACAAGGTCAACCTGGCGGTCAGCGGCCTCGGCATCTACGTCGACTGGACCCGCAACTCCATCGATCTCTCGACCCAGAAGCTCAACCAGACCGCATCGCTGTGGACGCTGGGCGTGAACTTCTCTCTGTAGCCGCAAACCGCCCGAGATCCGGCGATCTGCGAGCAACCTTTTCGCGCCCTGCATAGGTCTCATCGCGCGTTGACACCTGAAGGGGCCATAAGTAAGGTCTCGCGCTCGTTAGAGATTCCTGTGAGCGACGCGCCCGAGACGACCAGCCGAACCGGCACCACCGGGGCCAAGCACGGCGCGCACGTCGTCGTGCGGAACCTGTCGAAGATCTACGTCCACGGCGGAAACAAGCTCCAGGTCCTCACCGACGTCGACCTCGAGCTCGCAGCCGGCGAGATGGTCGCCGTCGTCGGCGCGTCGGGCGTCGGCAAGTCGACGCTCCTCCAGATCCTGGGGACACTCGATCTGCCGACGAGGGGCACGATCACGTTCAACAACGAAGAGATCACGCGGATGAACGCGTCGCGCCTCGCCGAGTTCCGCAATCGCAGTATCGGCTTCGTGTTCCAGTTCCATCACCTGCTCCCCGAGTTCAGCGCGCTCGAGAACGTGATGATGCCCGGGCTGATCCAGGGCATCGATGCGAACCGCGCGCGCATCCGCGCGAAGGACATCCTCGGTCGCGTCGGCCTCGGCCATCGGATCACGCACCGCCCGAGCGAGCTGTCCGGCGGCGAGCAGCAGCGCGTCGCGCTCGCTCGCGCGCTCGTGCTCGAGCCCGCGTTGCTCCTCGCCGACGAGCCCACCGGCAACCTCGACCGCGCCACGGGCGAGGCGATCCACCAGCTGTTCCTCGAGCTCAACCGCGAGCGCGGCTCGACGCTGCTCGTCGTCACGCACAACCCGGACCTCGCGAACCTGATGCCGCGGCGCATGCGCATGGTCGATGGTGGACGGCTCGTCGACGAAGATCTGGCCGATGCGTATCGCACGCCGGCGAAGGGCCCGACGCCGATCGCCGCGGCGATCAGCGCGACCGAGCCGGAGCCTCCACCTGTGGACGACGACGAGAAGGATGCGGTGTCGTGATGCGCCGCACGATCGCAACGGATCTCCGCGCCTGGTTGGTGCTCGCCATCGTCGGGCTCGCCGTCGGGATCGCCGGCGCGCAGCCGACACCCGCCCCGCCGCCGACCGGACCCGCAGAGCAGGCCGACGGATCGGGATCCGGCTCGGGCACGGGCTCGGGCGCGGCGCCGCAGAACGTCGCGCAGAACGCCGTCCAGTGGGCGAACCGGCCGATCGAGCGGATCCAGTTCCGGGGCAATCGCAAGGTCGAGGACGACGCGATCCGCGTCCAGCTCTTGTCGAAGGCCGGCACGCTGCTCGATCCGACGAAGCTGCGCGAAGACCTCCGGACGATGTGGAAGATGGGCTTCTTCGCCGACATCACCGTCGAGGGTGAGGTCGGGCCGAGCGGCTCGCTCACGCTGACGTTCGCGGTCAAGGAGAAGCCGTCGATTCGCAAGGTGCTGATCGCCGGCAACAGCGAGCTGGAGCTGTCGAAGATCAACGAGGTGATCGACCTCGAGCTCGACGCGATCGTCGACATCAGCAAGGTCAAGAAGAACCGCGAGAAGATCGCGGATGTCTACGTCCAGAAGGGCTACTACCTCGCGACCGTCGACTGGGAAGTCAAGCCGGTGAACGAGGCCGAGGTCGACGTCTGGTTCAAGATCGACGAGAAGGCCAAGGTCAAGATCCGCGAGGTCCAGTTCATCGGGAACAACAGCATCACCGACGACGAGCTGCGCAACGCGATCAGCACCCGACGCGCCGACGCGCTGTCATTCCTCAACGACTCCGGCACCTACTCGCAGGAGGCGTTCGAGCGCGATCTGTTGCTGGTGTCCGCGCACTACTGGGACCGCGGCTACGCGAACGTCAAGGTCGGCACGCCGCAGCTCCGGCTGTCGCGCGACAAGCAGTACATGTACCTGTCGATCCCCGTCGACGAGGGGCCGGTGTTCACGATCGGCGCGCTCAACTTCAAGGGCGACCTGATCGGCTCCGCGGCGAAGAACCTCGAGCGCATCCACATGCGCCCCGGCTTCAAGTTCTCGCGCACCGGCATCGCCGAGGACCGCGAAGCGCTGTCGAACTACTATCAGGATCAGGGCTACGCGTACGCGAACGTCCTGCCGCTGACCAAGGTCGATCTCGACAAGAAGCAGATCAACCTGACGTACGAGGTCGCGCGCGGCAAGCGCGCCTACTTCGAGCGGATCAACATCCGCGGCAACTCGAAGACCCGTGACAAGGTGATCCGTCGCGAGATGAAGATCTCCGAGGGCGAGCTGTTCAACAACACGAACCTCGAGGTGTCGAAGCGCCGGATCATGGCGCTCGGATTCTTCGAGAACGTCACGGTGTCGACCAAGCGCGGCAGCTCCGACGAGTTCGTCGAGGTGAACGTCGAGGTCAGCGAGCGCCCGACCGGCACGTTCCAGATCGGCGCCGGGTTCTCGTCCGTCGAGAACTTCATCGCTCAGGCCCAGATCAGCCAGAACAACCTGTTCGGCCGCGGCCAGACCCTCGCGCTCCAGGCGCAGATCAGCTCGCTCCGCCAGCTGTTCCTGCTCCGCTTCGTCGAGCCGTACTTCCTCGACACCTACTGGACGTTCGCGTTCGACCTCTACAACCAGAGCCGCTACCTCGGCAACACGACCTCGACGTTCGCGCGCAACGCGACCGGTGGCACGCTGACGTGGGGCTACCCGCTGTCGTACGAGGCGCGCGCGTTCCTCACGTACAAGCTCGAGGACGTCAGCATCACGACCGGCGCCGGCGGCTTCGCCAGCCTCGGTGCGACGACCGTTCCGATCGCGGCGAGCTCGGTCGCGAACCTGTTCCGCGGCGGCACGACGTCGTCGATCCGCGCGTCGCTGTCCTGGGACTCGCGCAACAACCGGTTGTTCCCGACCGAGGGCTGGTACGACTCGATCTTTGCCGAGTACGCCGACAAGTGGACCGGCAGCGAGAACAAGTTCATCCGCTGGGGTGGCTTCGTCCGCAAGTACAAGCAGCTGTGGGGGCCGTTCGACCTCCACGTCAATGCCGAGGTCGGCGTCACCACCTCGACCGATCCGCTCGGCGTCCCGATCTCGGAGCGCTACCTCGTCGGTGGCATCTACAACATTCGCGGCTACGCCCCGCTCTCGCTCGGCCCGAAGCTCCTGACCCAGCAGCCCGGCGACGTCGGTGCGCAGCTCTCGCAGCTCCCGCTCGGCGGCAACCTCCAGGTCATCTTCAACTCCGAGATCGAGTTCCCGCTGTTCAAGAAGGTCGGCATCTCGGGCGTCGTGTTCTACGACATGGGCAACGCGTACAACCTCGAGGCGCGCTACTGCTCGGGCCTCCAGCGCAAGAACTCCGCGGTGCCGATCCAGTTCGACCCGTGCTTCCGCGCGGACTCGCTGACGTCGGGGATCCGCAAGTCGGTCGGCTTCGGCTTCCGCTGGATCTCGCCGATCGGCCCGCTGCGGTTCGAGTGGGGTATCCCGCTGGATCAGCAGATCGGCGAGGATCCGCTCGTGTTCGAGTTCACGATCGGCAACTTCTTCTAGCACCGAGCCCGGGCCCGACTTCTTCGGCGCCACCTGGATGACACGACAAGCGTCGCTGGACGCTGGCTCGTTCGGTTGATCCCAGTCCCTGGCCATCGGGCGCCCGCAATCGGGCTCGCGCTCGGGCTCGGGCGATTGTTCTCGTTGAAGTTTCGACCGGGTCGGTGCGTCTCGGGGTATTGAAATGCCCATGAACCGCTATCTCGGCCTCGCGATCTTCGGGGCTGGCCTGATGGTCAGCTCCATGTTCACCGGCTTTGCCAAGGGTGGCGTGCCCGCGCCGAAGATCGGCGTCATCGACCTCGACAACACGCTGTCGACCACGGCGGCTGGCAAGCGCGCGAACGAGGCGTTCGAGAAGACCCGCAAGGCGAAGCAGGCCGAGCTCGACAAGCAGCAGCAGCAGCTCAAGGCGGCCGCGGCCGACCTGGACAAGCAGAAGGCGGTCCTGAAGCCGGAGGCCTACCAGGCCAAGGCGGACGAGCTCCAGAAGAAGTTCGTCGAGCTCCAACAGGTCTACGTCAAGCTCGAGCGCGACCTCGCCGGCGAGCGGACCAAGCTGATTCAGGACCTCCTCAAGCAGGCCGGCCCGAAGATCGAGCAGATCGCGAAGGAGCAGGGCGTGAACATCATCGTCGACCGCGAGGCCGTCGTGTTCGCCGACAAGGAAGTCGATCTGACCGCGGTGCTC
>Ga0307509_10012769_pt1 | contig 10004 bp, 6 predicted proteins | sample 10_EM_MG_FD_202245 | JGI IMG/M metagenome (GOLD analysis project Ga0307509, IMG submission 202245) | Populus trichocarpa ectomycorrhiza microbial communities from riparian zone in the Pacific Northwest, United States - 10_EM | ecosystem: Host-associated > Plants > Roots > Unclassified | place... | reverse complement strand
GGGCGGAAAGAGGTCAACCCTGATAGTTCAGACAAATACGGCCAAACACCGCTCTCGTTTGCTGCCGAGAATGGCCATGAGGGAATAGTGAAGCTACTGTTGGGGCGGAAAGAGGTCAACCCTGATATCCGAGACCAGTATTTTGGCCAAACACCGCTCTCGTGTGCTGCCGAGAATGGCCATGAGGGAATAGTGAAGCTACTGTTGGGGCGGAAAGAGGTCAACCCTGATAGTTCAAGCAAATACGGTCAAACACCGCTCTCGTTTGCTGCCGAGCATGGCCATGAGGGAACAGTGAAGCTACTGTTAGGGCGGAAAGAGGTCAACCCAATAGTTGCACTAGATGGGGTGAAACTCCACTTACGCTAGCGACCAAAAAACGCCACCACAGCATCGCAAAACTACTACACGCCTGACGTCCCCCCTTTATGCCATGAATCCGCCCCCGCCCGATTCCCTAGAGTTCATGACCTTTTCTCCCCGAAATTGCTGTTTGTTGGTATAAGTTATGTCACCTGAATGAGTTTTTTTCTTTTCACGATCTCTTTTGACCTTTTTTCTTCTCGAGCTTTCCCTCTAGCGCCCTCGGTATTAATTTACAAGCTTCTTTAATAAGTTAACCTTTTTCTCATTCCCACACAATCTCACTCTTTCGCTCAATAATAGAATAGATTTGGGTTTCATTAGAGTGTATATCCGGAGTTTCATTTTGGGTGGTGGGTGTCTGTTCTGTATTGTACGATAGCTCTTTATTTATTTCCTCCATATTCGCATGGAGTAGAATGGATTGGAATGTCATGGTTTATTAGACATTTTTTTCAGATGAACTGATTGTTGACTCACTCGGGGGTGCATGGAAGAGGTTTATATTTTGTAGAGTGGAGGGCTAGGTGGTAGCTGTGGGAGATCACGAAAGCCTTAAAAATATAAGGATTCACTTGTGGAGGACTGACTGCTTTCCATCTCATATGTCCTACGTTAAATTATGTTTAAAACATCACTCTAATCTTTGCTGTTGTCAATGATAGTTTGGTCAACACTAACCCACACATCCTACACAATAGTAGCATCCGGGAAATGTGCTTATAGTACCCACTGTGTAGATACAATACAAGCGATTACACAGTTTTGGTGTTTCCCGGTCTATTTTCTGGAAATGGGGAGGTGCTGCTCGGCGTGCTCTCATGATGCTTCCTTTGTTCTGAGACACTCTAGGAACGCACTTGTTTATCGCTTCGGGAATGAGCTGAGAATCCGGGTATATGTTTTGACTTCGGGCATGTGTTTGTGGAATAAATTTCGCAGGCAGGAATGCGCCCGGGTTCCGGAACAGTGCAGTCGCCGGGGATGCTGTAGGGAAAGCGGGAAAAGTGCGGGGGCGGCGTTCTAGAGGCCCGGAGTCTATGGGCTATGAGTGTTTGTTTCCCTTTATTCGCCCAGAAGTGAGCACGGAGGAAAGGGAGGTTTACATGGAGAATTATGGGTATAAGTAGTTGTTCACGGATGGATAGGAGATATCTGTGGTTGAAATATACGCTTCTTGTAGCCGTTAGTTAGTTACCGAGAGGGTTGTCCTTGAATTAAGTCAACTCGCCTACTCCTAAGTATGCGATCGTTTTAGGTCCGAACTCCGGACGTTTCGCCGTTTCGTTGTTATCGTCGATCTACGTCTATAATCCATCGCATATAGTATAGAAGCAAGACTTATATCTAGTGAGCAGCGCCCTTTGTGGGATAGAGCGGGGAAAGGACGAAAAGTCAGTCACAAGCCGAACATTGGAGCGTGTCTAAAAAGCTACCAGCAGCATAGGGCAGTGGAAGTTCGGGTTATGGGAAAGGTACTCTCGTACAGGGTGGTGGTCGGGCCGCACGATGGACAAGGACTTCTTGACGGTGATGAGTGTGTCTGGGCATGTTAGTAGTCTTTCTAGCGCAGGGATATAATGTTGCTGCATGAGCGCCTCCCGACCCTCACCTTTCGCCACCCCATCAGACTTCCAACTTCTCCGGAGCCAAATAATCCCACCCGAGAGTGTATCAACCTATCGAGAGACGAGAAGGAAACTGGACACCAGGGTTATTAACCCATACCCGGGCTTGTATTGGCAATGTATTAAAAATCGCAGCCTACATTGAGGCGATCTCCTCCGGAATTATTCTCACAATATCTGCCAGCCGCCCATTCCCGATGGAACTAGTATCACTGCTGTTGAAACCTACTACGGCTGGCCTAGTGTTTCGCACTCTCACATGGAACCACCTGGTGTTTGGAAGTTTCTTTTATAAGTTTGACTTATATAGTAGAAACACTGGAGGATTGGAGATGGAACACTCTAGCACTAGCTACCTACTATGACACTCTTTCTGTATCCATAGTGTTCGAGATATGAGACAGTGGAGGATTTCCTACGTTTCATCCGGTTCTTTCCTTTTCTGTCTCTACGATTTTTGGCCGACTTTGTCTTTATAAAAGACCCTATTGTTCGTGTTTCTTTTCATAATAACTCTCATTCATATCATCTACTTCTTCGTTCACTCTTTAGATACAAAATCTATTCTGTCTCTCCCGCTCGCACAGTTGCTCCTGTTCGGAAGTGAATACAACGGCAGTCGCCTATTTGCCCTAAAAACTTCACAACTGCAACCATCCAACTCACCCCCGGATAACTTCCAATACCCCTATGAGTAGGACTAGAGGCATCTTAACCCCCTCACTAAAACCTCCCCCGATTGTGCGATCGATATATGGTCCCTCGGTAGAGGATAGGTTACTCGGGTGTTTGGTGACGCTCGGATAATATCTCGCAGTGACTCTTGGTCCTCCGGCGGGAGGTTGGGAGGGGGTTGCTCTAAAGTGTCAATACCTATGCACACCCTGGGCAATGTTGTAACCGTCTTCTCCAGAATTTTCAACTCATGTGGAAGTAGGAGATCCAACCTGTCAGACTCTTTTTTGGCCTTCTGAGTGTCCTCCTGTATGGGCCCAGGATTCCTCCTTTGTTAGCAAGTTTTTTGAGCATGCCGCCCCTTCTGATAGCTGTGGACCGTTCCTGTTGTAGAATGAAATGGCGGTTTAGTCCCTCAACGTCAGTGTCTTTTCCCTAGCCTGATCACACTGAATACCTATCCAGGGGACTACTATTTGCTAATATTCAGCGACATCTGCATCACATTACTCCAGAAAAGAGTCCTTACCTGAAGGTGCTCTCCCCACCCAGGGATTCTTCGGATGAAATAAGACTAGCCCAACTCAACTCTCTTCCGCATCCTGGAATTTTCAGAACCTCCTAGCTGCTAGTATACCGTTTCCCCCTCCTGCGAGTCAGGAGACTAGCTTGCATTGGTGCCTTTTCTGTGGTCCAATGGAGATCGCTCCCGCAGAATTCGATCCTCCCCCGGCGTCTCGGTGTGTGCCGAAGCCGACAATGCCGTTGCACAAGTCAATCCTGTGCAACGTGATGAAATTACCTGTATTCCGCTGCTCTCTTAATCTGAACCCCCCCGGCGAGAGTCAGAGAGGGATTCTGTATACTGAGTCTTCCGTTGAAGGATGATTAAACCTTTTGGGATTGAAGAGAAGAAAGTGGGTGGGGAAGCGCATGAGGCTCTGCGTTGCACAACTTTGCGCTGGCCCAATCATTACAGGCAATGCTTGTGAAGTACATGGGCACTCGTTAGACGCCAACGCGTTCGCAAATTAATGCTTCCTCCCGACAGGCTTTTGAAGCAATAATCAATTCAGCTTGCATTACAGCACGTGTTTGAGAGAAAAATGTCCTTTACCTTGATTTCATCGAGAAAACCCAATTCCAATACCCCGTGGGACATGCATTCACAAGACATGTACCGGGAATAAAGAGACCTGTCTTGGAGGGGAAGTTTAGCCCAGCATTTTGCATTTTTTGAAAAAAAGCACCGGTGACTAAGTTTCTGTCTGGGCTTGGGACTTTTAGGCAAGCCACTCGGCGGCCGAGGGGGTTCGGCACTTCTTCCATATTGCTACTCTCACCATCGTTAAAGAGAGCTTGCTTTCCTCCCCTCCCATCAGTGCAAATCAATCATTAACCTAACCTAACCGGAGATCCAGATCGTGTTTGCATTCCCAGTGCCTGGAGACCTACCCGCCCTACCGGCGCGGGAAGAAAAAGGAAATTTCAATTTTGCCTTTTCTTTTTTTACATTTACACGTGCATAAATCTCTATATTATAGAACAAATGGGTGTGGATATGCGACACGTACCATCTCCTCTACACCTCCGGCGATTGAAATCTCAACACCAGGGAAATCATCGTGGGATCCACCACCACCCCCTCTCCTCCCCCTTGATGGCTTCTGCCTAGAGGAGCGATGCTACAACCCCTCCTCTCACTCTGGGGTCTACCCCCTCCTCCACGGGGTTCTTGTTCCTGTTCATCGTTGACTCCCGCTCATGAAGTTCGGTTCTCCCTCTTACCCCGCACTTCCTTTGCACCTCACTTCGGTTTTGCATGGTCGGCATTCTGTCCTCTTCATGCACGGTCGGCGCTGAGCTTTCCAAGCCCTTTGCCAAGTACATTTCCGTCTCGATTGTGTGGTCCTGTCGGGGAACACTTCGGTTAGTAACTTCAGCACCTCATCTTCGTTTCGCATTCGGAAAAGCATCGGCCGCCGTTACTCTAGTCGGTCGTCTCAAGTGTTCGGACTGTCCTTCCTCCTCACATCACCCTCACTCCACCCTCTTGGTCTTCGTCCCATTCCTCGGTTACAGCTACACCCACCCCCCCCTTCACACCCCCTCAGCTGGCACCTTACTGCTCCCCGCCCGCAGTCGATCTTCGGTAGCTATACACAAACCCGCCTCGGTTACGCCCGTCCTTCTGGCCGTCACTAATGCCGCCTTGGCACTCCCACCAGGGATCCCTCATCAGAGTCTCCGCCATTCTTATCCCATCCTGCCATCAGGCACCGCTTCGTTCCCCAGCACCGCTCCGGCGTGCAGGTCCATACTCTCACTTCCTAGCTTAGGCTAATTCACGTCACTTATCAGATGTAACTTTCCTTTGTCAGGGGTTCATTCATTCCTTATGTTTTTATACTTTCTGTAGTAGATGTCGCTAACGGTTTTCCTCTCATTCCTGCTTGCTTCTTTCCTTTCTACTTCCTTCGGGTGTACGAGTATGTTCGTAGGATTTGGTTGTGCGATAGGCAAGATGTGCGGTTGGTCTCATACCAGAGGGAATTGGGGGTTTGGATGTTTCCTGGGGTGAGAAGGGTATGGTTTTTGTTGGCCATAGCATTAAAGCTGAATGCTGTCTTTGTACCTTTTTTTTTTTTTTTTTTTGAATCATATGATTATTGTTTAAGGTACAAAATCTTGCATGCAGCTCGCACTATGCCATAAAAAAACCTCCAATACCCCTGGGAAAAAGCCAACCCCCCAAGTCCCTCTGGTGTGGAACCAACCGCACATCTCGCCCCCGACAAGAAACCCTTGACTAGCTAAGAAGATAGACGAAAGGAATCAAATCAAAGAACAAGCAGGAAGAGTCAGGAAAACCCATGGCACCTTTATCCAGACATAAGGAAACGCAAAAAATCAGACAACGCAGTGACCACTTGAGAAAATTCCTGCACAATCAGCACGAGGGTTGCCAGGCCCGCCTAAAGAGAAACCTGGGGGGGCGCTGAGCCACGAGGACCGGTCCCGCTGTGTTGGCAAACCCCAAAAAGAAGAAGGAGATAGTGCAATACCATCTTCCCAGAGGCAAGCCCCGATGGACCCTGGTCTTTCTAGTCCAGAATGTAAAGAAGTAGTTGTGGATACCAGCCAGGTAGTTGTGGGTACCAGCCAAAAAGGTGGAGAAGCAGTAGGGTGCCAGCGGATCTGACCGTGTAAGGAGGAGTAGAAAGAGGGGTGGACCCAACTCTGTGCCGTAGGAACTATCGGAAAACGTGTTCGTGTCTTGACTAGGCAGCCTCTTAAAGAGAAAGAGAGTAGAGAAATCGACCGTGGCCTGTTGAAGTGTTTTCTCTTACTGCAAACCGTGTACCTGGCCGTCTGTAACATGGGCGTTGAGAAGAGTGTTGCTGACAAGTGCAAATGCTCTAAGCGAGGCAGAGCGAAAGCGGGGTAGGGAGAGGAAACATCATCAAAAGAAGACGAAATCCATCAATCCAGAGTGAAGAAAGCCTAAAGGGATAAACCTAAGGGAAGGGGAGTGTAGAGGAGGTATGACTCCACCCCCAAGAGCAAGCTCATAGCGGGGGGTGGAGAAATAAAAAGTGGTGATAATAGCGTGGTGTTGAGATTTGAATCGCCGGGTGTGTAGAGGAGACGGAGGATGCTGGCTTTGTACCTTGTTTTTTTTTTTTTGTTTTTGAATCTTATGATTATTGTTTTAGGGTACAAAATCTTGCATGCAGCTTACGCTATGGCATAAAAAAAACCCCCAGCTACCCCGGGGAAAAAGCCAACCCCCCAAGTCCCTCTGGTGTGGAACCAACCGCATATCTCGCCCCCAAAAAGAAACCCTTGACTAGCTAAGAAGATAGACGAAAGGAATCAAATCAAAGAACAAGCAGGAAGAGTCAGGAAAACCCATGGCACGATCATCCGAACAAAGGAAAAACAAAAAGCTAACTTAGCGGAGACCACTTGAAAAATTCCGCACACTCTGCGTGGGAGGGGCCAGGCTCGGCATAATCGAAGTCCTGGGGAGGCTCGGATGCCATCTGTTTTGGTAATACCCCGAAAAGAAGAAGGAGATAGTGCAATACCATCTTCCCGGAGGCAAGCCGTGATGGACCGTGGTCAAAGTCCGAATGGTGAAGAAGTAGTTATTGATACCAGCCAGGTAGTTGTGGGTACCAGCCAAAAAGTTGAAGAAGCAGTAGGATGCCAGCCCATGCGACCGTGTGAGGAGGAGAAAAAGGAGGGGTAGACCCAACTCTGTGCCGTAGAAACTATCGGAAAACGCGTTCCTGTCTTGACTAGGCAGCCTCTGAAAGAGAAAGAGAGTAGAGAAATCGACCGTGGCCTGTTGAAGTGTTTTCTCTTACTGCAAACCGTGTACCTGGCCGTCTGTAACATGGGCGTTGAGAAGAGTGTTGCCGACAGTGCAAATGCTCTAAGCGAGGCAGAGCAAAAGCGGGGTAGGAAGAGGAACCATCATCAAAAGAAGATGAAATCCATCAACCCAAGGTGAAGAAAGCCCAAAGGGATAAACCTAAGGGCCGGAGAAGATGAGGGGAGATACACTCCACCCCTAGAGCGAACTCATAGAGGGGGGTGGAGTTGTGAAAAGTGGTGATAACTCGTGGTGTTGAGATTTCAATCGCCGGGTGTGTAGAGGAGACAGAGGATAGTAGAGGAGACGGAGGATGCTGTCTTGGTACCTTTTTTTTCGGTTTTCTTTTTTTTTGAATCATGTCATTATTGATTTAGGTACAAAATCCTGCATGCAGCTCGCACTATGGTATATAAAAAACCTTAATTCCAAAAACTAACAAAGGAAAAAACAAAACTCAAACAATATGTATAAAAACTCTCCAAGCGGGATCATCAGAACCCTGTCGCATCGCCAACGATGACTAACAAAACAAAAGTAAAGTAAAATCCTCCTTATACCAATAAGAAAAACATTCACAAGTAATAAAACCTCCCCGCCCTACCTACCCACTACCGCAGTCAACTAGAAACAAAGAAAATTGATAAACTATATAGAAAATACCCTAAGGAGAAGCTCGAGCAGGGGAGTTTTTGAAGTAGTAATACCTAGAAGGCTGGGGCGGGGCCGAGCCCGGGAGTTTTTGTGTTAAGCACTATCTGAGCCGGAACGGGGCTCAGGAGTAGCAGTATTGGTTCGCATGCGCAACATGATTGGAGGGAAACCGGTGCGAGTAGCGTAGAGATACTCAGCTAACCCCCTGAGGAGGCGAACCGAGAGCCAAAGGGGACCGTCAGGGCCAATGTTATCCACACCTGAGAGATGGGTGAGGCCAGGCTGGGCCTTAGCGGGGCAGAGGAGAATCACGTGATGGAAGGACTCATCGTCTTCCTCACAGAACGGGCATAGGGTGCTGGAGTCCCGACTCCACCAGGAGACATGTGCGGCAAGGTAGCTGGAACCTGTACGCATCTGGTGAATGCGGCCACATATAAATCGAGGGAGGCAAGTAAAGGCGTGGGGAGTGAGGCAGGTACTATAAGGATACGAAAGGGGCACTGGCGGACTCAAGTCTAACCAGTCAGCGAGGAGTGACTGCAACAGAGGAGCTCTGAGGGCTTGGTAAGTGACGGAAGGACCCTCGATAGCGGGAGCACTACGAGATCGGTTGAGGCGAGCGGGAGGATAGGGTTTTCCTCAATAAGGTCTGAAACCTCGTGACATAGGGAGTCTAGTGGTAGGTGCTTGGCTGAGTTAACCGCCGGGCCAAGCCATGAAGTAAGGTGGATGCCTTTGGAGGAGCCTCGGAGGAGAAAGCGATGATCGTCCGCAGAACGCCCCTTGTACCAGGTGGGCACAGATTCGGGTATCCAGGCGGTGGCAGGGTTGAATTCCGAAGGGGCGCAGACCAAAGGGATGGCAGCTGACCGACGGCGGTGTTTGCAAATGGAGGAGATGGGTCATAGTGAGACCTCCCGGTACAGAGCGCCGAGGGCGCTCGTGTAAAAGCAATTGGTTGTCCATCGGAGCACCCCATGCCAGAACGAGTTGAGTTTCCTGAAAGTGGCTGCGTCCGGAACAATCAGGTCGCAGCCGTAGGTGAGAATAGGAAGAATAGCACCGAAGACTAGCTTTCTGTTGCACCAGGAGGAGAGGCCTTTGCCAGCTGCACTGAGCTGCCGGATCGTAGTGAAAGAGGCTTTGGCAAGTGCAAGCCGTCTCAGGAAATGAACGGAGGAGTGTAGAGTAGGGGTGAGCCAATAGCCTAGCCACCTTACAACCTGAGAGGGTGGAAAAAGCATGTCGTTGGTCACGATGGGGGCGAAGGAAACATCCGAACGGTCCTTCGGGGTTCTCGAGTGAATGTGTTCAGTTTTGGGGACAGAAAAAGCCACCACCAAGTCGGCACCCTGCCTTTGGATGCTTCTGAAGTAGTATTGAAGAGCACAGATATTCGAACGCACCGAGTCTGAGCCAACCGTGATGGTGAGGTCGTCGACATATGAAATCGCCAGACCTTGAGGGAGAGTCGGGTGGAGGCTGGCTATATAAAGCACAAAAAGGAGAGGAGAAATGGGAGAGCCTTGAGGAGTGCCAACCGCGACTGGGCAGAAAACCTTCGGCGCGCCTTGGAATATGAGTGGGCACTGGCGCTTGGAGAGGAAAGACTTGATCCAGGCAACTAGGTAAGCAGAGACACCTCCTCTGGTGAGGATAGTAGCCAGCTTGTTTGCACAGACGTTGTCAAAACCACCTTTGACGTCCAGGAAGAGAGTAGATACTTTGAAGGAAGCAGCCTGAAGCAGGCGGACTTCCTGGGTGAGAGGAGCGACAGGATCGCAACAGCCCCGACCTGCAAGGGACCCACACTGATTGGGGTGCAGGAGGCCAAGGGAGCGGGCGGCGGAGGCAAGACGAAGAGCAGAAAGTCTTTCGAGGATCTTGGAGACAGTTTCGAGCAGGACAATGATGCGAAAGGAAGCAGGTGTACAGTAATCAGGTTTGCCTGGTTTGTCCAGGACATTGACGTTGGCCTTCTTCATGGCTAGTGGGTGGTACCCGTGGGTGAGGAGAGGAGTGAACAGTGATGGAAGGAGCCGCTCGTTGGCCTTATGGACTTGCTTCCAGATAGAGTAAGGAATACCACTTGGGCCAGGGGCTGACATGTTGGAGGATTTTCGAAGTGCGGTGGACACTTTTGCAGGTAAAACTGGAGGGACGTCTTTAAACTCAGGAAGGATTAGGGGAGGAGGAGGAGAGGGTCTAGGAGGGAAAAAATGTTGTAGAAGTGTGTTGTTAATTTCGGTGGGGGAGGAGGCGTTCTCGAGTGTGGGGAACCGATCAGGGGCTCTGCCGGC
>Ga0307509_10012768_pt1 | contig 10005 bp, 6 predicted proteins | sample 10_EM_MG_FD_202245 | JGI IMG/M metagenome (GOLD analysis project Ga0307509, IMG submission 202245) | Populus trichocarpa ectomycorrhiza microbial communities from riparian zone in the Pacific Northwest, United States - 10_EM | ecosystem: Host-associated > Plants > Roots > Unclassified | place... | reverse complement strand
ACGTGCATATATTCCCATGCGGGCAGACTCTGAAACGCAACTACTATTATCCGTTACGCACCATTACTCTAACATCGTTCCACCAGTGTTAGCTCATACAACCTCCGACTACGATTGTGCATAGTTAATGCAACAACATCAAACAACAATCATACGGCACTGAAACAGGAACACTCACGACACCCGAACCATATCCTCGGCTTCACACCCAACCTGCGGCTGGCCGCACTACCATTACCTTGGAAATTCTGCTCAAACCTCGGATCAGATTCACAAAAGTGCATGCCGAAACTACTAAGTGGGAGGAAGCGAGAAGCAGGATTGTGCATGCGCAGGAAGCATGACATGGAGGATAGTTAGGATATAAGGAAGGCTGTTTTTCCCATTATTTGTTCACTATCAGTTCACCGCACTTTGTTCCTGTTTGTCTCTGTTTATCTTATTCTTCACTTCCGTTCGATTGCATTCCGCTCGTTCTTTCTTTTGATAAGTTCTTTAAGTTCTTCGTCACAATCTTTTATATCTGCTATATACAAATCAACTTGCGTCAAATCCGTATCTGAACTCTGAATCCGCTGTGCGAGAACCTTGTTGCTAAAATCACATCCCCTAAATTACTAGTTCACCATGCCACAACACCTCATACCGGTAGCCAAATCACTTTCCGGTAACTGGATTAGTTTACCGCTAGCACGGCCAACAGGCCCTAATACTAGCACTGTCGATAGCCCGCCCACGATGATAGCGGACCGTACCGTCTCACGTTCTGTGACCCCGGGTGGCGTGGATCTGAAGTCTGTAACCCCCCCACTTTGACTTATCTTCGATATCGCACCATCGGTAAAATCCCAATTGGCCAACCCCCGAGCCCATCGTCCTTGACCAAGGGAATAAAGTAGAAAAATTGGGAAAGTGCATAGGAATAACCACAAGGTAGTCCTCGAGCCTTTGTGTAACAGATCTCGGATCTAGTGATTGGTCCGTTCTCACTTAAGTTAACTTAGGCGCACTTCACCATCGACCCCGCTTTTCCTCCATTCCACATAATTTCTCTCACGGACCCCAAGTCAATCAACACCTCGCTCTCAACATCCAAAGCGGCGAAAATCGAAAAAATGTCACAAGCTTTTAGCAATATCAACAACGCTTTCAACATCTCAAATAGCTTTAACACTACCCCCGATGATAGGTCTGAAATACTGGAATGGCTATCTCCATTAGAGCCGCGGGTACGCCATCGAGACATCGGAGCCCAGCGGGTGGACAGCATAGGATCCTGGCTGGTAGAATCCACGGAATTCAGACGCTGGCATACCGGTAGTGTGGAGGATGGAGCCCATCATCCGACTTTGTTCTGCGACGGCAACCCGGGAGTGGGAAAGAGTTATATCGTGTAAGAAAGCATGTATCATTGCGGAGAATCAAAGGATGGTATTGCTGACTGGCTACAATGACAGTTCACTGGTTGTGGACAGGCTGTGCGATGAGTCCGTCGAGGGAGATACTGCCGTTGCGTGCTTCTATTTCGACTATGCCGCCCGGAGTGAGCAGTCACCGGTAAATATGCTCGGCTCCCTACTGAGACAGCTTATCAGTAGACCTGGAGAAATTCCGGAAGCTGTAACGCAGGGCTTTCGAAAAGAGAAGACGGTTATCGGGGGTAGAGGGCTACAAGTTTCGGGAATTCTGAGCATGTTCCAGGCCATCGCAGGGACAAGGCGCACATTTATATGCGTCGACGCGCTTGACGAATGTGTGCCCGAGTATCGAATGGTTGTCCTTGAATCATTAGGGCATATTCTGCAAGGGTCCCAGTATAATCGCATATTTATGACGGGAAGGCCACACGTCCGAAGCGAGGTGGAGAGGGGATTAGGTGGGGTGGCGGCTTTCATATATATACAGACTACAGAAGATGGGGTCCTGAGGTTTTTGCGCGAGAAACTCAGGAAGGACACTGCCCCAAATACAATGAGCAGTACTTTGGAGGGAGAGATTCTGAGAAACATTCCCGCAATAAGTTCGGAAACGTAAGTGGGAATGAGGGCAAGAGAATATCTATTTCGGACTAATCGCTGACATATCCGGATCTAGATTCCTACTGGCTTCACTCCATATCGAGGCAATTCTGAGGGGTACCACTATTGCTCGGCGAAGAAAAACACTCAAGTCAATAAGAGATGGAGCGGGGTTAGGGGATGCATACGGCGTGACACTGGACCGGATAACGGCGCAGGGCGAGGAAAAGACAACACTTGCTATGGCCACTCTCACTTGGGTCTGCCATTCGGAACGGCCATTGCAAGTGGATGAATTGTGCCATGCACTGGCTGTGGAGATAGGGGAAACCGATTTCGATCCCGAAAATGTCCCCCCGATAGGTACATTGTTGGGCTGTTGCCAAGGATTCATCACCGTGGATAAGGAAGCCTCGACCGTGCGACTAATTCACTATACCGTCCAAGAATATCTTTCTAGTCATCCGGATCTCTTCAGCAAACCTCAGTCGGTACTTGCTGAAACCTGCTTAACCTATCTAAACTCACCACAAGTCAAGAACCTCGCATTCCATTCCCACCCAGATCCCCAAAGCATGCCATTCCTAAAATATTCTTCAAGATACTGGGGAACACATGCGAGAAGAGAGCTCTCAGACCATGCGAGGACCCTTGCGCTGGAGCTCTTAGTCCAGTACGAAGGTCACGTATCCGCTGTATCGCTTTTAAGGCAGGAAATGCCACCCAGTCATATCGGAGACATCAGTACTACTTCACTCTTCTCTGGTCTACACTGTGCATCGTTCTTCGGGATTGTTGAACTCACCACTGCATTTATAAATGCTGGAGGCTGCGAGATCAATCAACGGGATTGCACAGGTAGCACACCACTTGCGTGGGTGGCGAGGAATGGACATGTGGAAGTGGCGAAACTACTACTAGAAAGGAAAGACGTCGATCCCAATCTCCCGGATGCGGACGATGGAACCCCACTCGGGGGTGCGGCTCTCAAGGGACATGAAGGGGTGGTCAAGTTACTGCTAGAAAGGGAAGATGTTGATCCCAATCGCCCAGATAAGCACGAGGAAACACCGCTCGGGTGGGCTGCTGTCAAGGGACATGAACGAGTGGTCAGATTACTGCTCGGACGGGAAGATGTCGACCCCGATCGCCCTGGTGATCAAGGTGGAACACCACTCTGGTGGGCTGCTCATGAGGGACATGAAGGGGTGGTCGAATTACTGCTAGAACGGGGAGATGTTGATCCTAATCACTCAGGTGCGCATAACCAAACACCACTCGGGTGGGCTGCTGTCAAGGGACATGAACGGGTGGCCAAATTACTGCTCGGGCGGGAAGATATCGACCCCAATCGCCCTTCTAATCAAGGTGGAACACCACTCTGGTGGGCTGCTCACGAGGGACATGAAGGGGTGGTCAAATTACTGCTAGAACGGGGAGATGTTGATCCTAATCACCCAGGTGCGCATAACCAAACACCACTCGGGGGTGCTGCTATCAAGGGACATGATCGAGTGGCCAAACTATTGCTCGAACGGAAAGATGTCGACCCTGATCGCCCTGGTGATCAGGGTGGAACACCACTCTGGTGGGCTGCTCACGAGGGACATGAAGGGGTGGTCAAATTACTGCTAGAACGGGGAGATGTTGACCCCAATCACCCAGGTGTGCATGACCGAACGCCACTCGGGGGTGCTGCTCATGAGGGACATGGAGGGGTGGCCAAGTTACTGCTCGAACGGGAAGATGTTGATCCCAATCGCCCAGATAAGCACGAGGAAACACCACTCGGGTGGGCTGCTGCCAAGGGTCATGAACGAGTGGTCAAACTACTGCTCGGACGGGAAGATGTCGACCCCAATCGCCCTGGTGATCAAGGTGGAACACCACTCTGGTGGGCTGCTCACCAGGGGCATGAAGGGGCGGTCAAGCTACTGCTAGAAAGGGAAGATGTTGACCCCAATCGCCCAGACAAGTATAATCAAACGCCACTCACAACCGCCGCCGTCGACGGACATGAAGGAGTAGTCAAGCTACTGCTAAAACGGGAATATGTTGACCCCAATCGCCCGGATAAGTACGAGAACACACCACTCGGGTGGGCTGCTATCAAGGGATATGAACGAGTGGTCAAAATACTGCTCGGACGGGAAGATGTCGACCCCGATCGCCCTGGTGATAAGGGTGGAACACCACTCTGGTGGGCTGCTCACCAGGGACATGAAGTGGTGGTCAAATTACTGCTAGAACGGGGAGATGTTGATCCTAATCACCCAGGTGCGCATAACCAAACACCACTCGGGGGTGCTGCTCATGAGGGACATGAAGGGGTGGTCAAGTTACTGCTCGAACGGGAAGATGTTGATCCCAATTGCCCTGATAAGCACGAGGAAACACCACTCGGGTGGGCTGCTGTCAACGGACATGAACGAGTGGTCAGATTACTGCTCGGACGGGAAGATGTCGACCCCGATCGTCCTGGTGATCAAGGTGGAACACCACTCTGGTGGGCTACTCACGAGGGGCATGAAGGGGTGGTCGAGTTACTGCTAGAACGGGAAGATGTTGACCCCAATCACCCAGGTGTGCATGACCGAACGCCACTCGGGGGTGCTGCTGTCAGCGGACATGAAGGGGTAGCCAAACTACTGTTAGGGCGGGAAGATATCGACCCCAATTTCCCTGACAAACACGGTCGTACACCACTCTCTCATGCCACCAGGAGCGGACATGGAGGAATTGTGAAGCTACTAGAATCCCAGAAACCCATGGAAAGCGTAGATGCTCAGCAGCCACGTCCTCTATAAACAACCTAAGCCGAAGCAGGGTCCTGAGGCTGTCGATTGTTTACCCCCATATCGCCAGAGATTCTTCCTTTCCCAGCGCAAGCCTTGCCCAACTTCAGGAAGTCTAGTATACACTGTTGCAGCCATCACAATCCCTCTTTCTCCCTTGCGTGACATTTACCCCCGCCTCATCTTGATCCTGAAACTCTCTACCACTGCCATTAGGGAAGTCCCATATGTATGTACACATACAGCTCCGAATCCTTCGGATATTGGCTAACACTTATGAACGAAGACTCACAAGTTCCTGTACATTGTGTTCGGCATACACCAATTGGGTAGTATTTTGTTTCTTAACTTGAGGCCTTTATCTTGGTTATGTTTCCCCAGTCAGCTGGATCCCTTGTTACAAGATCTCCTTTTTTTTATCCCATCTTTCCTCATGTCTCTATTTCCCCCCTTACTTCCCTTGCCAGCTATAGATGGATAGATGGACAGGTAGACAAATTTCTCATAGACTCCTCTTTCCTGTACGCGGGGACCTTGTGTACCGTACCGCAAGTGTTCCCAGAGCCACCCCGAACAAGAGAATCGACCCTACATACTGTGACTTCATGATATTATTCCCGACATCAATCAGCGCTCGAATCACTCATCATCTACGTGCAACAAATAACTCACCCGCCATGCTACCCAACCACTCCCGAATTCCTACTGTGATTAATGTTAGATTGAGCCCACTCCACCACTTGGTAAGCTATCTCCTGCCACGCAACGCCTAAGCACAACCATTAGATTTGCGCGAAGGTAGCAACCTAATGAACTGTGATCACATCCCAGCCTCTCAAACCCACCACTGCATATGCCCCGCCAATTCGAATTGCGTAGAATGTCGTGATCATCCGCACCGATACAGCATAATGATGACCTTTGATATGCTGCTTTGCAAAGGCATCCCCGCTAAAAGTTCAAAAAATACAACTCCATGAGCAATCCACAATTTAGATATAGCCCTCGCCTGGCGGCAGAATAATGGAAAATACGAGTACTCATAGATGGTGTGAGGGGGGGAGGTTTATGAGTTTGTCCCAGTATCACGTTTGTGAGGCAGTCCTGCGCTCTTGGCAAGCACAACTGCGGTGCGGCTATCGCGCTTTGTTAGGCATCTCAACCTTCCCAAAATTGTTAGTTCACCATACTACTCGCCCAAAGAAAAAGTCTGTCCCCCTAGGCGCCGGGGGTGGGTGGGTTTAGAAGGCGAATCGCTAAAGGTCGGGGACAGACTTTTTCTTTGGGCGAGTACAAGACCCCATACAAGTACCAGTAGCCAAATAACTTTCCAGTGGCCGAATTAATCCACCGTTGGCTCGGCCAACAAGTCCTAATACTAGTACTGTACTGTTAATGATCGCCCAGCCACGATGATAGCGGACCGTATTGTCTCACACTCTGTGACGCCGGGTGGCGTGGATCTGAAGTCTGTAATCCCCCCACTTTGACTTATTCCCGATACCACCGGCAGACCAAAATTCTAATCGGCCAACCCCCGGGACCGTTGTCCCTAACCAAGGGAAGAAAGTAGAGAAATTTACACAAAGTGCGTAGGGGCGGGGTCAAGGTAATCCTCCAGCCTTTGTGTAACAGATCTCGGATCCAGTGATTGGTCCGTTCTCAGTTAACATAGGCGCAAGAGTTCACCATCAGCCCCGCTTTTCCCCCATTCCAAATAATTGCCTTCACGGACCCCAAGTTAATCAACACCTCGCTCTCAACATTCAAAGCGGTCAAAATCAAGAAATGTCACAAGCTTTCGGCAATAACCATAACGCTTTCAACATCACAAATAGCTTTAACACTACCCCCGATGATGAGTCTAAAATACTGGAGTGGCTATCTCCATTAGAGCCACGGATACGCCATCGAGACATCGGAGCCCAGCGGGTGGACAGCATAGGATCCTGGCTGGTAGAATCCACGGAATTCAGACGCTGGCATACCGGTAGTGTGGAGGATGGAGCCCATCATCCGACTTTGTTCTGCGACGGCAACCCGGGAGTGGGAAAGAGTTATATCGTGTAAGAAAGCATGTATCATTGCGGAGAATCAAAGGATGGTATTGCTGACTGGCTACAATGACAGTTCACTGGTTGTGGACAGGCTGTGCGATGAGTCCGTCGAGGGAGATACTGCCGTTGCGTGCTTCTATTTCGACTATGCCGCCCGGAGTGAGCAGTCACCGGTAAATATGCTCGGCTCCCTACTGAGACAGCTTATCAGTAGACCTGGAGAAATTCCGGAAGCTGTAACGCAGGGCTTTCGAAAAGAGAAGACGGTTATCGGGGGTAGAGGGCTACAAGTTTCGGGAATTCTGAGCATGTTCCAGGCCATCGCAGGGACAAGGCGCACATTTATATGCGTCGACGCGCTTGACGAATGTGTGCCCGAGTATCGAATGGTTGTCCTTGAATCATTAGGGCATATTCTGCAAGGGTCCCAGTATAATCGCATATTTATGACGGGAAGGCCACACGTCCGAAGCGAGGTGGAGAGGGGATTAGGTGGGGTGGCGGCTTTCATATATATACAGACTACAGAAGATGGGGTCCTGAGGTTTTTGCGCGAGAAACTCAGGAAGGACACTGCCCCAAATACAATGAGCAGTACTTTGGAGGGAGAGATTCTGAGAAACATTCCCGCAATAAGTTCGGAAACGTAAGTGGGAATGAGGGCAAGAGAATATCTATTTCGGACTAATCGCTGACATATCCGGATCTAGATTCCTACTGGCTTCACTCCATATCGAGGCAATTCTGAGGGGTACAACTATTGCTCGGCGAAGAAAAACACTCAAGTCAATAAGAGATGGAGCGGGGTTAGGGGATGCATACGGCGTGACACTGGACCGGATAACGGCGCAGGGCGAGGAAAAGACGAAACTTGCGATGGCCACTCTCACTTGGGTCTGCCATTCGGAACGGCCATTGCAGGTGGATGAATTGTGCCATGCACTGGCTGTGGAGATAGGGGAAACCGATTTCGATCCCGAAAATGTCCCCCCGATAGGTACATTGTTGGACTGTTGCCAAGGATTCATCACCGTGGATAAGGAAGCCTCGACCGTGCGGTTAATTCACTATACCGTCCAAGAATATCTTTCTAGCCATCCAGGTCTCTTCACTAAACCCCACTCGATACTTGCGGAAACCTGCTTAACCTATCTAAACTCGCCACATGTCAAGAACCTTGCATTCCACCCTCATCCAGATCATCAAAGCATGCCATTCCTAAAATATTCTTCAAGATACTGGGGAACACATGCGAGAAGAGAGCTCTCAGACCATTCGAGGACCCTTGCGCTTGAGCTCTTAGTCCAGTACGAAGGTCACGTGTCCGCTGTATCGCTTTTAAGGCAGGAAATGCCACCCAGTCGTACCGAAGACATCAGTACTTCTTCACTCTTCTCTGGCCTACACTGTGCATCATTCTTCGGGATTGTGGAACTCGTGACTGCAGTTATAAATACTGGAGGTTGTGACATCAATCAACAAGATTGCACAGGTAGCACACCACTTTCGTGGGTGGCGAATAATGGACATGTGGGAGTGGCGAAACTACTACTAGAAGTGAAAGACGTCGACCCCAATCTCCCGGATGCGGATGATCTAACCCCACTCGGGATTGCGGCTCTCATGGGACATGAAGGGGTGGTCAAGTTACTGCTCGAACGGGAAGATGTTGATCCCAATCGCCCAGATAAGCACGAGGAAACACCACTCGGGTGGGCTGCTGTCAAGGGACATGAACGAGTGGTCAAATTACTGCTCGGGCGGGAAGATGTCGACCCCAATCGCCCTGGTAATCAAGGTGGAACACCACTCTGGTGGGCTGCTCAGCAGGGACATGAAGGGGTGGTCAAATTACTGCTAGAACGGAAAGATATCGACCCCAATCGCCCTGGTAATCAAGGTGGAACACCACTCTGGTGGGCTGCTCACGAGGGACATGAAGGGGTGGTCAAGTTACTGCTAGAACGGGGAGATGTTGATCCTAATCACCCAGGTGCGCATAACCAAACACCACTCGCGCGTGCTGCTCATGAGGGGCATGAAGGGGTGGTCAAGTTACTGCTCGAACGGGAAGATGTTGATCCCAATCGCCCAGATAAGCACGAGGAAACACCACTCGGGTGGGCTGCTGTCAAGGGACATGAACGAGTGGTCAAACTACTGCTCGGACGGGAAGATGTCGACCCCAGTCGCCCTGGTGATAAAGGTGGAACACCACTCTGGTGGGCTGCTCACGAGGGACATGAAGGGGTGGTCAAGTTACTGCTAGAACGGGAAGATGTTGACCCCAATCGCCCAGGCGTGCATGACCGAACGCCACTCGGGGGTGCTGCTGTCAGCGGACATGAAGGGGTAGCCAAACTACTGTTAGGACGGGAGGATATCGACCCCAATCTCCCTGACAAACACGGTCGTACACCACTCTCTCATGCCACCAGGAGCGGACATGGAGGAATTGTGAAGCTACTAGAATTCCAGAAACCCATGGAAAGCGTAGATACTCAGCAGCCACGTCCTCTATAAACAACCTAAGCCGAAGCAGGGTCCTAGGGCTGTCGATTCCCTACCCCCATATCGCCAGAGATTCTTCCTTCCCCAGCGCAAGCCTTGCCCAGCTTCAGGAAGTCTAGTATACACTATTGCAGCCATCACAATCCCTCTTTCTTCCTTGCGTGACATTTACCCAGCCTCATCATGATCCTGAAACTCTCTACCACTGCCATTAGTGAAGTCCCATATGTATGTACACATACAGCTCCGAATCCTCCCGATATTGGCTAACACTTATGAACGAAGACTCACAAGTTCCTGTACATTGTGTTCGGCATACACCAATTGGGTAGTATTTTGTTTCTTAACTTGAGGCCTTTATCTTGGTTATGTTTCCCCAGTCAACTGGATCCCTTGTTACAAGATCTCCTTTTTTTTCTCCCATCTTTCCTCATGTCTCTATTTCCCCCCTTGCTTCCCTTGCTAGCTATAGATGGATAGATGGACAGGTAGACAAATTCCTCATAGACTTCTCTTTCCTGTACGCGGGGACCTTGTGTACCGTACCGCAAGTGTTCCCAGAGCCACCCCGAACAAGAGAATCGACCCTACATACTGTGACTTCATGATATTATTCCCGACATC
>Ga0307509_10012767_pt1 | contig 10005 bp, 7 predicted proteins | sample 10_EM_MG_FD_202245 | JGI IMG/M metagenome (GOLD analysis project Ga0307509, IMG submission 202245) | Populus trichocarpa ectomycorrhiza microbial communities from riparian zone in the Pacific Northwest, United States - 10_EM | ecosystem: Host-associated > Plants > Roots > Unclassified | place... | reverse complement strand
ATTGTTTCTACGGTACAAGAAATGACATGCATCTTTAACGATATGGCCAAAACAAAACCGAAAATCAAAGTAACAATCAACAAAAGAAATAACCGTAACCATTTCCCCCAACGCGACCAATAATCGTGGCAAAGCAGCCGTAGCTAAAATAAATGAAAGTATAAAAACCGCTTAGCTAGTCTCGAGGGGCGTGGGCGGGCAGGGGGGTAGAGGGAAAGAGGGGGTTCGTGGGGGTGTGGAGGGAGGGAGCAAGTGGGGGCATCCAGGAGGGAAACCGGTGGTGGTGGTGCGGATGAACTCAGCAAGGGCAATGAGCCGCTGCTGGTCGGACCAGATTGGGGCCTCAGGAGCCAGGTCTGAGACCCCTTGGAGGAGGCGGGATCTCTGACGGGCGGAGGAGGGGCAGGACAGGATGGCATGCTTGAAGGTCGGCGGTGCCTCAGAGCATAAAGGGCAGGACGTGACGGCATCAGGATCCTCCCACGATGGGTGTGCCGTGAGGTAGCTTTGCCCAGAACGCATCTGGTGTATCCTGCCCGCAACAAACTTGCCCAAGCCCATGAAGGGATGGGGGGGCGTTGAGGGTGGATAGGGGTAGCATGGGGGGGCTGGGGTGGCGGACCAGTCAGAGCGGAGGAGTTGTTTAGCCCTTAATTTGAGGCGTGCGTATGATGGGACAACCCCGGGTACCGGGGGTAGATAGTGTGTCAAGTGGAGGGAGATGGGTGGCAGGGTGGCCACGTCGTAGACGAGAGGTGTGGCTGCGTTTGCCAAGGCCGTGATCGCGTTGTGTCGATATCTCGGATTCTTTAGCTTGTCCAGGGCAGAATGCCAGTCGAGGTTAAAGAAGAGGTAAGGCTGGGAGGTGATTTTCCCACGCGCTATCAAGGTGGGGCGGTGTGGCGAGAAGGTGGGGACGGACTTAGGGAGACGTGCTGTGGCAGGATTTATTTCTGGAGGGGAGCAGATGAGCCTTAGGCCAGCGAGGCGGCGTTGGTGGCGTACAAGTATAAGTAGCGGGGGAAGACAGGCTTCCCTTTGCAAACATGTTAGGTTGGTGGAGGAGAAGCAGTTGGTGATCCACCTACAGACCCGATGCCAGAAAACAGACATTGGGCCCATGATAGACGGGGGAGGGTTCCAGACAGTGGATCCATACAGGAGGATAGGAGCAAGGAGCGAACGCGCGAAGGAGAGACAAAGGTAGGGGGGAAGGCCCATCCCAGGGGGGGAGAGGTGGCGCATTGTGGCCAGGGCGGCATTTGCGAGCGTATACCTCCTGGACAAGTGGGACCTTGGGTCAACGGCGGGGGTGAAGATGAAGCCCAGCCACTTCAGGCGGGGTTGTGGATAGAAGAGCTGATCTTCTAGCTGCACTGGGAGGGAGCACGGTGGCTCATTGCTCCTGGCGGTCCTCCAGTGGATTATTTCAGTTTTAGGAACAGAGAAGGAGATGTTGATCGGCGAAGCCTTCCTTTTGAGTGCTGAGAAGGACTTCTGAAGGAGGCGAACGTTGGTCCTATAGGAGGGCGAGGCTACCGTGACAGCAAAGTCGTCGACATAGGAGATGATACGTGACCTGGAGACATCCAGGTGGAGGGAGGAGCAGTATATGACGAACAGAAGAGGGGAGATGGGGGATCCTTGCGGGACCCGACGGAGAAGGGGGTGAAGGAGCGAGGGGATCCTTGCAACGTCAGGTGACAAGTACGGTCCCTGAGGAAAGAGCCGGTCCATTGGACCAGGTATGGGCTGACCCCCTTTCTGCGAAGAAGAGAGAGGAGAGAGGGGGACTCCAGATTATCGAAACCTCCCTTAACATCAAGGAAGAGAGTGGAGACTCTGTATCGGAGGCGGTGGAAGGACTCAACGTTATGTTGTAGGACGAGGGCGGCATCGGTGGTGGACCTTCCAGGGAGGGAGCCACATTGCAGGGGATGGATCAGGGAGCACATGGTTGCCTGAGCCGAGAGGCGGGCGGCCACCACTCGCTCAAGGATCTTAGAGAGCGTTCGGAGGAGGACGATGACGCTAAAACAGGAGCGTGAGTCGTATGAGGGTTTGCCTGACTGGTCAAGGACTATACAGAGTGCGTTTTTGAGGGAGGGAGGGTGAAAACCGTAAGCTAGCAGGGGATCGAGGAGGGTGGGCAGAAGGGAGGGCTTGATGCGGTGTACAGACTTCCACACAGAGTACGGGATGTGGTCGGGGCCAGGGGCGGAGGTGTTCGAGGACTTGGAGAGGGCCCTGGATATCGCCTCTGAGGTGAGGGGTGTGTAATCCTCATAGTAACTACTCTGACCGTTTTTTTTTCTTTTCTTTTTTTAAATCATATGTTCATTGTTTCTACGGTACAAGAAATGACATGCATCTTTAACGATATGGCCAAAACAAAACCGAAAATCAAAGTAACAATCAACAAAAGAAATAACCATAACCATTTCCCCCAACGCGACCAATAATCGTCGCAAAGCAGCCGTAGCCAAAATAACTGAAAGCATAAAACCGCTTGACTAGTCTCGAGGACCCGGGGCGGGCAGGTGGGTAGAGGGAAAGAGGGGGTTCAGGGGGGTGTGGAGGGAGGGAGCAAGCGGGGGCATCCCGGGAGGGAAACAAGTGGCAGTGGTGCGAATGAACTCAGCCAGGGCAATTAGCAACTGCTGGTCGGACCAGATCGGGGCTTCCGGAGCCAGGTCTGAGACCCCTTGGAGGAGGCGGGATCTCTGACGGGCGAAGGAGGGGCAGGACAGGATGGCATGCTCGAAGATCTGCGGTGCCTCAGAGCATAACGGGCAGGACGTGACGGCTTCAGGCTCCTCCCACGAGGGGTGTGCCGCGAGATAGCTTTTCCCAGAACGCATCTTGTGTATTCTGCCCGCAACAAACTTGCCCAAACCCATGAAGGAATGGGGGCGCGTCGAGGGCGGATAGGGGTAGTATGGGGGGGCTGGGGTGGCGGACCAGTCAGAGAGGAGGAGTTGTTTAGCCCTCAGTTTGAGGCGTGCGTATGATGGGACAACGCCGGGCACCGGGGGTAGATAGTCTGTCAAGTGGAGGGACATGGGCGGCAGGGTGGCCACGTCGTAGACAAGGGGGACGGCCGGGTTAGCCAAGGCTGTGATGACGTTGTGTCGATACCTCAGATTCTTTAACTTGTCCGGGGCAGAACGCCAGTCGAGCTTAAAGAAGAGATACGGTTGGGAGGTAATTTTCCCTCACGCTAACAAGGTGGCGCGGTCTGGCCAGAAGGTGGGGACCGATTTAGGGAGACTCGCTGTCTCAGGGTTTATTTCTGGAGGGGAACAGATGAGCCTTAGGCCGGCAAGGCGGCCTTGGTGGCGCACAAGTATAAGTAGCGGGGGAAGCCAGGCTTCCCTGTGCAAACATGTTAGGTTGGTAGAGGAGAAACAATTGGTGATCCAGCTACAGACCCGATGCCAGAAAACAGACATTGGGCCCATGATAGACGGGGGAGGGTTCCAGACAGCGGATCCGTACAGGAGGATTGGAGCAAGGAGCCAACACGCGAAGGAGAGACAAAGGTAAGGGGGAAGGCCCATACCGGGGGGGGAGAGGCGGCGGATTGTGGCCAGGGCGGTATTTGCAAGCGTGTACCTCCTGGAGAAGTGGGACCTTGGGTCGAAGGCGGGGCTGAAGATGAAGCCCAGCCACTTCAGCTGGGACTGTGGATAGAAGAGCTGATCTTCCAGTTGCACCGGGAGGGAGCACGGCGGCTCATTGCTCCTGGTGGTACTCCAGTGGATCAGTTCAGTTTTCAGAACAGAAAAGGCGATGTTGATCGGTGAAGCCTTTCTTTTGAGGGCTGAGAAGGCCTTCTGAAGGACGCGAACGTTGGTACTGTCGGAGGGCGAGGCTATCGTGACAGCAAAGTCGTCGACGTTGGAGATGATAAGTGACCTGGGGATTTCCAGCTCGAGGGAGGAGACCTATATGACGAACAGAAGAGGGGAGATGGGGGATCCTGGAGGACCCCGACCGAGACGGGGGCGAAGGAGCGAGGGGACCCTTGGAACGTGAGGCGACAAGTACGGTCCCTGAGGAAAGAGCCGACCCACTGGACCAGGTACGGGCTGACCCCTTTCCTGCGGAGGAGAGAGAGGAGTGAGGGGGACTCCACGTTATCGAAGCCTCCCTTCACATCAAGGAAGAGAGTGGAGACTCTGTATCGGAGGCGGTGAAAGGACTCAACGTTATGTTGTAGGACATGGGCGGCATCGGCGGTGGACCTTCCAGGGAGGGAGCCGCATTGAAGGGGGTGGATGAGGGAGCATATGGTTGCCTGAACCGAGAGGTGGGAGGTCACCACTCTCTCAAGAATCTTAGAGAGCGTACGGTGGAGGACGATGACCCTAAGTAACTACTGTGACCGCTTTTTCTTTTTCTTCTTTTTTCTTTTTTTTTTCAAATCATATGTTCATTGTTTCTAGGGTACAAGAAATGACATGCATCTTTAACGATATGGCCAAAACAAAACCGAAAATCAAAATAACAATCAACAAAGGAAATATCCAAAATCATTTCCTCCAGCGCGACCAATAATCGTCGCAGTGCAGCCGTAGCTAAAATAAGTGAAAGTATAAAACCGCTTAACTAGTCTCGAGGTCCAGGGGCGGGCAGGGGGGTAGACAGAAAAAGGAGATTTGCGGGAGTGTGGAGGGAGGGAGCAAGCGGGGGCATCCCAGGAGGGAAACCAGTGGCGGTGGTACGGACGAACTCAGCCAGAGCAATGAGCAGCTGCTGGTCGGACCAGATTGGGGCCTCAGGAGCCAAGTCTGAGACCCCTTGGAGGAGGTGGGATCTCTGACGGGCGGAGGAGGGGCAGGACAGGATGACATGCTTGAAGGTCTGAGGTGCCTCAGCGCATAAAGGGCAGGAGATGTCGGCATCAGGATGGCCCCATGATGGGGTGAGCCGAGAGATAGCTTTTCCCAGAACGCATCTGGTCTAATATTCCCGCAACAAACTTGCCCAGGCCCATGATGGGATGGGGGCGCGTTGAGGGCGGATAGGGGTAGTATGGTGGGGCTGGGATGGAAGACCAGTCCGAAAGGAGGAGTTGTTTAGCCCTCAACTTAAGGCGTGCGTACGAAGGGACAACCCCGGGTACCGGGGGTAGATAGCCAGTCAAGTGGAGGGAGATGGGTGGTAGGGTGGGTACGTCGTGGACGAGGGGGGTGGCTGCGTTGGCCAAGGCTGTGATGGCATTGTGTCGATATCACGGATTCTTTAACTTGTGCGGGGCAGAACGCCAGTCAAGGTTAAAGAAGTGGTAAGGTTGGGAGGTAATCTTCCCACGTGCTATTGACGCGGCGCGGTGTGGCGAGAAGGTGGAGACAGACTTAGGGAGGTGTGCCGTGGCAGGGTTTATTTCCGGAGGGGAGCAGATGAGCCTTAGGCCGGCAAGGCGGCGTTGGTGGCGTACAAGTATAAGTAGCGGGGGAAGACAGGCTTCCCTGTGCAAACATGTCAGGTTGGTGGAGGAGAAGCAGTTGGTGATCCACCTACAGACCCGATGCCAAAAAACAGACATTGGGCCCATGATAGACGGGGGAGGGCTCCAGACAGCGGCCCCATACAGAAGGATAGGAGCAAGGAGCGAACGCGCGAAGGAGAGACAAAGGTAGGGGGGAAGGCCCATCCCAGGGGGGGAGAGGCGGCGGATTGTGGCCAGGGCGGCATTTGCAAGCGTGTACCTCCTGGAGAAGTGGGACCTTGGGTCAAAGGCGGGGGTGAAGATGAACCCCAGCCATTTCAGGCGGGACTGTGGATAGAAGAGCTGCTCTTCCAGCTGTACCTGGACCGAGCACGGGGGCTCATTGCTCCTGCCGGTCCTCCCGTGGATCAGTTCAGGTTTCGGAACAGAGAACGAGATGTTGATCGGCGAAGCCTTCCATTTGAGCGCTGAGAAGGACTTCTGAAGGAGGCGAATGTTGGTTCTATAGGAGGGTGAGGCTACCGTGACAGCAAAGTCGTCGACATAGGAGATTATAAGTGACTTGGGGACTTTCAGGTGGAGAGAGGAAACGTATATGACGAACAGAAGAGGGGAGATGGGGGATCCTTGAGGGACCCCGAGTGAGACGGGGGCGAAGGAGCGAGGGGACCCTTGGAACGTCAGGCGACAAGTGCGGTCCCGGAGGACAGAGCCGGTCCATTGGAGCAGGTACGGGCTGACCCCTCTATTCCGGAGGAGAGAGAGGAGAGAGGGGGACTCCACGTTATCGAAGCCTCCCTTAACATCTAGGAAGAGAGTGGAGACTTTGTATCGGAGGCGGTGAAAGGACTCAACGTTATGTTGTAGGACAAGGGCGGCATCGGTGGTGGACCTTCCAGGGAGGGAGCCGCATTGAAGGGGATGGATGAGGGAGCATATGGTTGCCTGCGCCGAGAGGCGGGTGGCTACCACTCTCTCAAGGATCTTAGAGAGCCTCCGGAGGAGGACGATGACCCTAAATGAGGAGGGTGAGTCGTATGCGGGTTTGCCCGGCTTGTCAAGGACTATACCGAGTGCTTTCTTGAGGGAGGGAGGGTGAAATCCGTGGGCTAGTAGGGGATCCAGGAGGGAAGGAAGAAGGGAGGGCTTGATGTGGTGCACGGACTTCCACACGGAGTACGGGATGTGGTCGGGGCCAGGGGCGGAGGTCTTCGAGGATTTGGAGAGGGCCCTGTATATCTCCTCTGAGGTGAGGGGTGTGTAGTCCTCATAGCGGGTGAGGCGGAGGAGAGGTGGAGGAGGGGGTTTGGAGGGAAAAAAGTGGTCAAGAAGCGTTTCGGCTACCTCGGCCGGGTTGGAGGCCCCTGGAAGGTCTGGGAACCTTTGTGGTGGTCTGCCGAACGCGAATCTCTTGGCCGTCCAGACTGAGCGTGGAGTGGCCGAGGACAGGAAGTCTGACCAGTGTCCTTTCTTGGCCGAGGCGATGGCCTTGAAATAAGTTCTTCTCGAGCTCTTGACATTGCTCCAGTTGAGGGGGGAGGGATCAAGGCGGGACAACCTTGTGAATCTGTGATATTCCCTTCTAAGGGACGACAGGCGCGGGGACCACCATGGTTTTGAGCGGGGGCACGGGCGCTTGCATGGGGCATGGGAGGTGAGGAGGGAGGTAAGGCGGGTCGAGCAGATGTCAAACCATCTACTCAGGGAGTTGGGCGTGGGCCTTGCTGGGCAGGGAAGTGTGGTGAAGGTATCTAGTGCCTTTCCTACCCCATATAGGTCAAGGAGGGCCCAGTGTGCAGTGGGGGGGGGTAGCATAACCGCGGGTGTCCTTAGCGTTATCACACATGGAACGTGGTTCGAGTCAGTGGATGGGAGGGGGGTGTCCCATGATGAGACAAGAGACGAGAGGGCGGTATTCGCGAAGGCCAGGTCCAAGACAGAAGGTCGCGAGGTGGGGTCATCTGGGAATCGGGTGTAAACCCCGGGGGTGTTGAGATCATGGTACGGTATATCAAAGGCGGCATCGAAGTAGCGTGTAGAGATGATAAACTCCCTTTCGGATAGGGAGCGGCCAGGGTCTGCATGGGGATGATTGCGATTAAAGTCACCTAAAACCAGGTGAGGGTAGGGGAGAAAAGGAAAAACACGCTCAGGCGAAACAGAGCGGTAAGGAGGGCTGTTAGTGCGAAGAAGGTACACCGAAGTGACCCTGAGGGAGCGGTGGGGGGATCCAAAAAGGCCCTCCGGAGAAAAAACGTGAACCGAAATCATGTCCGAGGATTCGTGAAAGACGGTTGAGCAGGACAGGTGTTGATTCAAGTGCGAGAAACATAGATGGCCACCCGTGGGTGGCCAGGTGGGGGTGGGGCGAAGGATATGAATCCTGGGAATGTTGGAAGGACTGATAGTCTGGAGGGGGGGTCTTGAATGGCCACAAGCAAAGGAGGGTGAGGCAGCACGGTAAAGCTGTGAAAGAGTGAGAGAAAAACATCCCAGCTCCCAAGGCAGTTATGTTGAACGATTGGAAAGGACTGGAAGACAGCACCGCTGTCTGTGTAGCGAGTGAAAAGATTCTCCATTATTGGGCAGAGCCCACAGAGGAGTCGGAATCTAGGGATTCATCCCCGCTCTCTCTTGGGGCGAGATCGGCGCCGGTGAGGGTGCGATGGGCTCTCTGCCTAGGTGGAGGAGCATCGCGTGGGAGTACAGGGGCACTCGGGGTGTGAGGAGGGGCACCTGGTGTTGAGGGAAGGATCGTCGAAGGGCCAGCCTAGTCTTCAGCGAGATCCATGCTGTCCTGCGTCTGTCGAGATGGCACCTTTGGTGTGTCGGGAGTGGGCTTCGGGCAGGAGGGGCAATCCCTGCTGCGCGCAGAGTGCTCTTCTTGGCAGTTAGGACAGCATGCCACCCAGGATGGACAGCAGACGAGGACAGGTCGGAGATTACCACCCTTAGGGCAGGAAGGGTTAGGGCAGTGATGCTCCGCCTTGGTATGGGCGAGCGAGCAGAAGGGGCATACTGGAAGCGAGCTGTGACAGCGGGTAGGGACATGGCCGAATTTCCAGCATCTCTTGCACTGGGAGTTGTTAGAGGAGGAGAACATTTGTTCGACTCTGCGGTTCCGGGAGAAGAGGTTAATGGAGGGGAGGATAGCGTAAGCGTCGGGCGGGGCCACTGTAACAACCACGGAGGTGGCGTTCTTCTGCTCACGAGATTCCGTGTTTGGGTTAAGGTAGCGCGCCGAGAGAATGGAGACTCCCCTGGCATTGCGGATGGACTCATGAAGAGAGGTGAAGAGTTGGTCATCGTCCGAGGGGAGGAAGGCCAGAGGAACTGAGTGAATCAACAGTTGTGTTTCGTTTGGGGCGGGTTTGAAAATATCCCAAGGACAGTTGCCTATCGGAAAGGCTTTGTTCAATCTTGAGGTGAGGGGAGCGAAGTTGGGGGTATAAGCGGAGGCGGTGGTGTGAAGGTCGGTACCGAGCAGGGACACTAAGCCCTTGTCGTTGACCGTGCAAGTGAAGGAAAGAGGAAGGGAGCAATTAGCCTCTCTGAGGACAGAGGCAGCGATGTCCGGTAAATGGGCTGCTATCTTAAGCGCTTCTGGGTGAGGTTCGAAGGTGGTTCTGGAGGCGAAGAATCTGCGGACAGCTTGGGGAAGGGAAGGGGGAGATTTCATAAAAACCTCACCCGACGCAACCGCAACCGAGGAAGCCGAGGCAGGACCTTTCGCCTGACGACCCTTCTTTCCTTTAGCAGGGGGTGCGGCAGCTTGAGCGTAGGTGGGGGTGGCCTTGGGGGCCATCGTAGTGGGGGGACGCCAGCCGGGGTCCAGATGGCCAGGGGTCCAACAAGGGCCAGGGGGGTATTTTCCCTTGGCGAACTCTTCCCCCACCCAGGTGTGGGGGTATTTCTTGGCAAACGCCTCAGGGTTGCCGTATAGTGTGGGAGGGGAAGTTGAGATGTCGTATCTCGGGAGATCTGGCTCAGCTGAGGGGGAGGGCCAGACCGTATTGGCTGGCGGTGGGGGCGGAGCCGGAGGAGCTCTTTCCTTCCCTTTCTCTTGGCGAGAGGGGTTGGTGCCGCTTGTGGGGGTCGGACGAGACCCAGTAGGGGGGTGTGTGGCCTGTTGCGGGGCGCTAGGGCGTTGGGGAGGGAAGGAGGTCTGAGCGGTTGAAGGAAGGCGGGAGGCAATGTCACGGAGAGATGCCTGGAGTGGGGCAAGGTTTGGGGGTTGCGGTGAGAAGTCCAGGTTGGCAACCTGGGAGGATAGGTCGTGGATTTCAGTGGAGAGACTCTCAAGGGCCGTCGCGATGTGGACGCTCGATTGAAGGGAGGTGCAGAGTAGAGGGAGGAGCATTTGTTCCCCGATGGAGAGGGTGGAAATATTCGCAGGAGTGATGGGGGGGAAACCTGCAGCGGAAAGCCCAAGGTCAGCAGCAGTCTGGTGGAAAAGCGAGACCAAGTGGTCGAGATTCCCAGTGGTTGGGAGGGGAGAGAGAGGGGCAGGAGTGCCGATTCTCGAGGGGCCGCCCTGATGGGAGGCCATG
>Ga0307509_10012766_pt1 | contig 10006 bp, 11 predicted proteins | sample 10_EM_MG_FD_202245 | JGI IMG/M metagenome (GOLD analysis project Ga0307509, IMG submission 202245) | Populus trichocarpa ectomycorrhiza microbial communities from riparian zone in the Pacific Northwest, United States - 10_EM | ecosystem: Host-associated > Plants > Roots > Unclassified | place... | reverse complement strand
ACCGTCGGCGCCGTCGTGCTCGCCGGAGACCGCGAGCCAGGGGCCCTGGGAGCCCATCAGCTCGGGGCCCTCGCCGTCGGGGCCGATGATCCGGCCGTCACGGAAGGCGCGCGGGCCGCGCCAGAAGAGGCCCGTGTACCCGGCCGCCTCGCGCCCGTGGGTGGTCGGGCTGCCGAACCGCAGGGGCTCGTCACGGCGGTTGGTCACGGCGCTCGTCCAGGTCAGCGCCCACGACCCCGACTCCGTGTCGATGTCGTGCACCTCGATCCGGCGCTGCTCGTCGGCCCAGAGTTCACCGCTGTACGGGTGCCAGGTCAGCCGTTCGGCGAGGACGAGACGCTCGGCGCCGGAGTCCGGGTCCGTGTGGATGTCGATCTCGTCGAAGCCGACATGGGCCATCGACCCGACCCGCTCCGGGAGTTGGAGATACCCCTCGCCGTGAACGTATGTGTTGCCGCCCCACAGGTTCTGGCCCGACAGATGCGAGGCGGTGAACTGCAGCCCCTTGTGCCAGCGGTGGTCGTTGGGCCGATAGTCCGTGATGACGTCACCGGCCAGCGTCCTGATCGGGTGGAGGTACGGCTTCGGCGCCTCCCAGGCGGCCTCGGGCCGGTACACATAGCTGAACAGCTCGACGCCGGTGGCCGGTTCGGTCACCGTGATGCGGTCCCCGTGGGCATGGACGATACGCAGGCCGGTCACGCCGACACCTCCTCGCGCGCCACAGGCGCCCAGCCAGGGGCGCCGCCGTGCAGCGCCGTGTAATAGGGGTCTCCGGGACCGATCTCACCGGCCCGCACGGTCGTGTCCGTGAACGCCGACTTGTAGAGCGCGGTGATCAGCTCCAGGCTGGTGCGCCCGTCCGCGCCGCTACTGCGCGGCCGTTCGCCGGCCCGCATGCTGACGACGAGTTCGCGCAACTGCTCCAGGTGCGAACTCGGCACGTCAGGACCGAAGTCCTGCCAGGCGGCGACCTCCTCGCCCGACACGTCCGGGGCGGGCGCGATGCGCCAGTTGTCGTTGCTGTGCCCGTACAGGTGGGTGAGTTCGACGGTGGCGCGCTCGCAGTCGATGCGGATACGGCTGACCTCGTCGGGGCTCAGCACGCTGTTCACGACGGTCGCCATCGCGCCGTTCTCGAAGCGGACGAGCGCGGTCGAGACGTCCTCGGTCTCCACGTCGTGGACCAGCCGCCCGGCCATGGCCTTCACCTCGCTCCACGGCCCGAGCAGATCGAGCAGCAGGTCCATCTGGTGGATGCCGTGTCCCATCGCGGGACCGCCGCCCTCGGTCTCCCAACGCCCGCGCCAGGGCACGGCGTAGTAAGCGGTGTCGCGGTACCAGGTGGTCTGGCAGTGCGCCACGAGCGGCCGCCCCATGGCCTGCTCGGCGAGCAGCCGCCGCACATGCCGCGAGCCCGACCCGAAGCGGTGCTGAAAGACGATCGAGGCGAACGGCCCACCGGCCGTGCCCTTTCCTGGCCCCTCCACCGCGCCCTCTGCGCCTTCTGCACCTTCTTCTTTCTCCACGGCGTCGAAGTCGGCCAGCGTCGGCACCGGCGGCTTCTCGCACCAGACCCAGGCACCGGCCCGCAGCGCGGCGATCGTCTGCGCGCGGTGCAGGGTGGGCGGGGTGCAGATGGTGACGAGGTCGGGCCGCTGTTCCCGGAGCATCTGCTCCAGGTCGATGTAGGCGTGCGGGATCCCGGCCTCGGCGCAGAAGGACTCGACCGACTTGGCATCGATGTCAACGGCCGCGACGACCTCGGTCTCGCCCTCCTCGGCGAGCCGGGCGAGCGCGGGAAAATGGGAACCCCGGCCGATGGCACCGGCGCCGACCACGGCGGCCCTGATGCGCCGACCGGTGAGCGGCGGCAAGGGCCGGAACGCCCCGGGGTTGGTGGCTTGTGTGGACATGGTCGTGATCAGCACTCCTCCGGGGAACAGCGAGCGCGTGCAGCAAGCGCTTTCCTCCGCTGCAACGTATGCGTCGCCCCCGCAGCTGGTCAACACCGCGAACCCGGAGTCGTCGGACCACTCGTGAAACCTCTGTGTGCGGAGTCGCGCAACCGCCGTGAAACATCTGTGCCCGGAGCCACTCGACGGCCGTGAAACCCCTGTGTCGGGCCTGTCACACCGGGACGCTACGCTGCCCCTTACACACACTCGTTCACCGCGCGCGGCGTTTTGGTGTGTCCTTTGCCCCTCCACGATCAGCACTTGGACGCCGTAACTCCATGTCTTGGTTTGAATCCCTCATCCTCGGACTCGTCCAGGGGCTGACCGAGTTCCTCCCCGTCTCCTCCAGCGCGCATCTGCGGCTTACGGCGGCCTTCTCCGGCTGGGAGGACCCGGGCGCGGCCTTCACCGCGATCACCCAGCTCGGCACGGAGGCGGCGGTGCTGATCTATTTCCGCCAAGATGTCGGGCGGATTCTCGCCGCGTGGTTCCGGTCGCTCACGAACAAGGAGATGCGGCGCGATCACGACGCCCAGATGGGCTGGCTGGTGATCGTCGGCTCCATCCCGATCGGCGTGCTCGGCGTGACCCTCAAGGACCAGATCGAGGGGCCGTTCCGCGACCTGCGCATCACCGCCACGATGCTGATCGTGATGGGCATCGTCATCGGCGTCGCCGACCGCCTCGCGGCCCGCGACGAGAACGGCGGCCGACACCGGGCCCCCAAGCAGCGCAAGACCCTGCTGGACCTCAACACCAAGGACGGCCTGCTCTACGGCCTCTGCCAGGCGATGGCGCTGGTCCCCGGCGTCTCCCGCTCGGGCGCGACCATCAGCGGCGGCCTGTTCATGGGCTACACCCGTGAGGCGGCGGCCCGTTACTCCTTCCTCCTCGCCATGCCGGCCGTACTGGCCTCGGGCGTCTTCGAGTTGAAGGACGCGGCGGAGGGAGGACATGTCGCGTGGGGGCCGACGATGTTCGCGACGGTGATCGCGTTCGTGGTCGGGTACGCGGTCATCGCCTGGTTCATGAAGTTCATCTCGCACAAGAGCTTCATGCCGTTCGTCTACTACCGCATCGCCCTCGGCATCGTCATCATCGCGCTGGTGACGGCGGGCACGCTGAGCCCGCACGCGGCGGAGTCGGCGGGCTGAGTCAACTCCCGGGCAGGGCAAGGGCCCACGGCTCCCGATGGAGTTCGCGGACGAGGGGGGGAGCCAACTCATGGCACTGACGCAGCAGTTCGCCCGCGTGACCTCCGAGTACCTCGACCGCTGCCGCGATTCGGCCCTCACTTCGTCCGGCGCGTCACCGGGCTGGGATCCGCCGGACAGCGACCTGCTCGACACGGGCTGGGCACTGTGGGGCCTCATCCGCTGTTGCCGGTCGACCGGCGCCGACCCGGAGTCGATCGCCGTGCTCGACCGGGCCGTCTCGGGCGACCCCGACGGAAACGTGGGATTCCTGGACCACGACGAGGTGTACGACGGTTTCGGCGATCCGCCTCGACTGCTCGCCTCTGCCGCGGTCGCCGACATCTCCGCCGCGCTGGACCGTCTCCAACTCGACGATCTGCTCGCGGACATGCCGACGTCCGCCGAAGTCGCGGCCGCCGTCTGTGGGTTCGGCCCCGGGTTCGACATCGACGTACGGGAACATCTGACCGAACACTTCGTCGCCCTGCGGGAGTTCTACCGAACCGCCGCACGTCACACCCAGTGCGTCGTCACGTGGGTCGACTGAGCGTCCGGCCCGCACCGGATACCGGGGTCTCCGCACCCGTGACCAACCCCATACGGTCTGAGTAGCCGTCCGGTAGCGCAGTGTCAGTCCTTGCCCCTAGGCTGTTCACATGTCCCCCGATTCCGTGGCCCCTGGTTCCGTGCGGTCTGCTTCCGAGGTGAACGAGCAGATCCGGGCACTCTGGCTGCGTGCGGGCGGCTCGCTCTCCACCCAAGAGCGCGAGGAATACGAGCTGTTGGTGGTCGAGTGGGCCAAGGCGATACGCGACGAGGTCATCGCGGCGGCCTGAAGCTCACCGCCCGCCCGACACCCGCACCACCGTCCCCGTCGCGTAGGACGCCTCCGGCGACATCAACCAGGCGATCGCGGCGGCGACTTCCTCGGGCTGACCGGCGCGGCGCAGCGGAATCGACGCCCCCAGCCGCTCGGGGCGGTCCGGGTCACCCGACCTCGCGTGGATCTCCGTGTCGATGACACCGGGCGCGACCGCGTTGACGCGGATGCCGTCGGGGCCGAGTTCCTTGGCCAGGCCGAGCGTGAGGGCGTCGACGGCGGCCTTCGTCGCGGCGTAGTGGACGTAGTCGCCGGGGCTGCCGAGGGTGGCGGCGGCGGACGAGATGTTCACGATGACGCCGTTCCCTCGTGCCGTCATGACCCGCGCGGCGCGGCGTGAACACAGCAGCGTGCCCAGGAGGTTGACCTCGACGATCCGGCGCAGGTCCGCGGGGTCACTGTCGGCGAGGCGGCCGAACGGGCCGGTCACCCCGGCGTTGTTGACCAGGCCGGTGACCGGGCCGAGTTGCTTCTCGGCCACCCCGAAGAGCCGCTCGACATCCGCGTCGACGGATGTGTCCGCCCGTACGCAGACCGAACGGGCACCGGCCCGCCGTACCGCCTCCGCGACGTCCTCGGCGGCATCCGCGTCCCGGAGGTAGCCCACCACCACGTCATGCCCGTCCTCCGCGAGGCGTCGGCAGGTCGCGGCGCCGATCCCCCGGCTGCCCCCGGTGACGACCGTGACAAGACGTTTCATCAGCACTCCTCGCGACGACGACCACCCAATGTTCCCCACCTTGTATCCGCGTCCCCCTTGGCGCGACACCCTCCGTAGCCAACACTGAGCCGATGACGCAGCGTGTGGAATTGGCGATTGTGATGGACCGGCTGGCCGTGGACGAAGTGATCACCGAATACGCGGTGGCGGTGGACGACGGCGACTGGGGAGCGTACCGGAAACTGTTCGCCCCGGACGGGCGAGCCGACTACCGGTCCGCCGGAGGGATCGAGGGGAACGCGCAACAGATCGCCGAGTGGCTCGCGGAGAGCATGAAGCTCTTCCCGATGCGCCAGCACCTGATCGTCAACCGGCGGATCAGCTTCGGAGCCCTGGACCAGCACACCGACGACACCGCCCGGGTCCAGGCCGACTACGTCAATCCGATGCGCTTCGCCAAGGAAGACGACAGCGATGGCTCCACCGCGCCCGACTTCGTGTGCGGCGGGCGGTACGCCTTCGGGCTGCTGCGGACGGACGACGGCTGGCGGCTGACCGAGGTCGTCGTGGCGGAGAAGTGGCGGCGCCTTCCCGAGCGGCGCCCGGAAGCCGTGGTCAACTGATACGACCGGTTCGGCGTCCGCTGTCCGGGATCGGCCGCGGCACGCACACCGGAGCCACCAGTGGGTAGGGGGTTCGTATGAAGGACTTCGGCGACTGGCTCGTCTCCCCCTGGCGGCGTTCCCTGCTCGCCGTGTTCGCGGGCGCCCTGCCCGTGTTCGCGTTCCCCGCGCCGTCCCTGTGGTGGTTCGCCTACGTCGCGCTCGTCCCCTGGATCCTGCTGACGCGCTCGGCGCCGACCGGGCGGCGGGCGGTGTACGACGGCTGGTTCGGGGGGCTCGGGTTCATGCTGGCCGTGCACAGCTGGCTGGTGCCGAGCCTGAGCGTGTTCATCGTGGTCATCGCGGGGCTGCTCGGCGCGCTGTGGGCGCCGTGGGGCTGGCTGGTGCGCCGCTTCCTCGGCGGCGTGCCGTCGCCCCGGCGCGGCGGTGCCGCGCTGCTCGTCCTGCCCTCGGGCTGGCTGGTGGTCGAACTCGTGCGGTCCTGGCAGGGGTTGGGCGGCCCCTGGGGGCTGCTCGGCTCCACCCAGTGGCAGGTGGAACCGGCGTTGCGGCTCGCGTCCGTCGGCGGGGTGTGGCTGCTGAGCTTCCTGGTGGTGGCCGTCAATGTCGCGGTCGCCGTGCTGGTCGCGGTCCGCGCGGTGCGGGTGCCCGCCGTCGCCGGGCTGCTCGTCACCGCCGCCGTGACCTCGGCGGCCTGGGTGTGGTCGCCGCGCCCCGACATCGACGGCCACGTCCGGATCGCCGTCGTACAGCCCGGGATCATCGACGGCGACGAGAGCGGCACCCGGCGCTTCGACCGCGAGGAGCAGCTGACCCGCCAACTCGTCGGTCAGGACGTCGACTTGATCGCCTGGGGCGAGAGCAGCGTCAGCTTCGACCTCACCAAGCGGCCCGATCTCGCCCGCCGTATCGCCGCCCTCTCCAAGGAGACCGGCGCCGACATCCTGGTCAACGTGGACGCCGAGCGCTCCGACAAGCCCGGCATCTACAAGAGCTCGATCCTGGTCGGCCCCAAGGGCCTCACCGGCGACCGCTACGACAAGATGCGGCTCGTCCCCTTCGGCGAGTACATCCCGTTCCGCTCGCTGCTCGGCTGGGCGACCTCCGTCGGCAAGGCGGCGGGCGTCGACCGCAGGCACGGCACCGAGCAGGTCGTGATGAACGCGGGGCACGGGCTGCGCATCGGCCCGCTGATCTGCTTCGAGACCGCGTTCCCCGACATGAGCCGCCATCTCGCCCAGGACGGCGCGGACGTCCTCCTCGCCCAGTCGTCGACCTCGTCGTTCCAGCACAGCTGGGCCCCGGAGCAGCACGCCACCCTCGCCGCCCTGCGCGCCGCCGAGACCGGCCGCCCGATGGTCCACGCCACCCTGACCGGCGTCTCCGCCGTCTACGGCCCGAGCGGCCGGCGCATCGGATCATGGCTGGGCACGAACAAGAGCACCACCCAGGTCTACGACGTCCCGCTCGCGCACGGCGTCACGCCGTACGTCCGCTACGGCGCCTGGCCGGTGGGGATGGCGCTGCTGATCCTCGCGGCGATGTGCGCCGGCGAGGGGGTACAGGCGCTCAGGCTGCGGCGGACCGGTCCGCGACCGCTCGTACCACCCGCTCGCACAGTTCGTGAGTCGCCAGCGCGTCCCGGGCGCTGAGCACCTTTCCGGCGCGTACGGCGTCGAGGAACGTGAGGACGGCCTGCTCGATGCCGCGCTGCCGGGCCACCGGGACCCAGTCCCCGCGGCGCCGTATCGTCGGCTGGCCCTTGTGGTCGACGACCTCGGCGAGGTTGAGGACCTGACGCTTGGTGTCCTGGCCCGAGACCTCCAGGATCTCCTCCACCGAGCCGCTGAGCCGGTTCATCACCCCGAGCGCGGTGAAGCCGTCGCCGGAGAGCTGGAGCACGAGGTGGTGCAGCAGTCCGTCCTGGACGCGGGCGCGCACGGTGACGTCCTCGACCGGGCCCGGCACCAGGAACCGCAGGGTGTCCACGATGTGGATGAAGTCGTCCAGGATCATCGCGCGCGGCTCCTCGGGGAGCCCGATCCGGTTCTTCTGCATGAGGATCAACTCGCGCGGATGGTCGACGCACTGCGCGTACGCGGGGGCGTGGCGGCGGTTGAAGCCGACCGCGAGCGACACGTCCCGTTCCTCCGCGAGCCGCACCAGCCGTTCGGAATCGGCGAGTTCGTAGGCGAGGGGCTTGTCGACGTATGTCGGTACGCCCGCCTCCAGGAGCCGGGTGACGATCTCGGGGTGGACGGCCGTGGGCGCGTGCACGAACGCGGCGTCGAGGCCCTGTGCGAGGAGCGCGTCGAGGTCCGTGTGCCGCTGGTCCGCCGGGAGGTGGAGGCCGTCCGCGACCCGGGCGAGCGTGGCGGGGGTGCGCGTCTGCAGATGCAGCTCGACCCCGGGCAGCCCGCCGAGAACCGGCAGATAGGCCTTCTGCGCGATGTCACCGAGCCCGATGCAGCCGACCTTCACGGAGTCTCCCTAACGCTCGCCGAGCGGTACCGCCTGTACCTCCTCGGAAGCATACGGCGGGGAATAACCGCTGGTGCGGGCGGTCGGAGCAGGCGAGGATGCGGGCATGACCATCGAGCGCAGTGAACCCGCGACCACCGCCGACGAACGCACCATGCTGGAAGGCTGGCTGAAATACCACCGGGACACCCTCGCCTGGAAGTGCGAGGGGCTGACCGACGAACAGCTGAGGACCGCTTCCGTGGAGCCGTCCACGATGTCGCTCATGGGCCTGGTGCGGCACATGGCGGAGGTGGAGCGGGGCTGGTTCCGCAAGGTCATGGCGGACGAGCAGGTGGGCCCGATCTATTACACCGACGAGGACCAGGACGGCGATTTCCATCCCACCGAGGCGGACACCTGGGCGGAGGCCCACGCCACCTGGCGGGCCGAGATCGCGGCGGCGGACGAGCACGCGGCCCGCTTCACCCTGGACGACATGTCCGTGGGCAAGCACCGGCGCACCGGAGAGAGCTTCAACCTGCGCTGGATCTACACCCACATGATCGAGGAGTACGCGCGGCACAACGGCCACGCCGACCTGCTCCGCGAGCGGATCGACGGCAGCACCGGTGACTGACACCGGCGACTGACGTCACGTCACCCGCGGCCCGTCACCCGGAGTGAGCGCGCGCCGTCCGTAAGGGGCCGGAGATCACCCGTGTGGGGCATCATCCGCCCGTCCGCTGTCCCAAACGGGGCCGGAACCAGCAGAGTTGCGCGGGTGCATCGAACGACGACCACCGCAACGCTCCTGGTCACCGTGGCTGTCTCGGCCCTCTCCGGCTGTGTGACGGTCCAGCGGCCGGCGGCCCCCGCTCCCCCGGCCGTACCGTCCCACGCGTCGGTGCCGCGCCCGGACGGCAGCGCGGAACCGCAGGTCGTACAGGCCCCGGCGCGGGAGGCGCTGGAACTCATCGACCCGTCCCACCGCCCGAAACCGGCCACGCATCCGCCGCACCGCGCACCGGTCCAGCCCCCGAAGGCGGCCCAGGCACCGGTCCCCCGCTCACCGCAGCACCCTCACTCGCATCCCCAGCCCCATCCGCACCCGAAGCCGCACCACCCCCGGCAGCCGGGCGCGGACATCCCGGACGTGGTGAAGTCGGTGCCCAAGAACACGCAGGACGTCTGCGCCCTGGGCAAGAAGTACGGCGGCTGGCGGTCGGACAGCCCGCAGTCGGTCATCTGCGGCCAGACGTACGGCCGTTGAGGCGAGAGAGCGCCGGAATCGCGGTGCCGCCGAGCCCCTACGGCCGCTGTCTCGGCGGCCCCCAGCCCTCGCCCCCGCCCACGTCACCCAGCCGCAGCTCCAGCCGGCCGATCGCGGCCCGCACCCCGTTGCCGTAGCCGTCGTCGGCGAGGACGGTGGAGGCTTCGCGGGCGCGGCGGATGTGGGTGCGGGCGGCGTCCGGGCGGTCGAGCTTCACATAGTCGGCGGCGAGGTTGAGGTGCAGGGAGGGGTAGAAGGCGCGGATCGCGATCGCCCCCTCCTGACCGGCGTTCCCGGTGTCCCCGGAGTCTTCAGCCTCCCCGGGGTGTCCGGTGTTCCGCCCGTCCGTCAGCTCGTCCGCCGCCGACAACGCCCTGAGATCCCAGGCCAGTTCGTCGGTCGGGTCGTCCTGGGTGTCGGCGAGGTAGTGGGCCAGCGTGCAGCGGTGGAGCGGGTCGCCCTCCTCGCCCAGCTCCGCCCACAGGCCCAGCAGCCGCTCCCGGGCCTCCTCGCGGTCACCGCCGTGGTGCAGCATGACGACCTGTCCGATCCGCGTCAGCACAGCGTCCGGCGCCGCCTGCTCCTGTCGCTCCGCCACCGCGTCCTCCGCACTCGCCAGCCACCCTGGCTGTCTCCATCGACGCTAACCGGCAGCACTGACAATCCCCGTCAGGCGGCCCCGGACCGGCCCCCTTGAGGTCAGCCCAGGTTCGGGATGCGCCAGTCGATGGCGGTGTGGCCCTGCTTGGCCACCGCCTCGTCGATCTGGGTGAACGGGTGGGAGCCGAAGAACTTCTTGGCCGACAGCGGGGAGGGGTGCGCGCCCTTGACCACCACGTGGCGCTTCTCGTCGATCAGGGGGAGCTTCTTCTGCGCGTAGTTGCCCCACAGGACGAAGACCGCCGGGTCGGGGCGGTCGGCCACCGCGCGGATCACCGCGTCCGTGAACTTCTCC
>Ga0307509_10012764_pt1 | contig 10007 bp, 8 predicted proteins | sample 10_EM_MG_FD_202245 | JGI IMG/M metagenome (GOLD analysis project Ga0307509, IMG submission 202245) | Populus trichocarpa ectomycorrhiza microbial communities from riparian zone in the Pacific Northwest, United States - 10_EM | ecosystem: Host-associated > Plants > Roots > Unclassified | place... | reverse complement strand
TGTGTTAAAGACTCCTCGATTAAACCCTCCAGTTCCTTTGTTCGGGTTGCAGGCTCGGAGTATGTTGTTAATCAGGACTTTTGATCAGGTAGCCAAGATAGCTTTGTCTTTAAGGTCAATGTATGTGGTTGGGGTTGGAGAAGTTAGTACTTCCTTAAGGATGTCGTCGGGCAATCCTTTGGTAAAGAGTTGGAATACGGCACCACTATTGGCATCGTAGCCAGCAATGCGACTCAGGTCTTCGAACCTAGCAATGTAGTCGTCGATTTCCGGGAATCTCATGGTGCAGCATTCTATTTCTCCTCTGGCTCTATTTTCCCTTTGACTGTCTTGAAACTGTTGTGAGAATTCATAGAGAAATTGATCCCATACATCAGGGATGTTATCCAGGATGGGGTCGAGGGTATCCAACCAGGTTCCCATATCCCTGGTCCATCCAGCGACTTGAGGCCCTTTCATGAGGGTGAGAGTTAGAGCGACTTTCTTGATTGGGGAATTGTAGCTGGCTACATCTTGATTGAGTCGGAGGTATCCTTTTACTTCTTCAATGAAGTCATCTGCAATGAGGCGATCTCTGGTGAAGACTTGCAGCAGTCCTCCCATAGATTTGACATCAGCTGCCCATGCGATGGGTTGTTGACCTCCTTGGGGAGGGGGTATTGGTGCAGGAGGTACTGGTGCTCTGGGTGGATTGCCACCCGGACCTCCAGATCCTCCTGAGGGTGGTCCTCCACCCAGGGGCCCTGATCGTCCTCCTCCAGGAGTGGAGTATCAGCTGAGGGTGGCTTTAAGTTTGGAATTAACGCTTGCTGCAGTTCCAGTAGCAGCCGCAGCTGTCGTACTTCCTGTTCCAGTAGTGCCACTTCCAGAACCTTTTCCTTTAGAGCTTGAGCCATCTCCTCCGCCTTGAGTGATTGGTTGAGTATCTGTGGGCTGTTGGATCATGATAGAGGTAGTAGCCATGGTTGATAGTTTTGGTGAAATGGGCGAAAGCTTTGTATGCCGTGGAAGGGAGACAGTATTTCTTCATGGGGTGAGTTCTTTGGGTATTTCGGAATCCCTGATCTGGTTGTCGATTGAGAGTTCTCCAGTTTGTTTAACTAGTTCGTCATCTGAGTCTTCCTCTTCAGCGGGTTTGCTATCTGAACTGTCGTTTTGTTCTGGCTTCATATTGGTTTCTTCGATGTCGAAGATATGGATACTGGTTAACGACTGTTGTAGTCAAGGTAATCCTGAATTGGAATCGTGTGCGATTTGATGCCAAACTCCATTGTATAGGCAGACTGGTATGGCGTGTTTGTTTACAACCTTGTCGTTGTTGTTGCAGAATAGCTGAATGGGATAGGTTCTTGTTCCAGTAGCGTTCGGTGCTTTGTATGCGATGCGAGAGTTTAGTTTGGTTTCGAGTATCTGCTCTTTGGTCAAGAGCTTGTTGTACGCGCTACTAGCCATCTTGAATGTAATAAGTTGAATCTAATGTCACCGCCACAATGTGAGGGCAACACTGATTCAGTGTTGGGCTAAATGAGCTGTCCTAACTTGGCAGTATGTCGCGTGGATAGCTTGATGCCAAGTTGTAGTCGAAATAAGAGAAGTGGTTCCCACACTAGAGTAACGTCCTAGTGCCCACTTATAGAGGAATGTAAGAGAAGAGAAGGGAGTTGAATTGACAGGAGATTCAACTTGCCGTCTTAGGGACAGCAATGGACCTCTTTTATACTAGAGATACAAGTACAACTAATCACCGTATAGTAAGCCAGATACATGCTATGACTAAGGTACTAAGGTGATCAATAAGCAACTCCAACTGGATCAGTAAGCACATCACAAAGCATCAGTCATCCGATCACTAACCACTAGGGCCAGTTCCCACGACTTACAAAGGCTGTATCGTATGAGTAAGGACGATTACCTAAGGCCAGTTTCATCACCTCCCGCTCTAGCTAGCGTGACCATGCATGGACTTCTTCCATCCTCCCCTAGTGGTGAGTTGCTCATTCCTTTGCCGAACGAATGGCGTCGCCAAGCACTCCATGTGCGCCAGCTGCTTGGAGGCGCGAGCCAACTCCAATCTACCTTCACAGATGGTCTTTGCAATCCTAACCACCCCGGCCTTGGCTTCGAGCCGTTCGAGCTCCGTGTTGATACAGGACAGGTCGTCGTCCAATTTGCGGTAGTGTGCGATATCCGCAGCGACGCCCCAGTCATCAAGTCGGTGGGCTGCTTTGGCGAAGTTAGCGTGAATGGCCGGGGTACCAACCAAGAGTTGGTGAAACCAGGCAGGGAGAGGCTTGATGGGCTCGGATGAATAGACAGCCCGAGTGTAGATGGGGAGTGAGTAGGGGGGGTCCAGTGGCCCTTGTTCTTGTCTGTACACTTGGACATACCCGTTGTGGGCCGGAGTGACCCAGTAGGCTTCGGCGTATGCTCCCTCGCCCAGTGGGATCTTGAGGTCGGGGTACATAGTATTGCGGACATATCCATTGGGGGCTCGTTCGTAAGTTTCGGCATATCCTTTGATGGTTGACTCGAGCCTTTTGATTTTGTCCTCAAAGGCGAGCACGGCGAAGCGATGGACTTCCTTGCGGTTCTTGATGGTCTGGACCAGACCGGTTGCGATCTCTCGGAGAGTGGTAGGGTTGATATCGGCGTTGGAGGCGAATATATTTTCCACTCCACGAGGGGAGTAGCAGGATGGGGGTGAATTGGGGCGGCTTCTGGGGGATTTGGCTGACGCATTGATGGAATAGTCAGACATAGTGGGAGTAGGGTTGCCAATATAGATGAGGGAGTATTGCTTGCCATTATGCGTGATAGGTGCAAAGGGGTTCGCAGCAAAAGTATGGATGTTCGAGAGCGTGGATGTGAGTGGGATGGATACATTGTCCAGGCCGGAAGACATGAAATTTGTGGGTGGTAAACGGGAGGGGACGAAGCAAAGAGGCTAGGAAGGTTTGACAAGGTGGGATAGGAGGTGGTGTCCAGGAATTCTCTTCCCAGCCAAGTGGTTCTTGGTTGATAGCCAGGGTGAAGAGGGATGGAGTTTTGTATTGATAAACGGCCAGTCTTTATACTCTCTAGCGGAGTTCCTTTGTGATAAGCCCTGACTAGATCGGGTGCATGTGTGTCAGTCGCTGGTTCCCATGTGTCATCGCTATCAGGGTACCCCTTCCAGTGGATCAGATATTGCAGGGTCCTGTTACGCCCAAAGTATCGGTGGTTATGAATCCGCTCCACTTTGTATTGTTCCTCATCATTAATTAGGTCAGGTGGTGGTCAGGAGAAGTTTGGACTGTATGCGGTGGTTTCGTGATAGGGCAATAAGAGAGAAGCATGGAATGTGTTGTGAATTTTCCATGTCAGGGGTAAAGCAAGTTGATACGCCACAGGGGAGATCTCTTTGATGACCTTGAAGGGTCCATATCTTTTGGGCGCTAGTTTGGTTGCTTGGTAAGGAAGACGGAGATTCTTTCCTTCTAGCCAAACTTGGTCTCCAGTGTTGTATTGCGCCGATGGGGTTCCTGATTTCTCAGCAACTTGATTCAGGGCCGCAGTAGCCTGGGCGTGCCTTTCTTCCATCAGACGAATTCTTTCTTCTGTTGTTTCATTGATAGATGGGGTACTGATTGCTGGGTTCAGTTTGAGGTCATACCCTAGAATTATTTGATTGGGCAATAATCCGGTAGTTGAGTTCTTCCGGTTGTTGTGCACTGCCATGGCCAAGGCTAGCCATTGAGTCCAATCTTTCGGGGCCGCTGATGTTACTAGACGGAGGTATTGTTCTACCCATTGGTTCTTTCGCTCCGATAGTCCATCTGTTTGAGGGTGAAAAGCTGTTGATAGGTTTTGTTGAATGTCTAGTTTTTTTGTTAGGGCTTTTCCGAAGTGCAAGGTGAATTGAGGGTCTCGATCGCTGATGACTTTAGTGGGTAGTCCGAACCATCGGAATATGTGGTCCAGATACAGCTGAGCAATTCCTGGTCCCATGATCGTAGTGTCACAGGCTAGGAATATGGCAGCACGTGAACATCCTTGATCTACAATGGTGAGGATAGTGTCTTTCCCTTTTACCAAGGGTAGTCCGGTAATTAGATCCATAGCGATTTGCTGGAATGGTTGAGTGTTGGTTTCTGTAGGGATTCGGTAGGGGGGTGTTTTGGTACGATGGGTGATGATTTTGTTCTGTTGGCAGATTGCACATCCTTTCACATAGTTTGCGATCCATTCTTTCATTCCTGGCCATTGGTAGCATTCTTGAGTTTTACGAAGTGTTTCGTCTTGACCTGGATGACCGGCTGATGGATGATCATGCATGAGGTTTATGATTCCTCGTTTGACTATGTCAATGGGAGGTACATTGATTTTTGGTTGTAGTGTTATTGTAGCAGCTTTGAACTTTTGTTCCGGTAGAACTGTAACTTGTTGATTGTCTTCTTTTCCTTGGTCTACTCCCGGTAGTCGCAAGAGGGCATCTGGTGGGATGTTGGTCTTTCCCGGGATGTAGAGGATATCAAAATCGTATTCCTGTAGGTCCGCATGCCAATGCGCAGTTTGTCGGTTAAGATTTTTAGGGGATTTCCAATATTGAAGGTTGGCATGGTCCGTCATAATGGTGAATGGTTCCTTCGTCCATCCTAAGTATGGTCACCAATGTGAGAGTGCTTTCATCACGGCTAGTAGCTCCCTCTCATAGATATCATAATTTCGTTCTGCTGGAATGAACGTGGCCGAGTAATAGGCGATAGGGTGGAGTACAGGTTTTTGGCGTTTTGAAAGATCGGAAGTTGTAGGAATGTCTCCCTCCTGTGAGAGTACGGCTCCCACGCCATATGCGGAAGCGTCAGTTTGAAGGAAGAACTTTTTCTCGAAGTTAGGTTGTCGAAGGACTGGGGCTGCGCATAACCAGGACTTGAGGGTTTCGAAGGCTTTGAATTGTGGTTCATCCCAGTGCCAGCTTTCGGATTTCTTCGTAAGATCAAGCAATGGTCGAGCAATTTTGGAGAATCGTGGGATGAAGTAATGGTAATATCCACAGAGTCCAAGGAATGCACGGACGTCTGTGGGGTTAAGCGGGACTGGATAGTCTGCAACTCCCGTGAGCTTCTTCGGATCCATACAGAGTTGTCCTTTTCCTACGATTACTCCAAGGTATTCGATTTCCTCTTGTTCAAAGGCACACTTCTCAGGTTTTAGGTAGAGGTCATTGGCTTCTAGTTTATCCAGTATTTCATGGACGCGTTTTCAGTGTTGAGCCAGGTGTTGTTCATGGGTTTTGTTTAAATACTTCTTCGTATGGATGGCAATGTCGTCCATGAATACAGATGTATCTCCTTTTGCTACGTCTGGACGGAATATTGTGTTCATCATCATTTGGAATGTTGCTGGAGAGTTGGTGAGGCCGAAGAACATAACTGTGGGTTCAAATAGTCCTTCTGGTGTAAGGAAAGCAGCTTTCCATTCGTCACCAGGTTTAATCCAAATGTTGTTGTATCCCCATCGGACATCGAATTTGGTGAACAGTGTGCACCCAGCTAGTCGGTCAATGACAGAAGGGATTAGGGGGGATACGTTGCGATTCCGTTTAGTCCACTTATTGAGGGGTCGGTAGTCTTGGACTGGTCGTAACTTCCCGTCCTTCTTTTTGACAAAGAAGAAGTTGGCCGCATAGGGACTCCATGAAGGTCTAATTGTATTTCTTGCCAAATGCTCTTGAACGAATTTGCTTGCTTCTTCGATTTCCGATTGTGTCAATGGTAGGAGCCTCCCCGGGAGAGTCTGTTGCAAATGGCGCGCGCGAGCGGATCGATTAGATCACACATGGACACTGACATCCTACATTCCTTAGCATTGACAGTAGCTTACTTGCACACTCGTTTAGTTTGGCACCCCAGAACTTTATTCATTCGTTTATATACAGTAGGTAGTTGACCTTTGTAGCCCTCAGTTCCCGTGTCTGACGCACGCGTTCTGAGGTGAGTAGTAGTATTCCTCAATATCACTTAGTTCCTGTGTCTGACGCACGCGTTCTGAGGCCGACGCGTGCCCGGAACTCATCTTTTAGCTCCTATTGCTTTCTACAGGTTATGGGCCCTGCCCTGGCCCTATAGAACCACTATCACTGCTGCCACGTGTCATACCACATCGCCATGTCCTTCCTTGTACTCCCTGACACCGTCCCCTATCTTGAGGAAGATGGCAGTAACTTGGCCACCTTCACCGCGCATTTCCGAGAGGCCATGCTGGCCACACACTGATGGGGCTACCTTAATGGAACATCCACGCGTCCTGTCCCAAGAGATGCAGCCCAGCCAACAGTCGATGAAATCGAGGCCATCAAACAGTGGGAACGCGAAGATGCCATAGTGGGATACCTCCTGTCCATCAGGCTCCCAGACTGGATAGTACTTCGCATAGATGACCGCCAAACAGCGAAGGGGCAATGGAATCAGTTGATTGAAGAACTCCGTCGACTAGGACACAAAGATATCCCAATCATTTATGCCCCCGAAGGAGTTGCGCACTCGGAGCCGGACTCAACATGGGAAGAAGCCAAAACAAACACGCCCGCGCATCTTGAAGGCGCAGGACCAGACACCTTGATGGAGGAGGAAGACGATCACTTGCTCAAGGTGGAGGAGGAGGAGGCCGCTAGGAAAGCTGCCAGTGTTGAGGGGGACGTTGGTCCTCGCGTTGAACTGCAAGATCCTGGGGTCAGCTGCCTTTCCACGCAAGAGAATGCTGGATCACATACCTTGCCATCGCCTATGCCACCCACCACCCCGCAGGCTGCTAGTACGCAGCCCTCGCTGGCCGTCAATGCAGGAACGCAGGCCACCCCAGTAGCAGACCATGGTGCGGACTTGGAGCCACAGCCGCACGACACACCGCCACCGCCAAATGAGGGTGCGGAACCTCCCACTCACCAGCCGCCCAAGCAGATCCGAGCCCCCACCAAAGTTGAAGGGCCGCTCCCGGGCGAGGAATCGCAGCGCGCAACGGGCCAGAGGGGCCCGAGATCGGCGCAGAAACATGAGGGCAAGACGCCCATCGGAGAGGCGCATGGCCGCCCTCCTGACCTCCCCAACCCGCAAAGGCAGAGCTCCATTGATTGGGAGCCAGTGTTCATCATCCCGAAGGCCCGTGTCCGCGTGCATAAGGCGCAGAGGCCCATCCTCGACAAGGGTGCTTGTACATGCCCCGATCCGTGGCCCGACCTGGGCGCCATCACCGTCGATCCGGATATCTATTTCGGGTCAGCATCACAGCTCGAGGGGGAGCAAAACTTTCACTTACCATGTGTGGGGAGCGAGCTGCATGCTGCCCCATCACCCCCTCAAAATTTCCCATCTTCATTTTCACCCTTTCCGCCACCTGACACCCCTGCGCGTGAGAACCCGTCGCATGGAGAAGGCGCTGCCACTGAGCGGTGCATCATCGAAGACCATCCCCGTCCCGGACCTCAGAAGCCGCCCGATCCGCATGCCGAAGACCTGCAGGAAACAGGGGGAGCGTTGTCAGCATCGGGCAACGTACCTGTGATCCTTGAAGGCCCAGATCCTTTCAGGCTTGCCGGCGCAGTCGTGAATGTGGACCTCCAGAAAGTCGAACCCTCATGCGATAACGCGCACGAACGAGGCGGAGCGTTGCTGGTCGCGGGCGTTGCGCTAGCCCTGGCTGAAGGAACCGCCAGCGTTGAACCCGCTGGCAAGGCTGAGAAAGCCATCGCCGCTAGGCCCAAGGCACTGGTCCCCTGGGCGCAAGACAAAGCCAAGCGCAGACATGAAGTCAACAAGCCACCGCACAAGGCGCTGCCGCAGAAGGGCGAGCGCAATGCTGAGGCGCTGTCACGCAAGCGCAAACCCGAACGCCCCGAGGCGCTACCACCAGGCGGTGAGCGCAAATGTGGCATGATGCCACAAGGCAACTCGAACAAGGCTCAGCGCGAGCCTGATCGGCTGTCGCGAGAGCCATCGCGCGAAGAGGTCCTGTCCACTCAGGAGGGACCAGGCCCTTGGGATCCAAGAGGGCCACCTGGGGAGCGAATCACTGGAGAAAGAGGGCCTGTTGAGGCCAAGAAAACTGACGCAGCGGGCATTGTCGCCCACAAGAAAAACCTGGCCATGCAAAAGCGAAGTCAGTCAAATGGTGACAGCAACAGTAGCAGTCACGCACCTTTACCCATCTCCCACCGTCCCATGTTGTCGTCAAGAATTCCACTCGTTTTCGTTTTGAGGCCCATCGAGAGGGCGCGGCGTCGTCCTGGGAGTTGCAAGTTGAACAAGCATTGCAACGCGACCGTTTGGTGGCCGTCACACTCGCGTCACATGCCGTCACACGCGCCCCCGCACCATGCACGCACTGGTGCACTGGCAGAGAAACTCAATGTGCGGCCACAAACCGCTGAATACAATCATTGCACGCCCCCATATTTGTTTGGAAGCATTTCGCTGCAGTGCCCAGACTGTCTGCGAAATGAGGGGGAGTGTTGCAAATGGCACGCGCGAGCGGATCGATTAGATCACATATGGACACTGACATCCTACATTCCTTAGCATTGACAGTAGCTTACTTGCACACTTGTTTAGTTTGGCACCCCAGAACTTTATTCATTCGTTTATATACAGTAGGTAGTTGACCTTTGTAGCCCTCAGTTCCCGTGTCTGACACACGCGTTCTGAGGTGAGTAGTAGTATTCCTCAATATCACTTAGTTCCCGTGTCTGATGCACGCGTTCTGAGGCCGACGCGTGCCCGGAACTCATCTTTTAGCTCCTATTGCTTTCTACAGAGTCGTGGGGGCTCCAGGCAGGAGTTCAATGGCATGGTCCCAAATTGTATGCTGGGGAAGACGCTGCGATTCATGTTCACTGAATACTTTACGGTGTCGTATGTATTCTGCTGGTATTGCAGGATCTTCTTCTTTTATCGTGGAGTTGATTGTTACTCGTCCGATAAAGTATTGATCATGGTGTACAGGATGCGGTGCGTTTATTGTTCTGGGTAGGAATCGTGCCTTTTTTGCATTTGGAGCTCTGAGGATGATAGGAAGTTGTGACAAGTCAATCCATCCTCATTTCCAATCAATCTTGGGTTGTATGGCAGCAAACCAGGAGTATCCTAAGATGGCCTTATGTTCTCCCAAGTCTGACAAGAAGAAACATAGTTGACTTCTAGATGTTCCTGTTTGGACTTCGATATCTGTATAATGTTTTAGCATCCCGGCCTTGTTCTCGGTTCCATCTACATTGAACAGTTGTCGGGGTTTGTCCAAATTCTTGATGGGAAGTTTCAGCCATTTGGCATAGCTTAAGTTCATAAAGTTTTCTGTTGCCCCAGAATCAACTAAGGCTATTGCTTCGGCTCTTTTTGCAATCGAGTGTGTGTAGATTCGAACAGTCATAGATTTTCGAGCTGATATGTACACATTGTCGTTGCTACTTTGCTTGATTAATGCCGACCTAATCAAGCTGTGGGAAAATCCTCCGATACCCCCATTTCTTCAGCCAGTTTCGCTTTCTCGTCAAGAGACATAGCGTTGAGTTGCTGTTTGATATCTTCAACGCGAGTAGGGGTTTCAAACCCTTCATAGTTATCGTATTCTTCATTGAAATCGATAAGGTTTGCTTTGGTTTGTCCTTGATGGCGACGACGTGGACAGTTCCTGGTGTAATGACCCGTCTGTCCACATTCGAAACAGTTATTGTTCATGTTTCCTGGGGGTGGTCCGGTAGCATTGTTTCGAGGGGCTGGTCCAAAGCCAGTAGCATTTCCCTGTGTACGTATCCTGTTAGTCAAGCGCCAATTTGGGGCCCTAGTTCGCCCCAAGTCCATTGGTACAGGTACATTGTTCATCCAACAGGGTGCATTGGTCGAGTTGTATTGTATTGGGGGTCCTTGGCGGAATCCAGGCCCGCATTGTTGCATGAATCCTCCTTGATTTCCTTGATTCCCTTGATTGAAGAACGTACGTGGTCTTGGGAAGTTAACTGGTCGTGGAAATGTGTTAAA
>Ga0307509_10012762_pt1 | contig 10009 bp, 12 predicted proteins | sample 10_EM_MG_FD_202245 | JGI IMG/M metagenome (GOLD analysis project Ga0307509, IMG submission 202245) | Populus trichocarpa ectomycorrhiza microbial communities from riparian zone in the Pacific Northwest, United States - 10_EM | ecosystem: Host-associated > Plants > Roots > Unclassified | place... | reverse complement strand
AAGCATGAAACCGAGTCGAGGAAGGGTCTCGGGTCGTTATATGCTTCAAGAATGGGTCTTCGATGTGTTGGAAGACCGAATATTTGTATCTGTCCACATGAATCTAAGGAAAAGCGTATTTCCTCAAACATGTATATTGGCACTTGAGCTTCGTACCTTGACTTGGAAAGCTCGGGCAACAGATTTGAGGATGTCTTCATAACCCCAAGTCCACGAATTTATGAAGAAATAAACAGAATCAGGATACATCTTCATGAGTTCTACAAGCCCTGTGGTTGCACAATCCTAAACGGTTCTGTTATTTTAATTCAACACAATGATATCATTGACACCAATACCTTCGGAGGGATGGACAATGGGGACAATACACATGCAGTGTCGAGATAAATTGCGTCCAGTGTTTTGCTAATGGATAAGGGCAGTGAAGAGTGGGTGTTCGTGTCGAGAATCCCTTTAGGACCTATATCTGGGGCAAGATACGACTGAAGGAAAGCGTTCCGCGCGATGGATTGAAGGAACCAGGGCTCGGCACGGAAATCGCCCGTATGTAAAATGTTTCCTTGAGGACCTTCGATGAGGTACCTAATTGTTATCGTCAATAATCATTTAATATTGTTGGGTGAATTGTTGTTCACATAACAGCACCAGGACAATGGTTTGCGTCTATAAGCGTAAGGGTAACTGATTCATTCGCTGTGAGTTCGAAGCAAGTCGGGAAGTTTAACGGTAGGACGTGCTGAGAACATATTGAAAAAGTTAATCCAAGAATATAAGAAACACACTCACTAAGAGATCTCGAGAACCGGTGTAATACACTGTGCCATCGGGATGGCAAAGGGGATCAACTTTCAGATGAGCGTAAGTTCGAATTTTCTCTGCTCGGAGATCAAGTGCTTGAAGCTCTCGCTCTGCATAAACTTCGTGCCTTAATAGCATCTCCTTAGCGTCCTTGGAGCAGATGACCCTGTATCCGAAGGACCGTGCAGACAATCCATTGATGTGGTCGGAGTGTGTATGGGTCAGAAGGTGCAATAATGGTGTGGTATCAGGATCTTGACTAGCTGGCGCGGAGAAATCATCGACCCGAATACGATATGGGAGTACATATGAGTTGTATGGTGTTCCGGGAGGCATTTCAGGGGGTTACCAGAACTACTGGAATGCCACACAAGACAGTCAATTGATAACGTTCGCTCCCGAAGACGCGTTAAGTCACAGTCACATGACCATGTTACTTAGTCCGGACCGCAAACCGTGTAACCGCGGTTCGTGCATTGATCCGTCCTTTTCCTAATCCCAGATAATTCATTCAGCTGTGTTAACGGAATTTTTGTAAAGCAAGTGTGTCGTTGGTTTCCCTCGGCGCTAGTCCGGCCGAGGCAAATGCGTAGTACGTCCACTTTCCAATCATCATTTACGGTCCGAATGATGGTAAACCCAGACCGAAATCTACAGTGAAGCGCAACAGGTCCTCCCTCTCGGGCTTCTCCTATCTGAACCCCCTCAATGCCGCCTCCACATCCATTTGAAGACGATCATTACTGCTGCGGCCCGATCCCTGTGAAAGTAATGCTAGAAACCAGTCTAATACTAACACAGGAACTCAAGTCACTGCCGCTGTCATCGCGGCAGAAGCAGGGGTCGCTTTTGTGAAGACCAGCACGGACTTTGCTCTTGGTGTTGCTACAAAAGAGGATGTCAGTCTTTTGTACAGATCGGTCAAGTACAAGGGTTCCCTGAAGGTCAAGACATCCGCAGTGTGTCAAGAAATGTTTAAAGCAGGGGCGGAAAAGATTGGAACGTGAGCCTACTCAGCGCTTATTGACGTTGACACGTAGTGCTGCAGCAGTGTCAGGGATGTCCCCGACTTGTAATCAGTAAGCTTACATATTGCCTCTCCTTTTCAAGACAATTGGGGCCGAAGTTTTGCAGAAAGGGTTCATGTTCTTGAATTCCAGTTGACATGTACCACGATTTAGCTCCCTCTTGAAACCTGCCCATTTAGTCTCTTTCTCACCAGTTTCCCAACCATACGTTTCGAGTGTGGTCGCACTTCCAGTTCCGACTTAATGCACCGTTTTATTCATTCAGCAAGGCTTGAGCTGCCTTCCTCACATTAGCACGAAGAGCTTCCACCTGCAGTTCTAAATTCCTGTCGTGGTCAACTAAGTAAGCTGGGGGTTTTGAAATGCTGCGAACCTCACTGCTGCAGCCCTGTCTGACCAATCAGAATGGAAGGTTTTGAAACGACATTATGATGGCGATGTACATATGAGAAACCCCATGGCCTCATGATCAGAACCGTATCCACTATAGCAGTGACTATTCGCTAAGCCGTCATGCCATCAGAACCTTTTTGAGTCTGCAGGTGAATGGTGGGTGAAAATAGCACGAGGTTTGACATACAGCTGCGCAGACATGCTGCTACTGATCTTTCTGCCTTGTGGGCCGTTCAGCGAGAGTATGAACGGAGGTTTTGAAACCCCGGAACAATTGACATGGGCGATGTACGTGCAGCATACGGATCCCTTTCCTTCTTCAAGTTCTTTATCAACGTGTGTCCAGATTGAATCGGAAGCCTGTGTCCTTGTCGTTTTCTTCCCACTGCACTGCGGGCCATCGGTAAGGCGTCCGTCCCCACATGATTTGTATAGTGGGATGATGTGTGGCGTATCACTAAAAATATTAGAGCAGTGACCAATCTCTCTATATTCGGACTCGGAGTGGCAAATGGCATTTAGCGGCCCAGCTCCTGTCGTGTTAACATTTCTTGGAAGTTGAGGGTGCCAGCAAAAGCAGCTTTTTGAGTGCCCAAACTTCTGTTCAAGTTCTTCTGCCTCCCTTGTCGGCCCGCTTCCTTTTCCTTCCTCCTGCCAACACACTCCTTTGTTGTTTCCATTTTCGGGCTTGTCCCCGAAAGGGTTAATGCCCCAACCGGCAATCCTTTGCCTGTTTCTGGCCATTGCCAGGCCATTGCTATGTGTGAGAGCATGCTCGACTGAGCCTTGAGGGAACGGTGACTCCGATATCTCAAAAAAAACAGCATATATAAAGATACACAATTTCAACTAATCCAGATCAGACTCTTTTTGGATGGATAGCTTGGTTTGCAAGCGAAGGGTGAGAATAGAACTTGACTGAATAGGACCACGCGTTCATATACTAGATCCGTAGACCAACATAGAATAGTTACCTGGCGGTTGGTATTGCCGCAGGTCCTTCAATCTTGTGGCGTTTTATATGCCTAAACCTGGGATGCTTCACAATGTAAAAACTCTCAATAATCCCGTCGAAGTCACCGGGTAATAGTAGATCCTGTGCGGAATGAAGACTCAGCAGGCGTGGTATATCTCAAGAGACGATAATTAATAGAACTGATCACGACGATCCTGTAATTCCAAACTCCTACTTCGCGTGCAGTATATAAGTACTCATCTTGTCACTCGATTCTTCACAACAATTGCCGACACCGTCTGCACTTCATTGCCATCGTCATGTCTAACAATCCTCTTACCGTCGCCCAAACGGAACCAGGCGAGTGTGAACCTTTTCTTCTTAGCATCTGACTAAAGAAAAATTACAGCTGGGCCTGCTGCGGTATACAGCGGGGTTTTCTACGCATACATTCACAACGTTCGTCCAGGCCGTCTCCAACTTACATTGATGCCCATAACTAATCAATATCCAATACCAGAGGAAGGATGATAATACTTGGCGTATGACCATTATTTTCTCCAGCCGCGAGGTGGCGGATGATTGGTGGCGTGTTGTATCCAACAGCGATATAACCCTACTTAAAGACAACATCCAGCGCATCACCCCTCAGTTCTATACCCATAATCCAGAGCAATGGAATTTCTTTTATTTCTTCACCGAGACACAAGTCAAGACCGTCTCTGACCAGTTTCGAGGAAAGATGTTTATTGTGCTGGAGAACGATAGGGGTGGAAGAGGTATCACTATCATTCCGCCCCAAGTAATTGTCGACAGCACCAGCGGGTCATCGTGAGTGTACAGTTGTATAACTGAGGTGTGTTGTTCACTGATGAGCTGTATTCCAAGGTTTTGCATTCGGAGCAAATCCAACCCACAGCAGTATTGGGACATCGACGAGCAGGGACGCGTCTACGTTTCGGACAAGGCTCGCACCTCGTTCATCGTCACCGCGCTGAACGTGGGCAGGAAAGCGATCATGGTTGGCTCAGACCTGGTCACGCTTTCTACTTCCCATGGCGCCGTGGCGCTTCAGAAATCTGATAATTCCTCGGCATTTTCATTTGTCAAGACTACTACCAGCGGGAGCGGGCAGAATTTTACTTTCAGGGATTTGGCAGAAGGGAGATTCTTCGTGGAGGAAAGTGGTTTAGTGTGCTTTGCTGACCAAGACAAGTGTGGGGTGGCATGGGAGCTCGCGTAGCAAATTTACCGCCCCTTCAATGCAGTCACTTAAATACCTCGACACTGCTAAATTTACAATCACAGATGAAAAGACAGTAATTGACACGAATATAGTGTGCGAAATAAGTCGTCCGAGTCCTTTGATCCAGACGCCTTTCGTCCTGTAGTGAGAAGTTGTACAAGCAACACAAAGGGGATACTTGACTGAAATGTACGAATGCTCCATGAAACTTCCCAAGCGGGGTGACATCTCTAGGGAGATGCGGCAGAGCATTTTGTGCATAGCATACATGTACAACAAAGGCACACGGGAGTTCTGCTACGTCGACGAGAATGGTAAACAGAGTACATTTTTTAATGTACGGTTTATATTTATCATCTAGAGCATTTACTATATATCACACAGAGTCCTGTTTAGGTGCTCGATGTCCGGAAAGTAACAGCGAAAGATCCACTCTTTTTTTTGAATATAAAGACATCGGGCTCTAGGAGTGGGCAAACCTGCGAGCCGGCACACTTTTGACTTAAAAATGGCTCGTCTGCATTAAAGTCCGAGTTTGTTCAGCAATAAGAAGGAAAATCCAACTGGAAAGCATTTAAAAAACGTATCTGATCTAAAAATAGAAGAATTTATATATAAGGTAATGACTCTACGGCCGCTGAGCACACCAAGTTAATACCAAGTTCAAACCTTTGAAACGGGTCGTTCAGTGTACGGACAAAATTCTTGTTACGCTCTGGGACCACAAAACCACCGTCTCATGTCTTTTTGACATAGTCATGGATATCGATACTCCGCCGTTTGAACTCAACTTCACTGATGCATCCAACGAGATTTTATTCCAAGCTTACTGCTTGAATCCGCCTTCCGACTCCTGTGCCCATGGACCATGTCCAAATCCTGATGTGACGGGTATAGGACAGCAGGTTTCGCGTGAGTAGAACTCGTGTAACCTCTCCGGAACCACACTGATGGTTAAAGTTGTAATTAAGTTTACATAACAGCGACAACCTTCTGTAAGTTCACTATCAGATGAGCGCTCGACTTTTATTGAGATTCAAACCACCTCAGCGATCTCACTCTTCTACTTTCCTCAAGATATCAAAACGGCGTCCACGGCGTACCTCGCGAACATTTACTCCCTACTCGTATCCACCTTGTTCTCCATGTCCCGGGGGGAACTCACACGAAATGACGCCATCTTCGTTCTCGTGGCGACAGCATCCCCGGCAACTCTATACCTCTGGATACTGATCTCCCTTGCTGTGTTTAACAAAGGTATTTTGCCAGACTATCTCAGTGGGGAAACAATGAGTAAAGTTGGGCAACGTCTGTTGATCCTTTTCTCCATTGGGTCCATCATACTGTGGGTAGTGGTGGCAGCTCTAGTTTTCTGGCTACCAAATTCCGACTACTTCAGTCAGCCCGGATGCGACCAGGATTATGGTAAAGGTCAACGTTTAAGATTGCTCTGGCCAGTATTTTTTCTTCTTGGCCTCTTCCTGGTAGTGGCAGTGGTTTCTGTGATTGCCTGGTATCGACGGAAGTATATGGCTAGAAGGGGAGCCCCTAGTAACCTGTAATGCTCTGTTTTTTTACATTTTAAATTGACGGACTCATTTTCCTCTAGGATTTTAAATTCTGAACAGGACCTCATTCGTTGTACTCGTAAATCATTGGCCGCATTTAAGCCTCTCGTCGCCACCCCGGTGCAGATTGCATCTTTGCTTCTCATTATGCAAGGATCTGTAATCTTCCGCTCTATTACGCCATCTCTTGCAATTCCGTTCGTGATACTTGATTTTTGTGCGGCATGTCTCTGTCTCGTGAGTGCCGTGCCACTTCCACTGGGAATGTTAAGGCGACGGTGGCAACAATTATCCCGTGCACAGCAGTTGACTCCGTTTGCGATCCTTTCCATTTTCGGACTCACGCATACGCCAGCATTGCCGGTTTATCTTACATTTTGCGATTCCATATCATGCGTGTGTTGGTATTTCATCTGGTGGTGTTACATCGAGGAATTTTACCCAGACAAAAGCCGTATCCGCCGTGCAATCTTCCAAGCTCCGGCGTGAGTTTTGAAACTTCATTTCTGAGCTCCATGACATCTACTTCCTCAGTTTCGTCTTATTTATTCCCTTGCCATTCACCATATCCCGGGATCCTGCTTTCACCTGGCTCACCTTTTTGGTTCCCCAACTTTGGTGGTTCTGCGCATGGGCGATATTTTCCTTCACCCCGTCGTCTTCAGGATGGGAAGACACCAAGAGATTGTGGTGAGTTTTGGATTGTTTCATCCTTTTCATCCACGACGTATCACTCACCTTTGCGCTTCCGCCTCAAGGAGGCAAATCATAGAAAGTGCGCAAGTTTTCAAGTTTACATACTTGGTTCTGCTACCCACAATAATGTGGGTTCAGTCTACCATAATTACAAACCCTACGAAATCAGACACTATGACTTTTGGCCAGGTACGAAATGGAATAGTAGGTATGCATGTAGCCTATTAATATTTTGAGTAGATATTCGCATTGCTTGTTGCTGCGATCTCTCTGATGTCGTTGGGGACTAACGTCTTCCCTCACTACAAGACCATCTGGAGAGCAGTTTGGTTGACAGATAGTTGTGATGTTGAACTTGAAGGAGACATACCCATGCATGTTCATCAGACATCCAACACCCCAGACCTACCAATAAACGCGAGCCCGACTGCTCCAAATACCAACGACCCGTCCCTTCCACTGCGTTTACCGACCGCCAATGATCCTATCACTTTCACCTCTGAGATCGCACCAGATGCGCCTGAGGACAGTGTAGCCACCAGTGCCTTGCCTGGAGCCAATGTGACCCGTCGCCAAACTGCCTGATCAAGAACAAGGGTTGAGAATTATTGGGAGGGGAGGATAGTTAGGATTTATATAGGAATACGAAGTATGATTATGTCAGGAGACTCAGAACCAAGTTGCCAGGATTTATTCAATGTTGTGTTGCACTAGACTGGAGCATCATTTGTGATAGTGCCGAATTTACATAAACTGGCAAAGGTGAATTGCTTTTGCTTCTGTGGCATCAACTTCTACAAGCACGACTTGGAGATCGTTCAAGTTATAAGAAGAGATACTGTGAGTGAAAATTTGAAGAGTCGAGGAGCTGGTGGTACCAACGAACTTATCTGAGCAAGGGCTACAATATGTTCGCAAAACCGACCGGTGGTCACGAGCCTAATGTTCGCTACTAGTCGTCGTCGCACTTATGACTTTGGGCAGTGAAGATGATTGAAGGTGCTAGCACGAATTTCCAATTGCCCGCTTCGTTGATGGGGTTGATTCAACATTCAGTACAGTAGCTTTTACAGGACCTAAAAGATAATCCGTCATAGGTGTATTCGCGACCGAGACTACCCAAGCCTTTGTCCAGCCTACTTGTCCTTCTCCAGTTCATGGCCAGTGACAGACTTGAACGAAAGCCTGATTGCATTGGCGACTTGTTCGTCTTTAAGCTGTTCAATTGCAGACTCGTTGCTCTGTGAGCCATATTCAGTTTCAGCTATGTGTGAGATGGCAAGTTCCCGGGCTTGAACTTACCTGGTCATCCTGTTTCAAGATGTGCTGTTGGAAGAGATCGACCGCTAAACCACATGTCAGCATGGCGGACCCCTTGGCTCACGGCAAAACACTTGCATACCCTTGTCCAGCTTATCCTCGTTGAGCTCTCCGGCTTTACCTCCACCGGCCATCTCGTTGATCTTGGGTATGCAATGTAATAAACAGGGACACGATAAGAGTTATCACTTCAACTGACCTTACTGGCAAACCAATTCTTCTGGGCCTCCTTTTCTTTCTGTTTCTTTCCTTTACCCGCGAGGACACCCAAGATCTTGTCTCCAACATCTTCCTGCCGTTCCGCATTCTGAGTCGCTTTACCACCCCAGAGTTCCATAACCTGGGTGCGTCAGATGCAGAGTTAATCCCGAGTCACTCCAAGCTTAGATTGTTGCCTCACCCGATCCTTAAGACCATCCTCGGTCGCAGGTTTCGATCCTGCAGCTCGAGTGTCTGGACCATCCAGAACATCGAGGATCTGTAGGATATATTTGTAACTGGTATACAAAATTTTGCGATACTGAGTGGACAAACCTTTCCGTGGAAACCCAACTGCTCGTCGCGTTTGTCTTTAGCTTCTGCATCGATTCGTGCGAACTCGGCCTCTTCTCGCTTCTTCCTGGCTTCTCCATGATCCAGGAGGTCATGGATCTACATATGCACTTTCAGAAACAATTTTGCCTTCGAATAAGTGTCAGGGATACCTTGCCAGTGAAGCCCCGTTCATCCTTGATCCTCTCCGTGGCCTCAGCCTTCTCCTTTTCGGTCTTGAGCCTCAAGAGCTCGTCTTGCTTTCTTCGTTCCTCATCGTCGCCATCTAGGGCGTCTTTGATCTAGTTCGCGATCAGTTCTTACAAGATCAACGTCCAACGATCGATCTCACGAACGAGGACTTACCTTGTCGCTCAAACTGCTCTTCTTCTGGATCCTTTCTTCCCCGTGGATCTCGCTCTTCACCTCGGACTGGGTCTTGCTGTGAGCGTCCTTTTTGTCATCATGAATGGCATCATCCAGGGCATCCTTGAGCTTATTGAGACCAGAAAATACGGACATGGTAGAATCGTGATGGATATCGCAGAGAGATCGAGCGATGGATTGGAGGGGGATATAAGTTTCGTAGGGTGGAGAGCTATTGCGTCAACAGGGCAATCATTGGGAGTTCCCGTGGCGATGCCGTTAGGAGCCAATAGACAAGTCACCTGGTCAGTATATCAAGGAAACCACAAGGGTGATTGGAATTGCGTCATCCACCAGTGGATTATGATATAGAAACTGTCACCATGTCTGACGATTCGCGATCCACTGTAGGAGCAAGGTGTAGATTCGGTCGACATCCACTAGGGGCACAGTATTTTGATCGACAACAAGTTGAAGTACTTCATCCGCACTCAACTCTCGTACACCCCGAATTGGAACTCAAGAACGTGAACCGGTCTCAGTTGTCTTACGCTCCAGCCAGGAGTTTGCGTGAAAAAAGAGAGACAATGTAATCTTGCTGATTATAAGTTGAAATCATCACTTGGAAGTGCACTACGCGTCCACGTCAATAAGCACTGACACGATCGTCGGCATTCTGAATCAAGGTCACACCAGAAGACCTGACAACGAACACGTTTACGAATAGAACCTTCACAAAAAATAAGCAGACTCACGTTCCAATCCTTTCCGCCCCTGCTTGAAACATTTCTTGACACACTGCAAATGTTCGAATACCTCCGGATGCCTTGACCTTCACAGAACCCTTGTATTTGACCGATCTGTACAGGAGACTGACATCCTCTTTTGTAGCACCACCAAGAGCGAAGCCCGTGCTGGTCTTCACAAAAGCGGCCCCTGCTTCTGCCGCGATGACAGCGGCAGTGACTTTGAGTTCCTGTGTTGGTATTAGACTGGTTTCTAGGATTACCTTCACAGGGATCGGGGCCGCAGCAGTGATGATCGTCTTCAAGTGGGTGTGGAGGCGGCTGTACTGAGGGGGTTCGGATAGGAGAAGCCCGAGGGGGAG
>Ga0307509_10012761_pt1 | contig 10010 bp, 12 predicted proteins | sample 10_EM_MG_FD_202245 | JGI IMG/M metagenome (GOLD analysis project Ga0307509, IMG submission 202245) | Populus trichocarpa ectomycorrhiza microbial communities from riparian zone in the Pacific Northwest, United States - 10_EM | ecosystem: Host-associated > Plants > Roots > Unclassified | place... | reverse complement strand
CGGCTCGATAGAGATCCCGCTTGGGGCTCGCCTCGGAACCGCCGCCACAGTTGTGCACCAGCACCGGGGTGTTGCCGGCGAGCACATAGTACGTGTGGAGCGGCTACAACGAACGCGGTGGCAGCACGGCGTGGATCATGGCTCTGAGCTGGGAGACGGTCAATGTCGCCAACCACTTGCCATCGATGGACACCGAGGTTGACAGCAGCCGTGACAGCAACGTGGGTGCACGTGCTCGCACGGCGGCGCCGTCGATCCGGCCGAATGGGTCAGTGGCTGCCGGTGGTGGTCAGGCGGGTGACGGCGTCGATGCGGCGTTGGAGGCGGACGGAGCCGGCGTCGACGGCGCTGGTGTTGATCTGGTTGAGGACGTGGCGGGCGGCGTCGTGGTTGCCGGTGCGGGCGTAGCCTTCGGCGAGCCAGGTTTGGTAGAGGCCGACTTCGCGCACGTGGTCAGGGTTGTAGCCGGCCAGGGCGCGGGTGAGCAGGGGTTCGGCGGCGGCGGGTTGGCCGAGTTGGATGTGGCAGCGGGCGGCCATGACGTCGATCTCGGCGCGGTTGAGCCAGTACACCCATTCGGGTTCGCTGGTTCCCGGGCTGCGTTGGTCGTAGGCGTTGTCGACGGCGTCCAGGGCGCGGCGGCAGGTGTCCGGGTCGTGGCAGCGGGCGGCGGCCCAGGCGAGGCGTTCCAGCAGCAGCGCCCGTGCGACCGGGGTGGCGTCGGTGGCACCGGCCACGGCAGTTTTGGCGATGAGTAGGCCGTCTTCGCGTTTGCCGATGTTGGTGATCTGGTAGGCGAGGCTGGACAGCAGTTGCCCACCCAAGACCCGGTCTCCGGCGGTGTCCGCTGCGGCGGCACCCGTGAGGTAGACCTGCTCGGCGTGCCGGTAGTGGCCTGCGTCGGAGGCTATCCAGCCAACGAGTTGAGCGGCCGATTGGCTAAGAAAAGCTATACAGGATCAAGAGCGGCCCGGCGTCCGCCGGGCCGCGCGCACGCGCTACAGCCTTCGGCCCGCGCGCACGCCCGCCAAACCGAACCTCCACCAGCAGCGGCCATCTACGGCGACGCAGGTCGCAATGATCGCTCAGCGCGGTAGCCCACCGAATGCGATACCGGCGATCGACGCCTCGACGCTGCGCGCGAGCCACCGTGCATCCACGCGGGCCGACGGGTCCCGCTGGCATACAATCGAGGCATGTCAATATATGGTAAGTAATTGACAGCAACCGTGACAGCAACCCAGGCAGCCGACTACGCCCTTCGGAGCACACCGAGCCGAGAAACTGCGTCTACAGCATCTCCGCTAGCGAAGCCATCTCAGCCGCTAGACCAGTCTCGGCTAGCGCAAAATAGACAGACCCGAGCTCAGAAAGCACCTTTCCAATAAAGGCCTTTGCCGCAATTCGCAACTCAGCCAATGTGCACGTGATCACGGTGGGGTCGAAGCTGGATTCCACGGTGACAACGTCCCCTCGCCGACGAAATTCCAGGGCGTCATCCGACTCAGTAAAGCCGTATTTGGCCTGCGCTTCGGGCGAGCCGTCCAAGCTCTCACAAATATGCAATAGCGACAATCCGAAGTGAAGAACTGGAACCCACGAGAATCCCGTTTCCCAGGCCTCTCCCTTCGATCGCATTCCGAGAGAGACAGGAAAGAAGTACCACAGCAGCTCCCCTCTGCTTGCTGCAGAAACGTCTCGTCGGTGCTCCCAACCAACAGGGTCCGGCCGATCCTCTCGATGATAGATAATCTCCATTACTCACCTCGGATACATGCTAGTAACGTTTCCTTCTGGGTCAACCCAGACACGGACTCCGGTTTCGCCATTCTCGCCGATAACTCTTCCAGGACCAAAGTCATAGTCGTGAGCATGGTTTCCCGTTACTGAGTCAACCTCACTGGGAACAGGCGCCCCTCTCACGGCCTCATTAGCGAGACCCTCATAGTCGTCGGGATCGATTGCGTCGCTGAACTTCGTTCCCCGCGCGGGTGAACCAGGGCCGTGACGAGGAAGAATGTGCGTGTCGATTACATCATCAGAAAGGCGAACCGGACCACCGCAGTTGTGTACCAGGACCGGTGTGGTGCCGGCGAGCACATAGTACGTGTGGGATATCCACGCCCGTCACGTAGCGTTGCCTATCTGGCCATGCTGTTGACCTGCTCTTTCTTGTTCGGAGCGGCCGGCTGGATGGCGGGCGGTGGGGTGGTTGACGGCAACGGTGACGGCAACCTGGGCAGACGATGGCGTACGCCGGCACCCGGCTCGGAGATCGAGGGCTATCCGAGGTAGGGGTGGTCGCGATGTTCGGCGTGGTGGTGGAGCCGGAGCCGGACGGTGTCGTGGATCGGGATGTTGTCGAAGTCGGCGGGGTCGATGAAGCGGACGTCGGTGGATTCGTCGCTTGCCGTGATCGTGCCGCCGACGACTCGGCCGAGGTAGGTCACGTTGAACTCTTGGCGGACTTCACCGTCGGCGTAGGCGATGACATGGCCGGGGTCGGTGTAGATGCCTAGCAGCCCGATGATGTCGATGTCTAGGCCGGTTTCTTCCCTGACCTCGCGGATGACGCACTGGCTGAGGGTTTCACCGATGTCCATCGTGCCGCCGGGCAAGGCCCAGTTGCCGGAGTCGGCACGGCGTTGCAGCAGCACGCACCCCTGGTCATCGACGACCACGGCGGAGCCGCCGGGAACGAGGCTGTTGGCCGTGGGCGCCGTCGGGTCGTGGTAGTAGTCGCGGCGGCCGGTCATCCTGGCTGCCGATCGGGGTACGAGACGGTGGTTTGCCAGATCTGCTCGAACTGGTCGGCGAAGGACGCGAAGATCCCGTACGGCGACAGCTCGCGCAGGTACAGGGTGGGGTGCTGGTAGCCGCGGGCGCGGTACAGGTATGGGCTAACGATCATCTGGGAATCGAACCGGTACACCGCGTTGTACAGGTGCACCGCATGCAGCCCGATCTCCGCCCCGGCCACGTCGTGCAGCGGCTCGCAGAAGTTCAGAGCGATACGGATCCGGCCGGGCAGAGTCCCACCGATCTGCTCCGGAGCGTCGCGTTCGGCAACGTGCGGGCAGTCGGGGTCGGCGAACGCGAGCCGGATCCGGGCGCCGGCGGCGGCTTTGTCGGCGAGGCGTTGCATGCTGTCGGGGACCAGTTCGAAGATGAACGGGTAGGCGTAGCCGAGCAGGTCAATGCGGCTGGTGGCGTTGGCGAGCAGGGATGTCCATAGGTGTTGCGGGACGTCCGCTCGATGCGCCCAGGCGCCGACAACCTCGGCCGTGGCTTCCGCGCCGGGCGCCAGGTCGAGGCGAGTCTGCGGCCACAGGTCGGCCTCGGTTTCGCCGAGGATGTCGGCGACGGCCAGGCGGGTGCGCTGGCGAGGGACGCGGCCGGACAGCCACCGGGTGACGGTCTTGGTGTCGACGCCGACGGCTTCGGCGAGCCCGGCCACGTCGAGGTTCTTGCGCAGTAGAGCGCTGCGCAGTCGCTGGCTCATACGGGCACGGTAGCGGACATTCGGGGGACGCTTGAAGGTCGTGGAAGTGTCCGTGCAGATGGTGTCTGGGACGTTCCTGTGCCGGTGCGTGGTTCGTAGGTTGGTGGGTAGATGCCCTGCCGGTGGGTGCCACCGGGGTGAGGGACACACCGTGCAGGCCGCACCGGAGATCTTCCGATTGCATGGTTGGCTGGGTGTCCCTCACCCTCGTATCAGTCGATGTCGGGGTGGTCGGGGTCGAGTGCCTGGTTGAGGGCTTCGATGGCGTTGCGGTGCAGCCGGGGCCGGACGTGGGCGTACACGTCGGCGGTGACGTGCAGCCGGGCGTGGCCGAGTAGGTCCTTGATCGTCACGAGTTCGACGCCCTGTTCGAGCAGCAGCGTCGCGCAGGAATGTCTCAGGTCGTGGAATCGGATGTAGCGGACTTCGGCCAGGTAGCAGACGGTCTCATGTTGCCGGTGCACGTAGGCCGGATCGAGCGGCCGACCAGTCGACGAGGCGAACACCACGTCCTGGCCGGTCCATCGGTCACCGGCTTCCCGGCGGTCGAGGTCTTGCCGCTGCCGGTACCGCTTCAGCGCGGCGACGCAGGCGGCCGGTAGCAGGATCTTACGTTGGGATGCCTCGGTCTTGGGCGGTTGGAAGACCACGCCGCCCGTGACACGGGCCAGGGTCCGCCGCACGGACAGGTGCCCGCTGTCCAGGTCGAGATCAGCCCATTGCAGGCCGAGTAGTTCTCCTCGGCACAGTCCGGTGCGTAGGGCGAGTTCGAACAGCGGGCCGTGGCGGTGGAACGCGGCGGCGTACAGGTATTTGCGGGCTTCGGTGGCGGTGAACGGCTGGTAGCCGGTGCGGCGCGGGGTGGGCAGCCGCACTGCGGAGGCGACGTTGCGGTGCAGCACCTCCTCGCGGACAGCGTGGGCGAGCGCGGCGGACAGCACCGCGCGGATGTAGCGGATGGTGGCCGGTTGCACTCGATGCTGGCAGCATCTGCCGACGGCACAGCAGCGTGGCCGGCGATCCTTGCGCCGGTGGTGCGGGTCGCGGCGGACATCCCAGCCGCGGGCGCAGCACTGGCACGCGGTGGCGGTGCCGTCGAGGAAGGTACGGACCTCGGCGACGGACAACGCGTGCAGCGGGCGGTGGCCGAGGCCGGGGATGAGGAACCCGCGCACGTAGGTGTCGTAATTGGTGTAGGTGGACGGCCGGACCCGATGCACGACCACCGTTGTCAGCCAGGACAGCAGGTACTCGCCCACGGTCATGCTCGGGTCGACCGGGACCGGTCGGCCGTGCTGGGAGTCGGCGAGCTTCTCGGCCAGTTTGTCGGCGGCCTGCTTGCGGGTGGCGCCGTAGACGCGTACCCGTTTGCTGGCGCCGTCGGCGGTCAGGACGTAGCCGGCGCCTTCCCACCGGCCGTCGGCGCGCTGATAGACGGTTCCTTCGCCGTTGGCGCGTTTCCTACCGGCCATGACCGGTCACCTCCCGGTCCAAGTCATGCAGGTAGGCGGTCAGCGCGGTGGCAGGGATGCGCCGGCACCGGCCGATACGCACCGACCGCAGCCGGCGGGTGCGGATGAGCTGGTAGACGGTGTGTTTGGAGACTTGCAGCCGGGCCATCACCTGCCCGACGGTCAGCAGATCCGTACTCATGCCGCACCTACCTCTACGCCCCGGCCGGTGTAGCGCCAGTCCCCGACCACGAGGACGGCTTCCGGATCGAGGCCGAGCCCGGCCGCCCGCTGCCCATGAGTCCAGTGGCGACGTTCGGCACGCAGCGCGGCGAAGGTGGTGGAGTAGGCCCGTGACGTGGTGGCGAAGTGGCCCCGGAACCCGAACGTGTGCGCGTGACGGCGCAGCCGTAGCCCGGCGTACGCGGGTTGTCCGCCGAGCCACCAGCACGCCTCGACGAGCCGTCGGGCATGATCGCCCAGCTCCCGAAGGTCGACGTCGGATCGACGTCCGGTGCCCGCGCAGCGACGACACAACACCACCGACCCCCGGGCGCCGGAGCCGACGCCGTGGCCGTCGCAGTCCCGGCAGAAGATCGGGCCAAGATCGATTCCCGCGACCTCCGCCGCCTTGGTGGCGTACTTGGCCACGTAACGGGCCACCACGATCTCCGACAGGCCACCGTCGACGGCGATCGGCCGGATGTCGATCTGCTGGCCCCACCGCAACCCTCGGACCACGACCCGACGACCACCAGGAACGCCGACCAGGACCCTCGCGACGGCGAACCGCAGCGCCCGCTCCAACAGCGTGCCAGTGGCCCAGACCGGCGGCTGCGAGCCAGGACCATCGGCGCCGTCCAGCCGGACCACGGCGTGCAGGTGGACCACGCCGCGGGCTTGGAACTCCGCGACCTTGGCGAACACGATCCGCACCTGCGCCGCCGCGACATGGCGGGGCAGGCCGGAGGCGGTGGCCAGCGCCCGCCGGGTCTGCTGGACGAACCTTGCCCACAACCGCCCCGCGTGGGCGTTGAACAGCACCTGCCCGGTGTAGTCGTAGCCAGTCGCATCCAGCGGGGTGCCGATCATCGGGTCACCGGCCGAATGCCAGCGACCGCACCCACGACCTGCCAAGGCGCGACGGGCGCGGGGATGGCAGGCCCGGGGTTGGCCGTGCCGATCCGGACCAAGGTGGACCGGCCCGAACGACGGCGCCGTCAACGTGACGAACAGCCTCGGCCGTGCGGCAACCGCGGCAGGGGTGTCCTTGCCGCCGTGCAGACCGGCGGCGATCAGGTGGTAGGCGTCGAGCTTGTACAACGCCGCGCACGGCGGGCACACCGACACGCGGCGGTTACGACACCGCAGCGCCACCCTGCCATCGGCCGGGACGAGCGTGTTGGGATCGTCGAGGATGCGGCCAGTGCCGCGTTCGACCAGCACGACCCGGCCCGTCGCGGTGATCGGATGCTGGCAGGCGCCGACGCGGCGGTGCAGGTCGGCCGACTCGGCGAGGCGGATCAGCCAGCCCGCCTCCGCGGGGTCCGGGGTGGCTGACATCATCGGGGGCGGTTCCTTCTCACTGCTGGGACAGGGACTGGACCCGGGCAGCGCGGCGGAGTGTTCTTGGCGGAATGAGCCGCCGCTCTGCCCGGGTATCCGCGCATCGAGGTCAGGCATCGGCCCGCTCCTCGCACGCGGTCAACAGATCGATCGGGTCGCAGACCAGATGCGCCGACTCGCGGGCAATCCGATCGGCGACGGCGTCCGGCACGTACGGCGTGCGGACCAGGGTGAACCCGGGCCGGCCTTCGGCGACCATGGAGGCCACGCCGACGTAGGACGGGTCCTGCAACCGGCGGGGGTGCTCGTCCGGGTAGCCGGTGATGTCCGAGCCGAGTACCGCCGTGGCCGCTTCCGAGGTGCGCTGCGCGAACGAGACCGCCACCTGGCAGTTGTCCCGGATCCGGGTCGGGATGGCATCGCCGGTTGCCTTCTGCGTGGCGAGGATGACCTGGATGCCGACGTTGCGGCCCTTGCGGATCAGCTCCTCGGTCAGCCGGGCCGTCTCCCGGGCGAGGGCGTCGAGACGTTTGGAGTCGGCGTCGGTGCCCTTGGCCTCGTTCAGGAACGTGTGCGCCTCATCGATCACCACCACCACGAGCGGCCACGTGACAGAAGGGCCGACGTGCCACATGTTCTTCACCCCCAGCACCGCCCGGATCGAGCGCTGCCGGGCGACCAGCAGATCCCGTACCCGGGCCAGGTGGTCCCGTACAAGCTGCGGATCGTCCTTGGCCGACAGCCAGGCCCGGGTGAACAGGTCGTCGTAGTCCGGGCCGCCCTTGCCGTCGATCACCACGAACTGCACCGCCGGGCTGTCGGCGAGTTGGCAGAAACGGGCGTTGAGGAAGCTGGTCTTGCCGTAACCGGCCAGGCCGGCGACCACCACCCCGGACACCCCGGAGCTGCGGATGGTGACCGGCTGCCCGTCGGCGTCGATACCGGCCGCCCACACCGCCGGATCACAGGAAGCGTCCGTCCACGCCGAGGGTTCGGTGAGCGGGTCGGACAGCAGCGCGCGTAGCCGCACCCGCCCGGGACGGGTCTGCTCGACCCGGACCAGCGGCACCCGCCACACATCGGCCAGATGCCCGGCGGCGTCGGTGAACTCCTTGACCCCGAGCCGGCCGACCGTGGACGCGTCGATCCGTACACCCCATCGCTCGGGATGCACGGTGATCGCCGGGAGCAGTTCCCGGGTGATCACGGTCGTGTACGGGGTGAAAGACCAAATCGGCGGCCGGCGCCGCTCGACCTGCACCAGCCCCACCCGGCGGGCGGTCCGCCGCCACGTGTACTTGATCCGCCACGCCGCCCGCAGCACCGGCCGCGCCTGCTTGCCAGCCACCAGATACCGGACGGCGTGCACGCTGAGCCACACCAGCGCGATCAGCGCGGCGGCTGCCAGCACGACGGCCGGCACCATCATGATCAGGTGAAGGTCACGGGGTTCGATCATCCGGCCTTCACCCCCGTCAAGGCTTCGGCCCGGAAGATCTGCCAGGCCCGGCCGTTCTTCTCCCCTCCGATGAACATCAACCCGGCCGCCCGCACCATCTGCCCCACGGCCAGGTCTTTCGGTATCGCGGGCTGCGGCACCGACACCCGCAACACCTGCGGCTGCCCGCCCTCCACCGTCAACGCGAGGGGTACCTCCGCCAACGGTGCGCCCGTGACCCGGTCAGTCGCGGCGACACCATTGGCCTTGTCCTTGAACTGCGGCACCGGCAAACCCAGCACCAGCAGCATCCGGCTGCCATCGATCGGCAACACCAGCATGTTGTTGCTCCCTTGACTCGCGGTCCACGCCACCATGGCGTGCGTCCCGTGCGTCTAAGGTGTCACGTGACACTCATGACGGTCAAGAGGATTAGCGACACGAGTGTCATGTGACACCCGTCTCGCCCGATCAGCCCGTGACGACTACGATTCCCGGCATGGCCCACGATCCCGACGACAAACGCGCCCTGTTCCAACAGGTCGTCGACGACATCCTCGACCAGATCCGCGACGGACGCCTCAACCCCAACGACCCCCTACCGTCCGCCCGCAAAATGGCCGACATATACGGCGTGGCCTCCATGACCGCCCAACGCGCCCTACGTGAGCTGCAAAATCGGCGCATCACCTACGCAGTCGCCGGCAAAGGCACCTTCGTCCACCCCGACGCCTTCGACCTCCTACGCGGCGCAGTCCTCCAGGAACCCATCGACGACCCCGAACTCAGGCGCCGAGTCGCGGCCTACCTCGCCGACCAGCAAGCCATCACCATCCGCTACCACCAGGCCCGCACCCTCGACGAGAAGAACACCGCCCTGCAAGACCTGCTCAACCACGCCGACACCCACAGCCAGCTCATCGACGAAGTGATCAAATACCAGACCGACCACGGCAACTTCGCCAAACCACCCGCCAGCGCCGACAAGCCGCCGCCCGTTCCCGCCAAGCGGCGCAGCAGCCGCACCCGCGAACCCAAGCAGTAGCCACCAGTCGCGACCAGGCTTGTTCAAAACTGCTCTACAGAATCAAGACGGCCCGGCTGTCGCCGGGCCGCGCGCACGCGCTACTGGCCTACGGCCCCGCGCGCACGCCCACCAACACCTCGCTGGCGACCAAGAGCAGAGCCCAGCCTGCCAACCCAAGGCCGGGACGATCCCTCCACCAATCGCCCTTGGCAAGTGGACCCGGGGATCGACGCCGCACCGCTGCGCGGCACGCCACCAGGGCGCGCCACTTATTTATCGATGTTCATCGATTCTTTCTCCCGACTGACGGCAACCGTGACGGCAACGTGGACCTACGGCCGCATCCGCCAGCGACCCGAGACATCCTCTGGCTACGCTGAGTAGTTCCAGATTGATCGCCCGAGAGCCGCGAGTGCGCAACGGATCCGCCAGACGCAATAAGCGACAGCAAGCCATTCTGGCCGAGATGCCACCGGCACCATCTGCATCGCGCGACGTTAGCCACGATCGCTAAGTCTTGGAGACCATCGAGATTCCACCCATCGCAAGGGAAAACATCCGCACAAATGCCTTCCGAACGTCTGGGTCCCGATCAAGTCGCTCCAGCGATTCGAATCTGGCCGGATCAACGTCAATCGTGGCCACTCCACCAGCATTTGCATCTTCGGCTGTCGAGAACAAGAGAAGGCATCTGTAGGCCCGCACCTGCCCGCCGCGCTCCTCACGCATTAGCGATTGGAGCAGGACAAATTCATCCTTCACTTGGCTGCGCAGGGCGTCCACCGAGGTCCAGCGCGTCGACCAGCCTCGATCTTCCGCCTCCGACTGGATATCAAGTAGCGTATCGAATCCGATCCGACACACACGGAAGTCAGAATCGGTGGAGTAAATCATCGGCACTAGAACTACTCTCCGCCATATACCTGGATGTTGATTTCAGTGTCTGGACTGATGCGACCGTCGGCAATTCTTGTTTGGAGTTCATCCCACCGGTGATGACCCCCTAGAATCGTTCCGTTGCGCGAG
>Ga0307509_10012760_pt1 | contig 10010 bp, 5 predicted proteins | sample 10_EM_MG_FD_202245 | JGI IMG/M metagenome (GOLD analysis project Ga0307509, IMG submission 202245) | Populus trichocarpa ectomycorrhiza microbial communities from riparian zone in the Pacific Northwest, United States - 10_EM | ecosystem: Host-associated > Plants > Roots > Unclassified | place... | reverse complement strand
CGACCTGCTCGATGCTGCCCGCGCTGCCGTCGATATTGGAGCGGCGCAGCTTGGCGGCCAAAAGATGCCGCCCGCAGAAAATATAGAGCGGCAGATAGCAGTAGCAGTCGTAATAGCCTTGGAAGAAACGGCCTTCCTGGTGTCCATGCAGCGGGTCATCGGTGGCATCAAGATCGAGGATGATTTGCTTGGGCCGCCGTTTGTGCGCTTCCAGGAACAGGGTTACCGGCAGCGCCTCAATCGCGGCTTCGTCGTAGGCAATCTTGTGGTAGCGCGTTGGCTGCTGCCGGCTCAGTTCCAACCGGTTCAGCGTCGACTTGCCCGCCACCGCCGCGCAGTCCGCGCGATGGGCTGTCAGCTTGCCCGCCAGCACCGCCTGCACGGGATCATGCCGCAGCTGGTCGTGATCGTTGAGGTCTTCATAACCAAGCGCGATCCCGAACACCCGCTGGCCGATCAGCGTCGCGACCGAATGCTCCACCCGATCCTGACGCCGGTAATCGCGAAAACACGCCGCGAACCGATCCACCAAACCGATCGCCCGGTCAGTCGCGCCCAGAAGCAGCCCGCCTGCATCCGACGTCACCAGCCCCGCATCGAAGGCGGCGTCCACAGCCCTTCCTTCAACTATTCCAAAATCAAACCGTTCTGCGCTACACTCTGTCTGCATCGGGGCCTTCTTCGAATCATCAAGAAGTCGTTCTCGCAAAACAACTTTCGCTGATTCGCAGCCCCGATGCGCCTAGCTCTGTGAGAAATCCGGGCTAGTGGCAAGGTTGTTGTTCACCATCGTCCTGATCGCCTCGGCCTTCTCCCAACTGACGTAGCCCTCGTTGGTATTTGGCATCAGCGCCAGCCAATCACTGCGTGCTTTGCGGCGCATCTTTGCATTGGCACCGTTGATTCCATAGGCGTACCGCTTGAGCGAGGAAGGCCACTGGTTACGATGCTTCTCGCTCCAGGTGCTCCAACATTCATCAATATAGGCCTGCGCACATTCTTCGAAGGTCTTCGCCTTCTCCGCTTTAACAATCGCCTTCTGCTCTTCACGGGCCGAACGCTTTACATGAACGACGTCGACACCGGCGCGCACCTGCAGCCGAGCGGCATCGCGAGCAAGCCGTGCCTCCTTCAACGAGACGTCCTTGAATGAGCCGAGGCCGAGCCAGCGCTCCTTGCCTTTGAACCAGTATCGATAGCTCCAATTCTTTGACGTCGGGGCAGCGACGATGAGATACAGCCCATCGCCATCTGCGTATTTGCCGGCCTTTACTTCGCGTTCAACATCCAGCGACTTTAGCTTTCCAGCCATATGTCTCTCCGATGAAAACCGTCCTCCGAACCCACGGGCAAAAACTACGGTCTCGCCTTGGACTAGGGAGAACACCGGAGAACAGCGAAGTACAGGGCTTCAGGGGTAGATCGCTGATTTTGCTAGGAATTTCGGACGATAGCGAACAATTGAGAACAATATACTGGCGGAGGGAGAGCATCTGGGGCCGAACCTTCTCCGAGTAAGCCAGCGAGTTCGTGAGGCGATCCCTGGACCGTGGAAGCGCGCGGCCCATCCTGCCCAAGGCAGGACTTAAGGAACCCCACCGCCGGGCAGTCTGAAACCCGTTCCAATTAAGCGTACCGTCGTCCCCATCGACCAACTGATGACGCCGACGATGGCACGGGTGCCCTACGGCTCTCAATCACGGGATCGCCAGCATCCTGGTACATCCACCAAGCCGCTCCCGAACCCCAGCCCAACCAAATCGATGAGGCGATTCTGCCCTCTTCCTGCTTGAACAGTCGCGATGAGGCCAGAAACACAAATGGTCGCTCCACGATTTGGCTCCGTCACAAAACGGTGGTTGCTGCGAGCTCACCCCCCGACGTGGCGCATGTCGGCGATACATGCATAGCGCGCCGACTTGCGATCCACTACACTAGGTTGAATCGCGAGATCTCAAAGACCAAACCGTAGGCGGTTTTTTGAATCCTATTTCTTGGTCTGATGCATGGAAACGGCACGACGGCACGCTTTTCCGATGATTAGAAATCTCCTCGCGCTGCTTTTCTTTTTGTGGCGCAGACTAACTTGGCTCATGCGCGGACGACCGCGATTTTCACGGGTCGATACGCCCACGTCCGACGACAGAACGGTTCGTCTGTTTGTCTCCTCAACCTTTCAGGACATGCAGGAGGAACGGCGCACGCTACAGAGCGACGTCTTCCCAATCGTCCGACGTTTTCTGTGGGAACGTGGAATCACGTTCATCGACGTTGATTTACGGTGGGGTGTGACCCGCGAAGAAGCCGAACACGGCGATGTCCTTGGCATTTGTTTGCGGGAGATCGACCGGTGCCGGCCCTGGGTTCTGGGCCTGCTCGGCGCGCGCTATGGCTGGGTCGATCCGGCCGCCCGCGATCGGCTCGCCGCGGAACCGCGATTTTGCCGCCTCGTCGGTCATGCCGATGCCAGCGTCACCGAACTCGAGTTACGACACGCCGTCACCGACCGGCCGCCGGCTGCTCCCGCGCCAGCTGCCTTACTCTATTGGCGGGTCGCCCCTGCTCCTGACACGCCCTTCAAGGCTCTGGTTAGGGACATCGAAGCGGCTGGCACTGAAATCCGATCTGCGGCCCCCGATCTTCAGCACTTCGCGGAGGTGCTACGGGACGACCTGCTCGCCGTGGCGGAGGCTAAAATGCCGCGCCGGCCCGCGTTGCAGCCTGCACAATTACTGGCGCGCAGTCGAATGGAAGAGAAGCAGGATTCGTTCGTGGACCGGCCTGAGACCAGTCAGCTCGTTTGGCTCGCCGGCGGTCGCGCGGGCCTCTTCGCGCTGATCGGCCCCGATGGCTGCGGGAAAAGCGCCGTGATGTCCGCGGCTGCGCGCGCCATTGAATCGGAGAGGCGCATCAAGTTTGTCGCCGCCTTCATGCCAGGCGGATTTCGAAACTGGATCGGCGCCTTCAAATCCGTGCTGGCCCAGCTCGGCGACCAGCGCCGCGGCATGGCCGCAGGACCTGCGGCGGTCGCCCAGCGGCTCCATGACGCCGTGAAGGCGGCCGCTGCCCTCGCTCCGCTTTGCGTTCTCATCGACGATGTCGAACCTGATCCGGACGGGGACGACGCTCTCGCATGGCTGCCCGAGGCGATCCCAAACGCTGTTATCGTCGTGGCGTTACGTGGAGGCGATCGCGAGGCGGCGTTGGCTGCGGCGCAAGGCTATCACGTCGTCGATATCGGGCCTCCGGACCGGCGTCTCGCACGCGAAATGGTACAGCGCAGCCTGATCGTCCATGCGCGGCGGCTCGACGACCGGCAGCTCGGGCAATTATTGTCCAAAGGCCGAAGCGCCCGCGGTTACCTGATTGTCAGCGAGGAGCTCCGGCAGACCCAGCGTTTCGAGGATCTCGACGCCGCGGTAGCTGAACTGGCAGCGCTGGACGGGTCGGATGCGCTCGCCGGGCGGGCGCTTGACCGCGTGTTGCACAGCCGCCCCTGGGCGGGCGAACTCTTGCTGGCCCTGGCGGCCTCCGAGGTCGGCCTCGCCGATGAGACGCTGCGGCAACTTGCCCGGGACCGCGGCGCCCGCGGGTCACAACTTGATATTCGCCTGCTGCGCGAGACGATCGGCGACTACGCAACGGAGGTGGCTGGACGAACCATGCTGGTGAATTCCGCATTCCGGCGCGCGATTCTCGATCGTCGGAGCAACCTCGATCAGGCACGGGTTCGAAACATCATCATCGCGGCGTGTCTCGCGCGGCTTGAAGCGCCCGGATCCGCCGAAGAAATCCTGACGCAGGCCGAGGCGATCGGCGACTGGCAGGAATGCGCTAGCCTGCTGGCGCGGCCTGACCTTGCCGAGGCGCTAATGCGGCGCGCGCCCGAAGCGTTCGCCGCGGCCTGGAGCGACGTATCGGCACATCTTGCCGTTGCCGCGGACCAGGTCTACGGCGCTTGGGCCGGTGTCGAACAGCCCAATCGAGTTGCTCTCGCCGCGGAGTTCCTAGTTGCGCGCGGCGCTATGGGGCTTGCGGAACGCTGCGCAAGGGACGCGCTCGCGCGGGCGGCCGAGGGCGACGCCGCGACGCGTGTGCGTGCAAATCTGGTGCTCGCACGCGTCGCCGAGACCGCAGGACGCCTGAACGAGGCTGAGGAATACTGCAACGCTGTCGCGGGGCTCGCGGCCACGCCTGGAGCCGGGGCCGTGCAGGCGCTCGCCGCCGCCAATGCCCTTCGTTTGGGCTTCCTTCGCGAGGGCGCTTCGGCGGTGATCGGCCGGGCGGCGACGGCACGGCTGCTGGCGGCGCAACATCCGGACGGGCGCGCGCTGGCCACGGTGACGCTGGTGGAGGGATTGGCCGCGCTGGAGCAGGCGAAACCTTCGGCCGCCCGCAAACGCTTCGAAGAACTGAAGCGCATGTCGCTGCGTGACGACGACCTCGCTGGCTCGGCGGCGGCCGAGGCGGGTCTCGCGCGCATCGAGTTCGCCCGCGGCCGCAGAAAGTCGGCCGAGCGCCGGGCGCGCACGGTCGAAACCATCGGCGAGGTGCTGGGCGACGTCCGTCTCGTTCTCGAGGGCCTGGCGATCCGCACCGCGGTTGCCACTGACGATGTCGCGCGGTTCGGCGAAGCGCTGCAGCTTATCGACCTTCGCCGTCGTCGCGCCGGCGAGGCCGGCGATGAGATCGCGCTGATCGAGGCCGACATGGACGAGGCGATCCTGAAGGCCGGGCAAGCCGCTCTACGATCGGCCGCGCGCGACCTCGCCGTCCGCGCTATTGGTCGGGCCCGGATGCTGGGAATTCAGCGATTAGAGACCAGGATATTCCATCTTCTGGGCAGTGATAGAATTTCAAGCGCTCCAGCACAGCACCACTAGAATCGGTCGACGCAGTTTGCCCTGTATCGTATGGCCCAGGCTGTGAAGGCGTCTTGGGGTTCGGTATCTTCAGGTAATCGGCCTTTTTGCTGTTCGCGAGAAACCGTTGGCGATAGAGGAGTGTCATGCTGTTCAAGGTCTGACAGTACATCGTCGCGATTCGTTTCTGCGCCTCGTAATGCTCCTGCCAATAATCAACGATCACTGTCGCCCATCCGTCGCTTTGGGGAGCATGTTTCCGAGCGAAAGTGATCGGCTTCTCTGAATCTGGAAATTTCGACTCCGGAATTAGCGTGCCTGCGCTCAATATGAAGCCATCCAGATCAGCTTTCGCAGCAGATTGATGCCATTGAAAAAATGAGTGACGAAGCATTCCCAAGACGATCCCGATCGACAATTGTTGGATCTGTAGCGTCGACAGCGCGCTCGCTATCTTGGAGCGTATCGTCGTTTTGCGAACATCGGCGATGCCCGCAAGCACTTTACCCTTCTTCCCAAGAATCATTCGTTTGTTAATCGCCTCACATAGGGCGCTCACCTCTTCGCTAGTCAGGCTTCGCTGATTTTGACATTTGATGCCGTGTATGAGGCCAAAGACGATAGGGGGTTGGCAGTCTTCGATGTAAACGGGCACCAGGCATTCACGCTCACGCAAACGGTTGGCCTCGGCTTTTACGTAATCCTTAGTAACCGAAAAACGAGACCAAACGACAATGCCGGCCTTACAGCTATCCAGTCTGTCGTCGATTTCCGACATGTAGTTGCCGCCAGGGCGCCATCTCTTTCTGGTGCCAGGTCTCAAATCCTTTTTGCGCCAAGTGTTCGACCAGCGTTTGGACGAAATCCTTGTCCTCGGTCGCATGGGAGACAAAGATGGCTTCCGGCGACCTGGAAGACGAATTCTGTCTGGATAGGCCGGGTATCATAGCGGCCCGCATGCTTGGGGATCGCCTCGTTCCGCGTCGTCGATGCCGAGCGAATGGCGGAGGTCGCGTGTCGGGGGGAAGCTCTGGCTGAATTTGGTCAGATCGATCATCGCCGCGTTGCTTGCCAGCGGGGATACCGGTGCCGCGTCGTCCGGGAACACGCAGGCCGCAGACCACTCCGACGAGTTGAGCGGTGCGCGATGCCTCCATGCGTCATACACCGGCTCCAGCGCGGCATCGCCTGCCGGGATCTGGGCCGGCATGCCGTTCGCTTTGAGGCACGCCTCGGCCTTAGACTTCAGTCCCACCGGCATCTGTGGCAATGCCGACGCCACCTGGAGCAGGAAGCTGAAGTCGCCGGCATGCGGATTCCACCGCGGCGTCGACTGCCGCTTGACGTCGGCGCGGGTGGCGGACCCGAGCTCGGTGAGCTTTTCGACGGGAAAAGACCCGCCGAGGCGGCCGTCGAAGGCCAGGCGAAAGAAACGTTGCAGTGCCGTGAATTCGACGACGCCGTCGAATACGTCGCGTTTCTCCGGATTGGCCGCAACCATTTCGAGCACCTTGTCGGAAATCTTGAGATTTTCGAATTCGTAGGGATCCGTTTGATCGCTCGCATCGTCGCTCTTTCCACCGTTCTTGAGGATCTTTTGATACGGCCTCGAGGTAAAGGCGACCTGCACCATGAACTGCATGGTGTCGGGCCCGCGTTTCGTAAGGAAGCTAAGCTTTGGATCCGGCGTGAAGGGGGCTTCCCGCACGCCGGACCAGATCTGGTAGGTTGGAACCGGCATGACGGCGGACACGAGCTTGTCGCGGATCGACGAGAAGTCCTTGGAGCCAAAATCCCGTTTGCCGTGATCGCGAGCGCAGGTCACGAAGTCAGCCGCCTTCACGTTCGGCCCCTGACAGCCCTGGACGAGGTCGACGACATCGGGGCTGAAATGATCGAACCGGTGCAAACCGGATGCCGATCGCTTTGCGGCATCGACGCGGCTGGCCGCGGCGCCGATCAGGGCGCGAAGCGTGTCCGCGTCATCCCCGCCGCCAGATCCCTGGATCTGCGCGACCAAGGCGTGCGCCGGTGCAACCGACTGTCTCAGATCATCTGCATCCTCCGCCTTGAGCTGATCGACGACGCTGTCGATGATCTCCGCGCGCGCGATTTCGTAGAGCAGGACGTCGGCCTGGAACCCGCGCTCGGCGCGGGACCGCTCGGGATATTTATCCTGACCGGTAGATTCATCCGCGAGCCGATCAATGCTGATGGCCCGGCAGCCCAGCGACGTGTCGAGGAGTGCCGGATGAAGAAGTATCTTGAGGTCGCGAAGCGGTTCCGCGGAGATCATGGTCGCCGTCAAGGCGCGGCCGTCCGCCGCATAGGCGAGCGCGCCGTGGACGACCGACGCGTGAAACGGTCCCGCATCGACGATCGAGCCATCCGCGGCGCCGAGATGGAAGCGCAACGTGCTGCCGTCGCGGGTCCATTCGAACACGGGGAAGTCCAGCGGCGGCGTGCCGGTTTCGGGGGCGCGGCCAATCAGGACGCCGCCGACACGCGCGAAGCCGCGCAATGTGCCGAAGCTGCGCCCGCGCGCGACCGACGCCATCGATGCCGTGCGAACCGGTGCTCTAGCCTCTGGATGTGGTCTCCCGCCACCGCCTCCGCCAAGGCCGCCACCGCCTCCTTCGCCGCCGAGTCCACCACCGCCGCCCCCGGGTTGCGGGCCTGGTCCAGCGCCCGGAGGAGGTGGAGGTGGCGTACCAGTCGTCGGCGGCACGATGTCCTCAAACGACTGGATTGCACCCGCTCTGCTGATTGCGGCTTCCAGCTGCTTGGCTTGCTCTTCGCCGAGATCGCGGGCATTCAGCCGGGCAACATATACCGCTTTGGTCAGGTCGCGCTGACTTGTGGCCAACTCGGGACTCTGCGCTTGCCGAAAACCGGGATGCCGGCTGCGTATGATTTCGGCATTCTCGGAATCGTTGGGAAGCGATGCCTCGATCGTCGGCTTCAGGGCGCTGAAGTCCGCGGTCGCCAGCGCGTTGTTCGCGACCTCGCCGAGCGCGGCATTTGCCTTCGCCAGATCCCGCGTCTCCATCAGTGTCGCGCGGAAGCTGTTCGACAGCGCGGCGCTGACACGGTCACCGACCGAAGCCGAAACAGATTGGTTGAGCCATGCACTCAGCTCCGGCGTGATGAAATCGGCCGTCGCGACGTGCGATGTTCCGGAAAATATTTCGGCGAGCAGGATATCGGCGACCTGGGAGGGGCGGGCGACTTCCTGGAAACGCGCGCTCGCGCTCATCAACGCGTCGCGCGCGGTCGCCGAAGTCATCATCAGCTCGCGAACCTGGTCCGCCATCCTGCGCCCGATGGCCGTCAGCGGCTTTCCATCGTTGCGCCCGAGACCGGACGCGGCGTTCATCGAAGAATCCGCCAGCCCCGGGATCGCCCGCTCCCGCTCAGCCGCCCGGGAAATCGAGCCGGTCGGTAGTTCTCCCGCTTTGATCGGATCGGGATCGACATAGAGGCCGCTATCGGGGCGGTCGGCGGCCGAAACCAGCAGGACATCGCGCCGCGCCTTTGCGGCGCGCATGTCGGCCTGGGCCTTCTTCAGCTCCGCGGCAGGCAGTTGATCCTCCGCACGGCCGGACAGCCTGGCGTAGGTCTGGCCGAGATGGCGCTCGAACACCTGTCCGATGCGATTTGCCGTCTGCGTGATCTGGGCCTGGTTCGGCTGAGGCGAATTGTCGACCTGCTTGTTGTTTTTCGCCGCTTCGACGGCGGCATCCAACTGCGCGGCCCGTTCACGGGCTGTGAAGTCGACGCGAAGCGCGGCAAGGTTGAAGTCCCGGGCGTCGAGCCGCTGACCAATGTCGGCTTGCGCCGCGACCAGAACGCTCGGAATCGCCAGCAGCAGGTTGAGCAGGAGAAGCCCCCGCTGTCCCCAATTCAGCCGCTGCAGCAGCCCGCGGCTGATGAAGAACCGCCCCAGCCGTTCCGATAAGCTCCTTGCCGGTCTCGGTATGTCTCCTTCCAGAGCTTCGAGCGGCGACACCGCGATGCGGCGATCGATGTCGTTGACGACGTAAGCCCGAAAGGCGTTCTGCTCTTCGGACGCCAGCCCCGCTCGTTCCGCCGCGAGCCGTGTCCTCTCGGTTTCGTTGGGGGCTTCGGCATAGGCCTTCTCGACCTGCTCCTGTCTGGCTTTCAAGGTGTCGATGATGCCGCCGATCTTCCGCATGGCGTCGTTCGGCTCGATTTCGGGCAGCGTCCCCTGCTTCATCTTGTCGAACAGTTCGTCGGCCTGGGCCATGCGAACCTGCTCGATGACCCCTGCGACGCGGCGCTCGTTGTAGCGCCAGATCCAGAACAGCAATGCCGCCGAGGCGAGCCCCAACAGCAACAGGTTGCCACCCTGTTCGAGCGACACGATGGCTGCACGAATATATCGCAGGCGGTTGATCGCGCTCTGGGCGGCGGCCGCAGTATCACCGCCTAGAGTCCCCGCAACGGAAATCGCGCCCCAGGTTATGAGCGAGCTCAATGCGAGCATCATCCATACGAGCTTCGAAGCATCGACAGCTGCGGTAACGGCTGACCAATACCCCACTCGACGAACGTCGGCGCGGCGCAACGCGCTCGCGGCGGCAGGGCCGAGAACAAAGCCGTGCAAAAGGAAGATCGCAGTCGTTGCGAGCGCGACGTTCGATAACGTCCAGCCTGTGTCCATCGTCTACCCCCTATGCAGCTCACGCTACGATCAACTCGCCGGTAACTAAGTAGGTGGTGTGCGCTTAGAACTATCCTAGATTGCATCAATAATCGGCAAAGAGCGAGGAGAAGGAGCTATTTTGGTCGAACTCGGTCCGTTACCCTATTGGGGACATCTTAGGCTCCACGTAACTTAACGTTGTATTTTAATCGACAATACATCTCCATATCGGCACGACATGGCCGAGCCTAGACAGTAACTCAAACGTTTCATGTGAATTGGTTCACAGAACGGCAGCTATATCCCTGGCGAGGCGCAACCCGCACGATCCGCCGCGACTGAACGTACTCGAAGCGGCCCTAGCCCGGATTTCTCACATACCTGAATGCTTTTGCGAAGCGCCCTGATATTTTCCGCGTGCCCGGGCGTTGGGCGTGCGCAATGGTGGCGCCAAATGCGCTGCGGTAGTCTGTGTCTTAAGT
>Ga0307509_10012759_pt1 | contig 10010 bp, 13 predicted proteins | sample 10_EM_MG_FD_202245 | JGI IMG/M metagenome (GOLD analysis project Ga0307509, IMG submission 202245) | Populus trichocarpa ectomycorrhiza microbial communities from riparian zone in the Pacific Northwest, United States - 10_EM | ecosystem: Host-associated > Plants > Roots > Unclassified | place... | reverse complement strand
TGATTTAAGACGAATATAAAAAAATAGTTTTTTTCGGATGTGATGCGTGACGTGAACGATCGGTCGAAATAGTACAGTACATGATTTATTGGACATCTCCCATCATTTTATCTAACACCCCTGCCTCGGGGAACACAAAATATTTTTTTGTGCATATGGGCCGCTATAGCATCACAGCCTCAAATTTCAATGACAAAATTAGAAAGGGCAGGCGTACTTTAGACCTTGGACCTATAACCGTTCGAAGGAGGTGGATGTTGAAGGACAACCGGCGATAAAACCTGTCCCCCAAATCAACGAAGTACAGTCGTGGATCCAAGGAGGGAGGTATTTGCTCCATCTGAAGGAGCATAGCCGGTGATCATAAGATCCCAATTAAGAGGGATACGAAATGAGGAAGAGTCAGTGATGTATAAGGGTAAGATGTACAACGAAAGCAAATGTCATGTGTTATCGAACCAGAAGAAAACCGAAAAAGAACTGGACGCCACACGTTTCGGTTGAAGTGAAAAACTGGGTTATCACATCCAGGAAGAAGATCCTGCAAGTCGAACTTCTTCGCGAAGGACATAAGAAAGTGCGCCAGCGGGATTCCGAACGAAGGTGAAAACTTGGTCTTTGGAAGTCGTGTAACTCTGTTTGCGAGCAACAACAGCGTTGAGAGAGGGAAGGGCCTCAACGAGAGGGGCGAAATAAGTTGTCTCCCCGGACGGCTTCATGTAAACTAGCAGTGTATACCATGGCACGGATATCGTTTCGAGGTGGTGGTACAATGCAAACATAGTTTTGAAGCGGGACTGTCGCATTTGATTATATTTATCAAGATTTATCGACACAGTGAGATTGAAACACTCACTGCACACATAGCGGGGAAAGTCCCAGCAAAGTTCACTACATTGGGAAACACCCCCGCCATCTGGTCTAAGCAAGACCTCTGCCTAATAATTTCCACCTCGCTGGAGGACATCGCATGGATCCCGCCTCTCATCCTGAGGGGGGTTACAATAGGGAAAAATTTGACTTTGAGGTCCCGCACCGAGGTCAAGGCTTGCGCCGATGACGACTTGATCGTGTCAACCATGGCAGAGATGTCATAGAGGTTTTCCTCAAAATTCTCATTCGCGAGGAGGGAAAGAGAGGTTAAAGCAAAAATGGAACGAACGCCACTTTGGACGAGGATGGTGATAGTAGGCGAGCAACCTTCAAAACTTCGCAACTTGGGAAGTACATCGGCGGTAATGAGAGATCCATCCAGGTGAAAGAATAAGCCGCTCCTAGACAGCTTCTTTCCCAGGGACAGGTGCTCTATTGTGTTGTGTTCGACAAGGAAGCGTGTTACGGAAGTGGTCGTAGTGGCATAAGGCACGGATCCCGACAATACGGCGAGAGTGCCGAGCTCTAGCGACTTGAGGTTAGAGAATCGCAACTTGATGAAGGTGTCGAATGATGAGTCAATAGAATGAAACACTGAACCGGTGAAGGCGATGTGGGTAAGAGAATGAGCCGATTTGTTCGCGTTGCCGTCTAAGAATAAAAAAACATAGGGGAGGGATCAGGATTCCTGAAACGGAAGAAGGGCTTGTTGCGTGTGTCAGGACTAACCAAGAACATGATCTCTGCTTCCACTCATCTCTCCCAATATCCTGGACTCGCCACCTGGAAAGTCCAAGGAAGGATCATGTCGATAAGCCAAACTCTGCAATTTCCGGCAGTGTTCCTGTAAAGTCGCGCTGAACAGGTCTATATCCTGGCTTGTTGCAAACGGGACGCCGGACAATTCCAGCCGACGTAAACGTACCCAATTCTGGGCAATATTTGTGGGGAACCACGCAGGGTACGCGGCTGTCCGAGAGGTGGTAGTGGTAAGCACCGCCTCTTGCACGTATGCACCGACTGGAAGGGTTCCCAGCAGCGCAATCGTCTCCTGGACGTTGGGCAACTCGTTGCTCAACTCTACAAATTTGTAGAGATAAATTTGCCCCTCGATGTAGAAGCAGTGACACACGCGTACGACCGAAGCCAGGTCATGGCGTTGGAGAAAAGCGAAACAAGCGCCTAACACTTCATCTGGGAAACGCCGAAGAGGAGAAGCAGATAATGCGTGGCGTCTCGCACGCAACCTGAGAGTAGTTTGGGGGTACATTTCGTTGTATACTGGCAAGATAATACGTGAGTTTTATATTTAATAATATTGACAAAAAGGCCAAATTTACTGTGGTTGTGGGGTATTCCAGCAGGGGAGGTGAGACTTGACGGTGGTAGAAAGGCAGAGTTGAGTAGAACCTGTGAAAGACTTCGACGGCTTTTGAGTTCGAAAGTAACTCGACTGAGGACAGACATTAGATTTATACTACGGGAGGAGATCGAGAGAGAGATTTATCGTGCACAGGTAACAGTAAATGTGAGATGGTGAGGTGGTTGGAGAGTGTGGGCATTCTGAAACTGCTCTCATCGACATTGCAATCCCAATTGTGACTTCATGAAGAAATGGAGATGAAATGGCGATCAACCAGTGCGATCAGGGTACAGCCAGCCTTATCTGGAGTAAGGGGGCGGTCCCGAGAATCTGGACGTCCCAGTTGATTGTTCGGGCAGGAGGCTGTGAAAAAAATTTCAAGAACATTTTGAGTACTGTAACAAAACTATTAACCATATATTTATAGCCTAAATAATCAAGGAAAAGAAAAAAAAACAATATAAGGACAAGAAACAGATCACTCTTCACCTTTTTCAATCGGCCCAAACCAATTCGACAATATCTCCTGCGCGGCCAGTTCATGATCTGTGGGAGGAGCAGATAAACCCGGGTTCTGGGATGGGGAACCGAGGGGAAGGTGACTCTTGTTCCACTGAAATGGACCTGACAAAAAAATTAACCCTCTATATTTATTTTTCAATGCCTGTGCCCCCTTGATTAGTGCTAAACCCCTCACGCGATTTACATCATAGAAATGTCGCATTTATCCTACCTCTACCTTCAAGCCTGGGTATTACCCAAATTTAGACTATCGAAACACAGACCACCGAAATGCGGACTAAGGAACCCGGATAATTGAGGGAACAAGCCGGCTACAACAACGATGAAGAAATTGATGAAGGAAAAGAAGAGAGGAAGGCAGACGGTTCTCTATGCAATGCGCAGAATGTGTACTTTTTTTGACTGAACCGCTTGACCCGGACTCTACACCCCCGAGCTAGGGCCCGCTTTATTGTCCTTTCGATTCTTAGGTCGAGTTCTAAGAAAAAGGCATTTCATTACTGTCAACTTGTTGACTTTTCCTCCACCACAGCTTCATCCATGTTTAGTTCAAGTTTAATTGACCCTACCGCGGAAACCTGTGTAGGTGCTGCGGTTCAATATCGTTGTTCGGTATGAGTCACTGAGCGTATTAACAAACTTGCCAATTATTATTTATTGTCTCGCCGTCCGTCGGGAAAACAGCAGGCTACTACCACAACGTAGGACAAGCGATCTTCTAGTTAATCTAACCCTGGTGAACATAGCCATTCGATCTCAGGGCAAGTGGACATTACAATTTCTGGAGGTACTATGTATTAGATACTTCCCGCGAAACTTCGTCATAATCACCGATGCTCACGGTATAGAGCTGGACAGACATTCAAGGAATCCAGCTGTCGCAACATTTTACCTTGGATAGATCTTATCGACCGTGAAATTAATTCACTATCCTGGCGCATTGAGGTTATCAGAGTTGGCATTTTGGTGTAATTCCACCATTCGAGTTGGGCCCCCTTCCTCGCACTTCAACCGTGGATCCTGTGCCGCCCGGCGACTATCCTGTAAATTTGGGTACACTCCAAAAGGTATCTGAGTTTCGTACCTGTGGACAATGGCGCTTTGGCGCCGAAAGGCACACACCCGCAGATCGGATTTTCCTCGGGCTTCCTCAGCTTCCTCGCAGCAGAAATGCAACTTACGTCCGAATCGGATCCTGGATTCAAAAGGTCAATACAGGTGCGTTTGTGTTTTTTTGTACTCGGTGCTGTTGGTTTCTGACTACTTCGGGGTAACACATTGAATTGCTTTCAGATAGGGCCACGGCGAAGCAAAGTGATCGACGAACTTGTTGTACCACGGGTAATGGTGCAATCCACACACACCGCCCTTCCATATTTACTCATCAAAGAAGTTTACGGAATAGATAACATCATCGCTATCGTACAGCACTCCTCGGCTGGTTCGGATACCAAACTTCAGGATGAGTATCGCATCTTCATCTTTGAAGTCTTTCTACAGGGCCACAAACCTCGGGACACATCTCGCCCTCGACTTCGTGGCAGAATCCAAAGAAAGGGCTGCCGCGTTTCTTTGAAATCATTCCAGGTGGTGCCTTAGGGTTCATTTTCTCGGTGGGGAAATTACGTTGAAATTCCCCGACCGTCGCCAGAAGCTCGTCGAGGACGATCATACGACAAAAGACTCGACGAGACCGATGAAAAATGGGAAACGACGCTCGGAAAGGAGATTCCAGACTTATGGGGCACCTAAGGGTTTTCTTGGTTACAGTATTTGCCAATTTGAGGGGGCTTGATAGCCGCCATATGAGGAGCGGTGCACACTCGGCGTCACTTGAGTGACCAGCGTTGGCAGCATTCCCTTGGAAATTCAAACCTGCCCGCCAAGGCTCGGCGGAGGAAATATGGTAAATCGCGCACTAAATTGAGCATGATAATAATCGTACAAAAAAGTCCTAGAATGTGAAGATAGATTGTCCGACATGAAACTCCCCCCATTGAGCTGTTAAATTGTCAATAAATCATACACCAACCCAAGGAGAATAGAACTCGCCATTAGATCCCTCCTCCCTATTCGATATCCCTCTTAATCAGAATCCGATCGCCGATTGTGCTCCTTCAGATACAGCAAATACCGTCCTCCTTGGACCCAAGACGGTACCTCGTCTTTTTCGAGATTGGAGAACTTAGGTTTCGTTGCCGGTTGTCCTTCAAAGTCCGCCTCCAAAGCAGAGTTCGCTTCAGAACACGGAGCGGCATTTGGTGGACAATCATCATCGGTAGCGCCAAGGGCTTTCAGACCAGTATCCTAACACCTTCCACTATCAGAGCTAGACCAAACAACGATCGAAATGAGCGCTCTGACCTTGTAATAACTGCACCTGTGCTCTAAAGGCCGCCATTCATCCAGGGCGTGGTAACTGATATCGATTAACGCAAGTAAGAAAAAGTAGGATGGGGAGGAGAATCCGCTCCCAGAGCGACTTACACGCATTCGAATATTGAGTAATGCGAAGTGCGCCCAATGACAAATGGGCGTCGTGCCAGTGGACGAGACATGGAATCCACCGCTGGACATGAGAACGTACAGCTCTTCGCCGCAGGCACATCTGAGGGATCTTGCGCTAGGACTGAGACGAGCAGGGAGAGTCCAGAGAGGAGTAGCTGCGTGAATTTCATAACGAATGTAGTGGTGGATATCGGAACCCCTCCAGACGCTTGGTGGATGACAGCAAAGGTGGGCACCTTGATGGATCAGAGCAAGATCAGAGCGAAGGTAAATCCAGAAGTTGTGCACGTGTGAATATTTTAATTTGGTCCCGCAAGGCACAACTCCACACTCGGCAAATCCCCGCTCCCTTTCTCCGCGGAGAGTCGGAAGTAATGAGGCTATGATGAAAGCTGTGATATACATTCTCGCATGTCTACTTCTACTAGTATCTAGTCAACTATGAATACAAAATGACACATTATGCTTGTAGCTGTGTAAGAGAGTCACTAATACTAGTAATACTTAGGGTATAGGGTTAAGTAGGGTAACGAGAGTTAATGTCATATGGCATATGTTGTCAAACAAGAAAAAGAGCGCGAAAGAAGGAAGAAGGTAGAGATATGTACAGGGGGCAGTACCAGACACCTTGTGATCCGGTAGAAGTGAAAAACTGGAAAAACTGGGTTAGAGTCGCACCCAGGAAGAAGATCCTGCAAGTCGAACTTCTTTGCGAAGGACCTTGGAAAGTTCGCCAGCGGGATTCCGAACGAAAGTGAAAACCTCGTCTTTGAGATTTGTATAACGTGGTCTACGAAGAGCGACAGTTTTGAGGGAAGGAAGGGACTCCACGAGACGGGAGAAATATTTGGTTTCCCAAGACGGCTTCCTGTAAACCCGCACCGTATACCATGGGATGGAGATCGTTTCGAGGGAAGGGTATAGGCCAAACGTTGCGTGGAAGCGGGGCTGTTGGATTTAATTACAATCAGCAAGATGAATCGAAAACTCCAGTCAGATTGAAACACTCACTGCACACATGGCGGTGAAATTCCCATGAAAATTCACTACATTGGGAAACACTCCCGCCAGCTCGTCTAAGCAGGACCTCTGCCTAACCGCCATCGTATTGGAGGACGTTGCATGGACTCCCGCTCCCCTCATATGGGGATTGAAATTACGGGGAAATCCAACTCTGAGATCCCGTACCGAGGCCATGGCTCCCACCGACGACGACTGGATCGTGTCAATCATGGCAAAGATGTCGTACAGGTTTTCCCCGCTGGAGAAGAGGGAAAGGGAGGTCAAAGAAAGCATGGAACGAACCCCTTGTCGGGCAAGAATGGTCGCAGTGGGCGGACAGCCTTCGAAACTTTGCAACTTGGGGAGGAAATCAGCGGCGATGAGAGATCTATCGAGGTTGAAGAAAAAGCCGATCCTAGGCACTTTCTTGCTCAGGGACAGGTGCTCTATTGTCTTGTGTTCGACCAGGAAGCGCGTTACCCAAGCGGACGTAGTGGCGTGAGGCACGGACTCCGATGACATGGCGAGCGTGCCGAGCTCCAGCGACCTGAGGTTAGGGAACCGTAACCTGACGAAGGTGTCGAATGAGGAGCCAAGGCAGTGAACTACTCGACCGGAAAAGATGATGTGGGTAAGAGAGTGAGCCGATCTGTTCGCGTTGCCAAAGTTTAAGTCTAAAAAAACAATAGGGATCAGGATTCCTGAAAAACAAAAAGTGCTTATTGTTGGATCTGTCAGAAACTAACCGGGACTGTGACCTCTGCTCCCTCTCCTCTCTCCAAACAACCCAGACCCGTCACCCGGAAAGTCCAACCAAGGATCGTGTCGATAAACTAAACTCTGCAATCCTCGGCAATGTTCCTGGAGAGCCGCGCGGAAGATGTGTATATCCTGGCTTGTGAAGGGGATGCCGGATAGCTCCAACCGACGTAAATTTACCCAATTCTGGACAATATTTGGGGAGAACCACGCAGGAGGTGTATGAGAGCCGGTAGTGATGAGGGCCACCTCTCGCACGTATGCGCCGACTGGAAGGGTTCTCAGCAGTGCGATTGTCTCCTGGACGTTCGGAGACTCGTTGCTCAGCTCTACGGATTGATAGAGAAAAATTTGCCCCTCGACATGGAAGCAGCGACACACTCGCACGACGGAAGTCAAGTCACGGCGGTGGAGGAAAGAGAAAGCAGCGCCTAATACTTCATTTGGGAAGCGTCGAAGAGGAGAAGCGGACAGCGCGTGTCTTCTCGAATGCAATAGAGTAGTTCGGGGGTACATTCGTTGTAGACTGGCACAGTAGAGCACGTGAGTGTTATACTGAATAATATCCCAAAAAAGGACAAACTTACTGTGGTTGTGGGGGATTCTGGTAAGGGAGATAAAATTTGGGGAGATATATATACGGCGGATCGGACTCCTGGGACAAAATAGGGAAGATCTCCTTAGGCGCTTAATCCGCCCAGGATAGCAATGGATCCAAATGCTTAAGCGGTGGCTCGGGAACAACACGTGTAAGCCTCATGTTGAACAATATTGTTACTGGTACAGACATGTGTCACAAGGCTCTGGACCCCTCTTTTCTGCCGTTTTCGATGTTGGAGATACTACCGGTACGGTTCGCCAAGGCCAGTACTGAGACGATCGATAATCCCATCATGCCATTCCCGCGCATCCCCATGCACAACAATATCGGAAGTTCGCTCTTCATCGTAAGTCCACGGAGAGTCTCTACTAAGCGTGTAACTAGATTCCACCGGGAGACACTTCCCTAGTGCCCGCCCAAATAATTGAGAAATTTTGGGGTGCTAATGATTTTTATAACGTAACTCACAAATCGGGCCGACGCGAACAATTAAGACGCGAGACGCGTCACGAGATGGCCAGATTCGAGGGTCTCCTATTCAAATGACATGGAACTGATTTACAATTTCAAATTACATCTGCGGTACTAGCAACCTTCTTTTAATTCTTCGCCCTGTGAAATCGAATCTACAGCTTGGAGGCGCCAACAGCTTCATTGTAGCGAGCCTCAGCTTCATCAAAATTGATGACATTCCAGATGGCAACAAGGTACTAAGCATGTGGAGTTAAGATGCTTTCGTATGGATAAATGATGAAAGATACTGACGTCGACCTTGACATTCTTGTATTGGAGGTAGAATGCATGCTCCCAGATATCAACACCGATGACGGGAGCGTGGGTCAGGAGGGGGTCCTGGTTAGCTGTCGTGATGATCTCAAGGCGTTTGGTGATCGGGTGAACACCCTGCAGCGGTGATATCAAAAATAGGGCCGGAAGCAACGCGATACAAAACATACGAGCCAGCCCCATCCTGAACCTTGGATAGCGGCGGTGGTCGCGTTGAATTCCTTCTTCAAGTTGTCGAGTGTTCCAAAGGCCTCTTCGATGGCCTTTTTGAGGGGTCCGTCGCGCAAAACACCACCGTTACCCTTGTGAACCGCGGCAGATGGTGCCAGGTTCTTCCAGAAGAGTGAATGATTGATGTGTCCTGATCATCTCCGATAAGAACTGCGCGAGAAAAAATCTGAAGCAATTACCTCCTCCGTTAAACTTAAGAGCAGCCTGGAGGGCGATGCGCTCTTTTGGAGTCGATGCCTTTGCGTACGCCGCCTCGGCGGTATTCAATGCGTTAACGTAGGTCTGGTGGTGCTTGGTGTGGTGAAGCACCATGATTTCATTAGAGATATAGGGCTCAAGGCCATCGTAGGCATATGGAAGTGGAGGAAGAGTGTTGGCCATTTTTTCTGCGGGTTTTACGACGATGGAGGTCGAGGATGAGTTTGTTCATTGGATTTATCGATGAGTAAGACCGTGACGTCACGGCACGTGTGAGAATGACGCAATCAAGTGGAGTCCACAACAAGGTCTAGCCCAAGCTTCAAAGTTTCAAGCTTCATCATTGCCTGTACTTCTCGTCTCTCGAGGTAGACCAAATTCCACTTGAAGTGAAAACTCTCAAGGAGACATTCACACTGGGGCCGACACTGGAGCAATATTGGCAGTTCCCTGATGGAGCCACGAGGCCTTATGTGACTACATATACGTTTACCCGCCGAATTCTTACCTGAATATTCAGAGCGTCATCCAAAGTGGGTCTAGCGTATTGGGCGCACATAGTTATCTGCATATAGCACTTTCCTTATCGGGACGGCGAAGACCCTGTGTGTTACCTTCTGGCCATCATTGAGACTCCACATCTATCATATCCATCACCTCTAAAGGTCTTTCATCGATAACAGGTCGGTGTTCCTGGAAAAGGATATTTCGTACATCACCATATTGTGATCAATGGCTGCGCAGTCTATCATCATGCGGTACACCCTGCGAAATCATATAAGGACCACCGATGGCAGGCTTGTCAGATAAAGCCTAAAACGGAGACTGATATCGACATTCGCCTCACTCACCTTCAACTTCCCTTGATAAGAAGAATTCTCGAAAGGCTATGCGGGGCGACTCAGAAGCGCGAACCTTGGTCGACGGGAGGACCCTTGGATACCTCATCCCTCATGTGCCTTCGCAGAGTGCCCGATTAGCCATTGCGCTCGAGGTCGCTCTCTATGAGGGTGAAGATGGCCCGTTAACGAATGGCAAGATGTATTTATGCATGTGAGCTGTAGTGTTGTTTTGAGCCATATCTGGACGGTGAAGGCCGAGAGCGCCAGCGCTCAATCGCCTCAGCCAAGAGGCGTCCCTGGGAACAGTCCATCGTTCCCAAATCTG
>Ga0307509_10012758_pt1 | contig 10010 bp, 8 predicted proteins | sample 10_EM_MG_FD_202245 | JGI IMG/M metagenome (GOLD analysis project Ga0307509, IMG submission 202245) | Populus trichocarpa ectomycorrhiza microbial communities from riparian zone in the Pacific Northwest, United States - 10_EM | ecosystem: Host-associated > Plants > Roots > Unclassified | place... | reverse complement strand
ACACGAAGGCCGTGCGATCCGTCGAGTTATCATGAATCATCAGAGCAACGGGCAGAGCCCGCGTCGACCTTTTATCTAATAAATGCATCCCTTCCAGAAGTCGGGGTTTGTTGCACGTATTAGCTCTAGAATTACTACGGTTATCCGAGTAGCAAATACCATCAAACAAACTATAACTGATTTAATGAGCCATTCGCAGTTTCACAATTTGAATTAGTTCATACTTACACATGCATGGCTTAATCTTTGAGACAAGCATATGACTAATGGCAGGATCAACCAGGTAGCATTCCTTGGCGACACCACGACCCGCACGATCCCCGATGCTGATGAGACGAGGGGCCGAGACGGGCGAGGAAGTCGTTCTTATCGAGCACGAGCGGCTCGAAATGGGCGGTCGCGGGGGTGGAGGCCCCCGCGCCGGCATCGCATTCTGCATCCGAAAGCACGAGCGATCATGCGTGGGCCAGTTCGGCGAGAGTCCGCTCGACTGGAACACGGGCGCACCAGCATGGAGCCTTGCCGACACAGACAGCCCAATTACAGCTCGTGCAACACCGCGTACACGCGACAACAATCCCAACGAGCGAACCATGACCACGAGAGCAAGTGGAAACACCCTAGCGAGATCGTGCCTGCACCGCTGGACGCGAAGGATCTCGAAGGGACAAGCAACAAGCCAGATGCAAAGGATCTCGAAGGGACAAGCAACAAGCCGCGGGGGGACATGACATGGACAATCATGCGGGGGGACACGACAAGGACAATCATGCGGGGGGTCGTCTGCCTCAACTCGGAAGACGGAGGCCAGGCCTCGGCAGTGGGCACGTCATGCCACGAGGTCAGGGATGGCGAGGAGAGCCAACACATGGACGCGCGCACAACAATTTAGTGCCATGCCAGCGTAGAGCTCTCCTTGTAATCCCCGAGCTCGGCGATTCGCACCAGACACATCGGCCAGGCCTCCAACTTGCGAGCACGGGCAGCGGCCACCGCCGCCGTGATGTTGCGACAAGCAGAGGGGCGCACAGCAGCTGCCAACACCTTGGCCCGAGCACATCAAATGAATGTCACGCCCACACCGCAAATAAGCAGCTCCAACGTGCCCAACGACTTGGAGCGGGTCCCGAAGACGGTGGCTGGAATCGGGTTGTCGCCGGTCGGAAAACGGGTCATCGATGCCGACGATACTTCGGGCCAAGTTTCAGATCATGCCAAGTCGAACCCATGACTTGCACAAGCCATTGCACGCTGCCGAATTTGCATCTGCGTGTAGGCTGCCATTGTCCGCGACAACCCTTGTTTTCGTCAGCCTACCCCCTTGACAAAAAATCTGCGCTTTTGATTTTCCCCGACGAACCTACAACTGCACACATTTACGCTGCCAATTTTTCCCACTGTTGGCATTGCTGCCACTGCCCCAGTGTCTAGACCAACAGTCTTTTTCGTCAAGCCTTGGACTATAAATCGTCCAGACTCATCATCAACACCTGCTGCCGATTCTGTCGACTTTGCCGATTTCATCGGCACTGCCGATTCCAACACTGCCCCCTGTGTCTAAACCAGCACTGTTTCATTAGTGTGTCCCCTTGATGAATTTTCCTGCCTGGCCTGGACAATCCGGCATCCAGCCCATGTTCGTCAACATAATCTGCGCTTCCGATTTTCCCCGACGAAACTACAGCTACACAAATCTGTATGACTGAACGCCTCTAAGTCAGAATCCGATGATTGCTCAACACTCTCTTGAGAAATCTGTACAAATCTGATGACTGAACGCCTATAAGTCAGAATTCGATGACTGAATGCCTCTAAGTTAGAATCTGCACAAATCTGTATGACTGAACGCCTCTATACCATGGAAAGTTATGTCTCACGATGATTGCTAAACACACTCTTGAGAATTTTATTGCTTTGTGTAGAAGAGTAATGTTTAATTTCTTATAGGAAATAATAATTGCTGGAATGCTACTCTTGTTCCTACCGAGTTGTTGCATTGATTTGACTGAATTTCAGCAGTGTCCTCCCACCGAGAATACAGCATCATCTTGACCGTTTAATCTTCTTGGACCAAAGTTTTTAAACTTTTAACAGATCTCCTGTCATTTTGTTGTATACAAAGGGAGGAAAGCAATTTCGACCGCAGCTGTAAGAGTTGATCACCAGGCAAATTGAATGCCATTGATCTCCCATGTTCATATAAATAATTTAGCAACAATAAAGTTAGAAGTTGGTAAGGTTTTTGACTGACTAACATGAAGCCGGATCAGCACCGAGAGGTTCTGACTTCTGGCCTCCGAGATAGTTGACCACTTACGTTTTTTTCTGCAGAAATTATCCCCAAGTGACTATTAGGTTTGGAATCTTTGGGATGCCCAGTATTCTGTTTTTCAATAAAACTTAAATTTTTTTCAAATTATTATATTTTTATTTTTAAATTATTTTGATGTAATAATATTAAAAATAAATTTTAAAAAATAAAAAAAATTATTTTAAAATATTTTAAAATAAAAATATTTTGAAAAGTATCTTTCCGCTGCGGGCTGCATAATTTTTGTGCTATGGCTACTGAAAAATTCTTGCTGTTCATATCGGGCCACAAATTTAAGTGGCCTAGGCCGGTAGAATCCTACCAATGGACCCTTTCGTAAGGGGTGGTTCACCGATTCTGTCTCTTAAATGATCAGATTGAAGAAGAGATAGTTTGGTAGAAATTTAATTTGTTATGCACAAGTACTTATCTGGAATTCTGACTTTAATCCTGATCTGAAGTTCCCTAACTTTTCTGTTTTTTCTTAATCATTATGATTTACATATCTTCGGTGAGAATCGATGCACGCACGCTCTGACTTGAGGTCTCGTGTCCCCCCTCATTCTCTCCTCCGACCACCGTATGCTCTCCCTACCTGTGCCTAACATCTCCATGGTTGACCATAATTGGCATGTTCACTAAATTTTTTCAATGTTTCCTTTCCTTTTTCGCATTCTTTTGAATTTTGTTGGTGCTAACAAGTATCCAAACGGGGCATTAAAATTTTGGAACCCTCCATATGCTTAGCCAAGAAATAAAATGACCAATATTATGAAAAAATAAAAATCTCGGCTGTCCGAAAATAGACTAATACTTTAATTCTTTAAAGAAATTAAAGTAAAAAAATAAAATTGAAATTTTTGTTTCAATACAGTAATCTCCATCTCAAAAACTAATATTATTATGTTTTTAAACAATTAACAGGTTCAAGTTAAATATAAATTAAGGTATTGTTTGACAACACCATGCATCTCAACAAAAACATCATTTTTTGTAATGATTTTTGTGTTTTTATTGGCAAAACACAGGTACATCAGCAAAGGCAACATGCAAAAGACAACATTAGAAAGAAACCATCATTCCTCACACATATATGACTAATGCTTATTTTCTTTGTTTTTTTGAATTAAATGAGACTTGGTATTTCTAAATTTCTACCATTTGAACTTTTCCCTTGGCATCGTCTTCACCACCGTTTTCTATTTGCTCCATTGCCCCCCTGTCCTTATATCTATACCAAGATGCACACGTCAAGTAAACTCCAAAATTCACTGTGCTGATGCCTGCTAATAGCCAGTAAAAGTAGTTCAACTTGTCTCTATTTAAATTGTCGCTAGCCAGCCATCCACCAGTAACTTTGTTTACCACCTGCACCACCACAGAGCTCAAGAAGTAGCCAAATGCCACTGAACACCATGAGATAGCTGTGCCCAGCGATTTCATTCCGGCCGAGCCCTCTGCATAGAAAAATTCTAGCAGTCCAACTAATGTGAACATATCAGCTGCTCCAAAAATGCCGAATTGGAAACCAAGCCATAAGAAACTCATTGGCAGGGGCTCAGTAGAGTCAACCATGTTGTGTTCATTAGCCACCGATTTGCGCCATGTTTCCACAACTCCAGAAACTGCCATGGAGATGACTGAGAGCACTAGCCCGACTCCAACGCGCTGGAGGTGTCGAATTCCAGTTGGAATCCCTGTGATCTTTCGAGCAAGTGGTACAAAGAAGCGTTCGTATATTGGGATCATAACAAAAATGAATAGTAGGGGGATTACTGGTAGTGAGGGGCCAGGGACTCTAAAGCCAAAGACGTGTGTGTCCATGGTGGTGCTTTGTTGGACCGAAAAAGTTTGGAGCTGAGCTAAGCATGTGTTCAAGAAAACTGTGCTAAGTATAATTGGAAGCATGCGAAGCAAGATCTTTGTTTCTTCAACTTGTGTCACTGTGCATAGCCTCCAAGGTCCAGGGTTGATTGATGTTGATGCACAGTCAGTAGTGTTTGCGATTGCTGCCCGGTCCAAGAACCTGGAATTTGGCAGAAATACATGCGCTTTAGTATCCCGTTATGGTTATGATTTGTTGCAACAAAGTTGACCGTTTTATATTTTTATACCTGAATTGGCCAGTCCTCGGAAGAATTTCTTGTTTCACCCCCGCTTCTTTGTCATGAATTTCATGTAATTCTTTAGCCCTCTCTGGAATTGGAAGGTCGCGGTTCCGGATTGCAGCCACAAGTACCTACATTTATGAACAAATTAAAGGACAAATTCATTTATCTAACACACCTAGACTAATGATCAGAGCGAAGGTACCGTCTCAATATATACCAAGCTCTTTAAGGAAGTTATTACCTGTGCAACGCGTGTGAGGGGGCTTCCCTTAGGTACATTGTTCCGATACAAGGACTTGCCCGTGCTTACAAAGATAATGGCGAAAAAGACTGCTATGGCACACACACCAAACCCCAAATCCCAGCCTTGGTTAGCACCTAACCATACAATAACAGTGACTCCTATTATAGCTCCCATGGTGAGGCTAAGCAAGAACCAGTTGAAGAAACTAGACAATTGAATTGCCTCCTTGGGGTCATTCTCGTCGAATTGGTCAGCTCCTAAAGATGGCAAAGCTGCTTTGATGCCACTAGTACCAAATGCAATAAGGTACAGACCGGTGAAAAGTATTGCAGATTGGCTACCACCAGCAGCCTCACACTGATCAGATGAAACGCCTTTGCAAGGAATTGGTCTTAGTTGGTGGAAGTGTGCTTGAACCGTTAGGAGGGCATATCCCTGGAAAACACAACATTTTTAAACACTAACTTTTTTCCTATCTTTGAGAAATATGACAAAAAATCTATCCGTCATCATAATTTGCACGTGTGTGTGTCTATATATATTGCATATAATATAAAAAAAGACGCGGCTCTTTTACCGTAGACAACTCTATTATTTTCTTTTTATATGACATGGCCTGTTGTCTGCATCATATTCTATCAAGTTTGGAAATCGTGGCACATGCATTCATGCCTTTTTTTTCCAATAAAATAGGCCAAATGATACAAAATAATTCATGATTCTTAATTAGAAGTTTGACACTTCATGATTTTCCAATGATAGCATAATTGATTAGAAATGTATGGCCATGATTAAGAGATTAATTGATAAACTTACCAAGAACTCCGCGCATCCAAACAAGACGCAAGTCTTGAATCTTGTCCAATAGGTATCACATATGAACCCTCCAAACAGCGCCACTAAGAAAGAAGTACCAACGAAGTTGGTAATTGTAGTGGCAGATTTGGTTAGGCTGAAGTTCATGTACCCAGAGAAATAAGTCATCAGGCTCGCAGCCATACAGGCGAATGCCATGTTTTCTAGTCCTTCCATAGCTGCGCAAATTCACCAAAACTAACATCATTTAGCTCATAATCTGGGAAGCAAATCCACTTTTTTGCACATATGCATGCGCAGGCGCTCACACACACACAGAAGTAGACACACACATGCTTGTAGCAATTAACAACTTTCTTACTGTATACAAAGAATGCAGCTCTGTTTCCTCCTAGCCTTCTTTCTGGCTTGGATTCGATTTTACCATCTCTTGAGATGTCCTGTTTAGGAAAAATAAAATAAAATAAACTCTATAAATAAGTTTCCGAAGAGAGTACAATATGCAATACTAGAATGTAAGGGAAAGTGAGCAAACAACAAATGAACTAGACGGTTTAATTCGCCATTAGAAGACAATCCATTAATGGCTCTCGGATCATTGAAGAAAGGTTGTATATATACACAGGACTTGAAATAATTCAGCTGACTTTACCATTTTGTTGAGTCCCTTTTGTGTGGAGGAAATGTTGCTTGAGAAGAGATGGTATGATCTAAAACCATACACTTAGATGTGTGTGTGTGTGTGTATATGTATATATATATGTATAGAGAGAGAGAGAGAGAGAGACAAGTTGAAAGATATAATCCTACTGCGGGCAACCGGAACGAAAAGGAATCAAAAGGCATACAGTAGTTTGAGCAACATTTTAGGTAGGTTTTGTTTCTTATGATACCTCCTTATCTCTTCCTATACTTTGACTAATTTGCTACCTGGCAACGTGTATTGTTTAATGCCTCTCCTGAATTTGTCGGCACGGTCCTGTTCGTGAGGGATTTGAGTGTTTTAATATTTCACAAAGTTAAAGAATAGGGGGGAGGATAGAAAGTTGTTGGAAGAAAAAGAATAATTAGTTTCTCCCTTTTTCATCGATAATTAGTTATGCCTTTCTGTTTCTTAGGCTCTCGGTCAGTCATGCAACTGGAGTGGGAATAATTCCTTTTGTATGGAACATGTTAACTCATCAGCCCTGATGCATGTATATATAGGCCTTCCATTTCTTTTTGTAAAAGCGTGCTGAGAATAAGAATAATGATAAAGCTTGAGAATTTTAAACCAAAACACTTTTGTTCTCTGTTTCTTTTCTTTTCTTTCTTATTTTTAGCATATGCAACCTTTAGCATTTTTTTTCATGATATTAGAGCTTTTAATTAGAGCTTTTAATTGTTTAGCCAACTATGGAGAAAGAAGCTGAAAATCAACAAACACCACCTTTTACTATAAAATCAACCTTACGTTTCCATAACCTCTCTGATCCAAATAACCCATACCGTCTTGATAATGGTGATACATCAGTTCTCAGTTTAGTTACTGATCTTTTAACCACAAAAAACTATGTCACTTGGGCAAGAGCCATGAAGAGTGCTCATAGAGTCAAGAACAAGCTCGGTTTTGTTAATGGCAGTATCACAAAACCTTCAGATCCCAACGATCCTCTCCTAGAAGCTTGAGAAAGATGCAACGATATGATTGTTTCTTGGATCCATAACTCCGTAAGTCCTTCAGTAAAGTCTTCTTTCATCCTTGTAGATAATGCATATGAGATTTGGAATAAACTTTGTGAGAGACTTACTCAGCAAAATGGGCCACAAATTTTTCAACTAAAAGGGGCTCTAGCCAACTTAACTCAGGGGAATGATTTAGTCAATGTCTATTATGGAAAGCTGAAAACAATTTGGGATGAGTTACCATTACATTGTCTTATGCCAGAGTGTTCTTGTGGACAGATGAAGATCCTGACTAATCGATATCAACAAGATTGCGTAATCCAGTTTCTCATGGGTTTGAATGAAACATACTCCAATGTAAGGGATCAGATCATGTTAATGGATCTCATACCACAAGTCAGTAAGGTTTTTTCTCTCATTCAGCAGCAAAAAGAACAACATCAAATGTTACCTTGCACATCTACTCCTGAATCAATGGCCCTCCTCACCAAAAACACATCCACAATCTTCAGGCCGTTTAACAGGCCTTACTGCCCACATTGCAAGATTCAGGGGCATCTCTTAGAAGATTGTTTCAAAGTAGGAAATGCAACTCCTCCTACTTGCAGTCATTGTCATATGAGTGGTCATTCAGCAGAGAAATGTTACAATCTAGTGAGACATCCCCCTAGTCACAAGTTACATAACAAGGGAAGAAGACCAAATATGCATACCAGACAATCCAACATGATTGTAGCTAAGGATTTCCCAAAGAATCAGATTGACAAGATGAATCTGATCTTAAATCAGTATAAAAAAATCTTGTAGTTACTTCATGAGAAACACAATCCAGCAGACATCCATCCTCCTATGGCTAACTTCACAAGTCTTCCATCCATCCTCCTATGTCTGGTATCACAACTTGTCTCTCCACTTACTCACATAAATGTTTTGATATTAACAATGTCCCTTGGATCATAGGCACAGGAGTTACAAATCATATGATTTGTAGCACCATATTCTTTCAAAAAATAACAACTATTGTGTCCTATAATGTCAAACTTCCTAATGGCCAAGAGGTTCCAGTCACGCACATAGACACTGTTAAACTCTCCAAATTAATCACTCTTGAGAATGTTTTGTGTGTTCCTTCATTTGCTTTCAATATCCTTTCCGCTCCAACACTAACTAAAAATGTTTCTTGTTGTTTTGTTTTCCTGTCCAATGCTTGTTTTCTGCAGGACCTCACGTCATGGACAACGATTGGATTGGGTGAAATGAAGAATGGTCTCTATCACCTCAAGCATGTTGAAGTATCTCCTACTACTTTGATATGTACATTATCCAAGTATTTTGACACTTATCGTTTGCATTCTGCTTGTGCTACAAATACCAGTCATCATTCTAATTTGTGGCATTATCGTTTAGGCCATATTTCCAACTCCAGATTACAATTAATTAGAGATCCTATTGTAATAATAATAAAAAAAAACTCATGTTCTACTATCAATTAAGCTCTCTGTTTGATTTGTCCCTTGGCAAGACAACATAGACTCCCTTTTGATCTAAGCCTACACAAATCTTCTTTCAACTTTGAACTTATACACTGTGACTTATAGGGGCCATGTTCTGTGGTAGCTTATGAGGGGAGTAGATATTTCTTAACCATTATTGATGACTTATCTCGTAGTACCTGGGTTTATTTACTTAAAAATAAGTCAAACACGCAAAAATCTATAGAGTCATTCTATAATCTTGTTAATACTCAATTTGGAGCTAAGGTTAAGTACCTAAGAAGTGATAATGAAGCAAAGTTCCAAATGCAAGACTTCCTCCATAAAAATGGCATCATCCACCAAAGAACTTGTGTAGAAACCCCACAACAAAATGGGATAGTTGAGAGAAAACATCAACACATCTTAAATGTTGCTAGAGCTCTTAGATTCCAAGCTAACTTACCTCTTGAGTTCTGGAATGATTGTATACTTACTGCCACTTACATTGTCAATCGTATCCCTACCCCTTTACTACACAACAAGACACCTTATGAAGCCATCTTTAAAACTAATCCCATATATCATCACGTGCAAGTCTTTGGGTGCCTTTGTTTTGCCACCACCATAAGTCAGGAAAGTAAGAAGTTTGATTCCAGAGCAAGAAGATGTGTCTTTCTTGGCTATCTTTTTAGGGTGAAAGACTATAAGTTGGTAGACTTAGAAACAAATGAAATCCTTTTGTCCAGAGATATAACATTCCACGAACAAATTTTTCCTTTCAAATCACCTGTGTCCGAAACTCCTCCTTCTAATACAATAACTCCTATGGTACAACCACATCAATATAATCCTCGTTACTCTCTTGTTTCAGTTCCCTAGAAAGATTTTTACATTCCTTTTGATCAAATACCTGACAGTCCTTGCTCACCTTCTAATTCAACTTACTTATCTTCAAACAAAGACATTTCTCTTGACACACATGACACAAGTATTCAACCCAGCACACCACAATCAGATTCTTCTTCCTCTTCACCTTTCACACCACACCCCCTACTCCTCATCTTCATGTTCGCAAGTCTACTAGGATGAAACAGGCTCCCAAATACTTGCAAGATTTTCATTGTCACCTGGCTTCCTTCAATTCTCCCAATCCAATCTAGACCACAACAGTTGAGGCTCCTTCATGTAACCAAGTTCATTTGAGTAATTTCCTTTCATACAATAAACTCTATTTACCTTTTCAAATTTTCTCTGCTTCCATATCTTCTCACACTGAGCCACAAATATATACCCAAGCTGTTAATGAATCTCATTGGCGCATGGCTATGGAGGATGAGTTGAAAGCTTTGGAGTCTAACCAGACATGGACAATAACTGATTTGCCTCTT
>Ga0307509_10012757_pt1 | contig 10011 bp, 7 predicted proteins | sample 10_EM_MG_FD_202245 | JGI IMG/M metagenome (GOLD analysis project Ga0307509, IMG submission 202245) | Populus trichocarpa ectomycorrhiza microbial communities from riparian zone in the Pacific Northwest, United States - 10_EM | ecosystem: Host-associated > Plants > Roots > Unclassified | place... | reverse complement strand
TTCACAACTTCCAGAAAGTGTTTTCCGCCCAAATTTTTCAGGAAAACACTTTCCTGAAAACCAAGCCAAATTTTCCTTTGACTGGAAAGTGTTTTCCGTTGACCAACTTTTCTAATGGCAAACAAACACATGAAAGTTTGGAAAGTTGTTTCCTGAAAATCACTTTCCGGAAAACAAACACAGCCAAAAGAGAAAACACTTTCCTGGAAACCAAGTCAAATTTTCCTTTGACTGGAAAGTGTTTTCCGTTGACCGGAAAGTGTTTTTCATTGACCGGAAAGTGTTTTTCGTTGACCACATTTTCTAATGGCAAACAAACACAAGAAAGTTTGGAAAGTAGTTTCTCAAAAACTACTTTCCGAGAAACAAACATGGCCGAAAGCGTCGTTTTGATTGGCATTCTATGCGGGCGACATGCCATTAGCTTTGATAGTTTTCCTAGGCTTTTGAGGTATGTAACCTCCAACCACGTTATCAGGCTCAAGGCCCATGTGTTTTTCAGACATCTTGTGTGATGTCTGCTCTCACGTGTTCGCAATCGCCACCAAGCAGCAGAGGAGGAGAATTGCAGAAGAAGAAAGGCATCAATTACTAATTACTATATAATTGGTAATTGATTAAGAGTTTTATAAACTTCAAGAAGTAGATTTAATGGTTAAAGAGATTTTGTTTTTTATTTTATCAATTCTAATTGTAGATTTAATTTTTGAAGCAATAAAAAAGATGAGCAAATCAATAAATAGCTAAAAGGTTTCGTGTAATTTCATCATTAATTCCTTCATATTAATGATACGCGAGACGATTAATTTTAATTCCAAAAACTTCAATTTAACCACACAACATAACTTATTAGCATCAGAGTACTTCCAAACTTAAAATAAAGAAATTAAAACAAACAAGAGAAGCCATGGTACGTAGTATCTCCCAAAATCTTCAAGAAAAACTAGAAAGAAAAAGTAACGCCTGTAAACAATCTTCCAGTCCCTCTCCTCACCATTCAGCTGCTTGTTGTCTCCAATTCCTGAGTTTATTCGTTGTCAAAACACGATAAGTCACTAAGACTAAAGGTTACATCATCAAGCACCAGGCCCTGGTTCACCTACATGTGTAAAATTCACACATACTAAAGATTCAGCTCTATTTAAACTTCAGCTTTTAAGTTTAAGAAAGGTTAAAGAAATGAGTAAGTATCATAACTCTATATTTTATGATTATTTCTTCATGTAAAATAGAAATGGGATGCAAGTAATTATAAAGGAAAATGGAAACATACATGTGCCCGCCCTTGGGGGACATGTGATTGAGGCAGCCCCAATGGATTTTCAATGGTCGGGCCTCCAGACTCCATTGTTGTTCCATACTGATAATCCGGTGGGTGATGAACAGGTAGGCCTGCCTCTCCAGTGCTAAATGTGTTGTCCGGAGTCATTCCAGATGGGAGTTGCAACTACAAAATTTTTGTACATGGTTACAGAGATAGTGATTTATATATAAAGAGAAAAGGAAAATGAGTTAATGTTCTGTTAAAAGTGTTTTTACATTATTAGCAGAGGATCAAAATGTGTGTAGAAATATATTTATGCCCTTGATCGAAAATAAAGAAAGTTGGCTCTCTTGATTATTTTTATAGGAATCTTGTGCATATTGATCTAACATTCCTATCACATAAATGTTTTTTTTTCCAAGATAAAAGAAAAAGAAAAAAGAAGCTAGTATTCTGTAAAAACATATGGTTGTACAGTTTTAAAAGAAGCAATTCATTAGTCAGGACTATTCGGTAATTATCTCTTCATGAAAAATAGAAATGGGACGGATGTAATTATGAAGAAAAATGGAGACATACATGTGCCAATCCTTGAGGGAGATGTGATGGAAGCAGCCCCGATGACTCTTCAATGGCCGGGCCTCCTGACCCCATTATTGTTCCAGACTGATAAACTAGTGGGTGATAAACATGTTGTCCTATCTCTCCAGTGCCAAATTCAGTCATTTCAAATGGGAGCTGCAACTACAAAATTTTTGTACATAGTTACAGATATTGATTTATATATAAAGAGAAAAGGAAAATGAGTTGCAAGCCATGTTATAGAAAGAGAACAATAGTGAAGAGTTGCACCTGTGTGTGTCTGTGTGTGTGAAGAGTTGCACCTGTGTGATGAAAGGTGTGCTTCCCTAATAAGAGTTTTGTAGGTGCCATTTTTTTTATAGGTAAAAGAAATTGTTAGGTTGGTTGTAATTTATGATAATATGTGAAGTAAAAGAGTTCATACAACATAATTGCAACCTTGTGTGATTGATTCCTAGATGTTCTAAGAGAAAATGTACAATAAAAAAAATATGATTCCTAGATGTTTTAAAAGAAAATGTACAATAAAAAAACAAATGATTCTCAGGTTCCATGTTATAACCAATATGGAGAAGACAATCACTACTAATACATCTGACCATCTTAATTTCTCTCATCTTTATGAACAATCTATTAAATACAGGGTTTTGTAGCTGTGCGTTAAACACAATATAGAAAGAGGAAATAATATAGTAAAAAGTCACACAGGTGTGTTGAAAGGTGTACTTCCCTTACCAGAGTTTTGCAACTGAAAGTTTTTTATTGGCAAAAGAAATTATTAAACTTGTTAATTAAAATTAAGTATATTAAAGTTAATGCTATAATAAATAAACATGAAAGTAAGAAATACTATGAAGTTTGTGTTAGTTTTAATGAGTCAAATATTAATTAAGAACTTTAAAGTTTGTATACCACATTGTACAATGTCCATATATATTGTATGAATTTTGATAAAGAAAGGTGTGATAGTATTATTAATTAGTGTCTTGTATTTCACAAAAAATATGTGTGTGTTAGTAGAATGAATTGTGAGTGTTAATCAAATCCTTACTTTGTTATTGAGTGATAATGTTGCAATAATTATTAGGTTGGTAGGAGAAGTCATGTGAGAAGTAAAAGGGTTAATGAGTGAATCAATCAATTAATAACGGGAGATGTAAAAGTGTTAATGTAACTTAATTGCAGCATTGGGTGATTGATTTCCTGATGTTTTGAGAGAATGCAAAACCAAAAAACAAATGATCCATACGTTCCATGCTATAACTATTGTGGAAAATACGATCACTATTAATACTTCCCACCATCTTAATTTGTCTCATCTTTATGAACGATCTGCAAAGCATAACAAGCCATGTTATAAAAAGAGGAAACAATAGTGAAGAGTTGCACCTGTGTGTTGAAAGATGTGCTTCCTTGACCAGAGTTTTGTAGCTGCCATTTTTTTTATAGGCAAAAAAAATTATCAGGTTGGTTGTGAGTTATGATAATGGGAGAAGTAAAGGAGTTAATACAGTATAATTGCAGCCTTGTGTGAGAGAATGCATAACCACAAAACAAAAGCTCTCTACGTTCCATGCTATAACCATTATGGAGAAGACAATCACTATTAATAAATCTGACCATCTTAATTTGTCTCATCTTTGTGAACAATTTGTTAAGCATAACAAGCTATGTTATAGAAAGAGGAAACAACAGTGAAGAGTTGCACCTGTGTGCCGAAAGGTGTGTTTCTCTGACCAGAGGTTTGCAGCTGCCATTTTTTTATAAGCAAAAGAAACTATCAGGTTGGTTGTGATTTATGATAATAGGTGAAGTAAAACAGTTCATACAACATAATTGCAGCCTCGTGTGATTGATTCCTAGATGTTTTAAGAGAAAATGTACAATAAAAAAACAAATGATTCTCATGTTCCATGTTATAACCAGTATGGAGAAGACAATCACTTAATACATCTGACCATCTTAATCTGTCTCATATTTGTGAACAATCTATTAAACACAGGGTTCTGTAACTGTGTGTTGAACACAATATAGAAAGATGAAATAATATAGTAAAAAGTCATATAGTTATGTTGAAAGGTGTACTTCCCTGACTAGAGTTTTGCAACTGAAAGTTTTTTATTGGCAAAAGAAATTATTGTTAGTTATTAAACTTGTTTACTAAAATTAAATATATTAAAGTTAATGCTATGATAAATAAACATGAAAGTAGGAAACACTATGGGTTTGTGTTAGTGTTAATGAGTCAACTATTAATTAAGAACTTTAAAGTTTGTGTGTGATATTTTACAGTGTTTATATATATTGTATGAATTTTGATAAATAAAGGTGTGGTAGTACTATTAATTAGTGTCTTGTATTTCATAAAATATAAGTGTGTGTTAGCAGAATGAATTGTGAGTGTTAATCAAATCCTTACTTTGTTATTGAGTGATAATGTTGCAATAATTATTAGGTTGATAGGAGAAGTAAAAGGATTAATTGTGAGTGTTTATATATATTGTTTTCTGCTTGTTCATTCCACTTAAACTCACCTTTATTAAACCCACCCTTTTAAGGCCTTAATGTTTTGTGGTTTACGCCATTTAATCATGGATTTTATTTTGGTAGGATCAACATTTATTCCCTCTCCAAGTACAATATGACCTTGGTATTCAACCTCTCTTGTAGCAAACTTGCATTTTAACATCTTAACATATTATTGATGCTTAAATAAGGTCTCTAACACCTTTTTTAGAAGCCTAAAATGCTTATTTCTAGTTTGACTGTAGACTAGGATATCATAGAAAAAAATTAAAACAAATTTTCTTAGGAAAAACCCGTTCTTACTTTTGGTCGGGGATGATATTGGTATTCTTCATCTGGTTACTGTATCATTGGACCTTAGACTCCTCCTTACCAGACTAAGGTTTTCTTCTTGCATTATATAAAGCCCATATGTAGCCATCACATTTGAAGGATTGAGCATTCTTAAGACAATCTTGATTTCATCTTTTGATCCTCCTAAAAAACAACTCAACTTATAAGTATTTGATAATCCTCATACCTGATTTGATAATAATTCAAATCGGATTTTATAGCTTTCCATCATTACTGTTTACCTTAAATCAATTAGGGCCTCTACAGGGTCATCATATGTAGAAGGCTCAAATTGAATCTGCAAAGCCTTCACAAATGATTCCTAACTAGTTAAAGCATCAATTTCCTCCATTTCTTGAAACCATCCTATGGCTTTTCCTTCTGTGTGAAAGCTAGTGATAAACAACCCGTGTGGCGGTGGGGTATTATGAAAATTGAAAAAAGTGAGTGGCTTTATACACCTAACTTAACGAGTCTTCCCCATCAAATTTGGGAAAGTCTATTCGGATTAATCTGACTTGCAATTGCTGAGATTGATCTCCTTGTTGCTCTAATTCATTTATATGATGCCCATTTATAGACGTATGAGGGCTACTGGGTGGATTCCACAAGTTTTTTTTTTCCTTAGATCATAGTTAATTGATCCATCCTAGATGATATGTTCTGCAATTGTTCTGCAAGTTCCTCTAATACACGTTGTTGTGAATTAGAAATATACTAAAACTGCTCAGCCTTTCATTGTAGCAATTCACAGTGAAAGGCTGAGCTGTTAATTTTTTTTTAAGCTGTTTTTTTTAAGCTATTTTTCTTTATTTTTTTTTATGCCTTTAGCTTTTTTTTTCTTTCTTTGTTTTTTTTTTCTTTTAATAAATTTTGTTTTGTTTAATTTAGTTTGTTAATGTTAATATTTTTTTAATTTAGTTATCAGACTTTTATGACATTGATCTCGGGTTTAACAGGTTAACTTGGTTTCACGAGTTAACCCGGATTTTTTTTTTCGTTTACTTTAGTTTGTTAATGTTAAATTTCTTTTTATTTAGTTATCAGACTTTCATGACACATATCTCAGGTTTCACGGGTTAACCCAATTAATTCTGGATTAACCCGTCCATTTTTTTTTGTTTTTTTTTATTTTGTTAATGTTAAATTTTTTTATTTAATTATCAGACTTTCATGACAAGGATCCCAGGTTTAACAGGTTAATCTGGTTTGACGAGTTAACCCAGAGTTTTTTTTTGTTTTTAATTAATTGTTTTCGTTTATTTTAGTTTGTTAATGTTAAATTTCTTTCTATTTAGTTATCAGACTTTCATGACACATATCCCAGGTCTGACGGGTTAACCTGTCCATTTTTATTTGTTTTTTTCTTTTGTTAATGTTAATTTTTTTTATTTAGTTATCAGACTTTTATGACATGGATCCCGGGTTTAACGGGTTAACCTGGTTCGACAAGGTAACCCGAAGTTTTTTTTTCTTTTTAATTAATTTTTTTTTGTTTAATTTAGTTTGTTAATATTAAATTTCTTTCTATTTAATTATCAGACTTTCATGACACATATCCCAGGTTTGACTGGTCAACCTGGTTTCACGGGTTAACTGAGTTAATTCTTGGTTAACCCATCAACTTTTTTTTTTCTATTTAGTTATCAAACTTTCATGACATGAATCCCAAGTTTGATGGGTTAACCTGGTTTGAAGGGTTAACCCAGTTAATTCAGATTTTTTTTCTTTTTCTTCATTAATTTTTTTCTTCATGTTGGTTTTTTTTCTTTGTTTTTTTCTTTTTAATTAATCTATTTAATTATCATACTTTTATGACACAATCTTGTAGCCAGACCCACATCCAAGGCTCTTGGATTTGATGTTGCAGTTAGACTCACTTAAACTTGAGTCATGTAAGTTTAATATTATTATTAATATTATAAATATTACTCTTGGGTCAAGCGTTGCAGTTAGACCCAAAGCTTTTGGGTATATCTTTGCAGAAAGACCTAATACTCTTATATCTTAGCCTTTTTTATATTTTTTATGCAAGAAAAAAAAATTAACCTGTGGGTATGCCTTTGTTTTTTTCCCTTTTCTTTTCCTTTTATTGTGGACTGCACAGTGCAGTCCACAGTGAAAAAGCTGATGCCTTTAGTTTTTTTCTGGCTTTTTTCTTTCTTTTTTTGTTTTTTAATTATTATTTTTAATTTACTTTCTTAATATTAATTTTTTTCTATTTAATTATCAGACTTTTATGACACGGATCCCGGGTTTGACGGGTTAGCCCAGTTAATTCTGGGGTAACCCGTCAATTTTTTTTTTCTATTTAGTTATCAAACTTTCACGACACAAATTCAATGTTTGACGGGTTAACCTGGTTTGAAGAGTTAACCCAGTTAATTCAGATTTTTTTTTCTTTTTCTTCATTAGTTATTTTCTTCATGTTGGTTTTTTTTCTATATTTTTTTCTTTTTACTTAATCTATTTAATTATCACACTTTTATGATACGACCTTACAGCCAGACCCACATCCAAGGTTATTGGGTTTGATATTGCAGCCAAACCCGCTTAAACTTGGGCCATGCAAGTTTAATGTTATTATTAATATTATAAATATTACTTTTGGGTCAGACGTTGCAGCCAAACCCAAGACTCTTAGGTATAGTTTTGCAGAAAGACCTAACACTTTTAAATCTTAACTTTTTTTGATATTTTTTATATAAAAAAAGATTGACCCTCCGCATCGCGCGGGTCATCTAACTAGTCTAATACTATTATTGCTCCTTTTGTTGCTTCATAGAAGCAACTGTTTCAAGTACTTTGAGACATACGAGTACTGTTAACCATTATAGGTAGGAGCAATTTTTGTAATAAACCCTACAATTTTTATTATAAAATAGATTTGTTTACATGAATGAAAAGGAACAATTTTGGTGGCCAGTTCAAGGTGGCTAGGCCTCCAAAGTAAAACAGAAAACAATATTGAAATCTTGCATACTCATCCTATTAATAGGATTTTTTTATTCCTGAATTTGTGCAGGTTTGAATTCAAATGGAGACTATCCCGAGTGTTAGCTAATTAATGGCCTAGTCAAAAGCCACAAATGTTATTCTTTCCTTTTTATTTAATGGATTCTTCCTTTTTGGCTAATGGGACACATCTGTCCTCCTTTTCAGTTGACGTAGTGTTATCCTATAGACAAGTTGGATCGTTGGATCAAATTGACCCAGAGGACTTCAGCCTGTGTTCGATTAGACTATTTACAAATTCCAGCCTCTGGGCATCTGTTTTGCACGGAAAGTACCTAAATTCAGATGGTATTTTACCGACCTCATAAGCTAAAAGATGAGACTTTTTATTCTAGAAAGCAATATGTAATTTTTGGCACATGGATTCGTGGCTTTGTTTTCAATACAGGTTATTGTACCTCTGTTCAAGTAGAATTATGGTCAACTATAATGGGATTAGAAATTTCCTAAGGAAGAAAAGCTAATACTTGAATTTAATTATACTATAACAGCTAATGTTTTAACAAAGAATCGAGACAAGATTGATGTTAATCATGCCTTGATAGTTAAAGCTAAAGATTTAGTTGCTAGAGATTGGGAAGTGAAGATCACTCCTCAATTTTGAGAGGCTTGTTGCTATTAATTTTTGAATCTCTACACAAAAAGGAAAATACAAAAAAAAAATAATAGCTATGAGAAGAGGATACCGAGGCGCCCAGAAAATGGTCAAAAATTGATTAAGAATGTTCAAAAATACAAAGATGAAAATTTAACAGTATATTTTTGACTGATAAGAGCTCTATTGACGAAAAAATTCAATTTGAAAAAGAAAAGTCAAAGATTAGATATTTATGGACTCAATTAAATTTTATAGGTTTAATTGAATTTATATAGGGTTTGATTGTAAGAAAAAATATTTTCAAGTTAATTTGGGTTTTAATTGAAAAAAATTAAAGTTTAGGGATCAAATTATAATTTTAAGACCAGATTTGGTTAAATTAGAAGCTTAATTGTATAAATATTAAAGTTTGATTAGCAATTAAGGACTGAATTGAAAATTAAAAAAACAAAGGACTGTTTTGTGAAAGGTGTTAACGTCCAGTGGTCCAATTGCAATTTATCCAGGGGTGAAATTAAGAAAAAGGGGGAATTTCCTGAATAAGGGGGCCTGATTACACAATTTCACGACTTCAGTGACCAAACTACAAGTGGTCATTCCCATCCCAAAACGACGTCATTCAAAGAGCATTGTTCATCTTCTTCACTTCATCAAACCAGATTGGAAAACAGACACCTCGATTGCCCCACGATGTGTTTTCATTATTATAGTAACGGTCCTGCGAGTTCGTTTTATTTGTGGCAACCACATGGCATTCTCTGGCTTTATAAAAGCCAGAGAAAGGCCATGACGGGGAGTATGGAGCAAAAAGATAGGGGGACAAAGAGAAAACTGGAGGACAAAGACGGGAAGGAGGGGAGAAATCCCACGAAAAGAAAAAACCAAAGAACACGAACAGGGAACAACACAAAGAGAGACAAAACTGGAAAACACATGAGGACTAGACACAGACTGAAAGAACATGAAAGAAAGAAAAGCAGAGAGATCAAGAGCAAAAACTAGGAAAATAAAAGAGAACACGAACAGAAAAAAGCAGAGCCAAATAAAAGAACAATCGGAGGGAAAACATTTCTTTTTTTTACTAACCCGATATCTTCATATATTTTTTAAAAGATAAAACTATTCCTGTTCAAGATTAAATTTCATTTTGAGTTTGTATCACACAATGCGAAGGTGCAGCACGCATGCGTTAATAGTTCACGCATGCGGGCTGCTTTACCCAGCCGGGTCCAGCCCAGTCTGTACGGGCTAATCTGGATCCAACTATAAAAAAAAAAACTGAGGTTAGGTTAGATCTGGCCTCAGACCCAACCAACCTAATCTCTTTTGAGTCAAGGTTATGTTTGGCAAAACACATCCATATGTTATTCTCTTTTATTTTATTTTTTTAAAACAATTATGGCTTTCTCGTGTATTTTTTTTATTAATTTTTGATTAATAGTGGTTTGTATTTTTATACTGTAAAAATACAAATTCGGTCTTAAAATACCCGATTTTCATCAAAATGTTGCAATATATATATATATATATATATATATATGTGGAAAAAAAAACAATATCTTATTTTCATATATACAACCAAGTCTCTCAAAAATATAAAAATTTTATGTTGTATTTTTATATAAAATAAAATTAAAATATATATATATATATATATATATATATATATATATATATATTAAAATATATTTTA
>Ga0307509_10012756_pt1 | contig 10014 bp, 6 predicted proteins | sample 10_EM_MG_FD_202245 | JGI IMG/M metagenome (GOLD analysis project Ga0307509, IMG submission 202245) | Populus trichocarpa ectomycorrhiza microbial communities from riparian zone in the Pacific Northwest, United States - 10_EM | ecosystem: Host-associated > Plants > Roots > Unclassified | place... | reverse complement strand
GTCAGCCGCCACTAGCATCACCGCGAGCGTACGCCATTACCATCGTCTTCAGCATCGTTTCCGCCACCAGGTTTGCTCCCCTCGTCTCTGTGTATGTAATTCCATTCTTTGCATTTCACTGTTCAAGTGAATTATAATTCACTTGAACAGTAATATTTGAATATGTTACTGAGCATGCACGCGTGCCTTTTGTTTTCCCACCCGGGTCACTGGTTTGGGCCAGTGACCCGGTTAGGCCTGTTGGGTCCAGCCCAGCCACATGGACCGAACTAGGTCCAGCAAAAAAAAAACATAAATAAAAATTCTTCAAAAATTATTTCAAAGAATCTGTGATTTTCTGCAATTTTGTTACTGCATTTTTGATCAATATCGGTTTGTATTTTTATACTGTAAAGATACAAATCCGGTATTAAAATACCCGGTTTTCATTAAGTCATCAAAAAGAATTTTAAAATAAAAATGTTTTGTTTTCATGTATACGGCCTAGTCTCTCCAAAATATATAAAAACTAAAAAAATCCTTGCATCATATTTTCATACAACAGAGAAAAATTTCAAAAAACATTTATGTATTAGCATGCGTTTTGGCTCTAATAACCAGTTTATTAAAGCCACGAGAACTAGGCCAATATTGCAAAAATTCCAAAAAAATTATTTGGTTTTCTTTTAATATCTGGGGTTACGACCTTATACGTAAGACGTATTCTGGATATTAAATTCTTGTTTTGAGGATAGATTTACCCGATAAGATAAGGATCTCCTTACCGATGAGGACTTTTCTTAAACCATACCAACAACTAGAAAACACGACAAGACTTTAGATTTTATCAGACAATAAAGCAATGCAGCTTACCTTAGGTAGGACGTATTTTGGGGTGCTAATATCTTCCCTTTACGCAACTAGTCCCCGTGCCCGATCTCTGAGACCAGTTAGGGTTCCTAGTGATCAAAATACTAGGTGGCGACTCTCATTCCATTTTTCACCGATAAAAGACTAGATTTTATTGTCCCCCCATATTTTCCAGATAAAGATAGATATTATACATTTTAGATTGAAGTTGAATATTCGCTGCGATGCTGCACACGTGCGACAATACTTATGGGATGGGAATGATCTTTTTATTTCGTAGCAAGGACATAAAAGAATTACAGGTTGATTTCTCTTTATTTTGAATGTATGCTTCTGTATGGTCTAGAGACATGCTTCCACAAAGAAGTGTATATAATTAACTAGAATTACTCATGCTGTTTACATCAGATCTTCATTAATCATCAATCCATGATTGAGAAATATCTATTGCTTACCATTCAAATGTCCAGTGCATCATTATCCTATATTTATGTCGTGGATAGGGTTTTGCTGCAGCATTATATGCATTGCTAGGTTTGTACATTTTCTTCCTCATGGACATGCTCTCTATTACTTTTCAAGAACAACTCCCCAAAATGTTGAAGAGTTTTAAATACTTCAGTTGTATTATATAGAACCAATGATATAAATTCTGGTTTTCTTTATATTTCTTTTATTTTCTTTTTTGTTGCTTTCCTCACATTCTTCTTGCCAACCAAGCTTGAACTTTGTTTCAGAGTGGGAGAAGACCTTACAGTTTATTGCCATCATTGGCCTCAGTCAGGTATACTATTATTTGTTATAGTGCTCTGGTTAATGTTTCTTTCACACACATAAAGATGTTGATTTCTAAGCTGATAATGGTTAAAACAAACTTCACACATTCTGATATTGTGCTAGTACTCAGATCCTTTGATGCAATCTGTTGACATGATTAGTTGCGATTCTGTAATCTGATTAATTATAAGAACTAGATTAAATATTATTTTGTAATCTGATTACTGCCTATTCAGATCAAATCTCGTATAGGCAGTAATTATGTGAATCTGATCAATTATAGGAGTCATATCAAATCTTGTACAAAATTACTACACTTTCTTAGAATAGGATTGTTACCTATTTAGAGCTCTGCCTATATATTTCCTCCTATAAGGAGAAGAATAAAAATGAAAAATTCAGCTAGTAGACACCATTGTTTTCTACATGGTATCAGAGCCTAATTAATCAAACACGAATCACACACGAATCCCATACTACATGACGAACCTCAACCCCATTGTTCCCGTTCCACAAAATAGCCAAACATCACCCATTATTATTCACCAAGACAATTCTGCATTCCCTACCAGCATCATGTTAGATGAAAACAATTATCCATTATGGTCTCAACTAATGGAGATGCGCATTGGTGCTCGTAACAAAACCGGATATCTCACTAGAGCAGCAAAAAAACCCGAACCCGAAGATCCCATGTTTGCAACATGGATCACTGAAAGTCAAAAGGTGAAAAGTTGGCTTATTGATTCAATGAGTCCGTTACTGATGCAGCGATTTATTCACTTATCCACAGCCAAGGAAATATGGGAGGCTGTGTCGAAGACCTTCTATGATGGCTCAGATGAAACTTGTTTGTTTTAATTAAATCAGAAATCTTTCTCTATCAAACAAGAGGGTAGACCTGTGTCCATTTATTACAATGAGCTGGTGACTCTTTTTTAAGAAATTGATCATAGAACTGCCTCTCAAGGAGAGACAGTTGAAGGAGTGGTCCAGCTGCATTCAACAATGCATCGACTTCGTGTTCATATATTTCTGAGTGGCCTTGATTCTGAGTTTGAGCAAGTCCGCGGAGAAATATTACGCAAAGATCCAAAACTAGACTTGGAGAGTACATACGCATGCATAAGGAGGGAGTTTCAACAAAGACAAACCATGGGGAACTATCGAACAACCAGTGAGCACTCCGTGCACTCTGCCATGTTTACAAACCAACCCCGTCAAGGACCAGCTTCTGGAACAATGAAGAACCAAAATAATTCATCTGCTGGAAAATACACAGGCCTCGTTTGTGGGCATTGTGGTGAATCAGGACACTCAAAACAGAGGTGTTATGAGATCATTGGTTATCCTGAATGGTGGGATTTCTCAAAGAAACCAAGGAAGAAATTTGCAGGAAAAGCCATGATGACCACAGCTGAAGCTCAAACTACCGCTGCTGATAAACTGCCTACTGCTGATAACCTTCTGCCGACTGTTAATGTTGCTCACTCTATCAGCACTGGTAAGGCAAATACATTCTCTGCAATTACTAAGGATAATAATTGGATAATTGATACAGGTGCATCAAATCACATGGTTAGAGACACTGGTCAGTTACAATCCCTCCACTCTTCCACACATTCTTTATTTCCACAGCTAACGGAAGTACCTCTCCTACTGTTGGGGAAGGCACTGTCATCTTAACTCAAAATCTCATTTTAAACTCAGTTCTAGTTGTCCCATCCCTTGAACATAATCTGTTGTCAGTTGGCCAAATTACTTCTGCTCTTATTCTGTGTGTTTCAGGACATTCTGACCCGGAAGATTCTTGGTTATGGTGTTAAATGTGGCAAACTCTATTATTTAGAACTTACAGAAAATGGAGGATAGAGATTCGGACAAGCATATCAAACTAGAAGTTCAGATACAGATCGAGCCACAATATGGTTATGGCATCGACGATTGGGACATCTTTCCTTTGGATATCTTAGAAAATTACAACCGCATCTTTTTAACGTAGTTCATGATTCTGAGTTTCATTGCAATATTTGTGAAATGGCTAAAAGCCATCGTATTACTTATTTACCGAGTTTGAATAAAAGTTCAGAACCTTTTGTTGTTATACATTCTGATGTATGGGGTCCTGCAAAAATCTCTGCCATATCGAAAGCCTGTTATTTTGTCACATTTATCGATGAATGTACTAGAATGACTTGGATGTCTTTGCTACACAAAAAAAGTGATGTTTTTACAGCTTTTCAGGAATTTCATCGTATGGTGGGTACTCAGAATTAGAAACAGATTTGTAGTTGGCAAACTGATAATGCTATGGAATTCCTGGATACCTCTGTTCAGAAGTATCTACATCACTATGGAATTCGGCATCAAACTTCATGTACTTATACCCCATAACAGAACGGGTTGGCCGAACGAAAAAACAGGTAAATTTTAGAAGTGGTTCGTGCCTCTCTCTTTGGCATGCACATGCCACGGTACTACTGGGGAGAAGCTGCAAAGTCTGCTGTGTATCTGATCAATCGAACACCTTCTCGAGTGATAGATTTTCAGACACCTCAACAACGGATGCAATCCTTATTGTCCATCCCGCACCTTCCAAACCTTGAGCCGAGAGTGTTTGGGTGTACTACTTATGTCCACATTCTAAAGGTGTTACGAACTAAACTTGATCCATGTGCCACTCGATGTGTTTTTGTTGGATATTCAGACTTACAGAAAGAGTAAGGGTACATATGCTAGATTCCCTCTGTCTATTTTGCATGTGTCCTAGAGAAAGCTTTATGTCATTGCTAAATTTAGTTAAGTGAACCTTGAGTTTTTCTAATTGTTGGTTTCTCACACTCTGCCAGACTATTTATCAGCGGGTTGCTTTTACAATGACCCTGAAGATTTTAAGCATGATGTGAGGTATAACCTACTCTAGAAGTCTTTTGTCCTTAGTGTATTTATGGTGTAATTAAACAATTTTGTAAATCATAATGGAAACCAGGTCTGAAATCAAGTCTATATTTTATTCATGCTCAATGAATTATATAAGACGTACCTAGTATCATGTTAGATAGATAGGTGTCATATGTTAGTACAACATTATTTAGCAACCCAAATCACATGTTTACTGGGACGATGAGTTTTTATTAACAAAATGAAACTTGGTGTTTGCACAGTAAAGGGCACGGAAAAATTTATATATAGCAAATCTCTTTTGTGTCTAAATGTTTTTTGAACACTAGGTTCTTGACCATGTTCTGATCATGTCAGAAGTTTGAGTCGTATCGATAACCAAACTGCCTATGACATTATCAAGGTTCATATTCCCTAACCAAACTGCCTATGATGTTATCAAGGTTCATATTTCCTAACCTCCACCAGATGTTTAGAAGTTATTTAATCATTTTCACAATTAGATTCTTTTCAGTAGTTGGATCATGTTCAACCAAGTTTTTGGATTGTTGAGATCTTGATTACCTGGGATTTCAAATGCTTCTTTGAAAGCGTTTGCTCTCTCCTGTTAGACTTGGAGTCGAGGCATTTTCATGGGCAGCAGGAAAACTGGAAAACAACCGCATTGGTTTTCCTACGTCACCTTCATCTTCAGATGTTCAAAACCGGGTGCTGCAAGCTGCTGCAAAGCATGAATCCCAACCATCTGAAACTGAAGTTCAGAATCCATCACCTGAATCAGTGACTCCATTAAATGAGAAAGTAGATATTTCAGAAGCATAGGCATCGAGGCAGTGTTTATTGGAGTGTGGTGTATAATTATTGGAGGCGGCATTAAATCTAAGAAGATCACTTGGCTAAATCTAAGAAGAGGTCTAGGTTGTGGCGATGGTAGACACACTCATAACTTATCTGGTAAACACACTCATAACTTTTAGACGCCTTCAATCTTGTCAAGAGATTTTATGGATCCAGTTTTATAATGAGGCTGGTTAGTTGTAAAGGTCCCGAATTCTTCTAAATTTGGTTCAAAAAATGTTTATTTAAAGAGTTATAAAATATGCAATAGCAAAATCTTGAATTCTTACTGTTTTTCTTTTGTTGTTAGTATTCATTAGTTAGATGATTGTTACAGTTAGTTGAGGAATTAGTTGAATAACAGAGTTAGTTCGTTAGTCAGTTGCAAGGGAATAACAATATTTACAGCTATCTTGAAAACCAAGTAATAATTGAAGAACAATTTGCACTAATTACAAAACTCTCTCTCCCTTTCAATCTCCTTCTATTTCTCCCTCAATTTTCTTCTCAACTTTTGTCCGCCGGTAGATTTTCATCAAAGTGCAGATACACCCCCCAGCTTTTCAACTCGAAAGGCCTTCGGATCTCATGACCTACCTTCCTTCCGTGGTTGCGAATAGAATGGTAGAATTTAAATGTAACTTCATTGCCGAATATTCACGTAAACGATTTACCAAATTGAAATTACTGTAATCTAGAACCATGTGATCCGAGTCCCATTTCTTCAAGTTAAATGTTAGATCATATTTATTCCCGGAAGCTAAGACGACTTCATCATCACCATCATGCTCACCGTTTTTACTCTTAACATGGTAATCACAATATACCTCACAAAGCATGTCCTGGGAGGGAAGAGGGAGTAGAAAGACAAAGCAGAAAGCAATTCCCTTGAGCTGATGACAATTTGAGGGCAACTGTATGGTAACTGAAGATCCAATTCCTTTGTCACCGAACCATTCTGGAATTTCACTCCCCGGTAGAACCATTTGAATTCTGCCACGTGGGATCTCCTCTCCGGACTGTAACACAAAAGTCACATTTCAAAAATGTGATGAAGCAAGCTAGAAAGAGAGAAGAAATAAAGAGAGATACCTGAATTTTCAAATGCATTGCTGCTACCAGTGGTTTCTGATCCAATTTGAAGCAATTTGTAAAATCCAATCCATGCCATAAACTGCTGATATTGATGATTGATGTCACGGTTTCTAGTGATGCACAGTCATGTGTTGTTATCTTCCTCAGCGAAGGGGGAAGCTCAGGTAACGCTTTAATAGGCGTTCCCGTCAAAGACAGATGTTGCAAACATACCATATCTTTGATTGACAAGGGTAGCTCTTTAATAGGCGTTCCATCTAAATATAGAAACGTCAAAGATATCATATGCTTAAATGATATCAAAGGTATCTCTTTAATGCCTGATTTACTCAAGTTAAGATGCTGCAAAGATTTCATAGGCACTGTAATTTCTGAGAAGCTCTCAAGTTTTGAGCAACCATTCATATCCAACGAGCAGAGGCTTGTGAGAAACTGGATTGATGAGGGCACCTCTTTAATATCCTCTAAATTCTCCGGAAACTTGGTCATCTTTGAGCAACCACTTAGATCAAGTAATTCCAACTTGCTAGCAACTGATTGTGGAACTTCTTTGATTGAAGTTTGTTCCAATATTAACAATTCCATATTTTGTGAAATCGTTGGACACGTGGTCACATCTAGGCACCGATTTATTTCAAGGTATCTGAGAACCTTTGAATAAAGCATTGGAAAACTTCTAAGATTATAGCAACGATAGAGATCAATTTTTTCCAGCTTGTCAAGATATTGAAGAGATGACGGAACCTCAGTTAAACTTGGACAGTCCACAAGTATTAAGGACACTAGATTTTTGGCCATTGATAGATCTGGCAATTCCGTCAAATATGGAGAGTCAGATAGGTCAATTCTTCTTAAATTCCCAACATCCTGTCAACAGAAAAAGGCATAATTAGAAAGTTAGCACCTCCAGCTTCATATTTCTGATCATAATCTGTAGCAATTAAATCATACCTTTACTCCTGTCCAAAGTTTTACAAGCTTGCTTTTCCTTAGGTCAAGCTCGACAAGGTGTTCAGCACGAAAAGATGGCGGCAAGGATTTCGAAGGGAATCCATTCCATTGCAAATATCTCAGCTCATTAGGAAGATATTCGAGGCCAGTAGGAGGAAGGTGCATTTTATCTACTACGTGATCGAAATCGAGAAATTGAAGACCATCCATCATTGCGAATGCATCAGATTTCAAGTGTATGTGTCTCGGTAACCCGTCCACAGATATGCCTTTAATTTGTTGAGTTCCCTGTTAAACAAGAATAAAGAATAAACAAACGATATACAATCTACTCAAACAAATCAACTTTTGAGCAAATACATGAACGACAGTTAATGGCGGTAGCTTTAACCTTATTTTCCTCCAATACTTGAACGACATCACGAGGATGACATAACCTGCTACGTTCGCCAGGAAAATCAGATTCTGCACGAACAATGTTAAATGCCATTTCTCGTAGTAAATCATGCATTTCTAGACTGCTAGGAGAAGTATTTATGAGACACTTATCAATGAGCGTGTTTATATCAAAAATCACAGACCGACAATAAAAGACATCTAATATTCTTATTGCTCGGCTTTTCTCCCATCTTGATCTTGTCAAGAAATGTGCTATGTCAAGGAATATGGATTTCTGTTCTGAATCCAACCCATCGTAACTAATTCTCAACGCCCTTTCGATTTGAGGATGCTGAGCTAGTTTATTCAATGTACTGCGCCATTCTTCTATGCTTTTACCATAGAGAGAGGAACCCAAAACTTTAAGGGCCAACGGATTGCCCTGTACATGCCTTCCAATCTGTTCTATCAAGTGTCTGTGATCACTTGTGGGGATGCAATTCTTCAAGGCTTTTGAGCTAAAGAGTTGAATAGCTTGTTCATCGGTCAACCCCTGAACCTTGTATGTCTTGTCTACTACATTACTAAGCACTTGCTTGTCCCTACTTGTTATGAGAACTTTACTGCCCGGACCAAATGAACTGTTTCGTTCATCAAGCAAATCTCTCCATTCTTCCAAATGCATTAAATTATCCACATTATCCAGAACAATTAAACCCCTTATACGACGAAGTCTATCCCTCACAAAAGAATCTCGAAAACTCAAGGAGCCCATAGTGTCCAGAGTTTCTTGGCCAAGCAGCCATGAAAGAAAGCTTCTTCGCAAATCAGATTGTTGCCTAAAGTTTGCAAAAAAGATTCTTTCAAATCGAGAACGAACCTTGCTGCACACAACTTCAGCAATCGTTGTCTTACCGATACCACCCATTCCCCATATCCCTACAATGAGAACATCTAGAGACTCCATATCTAACAAAGACTCAACTTCGCTAACACGAACATCAATTCTAAATAGACCCGCCATGGTGTGACTTGAAGACATGGCATGCAATTTTTTCAAAACATCATCAACGATTTTCTCAATAAATTGAGACTCCGGGCTGACAAACAAGAAAAACACATATAAACATACTCACTCCTTAGTAGCAGGCACGTATGAGTTAACCAATCCTTGAAACTGGAAAAACTACTTATAATCGGTGTTTATTTATGAAAATCAATGAAAAGCAAATGCATATGATGTTTTCTCATATCATCGTATCTTATAGAATCATCTCAATCAATATTACTTTTTAATATTGCATTATCCTTTTCACCTCAAATAAATACTCAAATAAATAGAATATTATTTAAGGACAGAAGAAAACATTTATTGCCCTCATAAAAATAAATCTACTTTTTATCTTCTAAAACTCAAGGATATTCAATAAAATAATAATGATTACTTTTTAAAATATATTAAAATAATATTTTTTAAAAAATAATATTTTTAATATAAATACATTAAAATAATTTAAAAACATTAAAAACAATAGTTTAAAATAAAAAAATTATTTTTTAAAAAATATATTTTTAAAAAACATTTTGAAACACAAAAACTAACAACCACTTAATATCAATACAAACCTTAATATCTATACAAGCATTTCACTATAAATAATTTTTTTAAAAAAATATTTTTAATATAAACATATCAAAATATTATAAAAACACTAAAAAAAATTATTTTTATTTTTTTTATTTTTTATAAAACAATTTAAAACAGAAAAACAAACAACCACTTAATATCTATACAAATATTTTGCTACAAATAATACCTTTTTATTTTTTAATATAAACACATTAAAATAATCTAAAAACACTAAAAAAAATAATAAAAAAAAATTTAATAAACAGAACAACCAACCACATAATATCTATAGAAGTGTTTCACTAACGTTTCAAAATCAAATAAAACAAATATGGATTCACAGATCTCATCATTCTCAATAATTTTAAATTAAATTTAAAATCCTCAACAAATGAACGAATATTTTCTCATGGGATATATTTCAAGAGCTTACTCTGAATTCCCTAATAAGGTACATCCAGATAGATTGGCTGCAACCGTCAAAGCGTCTCTGAAGCTCTGCACTTCTTCCAACGTCGGAGCTTTATTCCTTATAAGTCTAGCAAATGCATCCCCAAAGCTTCCTGTTTGATGTCTTACATGGGTTGGATCCACCT
>Ga0307509_10012754_pt1 | contig 10014 bp, 9 predicted proteins | sample 10_EM_MG_FD_202245 | JGI IMG/M metagenome (GOLD analysis project Ga0307509, IMG submission 202245) | Populus trichocarpa ectomycorrhiza microbial communities from riparian zone in the Pacific Northwest, United States - 10_EM | ecosystem: Host-associated > Plants > Roots > Unclassified | place... | reverse complement strand
TTGGTTATTTTTATTTGTTATTTTTTAATTTTTAAAAATAATTTAATCTTAGTTAAAACTCAATTTAGTCTGGATAATATATATTTTTTATTATTAAATAAAAAATTTATAATATTAATAGTGGCTTTTCAAAATCCAATAACATATTTATTGATTTTTTTTAAAAAATGTTTTTTGAAAAAAAAATCAGTTTTAATTGATGTGTAAACGAAAATGTCCTTTATCATAAATAAAAAAAATTATAATAATTTATTTAAAGGTTAGTTTATCAAACTCTCAATAGATTTTCGGAAGCTTTTCTGAAAGTACCATATATCATCGAATATATATAAGGGATAGTTTATTAATTTTTCTTTTCTAGACAAGTGAAAATAAAGCTATCCTTAAAATTAATGACCACTGTTAATATAGGAATCAGGCAAGAGTAGATGTGGGACTCAAAAGGTAAGAAACGACAGGTCGTTTTTCCTGAAGTCAGCTTAACAACGCTCTCTCTCAGTAGTCTTGACACCGGAAATATTTGGGTTTCTTCTCAAGATCACTGAATCAAAGGTTAGTTGTTTTCTCGAAAACCCTTTTGTTGTTTATCTTGAAATGTTAGTTTTATTGATTAAATGTTTTATTTTTAGATGTTTTAGAGCTTGAGATTTGATTATATCTGCATAAACTGAGCTTGTCTTTTGTTTTCAACGTGTTATAACAGTGAAGGAAGAAAATATAATGAAAAACAAGAGGGAAGAAGATGATATGGGGAGTGAAGTAAGTGGTAGTGTTTTAAAGAGGCAGAGAGTGGATGAACAGTCTTCAGCTTCTGGTATTGGAAACCCACTTGTGCCTTACAATGATGTGGATGATGAAGACGAGGACTTTGAAAGGGGGAAAACAAATAATGGTGGTGGGGTGGAGGAGAGTAATACACAAGTTGTTGCGGCGGAGAATGGTGAGGATGAGGAGGAGGAAGAGGATGTGTATGGACAAGGGGATAGTTTGGAAAGGAGGAAGAGTCAATTTGAGCCTCGTGAAGATTGCCCGTATTTGGATACTGTTAATCGACAGGTAAAGATTGCATCTTTTGTGAATAATTTATGTGGTTTTCGGGTTTATATGTAGTTAATTGTGTTATCTTGGAGATAACATGTATTTTTGTTTACATGAGGTTACATGTATGTTGTTGTGCATAAATGTGTTAAATATGTGTTTTCTTGGATGATATATGTGGGTTTTTTTTTGTGGTTTTGTTAGTTTATGTGTGTGTTTGTGTATTTAAACGTGTGGAAGGATGCATTTTGTTGGATAATATGTGTAGTTATTTGTATGTTTGTAGGCAAGAGTGTGTTATCTGATTCATTTTTCTGGATGATATACTTGGCTTTTCGTTTGTGTAATTGTGTGTCCGTGTGTGTACCTGGATGTGCTTAGGATGCATTTTTTGGGTTGATATATTTGGGATCTTGTTTGTGTAGTTCTGTGTCTTTGTCTACATAAACGTATTAAAAAGGTGCTTTTTTTCCCCATAAAACATACACGGCTTCTTTTTTGTGCAGTCATGTTCATGTTTGTTTAAATAAATATTTGAAGGAGACATTTATTTGGATGATATATATGGGTTTTGGTTTATCTATGGTTATGTGTTTGCATGCTTAAAATAATGTTTTGATGAATCTTTTTTTTGGGTTTTGCAGGTGTTGGATTTTGATTTTGAGAAATTTTGCTCTGTTTCTCTGTCGAATTTGAATGTGTATGCATGCTTAGTTTGTGGGAAGTATTACCAAGGAAGAGGGAAGAAATCCCATGCTTATACTCATAGTCTTGAAGCAGGACACCATGTGTACATCAATCTTAGGACAGAGAAGGTTTATTGTCTTCCTGATGGATATGAGATTATTGACCCATCACTTGATGACATACGACATGTTCTCAATCCAAGGTCTCTCTCTCACGCTCTCAGTGTGTGTGTGGTGCATTATACTTTTTCTGTGGCCTCAGGGTTTAAGTTATTATTTGATGTTGGAGCTTTTTTGGGAAAATAGATATTTCCTTGGTTAATTTTATTTTTTCCTAGTTTATATTTGAAGGGAATAGCCTTTTGGCAGACATGGATGAATAAAAGTTGAATATTTGAGTCTCCTCATAGTTATAGTGTTCTTGATCTTTGATGGTTTTGACTTGTTACAAACCCCATTACCCATCTCTCCCGTCTGTCTCCAGTGTTATTGATTTCATTTCCTTTCAATTCTCTTGCATAAATTTACTAACTTTCAGGAACTTTGCATCATCCATGCAGATTTACCAGGGATCAAGTTGGACAGATTGACAAAAACAGGCAATGGTCCAGGGCACTTGATGGGTCTGATTACCTTCCTGGAATGGTAACCATCTCCCCTCCACTGTGATTGCCAATTCAGCATTCTGATTGCTGAATTGCAGCTTAGGATACAACTTAGTTTTGCAATAAGATGCAGATTTTGGGACCTTTTACATTGTTAACTATGTTGCTTGATTTTAACCTTCAGGTTGGCCTGAATAACATCAAGGAAACTGATTTTGTGAATGTAACAATTCAGTCTCTAATGAGAGTTACACCCTTAAGGAATTTCTTCCTTATCCCTGAAAACTATCAGCATTGTAAGTCTCCTCTTGTTCAACGCTTTGGAGAACTCATGCGTAAAATATGGCATGCTCGGAACTTTAAAGGACAGGTTTGATCCTTTGGTTATTTCTATGAAGTTATGGTTTTCCAATGTTCAACTTGTGTTTCCTCATTTAATTTTCTTATCCATTTTCTTGGGAATTTTCAGGTGAGTCCACATGAATTTCTCCAGGCAGTTATGAAAGTTAGTAAGAAACGTTTTCGAATAGGACAACAGTCTGATCCTGTGGAGTTCATGGCATGGCTTCTTAATACCCTGCATGCAAATCTTAGAACTTCAAAGAAAAATAACAGTATCATTTATGAGTGCTTTCAGGTGCTAGCTACTGTTCCAATACTTTCTAATTTATGATACAGTTTGCTTGTTAATATTATTTATCTCAGTGGTGCTTATCAAAACTTGACTTGGTAGGGTGAGTTGGAGGTTATTAAAGAGAGTCCTAACAAAGCTATCACTGAGAAGAAACAAAATGCTGATGATCAAAGTTCTGATCAAAGAATTACTGATGGTGGAACTAAACATGATATTTTCACGGAAACTTCTAGAATGCAATTCTTAATGCTTGGACTGGATTTGCCACCACCTCCTCTGTTTAAAGATGTAATGGAGAAGAATATAATACCTCAGGTAATTATGCATTATGTGTTAGCTAGCCTGAAAATATTAATAACTTGATCTATATCTTTTTATAGAGGTGATGCCAAAACACTCTCTAGCTGAGCTAGTGAGCTAGTTGGCATTATCCTGCAATATCTTTGGTGTTATTGAGATTCTGCCTTAAGCACTGCATCATGTTTAATGCTTTTTCCCAATGAAATGATTCAAAAAAGCAGATGCTTGGTTAGATCCATAGAAGTGAATTTAGACACTGCTGCTTTGGGTAGAGAACATTTGGTTGATTCTTTTTGCCAGATCTATAAATAAGTGAAAGTCCTAGCTCATGCCTCCATTATCCCTGGCAATCAAGGGTTTGCTATTGACCATGGAAGATAGAACATAATTAAGTTTTCTATTCTTCAGTTTCTTTTGTTTTATTCATCTATTGAGAGGAAGTGCTAATTTCTATTTTTGCTTCAACTCCTAGTTTAGTGCTTTTGTTGGTTACCATGCAAGTCTATATTTTGCTCAAATGGTTAAATTAAAACCTTATTGAATTGGGCTTTAGATGAAAGCTGAATTAACTGCCGTATTCAAGTTTGGACTTACAGTTTGTATTTGTGTGTATGTGATGATCACATGTGACCCAGAAATGCGGGCTGTGTGTCTTTGGGCTTATTTATACTAGACTTTTTTTTTCCTTTGTGTAAATTCCACTTGTGATTTTCCACTTCTTGGTGAAGACATTTTTTACTTGTGCTATTGTTTCAGGTTCCTCTGTTCAATATACTGAAGAAATTTGATGGTGATACTGTGACTGAAGTTGTTCGTCCTCGTGTTGCCCGGATGAAATATCGTGTCACCAGATTGCCACGATATTTAATACTACATATGCAGCGATTTAAAAAGAACAACTTTTTCATCGAGAAGAATCCCACCTTAGGTAATCCTGGACACTAACAACCTAGAACTTCGTATGGTTTTGCACTATCCTTTGCTAACTGTTGCTATCGTTACAGTCAACTTTCCTGTGAAGAACTTGGAATTAAAAGATTTTATTCCTTTGCCAATGCCTAAAGAAAATGAGAGATTGCGCTCGAAGTATGATTTGATTGCGAACATTGTCCATGATGGAAAGCCTAATGAGGGGTTCTACAGGGTTTTTGTGCAGCGGAAGTCAGAAGAGCTATGGTAATTCAATTTCTAATCCACTGGTATGGTTGTGAATGGAAGTAGTAATTACATAACATATCTGACAATCAATGTTTTGCAGGTATGAGATGCAGGATCTGCATGTTTCTGAAACCCTTCCTCAGATGGTTGCGCTCTCTGAGGCATATGTGCAGATATATGAGCAGCAGCAGTAGCATTGGAGGTTAGAAGTCCTGTTGTTGACCCATCTTCATACTGCTTTTAGGTGCAAGTAACAAGAGTTTTCCCTTCTGTAAATGGTTGTCGGAAGATCAGATGAGATGGCATTGTTGTTTGATTGGCACCTGTCTGATTTACAAAGCTTAGCAAAATACGAAGTTTCATAGAAAACAAGGCTGTAGTTTTGCTGTTTCATATCGTTGAAAGAATGAACAGTTTTGTTACTAAAAACTATCCATCTATTGCACCAGGAAACTTAAATACTCAATACTTTACTCGAGTTGTAGATTGCTTACAAATGCTGAAGTAAAACAGTTTAAGCATCACTCCTTGCCTTGTTGGTGCGGGAAATCACTCTGTTATGATTTACTTGGGTGATTCAGATAGTGACTTTGGTTTGGTTGTCCTGCGTTGTGTTCGTCTTTGCTCTGTAGGGCTCAAAACTGATTACGTGGATATGCAGGCGCTCTGGTTTGTTGATTGTTGCCCAGTTCGTCTGGTAGTAATGTCATGAAAAGCAATATTCTTAGGCTTCTCTTGCTCACAACTTCTCTCTGGAGGTATAGAATTGGTATTGGAGTCTTATCATAGTTTTACTAAAAAAACCAATCAGTCTCTATGGTTATCTAGGTATTGTTGTATTTATTCAATCAATATAATATTTATATCATTAAAATTTATTGTTTATATTTTTTAAGGAACATGGGAGGATACAAAAAAAAAAAAAATGTTTGGTTGAAAAGAAAAGAAAAATCATTTCAAAGTTTTAGGATGAATTTCTGCAAGCTCAAGGAAGCATGTCTTCTTTGTTTTTCACCATCGTCGTCTCGAAATAACAAGACATTTTATTTTTATATCAATTTATCCACCAGCTGAATCAATAAATAGTTTATTAGGATTCTAGAATTTATTTATCCACTACCAATAAACCGCTACCATACTTCTGTGTTTTTCTTTGAATTATTGGCCCTCTTTTATTCCTCTCTCCAAAGATAAAGGGGGACCAAACAATTATCACCTCCACATTGATAGGCAAGATTTTCTTTCTGAAATATCATGAAGCATTCCCACTTCCGACCAAACCTTAGTCACCACATACCACAAATGTAACTATCAACTAATCAATCCTTATCGTACCTCTCTTGGCATCTTAGCTTCAGATTTTGAACACATTTTTATGTTTCTAAATTGGATTCGTTTTTCTTATATACTTTACAAGTACTGTAATATATATATTTCATAATTTTAGCTGCTTAGATATCTTCCTCGAATTCGTTTCCACCGTCATATGACCCTCATCTGATGGTGGGAAAAATTCGAAGCAGCAATTCGAGATAAGGTTTTTCGGAGTTTTGTTTTTTTATAAGATAAAATAATATATTGTCATTATGTACTACTAGCACTGTGGCACGTGATGGTTTGTGGCTTTGATAATGAGCCATTATAAGGCAAGCGTGGATCACTCCAGCAAATCAATAAGTTGGCATCACAAAATCACCACAAAACCTCCAAAATGAAGAAAGCACAGCTAGTGTTCATCCCTTCACCTGGAGTTGGCCACCTTGTATCAGCTGCTCAGTTTGCAAAGCTGGTTCTTGATAGAAATGACAATTTCTTGATAACCATGCTTGTCATCAACAATCCATATGCTGAGAGCATAAGCAAGTACATCGAATCACTTGCCTCAGCTCATACACAAATCAAGTTCATCGCACTTCCTGAGACCATAGCTCCACCTTCTGCAGAAGCTTTAGCTGTGAGCGCTGAACATGCTTTTAGTTGTTACATCAATGATCACAAAACCATTGTAAGAGATGCTATCGTTAACCAAGTGATGGCCAATAACCCTGCTCCCATTGCTAGTGTTGTTTTTGATTTGTTTTGCACTGCCTTTATTGATGTTGCAAGAGAACTTGGGGTCCCTTCTCATGTTTTTTTCACTTCTGGTGCTGCCTTTCTTGGCTTGATGTTTTACCTTTCAGACAGGGAAGAGTATGGCCAGCCTAAGTTTAGACCTACAGACCCTGACTATATCATCCCTTTCTATGCAAATCCTGTGCCTTATCGTGTTTTGCCGTTACTGCACAACGATGAGGGATATGAAACATTTGCATACCATGGAAGGAAGTTCAAAGATGCCAATGGCATCATTATTAACACATTTTCAGAGGTTGAGTCTCATGTAGTTCATGCTCTTTTGGCTAGAGATGATATACCACCAATTTTCAATGTCGGGCCATTGATTGATCACAGGGGAAAGAGTTTGTCAGGATCAGATGCTGTTAAGCGTGACGAGATCATCAAATGGCTTGATGATCAACCTGAAAAATCTGTGGTGTTTTTGTGCTTTGGAAGTGGAGGAGGCTTTGATGAAGCTCAGTTGAAAGAGATTGCAATCGGGCTCGAGAAGAGTGGACACCGATTCCTATGGTCCATTCGATTGAAACCCTCCAAGGGGCAGCTGCATGCTAGTTATTTTGACAACTATGGAGAAATCTTGCCGGAGGGATTCTTGGAAAGGACTGAAAATACTGGCATGCTATGTGGATGGGCACCTCAAGTAGAAATCTTGGCACATAGAGCAGTAGGTGCTTTTGTATCACACTGTGGATGGAACTCAACTTTGGAGACCTTATGGTATGGTGTGCCTATCATAACCTGGCCATTATATGGTGAGCAACATATCAATGCATTTCAGCTGGTGAAGGACTTGGGATTAGCAGTGGAATTGACTTTGGATTTTAGGAGAGATTGTCCCACAGATTTTGTCAAGGCAGAGGACATAACAAAAGCTGTGAAAACCATGATGGAGCAAGGAGGTGAACTTAGAAACAAGGCCAAAGCAACCAGTGAAATGGCCCAGAAAGCTGTGGTAGAGGGTGGATCTTCATATGTTGCTTTAGGAAACTTGATTGATCAATGGTTAGAAAACAAGCCTTGAAGAGCTTAATTTTCATCAATGATCATCACTTCCTATTATGGCTTAATCTCATTTTCATAATAAGTTACAGTATTGTGTTCTGATTTTGTATGCATTAGTCTCTTAATTAAGCGGAGGCCTTGTAGAAAGGCCATCCCTTTTCTGTTTTGTTTCTTTGGTAGCATGGATAATTTGTAGGGGTAACTCTTTGGGATTGGTTTCAAATCAGGAAATATGATCCTGCTGTAACCCTGTGTCTTCTTTATGAACAAACAAACAAAAAGTGCTAAAGGGACTCAGTGCTAGCATTGATCACCCCAACCAATGAGTACGTTCAGATAAAATGTTTGCTAAATGCCAAAGAGCACTGCATGTGAGGTGACCTACTGTTCTCAAAAAACTTATCACAGTAGAAAAGAAAAATAACACTTCAGAAAGTATTTAAATAAATACTACAGAGTTGCATGTATTGCATACAACTCGCCAAGAAAATGTGAGTTGGGCTCTATAACCAACCTCTCAATTTTCTATCATTAAAAACCAACCTAATAATTCATAATATATTCATCTTAATAAATATTATTTAACTACAACTAAAAATCACTTCAACTAAATCACTTCAACTTGTGAATGGACAAGTCTGAAGCGTTCCACAAGAACCCATGGTGAGAGGAGAGAGAAACCATCACGAGTGGGTGAAGAGAGAGAGAAACCATCATCACCTGTAATTTAGACTTGGCCTCTTCAGTAGTAATAACTCCATTGTTGTGGCCAACTCATTTTCCTTTTCTCTCAAGAAAGATCAACTTGTCCTTCCTTTCCACTATTGTTCACAATGTTGTTCCCTACAAAATTAATCTGACTTGTGTGTGTGTGTGTGTGTGTTTGTAAACAAATGTGCATCAACACATAAAAGAACTTAATTTACAAACTTATTGATAGAATGTGAACTTGAAGATGTATGTTGAGGAAAATCAATCATTGGGTTTAAAATAAGTCATTTACTACCTTCTAGTTTGATTATAATATTATTTTTAGATCTATTTATAAATAGCAAATCAAATTTATAAATGTAACTCTTTCAAAAAAAAAACAAAAAATTATATAAGAAGGAACATTATATTCTATAAGAGGAAAATAAAGAAAAATGTTTTTTTTTTATTAACGTGGATGTCCGGACCAGTTTGTACGCACCTCGACTAATCTCATGGGCCCTAAAATTAACGACCATGTAAGCTTTCAGTGACCCTGAAGTTTGTGAGACTTAAACTAGTGATTTTTAAGGAACAAATCTAAGATCTGACTAGTTAAGCTACACACCTCAACGTTACGAAAAATGGTTTTAGAAAGCCAAGAGTTCGTCAAATATCTTATTGGAATTGTGTTTTTGTAAATAGATATTCCAATTTAACGTTTTTTTTATTTAAGAATAAATTGTCTTTCATTTTAATAAACACAACTCTGTTTTAAATTTATCATTCAGTGTAACACACACTTAACCATTGTCTTTGCCTACAGTTACTGAAATGAAGAAAGCACAGCTAGTGTTCATCCTGTAGCAGGAATTGGCCACCTTGTGTCAGCTATTGAGTTCTGCAAACTGCTATCGAAATCACAGTTTCTCCATAACAATGCCCGTTATTTCTTCCATCTCCTTTCGCTAAAAATATTCACATTCAATTCATTAACCTTCCAGAGATAATAATCCCACCTCCTTAGAACTTGTTGCTGAATGCCTTGGATCGACACTATCTCTTCCTTTGTTCATAGATGATTATGCATCTCAGGGGCGGAGCAAGAAGAAAAAAGTAAGAGGGGCCAAATTAAAAAAAATATTTTAAAAAGAGTAAAATTTTAATTATTTTACAAAGAGAGAGGTTGGGAAAAATTTCCTTGCAGGAGCCCGGGCCCCTACCAGCCTCCCCCTGGCTCCGCCACTGATGCACCTCATGAGGGTAGAGATCTTCAATGTTATTTAACACTATCTCAATCCCCGATGTTTTATGAGTGGATGAATATTGTTTTCCCAATCTCTTTTAAGTTTCTTTTAATGGTGTAAAAAATGTTATTTAACGATAATTTTTACATAAAAAAGAGTTTCTTATCTATCCAATATAGAGAGTAAGATCTTCAAATAGAATAAATAGAAATATAATTATTAAATTTGATCTAAATTGATGTGTTAATCTACAATAATTGTTCTTTAAAATTTCATTTGAGCTGAGTTTTAATTTAATAAAAAAAAAATATTAATCTAACAAAATCCGATTAACTTTGTAAATTGATATGTAATTTGATTCTCTCGATCAAATCTAATTATATAAATACCAATAAAAATAATTTTAAAAAATAAAAAATATTATTTTTATTATAAAAAATTATTGATCAAGTAAATGATCTACAAATTCATTCGATAACTCAATAATCTCTAAGTTATTTTTCAGGTCTAAACTTGAGTAAACTAAATATAACTCT
>Ga0307509_10012753_pt1 | contig 10014 bp, 9 predicted proteins | sample 10_EM_MG_FD_202245 | JGI IMG/M metagenome (GOLD analysis project Ga0307509, IMG submission 202245) | Populus trichocarpa ectomycorrhiza microbial communities from riparian zone in the Pacific Northwest, United States - 10_EM | ecosystem: Host-associated > Plants > Roots > Unclassified | place... | reverse complement strand
TTCAAACTGTTCGGAGGTCTTCACGATTTTTATAATTATTTGATAAATGTATATGAGACATGGGATTGCGCAATCCGGGGGCCGAGCGGGATCTACGTCCCGAGCGGGAACCCCGTACGGTACGTTATCGCTATCTGTGCGGAGTCACATAAACCAGGCCCTCTGAACGGGCCAAGCACGATCTTGAACTACAGTCAAAACTTGAATAATTGATCCGTGTGCCAATGAAGCCTAGAATTTCTTTTGATCGGACGGGGGCTAAAAACACAGTAGAAGCACATCCCCTTTCCCCCTTAGAGACGGGGGTAACAAAAGTTTCTTGACATTGTTCAGAGCGGAAATTACAACGATATAGCTCACGGTTCAATCATTCAAGTTTTGACCGTAGTTAATCCCAACAGGGAATTTTGTCAAAAAAAAAAAAAACGAAAAACCCTCAGATGAAGCTATTTGAAAGGACAAGACGCCAGTGGTTTCCACATAAAGTGGATGATTGTAATGACTTCAACTGCGATGCAAATGCTGCCACTTTACTCATGGTGTCTAGGCATTTATTAGCCCAACTCGGATCGGTTTCCAAGGTATACCCATGTGAAGACAAGTCCTTAAGCACATTCTACTGTACAAGGGTTACTACAGGTAGTAGATGTAGGGGTATCTCTATGCTTTGTCCAGCCACCGAACCACTCTGTCCCCATCAAACACAAACAGAAAACCAAACGATAATGTAAGTGCACTTAATTTTCCTCCAAATTTTGCCAGTTCTCATTGGTGCCCTAAGCCTCGTTATACTGGCAGGCCCTCTTGGAGGGCCCTTCGAGAGCGGTATCATACCTGGATTCCGTGTTTAACATCGGGATCCGGAATTTCTCCTTTTCCTTCATGCCCCGAAAGTGTTAGAGTTTTCACAAAGGTTCCATATCTACGACACGAACTACAACAAGGAAGGTTTGGCTTAGGAGAAGTTTTGTTGGCAGAATATTGGAGAACATAAGGGTTGAAGCGGTGGTGCGTTTGGCAAAAGGTGAGGTGCAGCGGGGATGTTTTGGGATGATGCAGGAACTCTGCAGGTAAACAAAACAGACATAAGGGATTAAGGGATGCATCGTTTCGGAAGAAGTTTGATTGTGTCATGTGTAAAGAAGGAGACAGCGATGGAATGAGTGCAGAGAACTTGAACGAAGTTGAAGGAATGTTTTCTGTAGTCAACTTTGTGTGTATATAGGACACCGCTGGCGATGTTGAAAGAATAAGGACCCAAGTTACTCTGACTATCATAGCCTATTTTTGAGAAGAAATAGAGGCATTGCAGGATTAACCGACTTGGTACAGGTTTGAAGTTCTCAGCCTCAAACTTGCCCTCAAACTATGCTATTGCGCAACGAGCCCTAGATTCTGTTCTTTGCATCAATTAGCATCACACCTAAATTGTACACAAGTAGTTGAAGCCCACATTCTATAGGGCTTGCGGGAGGGACTGCCGTTCTGGGAGTTTGTGGGGGAAAATCTTTTCAGAGTGAGGTTTCCTCTTAAATACAAACTAGCGACACCATTCGAATAATACCAACACCCTTCTAGACGAGAAGGGGCGAACCCAACAAGAACCAATTACTTTTTAATTCTGTTTTTATCCTTTCTTGTGGGAGCCCCGGTGAACCACTACGAACTTGTGCCTATAGGCTCCTATTGTGAACCTTCGATATACGGCCAATACGAATTATTCTTTTTACCCGCTACAACATCATTTGTCAAATTACCTCGCCTCTTGACCTAGCGTCCGGATATTTGTTCTCTTAGCATCCTGAATATGGCACTAGAACTACCGGTTGCTAACCCAGACAGGAGAAAGGGCCCAACACCGCTTTTATGGGCTGTCAAGGGTGGGCATGAGGCAGTTGTTAGGATGCTGCTAGAGCGGGACGATACCAACCCCAACGCTGCGGATATGCGTGGCCGAACACCTCTCTTCATAGCGGCCTGGAAAGGGTGCGAGAGAGGTGTGAAGATGTTGCTGGAACGCAAAGATGTCAACCCCAACACTGCCAATGAATTGGGAGAAACACCACTCGTCCCAGCAGTTCACGAGGGACATGAAGGAGTCTTGAAGCTGCTACTTGAACGGCCTGATGTCAATCCCAATACTACCAACGTTTATGGCCAAACGCCACTCTTTAAAGCTGCCTGGGAAGGACTTGATTGGGCGGTCAAGATGCTCCTAGAACGAGGGGATATCAACCCCAGCACCGCAGAGGAACACGGCTTAACCCCACTATTGGTAGCCGCCAGGAGAGGGCATGCGGAAGTCGTCAAGGTGTTACTAGAACGAGTGGATATCAACCCCAACACTGCGGATGAACTTGGCCAAACGGCGCTTTCCATGGCCGCTGATAAAGGGAATGAGCGAGTTGTCAAGATTCTATTAGAACGAGTGGATGTCTACCCCAACATCGCTGATGAACATGGCCACACCCCACTCTCCGTAGCCGTCTGGGAAGGACATGAGAAAGTCGTGAAGATCTTACTAGAACGAATGGATGTCAACCCCAACACCGAGGATAGACGTCGTGACACGCCACTCTCTATAGCCGCCTGGAAAGGGCATGAAAGAGTCGTGAAGGTGTTCCTAGACCGAGAGGATGTCAACCCCAACACCGCTGATGAAACTGGCAAAACTCCACTTTCCAAAGCCTCCTGGGCGGGACATGAGGAAGTGGTAAAGATGCTGCTTGGACGAGTCGATATCAACCCCAACACTACAGACCAATGTGGCCAAACGCCACTCTCCGAAGCCGCCTGGAAAGGAGATGAGGGAGTCTTAAAGATTCTGTCGGAACGAGCAGATGTCAACATCAATACCGCGGACAATCGTGGCCAAACGCCACTCACTCGAGCCGCTCGTAGAGGACACGAGAGGTTGGTGAAGATACTGCTTGAAAGAGCGGATGTCAACCTCAATCCCGTAGATAAATCTGGCCACACGCCACTAACCATAGCCGCCTTGGGAGGACAAGAGGGAGCTGTGAAGATGCTGCTACAACGAGATGATATCAAACCCAACACTGCGAACGGAAATGGCCTAACCCCGCTCTTGGTAGCCGCCTCTGAGGGACATGAAGCGGTCGTGAAGGTGCTACTGAAGCGGAACGATATCGACCCCAACATCGTGGATAATCGTCGCCGAACGCCACTCTACATAGCTGCTCAGAAAGGCCATGAGGGAGTCGTGAAGATCCTCCTAGAACAATCGGACATCAACACCGATATCACAGATCTCGCCGGAGGAACCGCACTTTCGCAAGCCCAGGATTGTGAACATTATGCCATTGCAAAATTACTATCCAAACACAGAAATTTCATTCTCCAGTTAGACGGTAACGGACCTACAACACCTTCCCCACCCTGGCGATCAAGCCCAGATCAGGGCCATCCCAAAAGAATCCGCAGAATTTGATGTTCAAGGTGAAAGCTAGGCACACCTCCCTATTATTCGAACTTTCATCTAATCAATGCTAGACAGGCAGTCGGTAGCTTAAGCCTTCAACACGCCTACAATCCACCTCCTTGCCCCTCTTCTGTTGTTTCCCTAATATCCCCCACATCTCTTTTCGCCTTTTATTCCTGATCTCTTCTCATGTTAGTCTACTTTCAGCACCGTCATCCCACTAGAAAAGCTGGGAGACATTATTCCACAGACACCAATTGTGCTCGTTAAGCGGGGTGACAGGGGATGAAATAGTGCTACTGGTTTTTTCATTGATTTCCGCAGTGATCTTTCCTTCTTCACCCCTACCCACTGTTTTTCCTCATTGTTGTCTCTAACACATGTGCTATTAATCTTTATCCTGTCAGATCAGAGGCTTCAAGTTCATTATATACCCTTTGTTTTTTGTAGTATAATCGAATAAAAGCCCCGTCTCCCCCCCCCTTTCCTGCGGCCCCCCAGTGGGATGACAGGAAGTGATCTCAGTCCAAACAAATAATACTTGAGATTCCCCATCACATCATGTACCATGCCAACAACAGTCGGAATCTCAGCCTACCTACGTTTCTTCTAATATCTCTCCATCTTGACATCATCCCCAAATGTACTTCTATATACCTCGTTGTCCTCATCCCCTTATTCTCTACCTCAAGACCCTTCCGTTTTGCCCATTGCCATAATGTCAGCATTAGTAGTGCCACTGCGCTCTGCTGGCCAGGCAAAAACAGAAAAACCAAAAGAAACATCGTGAATTGGATCATTTCTCAACACCAATAGATTCTGTGCCCCGGAATTCATGTAGATCACTAGTACGATGTCTTTCTCTCCTCTCTCGCTCACCCTGTCCGATACTCCATCGGGTCCATGCCACGATCTCCTCTCCTCTTTCTCCCCCCCAGATCAACCGATCACTATTTCTCCAACACTATACCATCTATACATGCCCATGTCTCGCTTGGGGCGCTTCCTCGCCGAGCTCCCACCCAGTCTAAAAACAAGCGCTTTCAGGTCGAAAAGCGAAGCTTGCTGACGTTGAAGGAGCCTCGCGGATACCGCTAGTTAACTCGTATCGACGAAATCTCAATTACCAGTAGGCAGCTAGAGAGGTTCCAAACCCATCATTCTTGTGGGTATCATACGGTATTGGTATGATACTACAGGATGAGGGGTTACATGCACAAGTGTTTAAGCCCTAGCCTCGGTCACCGACCCTGTAGAAATAATTTTTCGATAGGAGCCACAAGCACCTCCGGCAGCGATGGTACTGTTGGCCCTCCCGAAAATTATATACCCAGCCTTCCTGCTCAATAGTATTGTGCCAGAGGTTCTCCCATTATATATAGGAGTACATATGAGAGCTATAATTAGGAACGAAAGGCGTAATCTCCCTCACCAAAGCCCAGTGTGCCCCCAAACCCACTAATAAATACACTACCTAGCGCGAACTAAGACGGTTTGTGTAATTGACCAGCTGTGATTGCCACATAACAAATTTCTAATAATCCCAGCTTAATACCTCGCCCTGAGGCCTGCACCTCACACCCGTATTATTTTCGGACATCCTGCGGCTGATCGGGCTCCGGAAATAAGTTTTGCGCCTTCTGCCACTTAGGCAAGCATAGCAAATCCACGCGAGCACGCGAGGGCCTGCAGGGCTGGTACGGCAACTGGATTTAGTTATGAACCTAGTTGTCCAAAGATCGGAAAGCTCTCTCTCGCAACAAGGGAGGGTTCTATAAGGACACTTTGGAGATCCGATTTTCCGATCACTATCGATATTTCTCTAAACATCATAAATCGCCGCATTGGCGATCATCCAATCTCCCCACACTTAGCTTAGAAGGAAAGGTAAATCTGTAAAAACCGAAATACCTATAGAAAGTAGTGTTTGTCAATAAATGAGCCTATCGGAGGTTCTAATCGCGAACTAAATGCTCCTAGCCTTGGATGGATTGAGATCAGTCTTCATCGAGCTTAAGCATGAAATATCACTCATCGGGGCAACCTTAGCTGATGGAGGGAAGCTTCGATACCAAGCGCAGGATCCAGACTTGATAGGCCCAGTAGTAGGCCCGGTCGCGCCCGCGCTAAATCGACTCCAAATTTAATTCTCGCCTCCATCAAACCCAATATTTTCCTAATACCTCACCAACTCCAACCGGATGAATTCCATAATAGCTATCCTTCCAATGAAAAGATATCCCTCCATTCCGTCTTCCCCCTCTCTCCCCCCCGCGCCTCCTGTGTGCTGGTACATGGGGTCGTACTGCACTGTGGGTTCCCCGATCCCTCCTTTTACAGCCTGGATGAGGGCATCCAGAGCATGAGAGTTGGGAGACACCCTCCTCCGTTCCCTTATTACTTGCAGTACTTATCGTGAGCCAGAAAGAGCCCTGTTATGGATAAGTAGCCTTCCGGGGAGGTGCGGAGAGGTGCTCTTTCCCGTGGATCTCATAAGGTGTGATATTAGGATTTTGGTCATTCGGCGGGGTCAATGCGAGTCTACCGGGGGAGTCCCACAGCCTCCGGATACCTGTTAAAACATACTTCTAGCCATTTCTCGGTTAATACGTTTCAAGGTATCAAATTTACCGCGAGCCGGGTGACGCTAATGGGTGAGATGGAAAGACTTTCTGCTACACTCTCCTCACCTTCTAACTTATATTTATTACGGGGGTAGCGGTGACTGTCCGCTAAGTATAGTACTACACGATACACTAGGCCATATCATTCATGACCGTTGGCCAGCTATCGTAGGTTCGGTGCGGCCTTTGCATGCATGGTTATCCGCGGTCGCTACGAGAGTCATTGCGCTATGATAAAATAGACTACTTTTATTCTATCTAAATAACGCTATATTATTCAGCTCATTTATTGGGGGAGGAGGAAGAGGAAATGGAGACAGGTGCACAGCCATGAATCCACAGCCACAGAAGCAATTAGGAATAAAAGGATGAAAACTACAATCTATAAACCGGACCTTTTCTAGCAATAGAACCACCTCTTCCCTACTGACTAAACTCTGCCGTACTTGTAAACGGAAACTCATCAGTCCCGAGTCGAATATAGAAGCAAATCCCTAAGGAGGCCCGCATGGGTGTAGTGATATATACGTGCATCTATAGGCGCCTCTCATTGGATTCTCTTCGTCTGCGGGGGTGATGTCGATAGATAGTTACTGTGATCAACACACCCCGAGAGGGAAGAATGACAGGGATTTCGACGAGACGGTGTCTCCACTCCTCAAATCGCGCCGGGGATTGCCGCTCCGTGCGACTGTAGCAGTGCTGTGACCCTGTTATGGCCACGCCTAGTAGCGAGCGAGAGCGGTGTTTCGCCGCAATTATCAGGTTTTTCAGGGTTGACTTGTTCCCGCACGAGTAGTATTATCACTACTTTTTCATGTCCATACCAAGCAACGAACGAGAGCGGGATTCGGCCGCGATTATCTGGCTCGTCAGGATTCACTTCTTCCCGTCCGAGCAATATTTTCACCACTCCCTCACGTCCACTCAAAGCGGCAAAAGAGAGCGGTGTTTGGCCGTAACTATTCGGTTTGCCGGGGCTGAACTCTTCCCGCATCAGTAGTGTCTTCACCACTTCTTCATGTCCATACCGGGAAGCGAGCGAGAGCGGTGTTCGGCCGAAATTATCTGGCTTGTCAGGGTTGACGTCTCCCCGCCCGAGTAGCATTTTCACCATTTCCTGGCGTCCATGACCAGCAGCATGCGAAAGCGGTACTAGGCCGTCATTATCTAGTTTGTCAGGGTTGACTTCTTCTCGACCGAGTACCATTTCCACCACTGCATCGCGTCCACGACCAGCAGCATGTGAAAGTGGGGTTCGGCCGTGATTATCTGGCTCGTCGGGGTCAACATCTTTCCGCTCGAATGACATTTTCACGACTCCCTTGTGTCCATGGCAAGCAGACTGTGAGAGTGGCGCTAGGCTACTATTGCATGGTTTGTTGGGGTTGGCATCTTCCCGCATGAGCAGTATTTTCACGGCCTCTCATGCCCACGCCCAGCCGCATGCAAGAGCGGTGTTTGGCCGAAATCATCTGGCTCATCAGGGTTAACATCTTCCTGCTCGAGTAATATTCTCTCCACTTCCTGGTGCCCACAGAGACCATCATTCGAGAGCGGTGTTAGGCCCTCATCATCTGGCTGGCCAGGGTTGATCTCTTCCCGCATGAGTAGTAAAGTATTTTCACCACTCCCTCGCGTCCGAACAAAGCAGCATGCGAGAGCGAGGTTGCGGCAAAATCGCCTGGTTTGTCGGGATCAACCTCTTCCCGTCACAGTATTTGCACCGCTTCCTCGAGCCCATGACTAGCGGCATGCGAGAGCGGTGTTCAGCCGCAGGATTGACCTCTTCCACCATCACTTCGGTATGCACATTATGAGCAGCCCATGCAAGTGGCGTGTGCCCCGAAAAAGAGATTTCATCGGCGCCATCGCAGTCCATCTCTATCAAGGCAGCCACAAGCTCAGCAATCCCCAAGAATGATGAGCAGTGTAACCCGCTGAACGGAGAACCAGAATCAAAGTCCTCAAGATCGACATACAGCTGTTCTAAAAGCAATTTGGCGGATATGTGACCGTCATCTCCAGAAATAGATTCAGCGCAAGTGATCTCGCGCAGTCAGAGAGCTCCCTTTTCGCATGGACTCCCCAGCAGACGGAGCAATATTCTAGAAAGGGTGTGTCATGGATACTAGAAAAGGGGTCGGCAGAAACGGCCTTCACCTGCTGCGAATTCAGATAAGTCAAGCAAATCTCTGTTATTATCGAGTGAGGTCTACCGAAAATATCGGGATGAGCAGAAAGATACTTCTTGAGAGCAAAGTGAACCAGGCGCACAGCCGATGCCTCCTTGTCCACTGTAATAAGCCCTTGACAGCAGCTCACCAGTGTCGCAATCGAAGGGATGTTGCCGGCACGAAAATCTGCAGACCCTAGCTCGACTGCTAAAGCATGACAGAGCTCGTCCACTTGTAACGGTCGTTCGGCATAACTGATCCACATTAGAGCTGCAATCCTGAGTCTCGATTTATCTCCACCCTGGGCCTTTATCCGTTCTATCGTCTCACCGTAAACCTCTCCCAACCCCAATCCATCGGCGAGTTTGTTGAGCCTTTCTCGTCTCCGATAAATTGTCGATTTTGGCAAGATTGCCTCGATATTTAAGGAGAGAACTAGAAACCTAGACATAGCTGTTAGTGGATAATATGGGATAGGAATTGCCTCTACGTGCATTTCCGATATACTTTCCGGATTCTTCTCCAGAACGTCGGCCTCCAGACTCTCATCCATGGCATTCGGGGCCTCGTCCTCGCTCAGTCTAAAACGAAGATATCTGACGATATCATCTTTTCTGGGGCCCACGTATACACCTATTACTCGTCCACCCAGACGCCTTTCGATCTCAGCCCGGATATGGGGCCTTCCAGTCATAATATTCGTGTACCCGGGGACTTCTCAAGGATTTGATATAGAGAATCGAGGATCTTGACTCGATGCAATGCCACACATTCGTCTAGTGCGTCAATGCATATAAATGTAGGTTGTATGGACACAATGGCTTACAGCATCTTCACGATATCAGGAAGTCGCAGCGCCCTTCCACCAGTGGCTCTTTTATGCTCTTTAATGGCCCGTGATATTTCCCCTGGAACCCGTTCCATCCCGATAACAACCTACTTTAATAAGGAACCTAGCGCGCTGGTCGCAGACTGTTCCTTCCGGGCCGCAAAGTCGAAGCAGAAACAATTGACGGCGACGCCTCGCCTCCCGGCTTGATCGCACAGCCTATCCACCACCAGCGAACTAACAACAATTAGCACTATCGCTCTTTCTCCCCCTGAGAATAGTCTTTGTTACCTAATTGATAAATGTCTTACCGACTCACGGATCCCCATAACAAAGCAAGACTGCCTTATCAACTTCACCCCCCCTACTACAATCACACCAGCTTCTAATCTCCTCAGTTTGTATGAGTCATTCCCCACATTATCGACACGGCGCTCTTGAACATCTCGATGCCGTGAACTAGGGTGATAGCCAGGTAGGGAGTTGAGACCGATCACCCCAACAACATAGTTATTATGCACATTAGAGGTGTTGCTATTATTAGACAAGGTGGTGCTATTGTGGTATTTTGCAACATCTTCTGCTCTTTACTGCTCACAGTATAAAATAGGAGGAGTTATTGGATACTGGTGGTCGGCGTTGTCCCTGAGAATTAGACCGGCTGAGCGCGCAGCGATGCAGCACTCTCGGCGATGCTGGGCAAACAAAAAAAACTTCGGAGATATGATAGCGCCTAAGTTTTGTACCATAGGTTCCACAAGCGAGGTTTTGCTGCCCTTACCCTCCTATTGAACATACAAACTTAAGAGCAATCATACAAGGCACAGGGGAGATGTTTTCGTACAGCCAACGCCAAGCAATTAACTGAATGAGAGCGAGAGAAGACAAAATAGCGAACGGTAAAACATTAGAGATAAAACAATTGATATGGGTATTAAAGGC
>Ga0307509_10012752_pt1 | contig 10015 bp, 7 predicted proteins | sample 10_EM_MG_FD_202245 | JGI IMG/M metagenome (GOLD analysis project Ga0307509, IMG submission 202245) | Populus trichocarpa ectomycorrhiza microbial communities from riparian zone in the Pacific Northwest, United States - 10_EM | ecosystem: Host-associated > Plants > Roots > Unclassified | place... | reverse complement strand
ACACCATTTTCAACTTCAGCAAAGCTCTTCTTTAAAACGGGCAGCAAAGCCGTTGGCGAAACAGAAGTTTTGGAGGTCTGGCCACCAAAACTATATTCCAGTGACCCTCGATAAATTCGATTGGCATTTTTATGAAAATGATCATAACTTAATTCGTGATTGATCCAAATACTTAGCAAAATACAGGTGGCTAAACCCAGTCCTATGCCTACGATATTAATTGTAGAGTAAGAAAAATGTTTTCGTAAACTACGAATGGAGGCAACAAAATAATTTCTAAGCATGATCAATAAATTTCGAATAAGACGCCAACCCCAGTACCTTGGTTGCATATTTTCTGTCATTTATCTGTCAATTGGCAGTTACCCAACAATGGGGTATAATTTTCCATCTATTAAAGACTAACTTTCGAAGTAATGTTGGTAAGGGCTTTCTTGGTCTTATTCTTTTTTGCGGCTAGTAACGCTATTGCCCAGAATTATTCCATGCGCAATTTCACCGCCGTAGATGGTCTGCCACAATCTCAAGTCAATGCAATGGTTGAGGATGCAAATGGCTATCTGTGGATTGGCACGTATGGTGGCGGGCTTGCGCGTTTCGATGGCAAGGAATTTAAGGTTTACACAACACTGGATGGGCTGTTCAGCAATATAGTTTCGTACCTTCAACTGGATTCGCATCAGAATCTTTGGATTGTTCATCCTCATGGACTAACAAAATTCGATGGACAAACTTTCAAACGGATTAAAACTCCGGCAGTCAGCCAGAAATATATCTGGAAGCTTTTCAATTTAAACGACACCATTTTATTTCAAGTGGGAAGCCAGGGATCAATTGGAAAAATATACAACGATTCGATCACAGTATGGGATCAACCCGTTCTTCCAGGCAAGAAAGTGTACTACAGTATTCGTACAACACTTCGCTCTATCTGCTATCTGCTTAACGATAGTAGTTTTCTTTTGCTGAACCGGAATGGGGATCGCAGTAAGGTTTCATTCAAAGGAGTTTTCAACACCGTTCGCGAGATGGTTAATTATCAAAGAAATATTTTGCTGAATACCGATCGCGGCTTTTATTTTTTTGATTACACCCACGCCAAATTCTTTCCGGCAAACCTCTCGGTTAAGGACCATATTGTTGCCTTTGATTCGTTAAGCAAAACTTTTTGGATTGAAAAGGCAGGTGGCTTGTGGAAGCAGCCAGTAAATTCAAGCGAACCTACCGACAAAGTGATCACTGATATTTCTGTTTTGCAGATTTTATTTGATCGAGAAGGCAACGCATGGATTGGTACCTCTGGCAGTGGCTTGTTCAAGTATACGATGCCGGAGTTTGAAAAGTGTTCATCGGGCAAACTTGGTTCAGTGATGACAATTGCCAAAGACAGGACGGGATCAACGTGGTTAGGTTCACGTAGGTTGCTGAAAATTAATCATGGAAAAATAACGCACTACCGGCTTAACAGTGGTAGTCGCAACGAGGTAATGGAGATTAAAGTTGATGACAAGAACGGGGTATGGGTTGCTTCGTTGGGAGGGCTTGGACGATATAATAGCTCCGAAGATAATTTTAAATGGTACACGCGTGAACATGGCTTATCAAGCCAATATATTTCTTGTATTGATTTTGATGATGATGGAAACCTTTGGTGTGGCACTGTAAGTGGATTGAATTCGTTTGATGGAAGTAAATTCACAAGCTATCAACTGACGGACGGACAGGAGGGAAGGTTTATCAGGTCGTTAAGGTATTTTGCTAAACTGAAGACTTTATTTGCATCTTCTGACCAGGGGTTGTTCACCCTCAACAATGGCAATATAAAAAGAGTCGATTTGCCAGAGTTTGCTAATACTCCCATCATTTCAATGAATGTGTACAAAGATTCAGTGCTGCTGCTAGGTTCTATGGGCTCTGGAATTATGGTGTACGACCCAGTTCATAAAAACAAAAAAATAATTTCATCAAAAGACGGGTTACCATCCAATCTGATTTATTTCGTAGCACCTGACAATGAAAATTTAATCTGGGTTGGAACGGAGCAAGGAATAACTCGACTTCAATTGAATAAAGAATTTGAAATTGAAGAAATACATAATTACGGATACGACAATGGACTTATCGGAGTGGAGACCAATCAGAATGCGTACAGCCTGGGAAAAGAAAAATATTTCGGCTTGGTCGATGGAGTTTACCAGTTTAATGAGAAAAAGAAAGAGGGCACTTATTCGTATCCATTGCATCTGACGGGGGTCGAAATTTTTTACGGAGAAGTTTCCAGTCGAAATTACTCTGATAGCCTTTATAGTTTTTTTAAGATTCCTTACAAACCAATATTACCTTCCAATAAAAACCATATTACATTTTATTTTAACAGAGTAGATAAAGAGAACCCTAAATCGGTTCAGTACAAATATTTTCTGGAGAATTTTGATAAGGCGTGGTCGCAACCAACTGATCACACTATGGTGACGTATGGAAATTTGCCCCCCGGTAAATACGTTCTTCAAGTAAAAGCAATTAATCATAGAGGTGGCTGGGATGATCAACCGTTAAGTTATGCCTTCACAGTAAAAGCACCGTTTTATCAAACTGCCACGTTTGTTGTTTTGACAGTTTCACTTATAACGGGATTGATTATTTTAATCTCCTTTACAAAGGTTCGGGCACGGATGCGAAAGACTATTGAGATAGAGCGCATTCGGCAGCAGGAGCAGGAACACCTACGCAAGGAAATTGCCAGAGATTTTCACGATGAAATGGGGAATCAACTTACCCGTATCATCAATTATATCAGCCTGATGAAATTGAGCCAGAACGGGCATGCTGTGGAATTTTATAATAAAGTGGAAGGTGCGGCCAAATATTTGTATACCGGCACCCGTGATTTTATCTGGAGTATTGATCCTGTGAATGATGAACTGACAAAGTTATTTTTCCATATTCGTGATTTCGGCGAGAAACTATTTGAGGAGAAAGGAATTCACTTTCGGGCCTATAATGAATTGAAAGAAAAAGTTCAATTGCCTTACGGATTTAGTCGGGAAGCAAATTTGATTATGAAAGAAGCGATGACCAACGCATTCAATCATTCGCAAGCAAAAAATGTTTCATTTACGTTGAAGCGATCAACCGAAGGCTTTGAAATGGAATTAAAGGATGATGGCATCGGATTTTCTCCGGACGAACTTGACAAAACAAATGGTCTTTCTAACATGCGAACACGATCGATCCGAATTAAGTCAGATATAAAAATAAATAGTGAAGCGAACAGCGGCACTGAAGTTCATTTAGTCTTTCCAGAATTTAAAACCCAACATGTATGAGCAGCGAGACAAAAAAAAGAGTATTGATTGTAGAAGACGACAAAGAGATACGCAATAGCTTCATGGTGATCGTGAACAGTTCAGTTCAATTTTCGGTAGTGAACGGGTATAGTAGCTGCGAAGAGGCGATCAAACATCTGCCCACCGACAAACCGGATATTGTTTTAATGGATATTGAACTTCCGGGTGGCATGAATGGAATAAAAGGGGCGAAGATTATTAAAGACAAATGGCCAGCTGCGGATATCATCATGGTTACTGTATATGAGGACAGTGATATGGTGTTTGAAGCTTTAAAATCAGGAGCAAGCGGTTATATTACCAAGAGTGCAAACTACCGCGAGCTACTCAGCGCCTTGGAAGAAATCAGTAAAGGCGGTGCACCGATGAGCAGCAAGATAGCACGTTTGGTAATTGATAATTTTCATGTGAACCCGAACAGTCCACTTACCAAAAGAGAAACTGAAATTCTTCAACTTATTTCTGAGGGAAAAACGTACACCCAGATTTCAGAGCAACTTTTTATTTCAAAAGAAACTTCAAAGACGCACATTAAAAATATCTACGCTAAGCTGCAGGTAAATTGTAAGTCGGAGGCTATTGCGAAAGCAACTTCTGAAAAATTGATTTGATATTATTTTTTCAACACGCCTGGGTTGATGCAGTGAGGCATTGTTCCTGATTTATAAAACTCAATAATGTTTTCAGCCGCAAGGCGAGCCATGCCATTGCGCGCTTCTACCGTTGCTGATCCGATGTGCGGAAGTACTGCAGCATTCGGCATTGTTAGCAGTGGATTGTTGGCGTCCATGGGCTCTGGGTTTGTTACATCAAGCCCAGCACCCCATATCACACCGCTCTTCAACGCTTCAATAAGATCGTCTTCATTGTGAACTTTGCCTCGCGAAGTATTAATAAAGATCGAACTCGGTTTCATTTTGTTAAATGCCGACTTATTGAAAACTCCTTGAGTCTCTTCACTCATCACACTATGCACCGAGAGCACATCACTTTGTTGAAGCAATTCATCAAAGGTAACATAGGTACATCCCAATTTCCTTTCTGCTTCCTCGTTGCGCGTTCGGTTATGATAGATGATGTTCATATTATACGCTCCGCGACAACGCTGTGCCATCACCATGCCAATCCTCCCCATACCAAAGACACCCAGTGTTTTGCCTGTTAATTCAATCCCAAGGTTTTTCAACGGCTCAAATTGTTTCCACTCCCCCCGTTCAATCGTTTTGTGGAGATAAAACATTTTTCTCGACACAGCGATCATCAACCCGAAGGCAACATCGGCTGTTGCATCATTCAATACATAAGGTGTGTTACCAACTGGAATTCCTTTGTTCGTTGCTTCTTTCACATCAATGTTATCAAAGCCAACGGCAAACTGGGCTATAACTTCCAAATGGCTGCACTCATTAAAAAAATGTTTATCTAATTTATTAGAACCAAGTGAAAGCAACGCATCCACTGATTTTGCGTTTTCGATTAATTGCGACTGATTCATTGGGCTTCCTTCCCATACAATTACATCGAATCCAGCCTTGGTCAGTAATTCTTGAGCTACAGAAGGAATGATCCGGGTGATTAGAACTTTCTTTGCCATTTCACAATTTCAACAATTTAGAAAATTCAATTATGCTGCTTATTGTGCGTACCAGTTTCTCAAGCGTACGTCAATCTTTGGGTTCTTTGTGTTAACGAGTTTCTTAAACGCTTCTGTGTCAGCCAAACCACCTTGACCACGGTAGTGGTAGGGATATACTATTTTAGGTTGGAATGCTAGTACCGCCTCAGAAGCTTCGTTGATGTCCATGGTATAAGGAAGATTCATACACACGAAAGCAACATCAATATCTTTCAACGACTTCATTTCAGGTACACCTGCTGTATCTCCGGAGATATAGATTTTCTTGTTGCCAAAGGTGAGCACGTACCCGTTGCCTCTTCCTTTGGTGTGTTTAGCGTCAGCAGATTCGGGTAGGTTATACATCGGGATGCCGAGTATACCAATATCAAGTTGAGTAATGGATTGGCCATTGTTTACTACTACTGCTTTTGCTTTCAGGTCTTCAGAAAGTTTATCGGCAACTGCCTGTGGCACAACCAGCTTGGCATGTGAGAGGTCAATTGCTTTAAGTGTCTCCAGGTTGAAGTGATCGCCATGGGTATCTGTTATTAGAACCAGATCGGGAGAGGCAATTCCTTCAAACATTTTTGCTCCACCTTGTGGGTCATTATAAATTGTTTTTCCATTGAAGGTAAAAACAAGGGTTGCATGATTGAGAGGTTGAATGGTAAGATTGCCTTTTGAGGTTTCGATCACGTCCGGTGTGGGCCTCTGTGCCAGGACAAAGCCGACTACCATCGACAATAGAAAGGTTAGTCTTGATTTCATAAGTATTAAGTTTTAAATCAAAGATAAACGCTTGCCGATGCAAGGCAACTAATTTTTACACAAAGGGAAAAGTCTTAAAATGGAATTAGTTTCTCACCCCGTTAGAGAGTTGCTATAAGATTTACTTAACTAAGCTCTTATAATGACCGATGATAAAGGTTTGAATGGTTTCAAAATATGCTTCGAGCTCCATTTCATCCAGGTCGATGAGGATTTGATTGCCGTTGATCATTGATACCTGAACCTTGTGGAGTACATCGCTTTCATCTTTGATCAATGTTATTCGCTCTATTTCCTTGACACGGAAGACTCCTTCTTTCTCGTTATTCTTATATTCGATTGTATCGTTGGTAAGTTTTAAGAAATCATTGTAATTTTTTATACCGGATTTAAGTTTGCCTACAACCGGCACCACCGTACAGACCAGTGCCCAGATGAAAAAACGAATGTGGTTAACTTCGTAGTAGAAATAAATAAAACCGAAAATCATTGGTATCAGGAAATAGATGAGCACTTGTGTCTTTAATTTGGTAAGGTGATTGCGGAACACCACCTCGTCTTCCTTTGGTTTGATGTGCACAGGAAATAAAAATTCTTCCCATAGGATCAATGCCATGATTACCACAGCACCACCCACCAGTGCCATGCCAAGGGTAACGTGGCTGAGGCTCATAAAGACGCGCCAGCTGACATTGAAAATCTGAGACGATAAAAAGGAAGATAAAACAAAGATGAGCAGAAGCATGCCTATGCTGAATTCTTTGGGGTAAGTATGCCGGATAACTTTTGCCATGATCAATAAAATTTTTTGTGCGAGTATACTTAAAAAAATAACTTCAAGTTCAGTTTTTTCGGTAGAAAGTTTCAAGTAATTAATTGTATTCACTTTTACTCTGTCAGGTTAGAATACCTTACAGCACAAATCGGTTTGCCCGTTTATTAAAGATGCCTACTTTTGAAAAAACACAAGGCATTTGACCTTCAGCCTGGGGAGAAGAATTACAAATCCGAAAACGAAAGAATAAAGATTTGGTAAGAACATTTGTTTAGTGCGTCAGGTTTTTGCACCCTGACACGCTAAGCGATTCTCTTTGAGCATGTTGGTGTAAAGAAGATGCAACCTTAACATTGCTTCCTGCGTCTTAGCTATAAATACTACTGCTATGCGCTTATTTGCTTTGTTATTATTACTTGTTGCATTCACGGCTACCCATGCACAAACCCACGAAATCAAAGTCTCACAATTCACTGATATCAGCGTCTTCGGGCCTTTCAAAGTGAAACTAGTCAGAGCACAGGCTTGTCGTGCAGAGATTGAATACAATGGGGTAGATGCTGATGATGTGACCACCAAATGCAATAACGACGAACTTCAAATCAAAATTCGGAACAAAGGTTTTTTTGATTTCAATGATTATTCCGACCATCATGGAGATCGGCCGAAAGCGATTATTACAATATACTACACCTCGTTGGAAAGCATTGAAATCAAAGGCGGAGCTTCGCTGCGTGCTGCCGATCCGATTATATCTTCTAAGCTGACACTTGTCAGCCAGATGGGAGCGGACGTTCGGCTCCAACTTCAGGTGAAGGAGCTTGAGCTTGAGTCATCAATGGGTAGTGAAGTGGAGCTCAGCGGCACAGCCGATGCAGCTAAAATCAAAGCAAAGATGGGTACCGAAGTGGATGCTGCTGCATTGAAGTGCCAAGAAGTGACCGTGAGCGCATCCATGGGAGCAGACGTTACTGTATTTGCTGAAAAGGAACTGAACGCATCTGCTAATTTTGGTGCATCGATATCATGCAAAGGCAATCCACCTCACAAGCATACTTCCGGATTTTTTGGTGCTGAGGTCAATTAGGCGAAGGGTCTTAAAAAAACAAAGACCTCCCAGTTAATTAGGAGGTCCTTGATATTGAGATAAGGGCAAGATTATTACTTGCAGTTCTGTTCAAAAAAAGTCAATGCTTTGACTTGTCCATCCAGTTCGTTCATTTTACCAAACTCATCGGCAAGAACCTTGGTTTTCAAAGATTCACACGTAGAGTAAAATTCTGCAGTCTTTTTTCCTGCTGTGCCGGCAAATTTTGATCCAACCGATTTTATAGTTCCAGATGCTTTTTTCATAATGCACATTTCACTTCCGTTGTTTAAATCAACAATCGCCCCAGTGGCCTCGCTTCCTTCATTCGAGCGATAGTATTTTAGAATTTTGAAATTGGCACTTTCGTGGAGGACTTGGAAAAACATATTGCTGCTTTCATATTTTAGTCTCGCGAATTTCTCACCGCTATCTAATGTAATCCCCTCAACTTCATTTAAAACAATGGCTTGCTCTTTCGCTTCATTATTCTTTTCATAAACAAATCGTGTTTCAGCTTTGGGCTCAAAGCTCAAGGCTCCGGTGGCTGCCCAAAGTGCACCCTTGTATTTTTCGCCCGTGATTGTAGTCATAGTTCCTGGATAGGATTTGAATCCGGCAGGAGGGCTGGGAAGCATAAATGGAACAGGCTTGATTTCAGACGCACTGAAATGAGTAGTAGAAGTAAATCCGTCTCTGGTGAGGTGTCGTGAACCATTAGGCGAATTTTTCAATTCCTCCCGTAGTGAGTTTACTGAACGCAAAAGTGTCTTTCCATCTGATTTATCATAATCGTTGTCAATCACTTGTTGGGCAGTGATGGCACATTCATCAAGCATTTCCAACCACAATTGAGTCTTCCCTAAATTAAGGAGGTATGCGTATTTGAGCTTTTTACCTTTCTTATCTTCTGTTGCTTGCTTATCGGCATTTTCACGCAAGTATTGCATCGTTGGTGTGAGTTTCTCCCTCGAGGCTTTGATGTCATCAGAAGCCTTTTGATTGGCAAAGAGCTCTTTGGCTGCCGTGAGTTTCTCATTGAATTCGGCAAACTCTGGGCTCTTCTTCAAATCCACATGCCAGAAGATATCAGTCTCTTTCGTTATGACGAAATCATATTTTTCTTTGAAACTATTTAATTCAGCAGTAAGCAGCGTAAAATATTTTTCTTTAAAACTCTCCAATCTTTTTTCACCACCTGTTTTTAATTGCGCATTGGCTGCTTCGTAGGTAGGGAATTCTCCTGATCCTATAACCACCGGATTTTGATCACCGCCTATTAAGCTATTCGCAATCACTTCCTTATTTAAGGCTTTAGTTATTTTTATGGTAGTAGGTATAGCAAAAGAAGTGGCAGGTATATAAACTTTTTTAGTTACGTTTTTGCCTCCTTCATAAACCGTTGATTCTTGTGTTCTCACGTCATCCGAAATCTTTCTTAGATTTTCGATGGTCACTTCAACTAAAATATCGGCAAGCCCGGTAGTGTATACAAAGCCATCCAATCTAAAAGTCGACTCAACTTTGTCGGAACTTAAGCCAATGCGATTTAAATTGTCCATGTTGGCAAACAAACTTATCGAATAGGTATTCAAGTTTGCCAGATCCTTGCTTTTGGGAATACTCACATAATTGTGAGCCCAAAGCTCCTTGTCTAAATCAATTTTTTGTGAATAACTCTTTCCAAAGCACAGTACAACGATAGTCAGACAGTAAATAATAGGTTTTTTCATTTGTTGGTTTTTGGGTTAAGCAACAAATAAACATAATTTTTTAAGTGATCTAAAAACTAATTTTAATGTATAGCCATTTGAAACAGAGACTAATATTTTACTCCTCAAACTTTGTTCAAGCATTAAAATGCATCGCCCTCGAAACGTCACTTCTGGAAAGAAAAAGAAAATCAGGGATTCAACTTGCCAGTAAGTACACTTGCTTTGTTGTTATAAGGGTTCCCCGAAGATCGCCTGAAGGTGATCACCTGACCTACATGCCAAAGCGCATCATCTATTGGGCCGTTCAGAATATTCCAAAACGGGAACTCACGAGTGCCCTTATCGTTTTTAAATATCACCTTCATCTCCTTGATGTCATCGGCTTTCGTGGTTCTTAAAATGTCAGCGGCAGTTTTTATATTTTCCAGCGTTTTTTTCCTCAATTCAATAAATGGGATTTTTGTATTTAGCTCACCACTCACGGTTGCACGTTTCTGCGTGGTGTTGAGAATTACATTGGTGAGACTATAAATATGCTGAATGGTTTCTTCGGTAGTTCGGGCTTCGCTATTGCCTTCGGCTCCTTTGGGCTGGTACGTTAAGTCCTCGGGCCGCAATCCTTCGGTGGCCCAATAAAAGCGAAATCCCAGCCCGTCAATCACGCGTGCTGCCACTGTGCCAGGAGAATACGAGTCAGGATAATCC
>Ga0307509_10012751_pt1 | contig 10015 bp, 17 predicted proteins | sample 10_EM_MG_FD_202245 | JGI IMG/M metagenome (GOLD analysis project Ga0307509, IMG submission 202245) | Populus trichocarpa ectomycorrhiza microbial communities from riparian zone in the Pacific Northwest, United States - 10_EM | ecosystem: Host-associated > Plants > Roots > Unclassified | place... | reverse complement strand
GGGACCGTGCTGCCGTGGTTATCACCTGCCTGTCCATTCCGAACAACATTATCGACGTTTATACCGGGCATGGACGGGATGGCGCGGTATAAACGATATGTTCGCTCCTCTTATACGCAACTCAGCTCATCGTCTGGCCTGGCGACTTCCATGGCATCCAAAATGATTTCCGATTTCAGCCATAAACCAAAGAAAGACGACACAGAGCTGATGATATTGGCATGGATTATCGCAAATTCGACCCGGGAGGATGTATTGGACGAGGCTATCAAGGCTATTGCAGGCCTCGAACCTAATCGATCAGTGGGCCTGCACTTGGCCATGCGGGAATATGGGGCCCATAGCCGCCTCTGCGAGCGATTGAGAACACTATCTAACTTTCTTCCTGGCCGCAATGACAAGGCCTTAGAGGGACAAACAATTGTAAAAGGGACGTTCAAGCAGTGCAAGTGATTTTGTCATCTGCTTGGTTGGTCAACCTGGTGACTTCATATTTTTCCAGTGGAACTTGTCAAGGCGATCAAGAGTCTGGTTCCGCTTGTTGTTGACGCGCTCAAGGATACCGATGAACAGGTTCGTTATTTAGCTGTGTTTATCCTCGGAAAAGTTTCCAAGCAGCGTAAGGGATTAGGTCATCTGCAGGAGTCGGGCTCACCTATTGATTTGTTTTTTTCTAGCGGAACTTGTCAAGCAAATGGAAAGTGCGGTGCCATGCATAGTTGAGTTGCTCAAGGACGCCGATTTATGGGTTCGCCTTTCTGCGGTGACTGCCCTCAGCGAAATTTCCATACAGCGTAAGTAATTTAGCCATCTGCACAGTCATCAGTCAGGCCCACCTCTTGATTCCTTTTCGCCAGCGGAACTTGTCAAGGTGATTGAGAGCGTGGTGCCGCATGTTGTTGACATGCTCAAGGACACACATCCATGGATTCGCCATTCTGCTGTGACTGCCCTCTGTGAAATGGCCAAGCAGCGTAAGTGATTTAGGCATCTGCACAATCGTCGGGTCAGGCCCATTGATCCTTTTTTCCAGTGGAACTTGTCAAGGCGATGGAAAACGTGGTGCCACGCATAGCTCAGTTTCTCAACGACACTGATTCAGGGGTTCGCGATTCTGCTGTGACTGCCCTTAGTAAATTCTCAGAGCAGTGTAAGTGATTTAGTCATCTGCAGTCAGGCTCACCTCTTGATTTTTTTTTTCCAGCAGAACTTGTCAAGGCGATGGAAAATGTGGTGCCACGCATAGCTCAGTTTCTCAACGACACTGATTCAGGGGTTCGCAATTCTGCTGTGACTGCCCTTGGTAAATTCTCAGAGCAGCGTAAGTGATTTGGTCATCTGCACAGTTAGGCTCACCTCTTGATTGATTTTTTCCAGCGGAACTTGTCAAGCAAATGGAAAGTATAGTACCACGCATAGTTGAGTCACTCAAGGACACCAATTTATGGGCTCCTCCTTCTGCTGTAACTTTCCTCAGTAAACTTTCCAAGCTGCGTAAGTGTTATCTGCACAGTCAGGCGGCAGGCCAACCTCTTGATTCCTTTTTCCAGCGGAACTTGTCAAGGAAATTGAGAGAATGGTGCCGTATGTCGTTGATATGGTCAAGGACCCTGCTTCTTGGAATCGCCATTCTGCTGTGACTGCCCTCGTTGAAATTTCCAAGCAGCGTAAGTGATTTAGTCATCTGCACAGTCACCAGTCGGGCCCCCCTCTTGATTCCTTTACGCCAGCGGAACTTGTCAAGGCAATTGAGAGCGCGGTCCCGCATGTTGTTGATCTGCTCAAGGACACCAGTGAATACGTTCGCTATTGTGCTGTGGATGCCCTCGGTGAAATTTCCAAGCGGCGTAAGTGATTTAGACCTCTGCACAGTCAAGCCCACCTCTTGACTTCTTTTTGTCAGCGGAACTTGTCAAGATGTTTGTGAGCCAGGTGCCACATGTTATTGATATGCTCAAGGACAGCCATTCGTGGGTTCGCCATTGTGCTGTCACTGCCCTCGGTGAAATTTCCAAGCAGTGTGAGTGATTTAGTCATCTGCACAGTCATTGGTCATGCCCACCTCTTGATTCCTTTTCGCCAGCGGAACTTGTCAAGGCAATTGAGAGCGCGGTGCCGCATGTTGTTGACATGCTCGAAGACAAAGGCTTTTGGGTTCGTAGGCGTGCTGTGCTCACCCTCGGTGAAATTTCGAAGCAGCGTAAGTGATTTTGTCAACAGCTCGGTCAGTCTACCTCTTGATTTTTTTTCCAGCGGAACTTGCCAAGGCGATGGAAAACGCGGTGCCACGCATAGTTGAGTTGCTCAAGCACTCCAAACCAGATGTTCACGGTGATTGATTTGGTCATCTGCATGGTTTGGGTCCACCTTCTGATTTCTTTTCTCAAGAAAACCTTGTCAAGGCGATTGAGGGGAATGTGCCACATGTTGCTGCTGCACTAATGAGCCATAGATAGGACATTTCCTAGTAGTTCTTACATATGTAAAAATTGTTGTATTGAGAGTCAAAACAGGCTGTAATGTAGAACTTTCAGATGAGCACTGAGCAAAGTCATGCCTGGTGCTGTTGCTCATTGGTTGCTGAGCAGAATCTAAGTCAACCTTATCACAATCTAATGTCATTTCACCTCCTCTCAACCCTTCTAATTGGGGTAGGTCAACCATTCATGACTCCCCACAAGGTGAGAAATGCACATTGCCTTATCCCAGCAGTATCAAACATGGACCTCCCTTCCCTTCGACTCGATGCCACGACGATGCAAGAACCTAGCCCCAACTCAACTCAAAGCACCGCCCGAACTTCCATGCGTCCAATGTCCCTCATTTGAATTATACTTGAACAATGCAATTAGCCACTTTCAGGGGAGTTGGTAGCGAGATGGAGGGAGGCTGTAAGGAGAGTGACACCACTTCCCAGGAGAATGCCCTCCTCGACAGCGGTATGGGTGGCCTTAAGAGCATCGTCTTAGTGACGACAGCGACGGTTCACATCGCCGCTGAGCTTGACGAGATGCTCTTGCAGTTTGCTCTGGTCGAACTCAGAGGCGGTGCGGTCAGCAATGATCGAGCGGCCTTTGAGAACGATCGTCTTTGATGACGGTGATGGAGCCAGTAGAGTCAAGCATCCCAGCCGTGGCGCGTTCGAATTTGATATCCAGCTCGTCGGTGAAGACCGTTTCACTGGTGAGGATGGCGAGAATGTACTTGCGGTTGTCGCCAAACCCAGAGACCTTGCTGGCGACAACTTGGAGTTGGCCGGAGGGCTTGTTGAAGATACCCGCAGCAAGAAGCTCGCCGTCAGCGTCCTCGACAATGTGACAAGTGGACGGCATCTCAGGGAGGGAAGTGTATTCTGGATGGGCGAAATCTTCCCTGAGAACAAGATGAAGGGCTCTCGAATTCGACCTTTTGGGCTTTGGCGTTGGTGACGAAGTAAGGGGAAATGAATCGACGGTCGAAAAGCAAGGCTTCAGTAATCTCAATTTCATCCTCAACGATGCGGTCATCCTTCACGGTGATGTCACCCTCCTTTCCGACCTTCTCAATGGGTTGGGCGATGAGGTTGCAGACGTAGGTATCGCCATTGGCTGAGATGGTGGCGACCTGGGCAATTTCAGTGATGGTGGTGGCGATTGTTTTGCTGTGGGGGAAGAGGAATTCAACAAAGCGGTCGACAGCCGCTTGGGAACCTCGGCAGAGATCCATGGGGTTGCAGCCAGCAGCGACGTTCTTCACGCCCTCGGAATAGATAGCACCAGCGAGAACAGTGGCTGTTGTTGTCCTGTTACCCGCAACTTCGTTTGTCTTTTGGGCAACATCCTGAACAAGCATATCCTATGGCTATGTCATTAGTCGTCAAATCACTTGCAGTTGCGCCTCGCCAAAAATAAAAATAACGTAAAATTGGGTTGGTAGGTTTGACTCGGAATTAAAGACCATTCAACCACCTCCACAATATGCTCACCCAATACTCAATCCATTTATGTGCTCGAGAATGCTTATAATTGAGTACACATCCCATAAGATGGGGGTGCATGAGAACTCCTTCCAAATCATGATTCATTCCGACACTCGCAGGCTGATGCGAGGATTGGTGACCAGGTGCTGGACGTGACAAGAGTCTCAGCTGGGTGGTAGCGGATAAAGGATGAGTCAATGACTGGTGATTGGTGGGAACGCCGGAATCGAAGAGTGCGTATGCAGAGAAGAATGTCGTATGGATGGGATTTTCGGGCTTGCTTCGGTTGCTCGTCGTTTCTATTTAGAGGAAAATTCCTTTTCTACTTTTCCTTGTCAGTCACAAGGGATTTGACGTCGGGAGGTGCCGCTGGACATTGAGCCGCAACCGATTACGTGCTGCAGAGGAACAAGTTTTTAGCCAAACACACAGGAGATTCAGGAGGCTCTGGTGCATACCATACAGAATGTTTAAATACCATATTTTTTCTTCTCGAGGGCCCTCTCCGCAAGAAACTCTCTGATTATCTTGCCATATTGACTTTTTGAGGTAAGGGGATGGACCCAGGGCTTAATCTTTCGATCACTTCTTCCCCGCATTAGGAGGTTGCCAGGGCGTGGTTCAACGATGATGCTGCCGAGGGACTGTCCATCGGGTGGCGTATGCGTAATGGGAGTTAAGGCTTCAAGAAAGCGTAGGCGTAGGTCAGGGTACTCTGCCTTAGAATTCTGCTTGTGAAGCTCGAAACGTGCTTTCATTCGCCCTTGAAATCGAGTTTAGCCTTTTTAAAAAAATTCGTTGATTAAAGACGATACGCACCTGTAAAAGGGCGAAACTGAGGACCATTCTTTGCTCGGAAGATTGTGAAGGGACGGAACTTGACTATCCGCACGCAGGTTCGCGTGTTCAAACGTAAACGGAGAGAAGTAGCACTCAAATTGACAACAAAGGGTTGCTCAATGTCGTATATGGCCGTTCCTTTTTTCTGGGGCTCCGTTCGTTCGCCAGTGATTTTCTCGATGTCAGCCACGAGTCCTGGATCAACGAGACCTTCTTTAAGTATCTGGTCCTGGATGTTGTTGTAACACGAAGTTTTCACGATTTTGTATAGAGGAATACTCCAAGGTTCCCCAATTTCAATCTCGAGATCCCTCCCTTTGGCGAATTGCGACACATTGGCACATATTCTGAACCGCATTTCTCCAGCTATTGGTGGTAGGGCGGGTGGTTGATGATAGTAGAAAACCCCTTTGGTTCCAGGTGGGAATCGGATTTGAGAAGTGTAACCAACGCCATACTCGGGGAAGATAGGTACCATGACCCTATACAAATGGGAGACATCGAATGTCTCTTGACCCATATGCGACATGTGTTTGGGATTCAAGGTAAGTAGCGGTGCAGAAGGGCTAGTGTAAGTAGGAGAAGAAGCATTGACATGAGCTGCATTCTGGCCGTTTGAATGAGGTGAATTACTGACTTGGATCCCCTGAACCAGCGTCGGATGACCTGTGCCACTGCCGCGGCTCCGAATCTCTCTACAGGCAAACCATATCCTATGCGAGAAATGTGAAAGGTGTGTGCACAACGCGAACGGAGCAGGGAGGAATACATTGTATTGAGTAACGAAGGATGGAGAGGAAAGACATGGTTCAATATTTACCATTACATAATTGACTTGTTCCTCAGACCAACGCGTTTTCATTAAGAAAAAGTTACCTCGAATACAGCTACAATCTAAATATTAGCTACAGACGTAATTAACCTTCGGAATTCCTAGAAATGATCACAATAAGTGGAATAGCACCTAATGCCTTGCGAATAGTAAAAAGGTAAAGCTTTGGAGATGGTGATAAACACTTCCAACAAATGGCCGCCAATAGGTCAACATTGGGATGGAAAAAACTATGAGCATTGGAAAATATGGATGCCGATGAGAGGTCATCGAGTGCTGGTGAATAACATTTCGAATTGGCTGAGCGGCTTAGTAGAAGAGTGTCGAGAGGATTGTAGTTGCACTGAGCAGTATCAAGTGGGTTTTCCGCATCGTCCCTTCAGGCCAGCGAAAAATATATAAGAGTGGAGGCATTCTCGATGTCCGTTTGAATGAAAGTGAGGTATGATCCGTCCTGTACATCGATAACTCTCTTTCGAGATGGCGACCCCCAAAAAATTGTCGCCCACGCTGCCAGAGAAGTTCCTCCTTTTTTTATCTTCCGTTAAGAATGTTATAATGGCAGTTTGGCAGCGTAATTTTTCCTGTAAAGTGGTTATCACATAGAATTGGATAATTGGGAAGGGTGACCTTCGTCTCTTCCAAATTACCCTGGGCAATTGAGAACCTACATTTCGAATATTCAAAAGGCTGGCCATGCGAGTTTGAGTGCGAACTAGGACCAGCGGGTATTACTCTCTCCGTCAAGTAAACTGAGACTTTTCGCAGAAGAACCGTTAGATACGAGCTTCAACGAATTCGAAAGCCGACTCACTAATACTCACTACTGTCGCACTTGCCAAAACGTAACAGTAAAGCTCCGGTAAGAAATGTCGGATATCTTTTGGCCCATAAGCATTTGTTCAGGATTTAATGTAACCGCGCGAGGCTCATTGTTGAGTACTTGAGTCTTGATATAAAGTCCCCTTCAAAACCGTTCAATGAAGCGACATGTTGACCTGCTGAAAAACAAAAACAGCGTCGAATGATCTACGGGGTAGCTGCAGCTCTGACTTGCCCTTCGTATAAGCCATTTTCTTTCCAGCGAAAGGGGTGCGCACAATGCGAACAGAGCAAGGTGGTTGTATATGGTAAACTGGTGGCTGACCTGATACGGCCTGATCGTAATTTCATTGATTGGCTAAAGGCTGGAGAACAACCAAACTGGGTATCGTTTCCGATATCACTATTATTAAGTACAGTCACCATTGCAACCCATCCAAAGGCACCCAGGCTTCCCATTTAGAAAGGATGTTTAACTCTTTCAAGCGCAGACTCGTAAGAGGATTTACAACGCTCTAACTACAAACTAATTTGCATGAACAAAACAGCCCGAAATCTCTATTTTGTGAGTGGGATTGAACGTCATACACAATTCGAATCATTCTGATACTTTGGGCAAGTCATCACCCATCTTCTCCCCCTTCTAATAAAGCTCTGAAAATGCTTCGAGATTCGTTATCTGCTCCTTATCCGGCAGGCAATGCGAAGGGCCAGGCACTCGAGTTTCAACTTGAAGTCGTCGAATCGCCCCCAAACTCGGCTCAATTGGGCACAATCATGTCCTATTTACCATCCAAGGCCGCGAACCCTTCCATGGTATTCCTCTTTGCACATGCCTCTGCTGCGCACATTGCGGAACAACAGCCTACGACGTTGAAAGACATCGCCGCGTTGGCAGGTACAAACCCCAATGCGTTTAAATGGCCAATCGTCGTAGATTGGGTGGACGGTAAAGCGAGCGTCGGAAATACAGAAGGGGTGAAGGAAATTCTGGAGGCGATTCGAAAGAAACGGGATGGAGAGACCAAGGAAGAAGACGTATATCGGCCTGGGTGGTTCATCTAAGCTAGGGGTTCCTTGTGCAAATTTACATTTTTACACCTAACTTTCACTCTTAATTATTCAGCCCCCATTCATATTGCATACTGTACTATTGTACGACCAAAGGCCATTACAATCATATCATTTCATGTGGATATCCCATCTCAATACCCCCACTATCGCAAGCGAAGCGGAAACGCTAGAGACTGTCGTTTTCCGTTTGGATACGACGTCTTGGAAGTCAGCCTGGAAGGTTAGAAGGAATATCGGATGACTTTTGGTTTCCAGACGAAGAGAATCTCCATTGTAGAACCCCTTGATGGCATGAGCAACAAAACATTGTTCTCAGTTGGTCGACCTCTCGTAGAAAACGAGAAGAAGTACAGCCCGACGCTCCAGCCCCCGATTTTAGAAAACGAAATACTGGATTTCACGGCGGACCACGTTGAAGAGTTGTAAGCCTTAAAGTGATCTGGATACCGTGCATCTCATGTTACAGCTTGTACCGCGCGTAAGTCGGCCCACCCAACGACGCTTGCTTCTTTCGAATGATCACCGCCCGCCTAGAAATTTGGTCCCAGGAGTTACTGCCACCCGATAAACCAACGGGTGCTTTTCACAGTTTTTTGTAGAGTTTATCGAACACGTTTGCTCTTACAAAGTCACATTTCCTTCAAATTCTTTTGTCAGGTGTTCAATCATTGACTGATTTCATTCATTTACGTCCAAAAGTCCCAAAAGCTTTGCTATCTGAAGGACAAAACCAGGGAAGTTACTATCTGATCACGATGAGAACTTTGGCGTCCCATCTCATTTTGAGCTTGCCGCACTGTACTACGATGAATTCACATTTTGGATCTTGTTTCTTATTTGGTAAAATCCCGAGCCTCTCTGGGTTGCCGTATAATGAATGACGTCCAGCTTCATATCTGAAAGCAAAATGAGACAGATTAGACATCCAAAGCCACGCTCCAAGGAATTGCGAAGGAAATTGGACCAGTGGGAATAAGCTACGACAACGGTAAATTTGAACAATAAATTGAAGTAAAAGGAGGGGGGGAAAGGATAAGGTTGAGGTTATCAGAAAACTGGACATGTCGACGCCAGCGCACCGGCACCAGTAACGTCAAAACGAACTTGGGGAGGAAGATATTAACTTGAAGTCCAACGAAATCCACCATAGAACAATGTCCTCGTCATACAATTGAAGCATTAAAACGGTAACCCAGACACCTAATAAAACGCGAGGTTGAATAGTGAGTGGTAATGTCTCCTTCATCCCCGAAAACGACCATCCGATTTATCTGAAGGTTTCCACTGCTTCTTGATTTAGCACAGTAACTGTGCCGACAGGATTGGTGGTGGGCGGGGAACCACCCGGAGTAGTTGTCAGAGTCGTCGTGGGTGTTATATCACCCGGAGTACTTGTCGGAGTCGTCGTGGGTATTGGTCCAAAAGTTGGCGAGTCAGCGCCGCCTGCTTGTGAGGAGGCCCCAGCGATTATCCCCCCACTGGGAGAGGGACTCTCTGTCGACGCCGGGGGGCTTGAAGCGACTGACTGAACCACGGATAATGAGTCTTTCTTCTCACTGACCCCTACACCAACGCCCACAGCCACCCCAATAACCACGAGCGTTACGACGGCGATGATAATGATCCATTTCCTTGTGCGGTAGAAGGGAATTTTAGCTGGCATGGGTTCATGGTCTGCTTGTTCAACGGGACTGCTGGGGGTGCTGCTGCCACGACGCTCGACATCGCGTCTGGAGGGTGGAGGAGTCGGCTTTTCTACCAGAAGGTCAGGGTTATAACCACTCTGTCAAAGTTTACCGTTAGATTTTGGTGCGAAGTCACTGAAAAAGCAGCGATAGTTCGCTGGAACCCCAACATACCTGCAGCTGTGCTTTGGTGGCTACTGGCGCCGACGCCAGAAGATTTTCATCGTAGTCTCGATGTCCTGCATTTGATGACATTGGATTGCTTGAACACAGACTCCTGGTCGACTCTGGGTGTTATGGAGGGCAGAGTGGAGAATGTGTACACACGGCCGTTGTACAGCCTCAAGAGCCTCCTGCGGGCTCCGACTTGCTCGGTGTGTTCAGGCACATCTTTTTTAATCCAATTTTGGAAGTCGCCAAGGTCATGGTACCTCTCTGCCATCAATTCGTGCAGGTGCACCGTAATCCTTTATGTAAAGGTGGATCCTACAATGTTGTAACAGACGGGTTTGACATTAATTTCATACCAGGGAAGAGCGAGCTCAGGGTCCCAAATTTTTCCACGAACGAGTGGAGTTTGTGGCCCATCCAATGATGGCTTGTACATTATGTAGGATCAGGTTGTATATAGACAACCCATCCCACAGTGTAAGCGAAAGTGTCCTGCCGCTTCGGCACTCATTGATCATCCCCAGTCAGAATCCCATCTGATGGGATCGAGCGACATCTATTTGGGTCTATGTTTCTCGGCAAACACGACGATTGACTGCTATCAGGAAATTTAAACTAGCCCAGTCTAGCCGC
>Ga0307509_10012750_pt1 | contig 10015 bp, 10 predicted proteins | sample 10_EM_MG_FD_202245 | JGI IMG/M metagenome (GOLD analysis project Ga0307509, IMG submission 202245) | Populus trichocarpa ectomycorrhiza microbial communities from riparian zone in the Pacific Northwest, United States - 10_EM | ecosystem: Host-associated > Plants > Roots > Unclassified | place... | reverse complement strand
TATATAGTAGAGATATAGACATAGAGGAATAGAAACATCTAGAAACAAACAAATTATGCACGATAGTAGTAGTAGTAGGAGGAGGCACACCGGCAGGAATGACTAGGGTGATATCGGCGGCAAGTTGGTATGAGCACGCCCGGAAGCAGAAGCAAAAGGGGGTACCTTGGGGAGGCGTCCGGATGCTGCGGAGATGCGAGGCAGGAAAAGAGGCGTCAGGACGTGAGATAAGGGGGGGGAGAAGAGCAGGAGATGTGGGGTGGCGGCGGGATGTGGGTAAGGTCCGACGTCACGTCAGGACGCAATCGGCGTTGGGAATGGTGTCCGGACGCTGGGGACGCAGAGGACGGAAAAACGACGTCGGATGCGTCCGGACGCGGCGCCCGCGCCTCAGACGCAGGATTAATTTTTGCTGATGGTCAAAGTCGACCCAATCAAGACTGCCGCGATATGGGACTGGAAACCACCTACCAACAAAAAAGGAATTCAGGAATTCATGGGATTCTGCAACTTCTATCGACGGTTTATCGAAGGATTCAGCAGAACAGCCAAACCCCTATACGATAGAACCAAGAAAGACGTCAAATGGGAATGGGGAGAAAAGGAACAAACAGCATTCGACGAGTTATGACAAAAGCTATGCTCAACCCCTGTGTTGACATACTTCAAACCAGGAAGGCCACTTCTGGTCGAAACCGACGCCTCGAAATATGTCTGCTCAGGCATATTATCACAACATGATGAAGACGGAAAATGGAGGCCGATAGCGTATCGAGCAAAAACCATGGCACCGGCCGAATGCAATTACGACGTGCACGACAAAGAACTATTAGCTATAGTTCAAGCACTCAAGGAATGGAGGCGATACCTCAAAGGAAGTGGGCAACACTTCAAGGTCCTAACCGACCACAAAAACCTAATAAGGTTTACAACAACGAAGGAACTGACCGACCGACAAATACGATGGAGCGAAGTCTTAAGCGGCTTCGACTTCAAAATCGAATTCCGACGCGGGAAAGAAGGAGGCAAGCCGGATGCCTTGACCAGACGAAAAGCAGACATGCCCCAGGAAGGGGATGAAAGGCTCACACAAAAAGAAAGAATTCTCTTGCCAAAAGAGAAATACTTCAATACAGAAATCCAAGTGATAGAAACGATAACGTTGGAAACAAACGACGAAGAGGAAATCAGCAACGAATCAGCCAAGGATAAAGAAATCCAAACGATAAAAGAAGCGCGGGACAAAGGAGACAAAGAAATGAAAGGGCTGGCCTTAGGATTGTGCTAGTGGAAAGACGGTTACCTCTGGCACTAGGGAAAAATTTGGATTCCTAATAATGAAGGAATAAGAACCAATCTTATACGACGACACCACAACATTCTTCAGGCCGGCCACGGGGGAACGGCTAAAACCACGGAACTCGTCCAAAGAAAATACTATTGGCCAAAGATGCGAGAAACGATCAAACAATACGTCAAAAGCTGCGATATTTGTCAACGGACAAAAGTCGTACGACACGCACCATATGGGCTGATGAAGCCTAATGAGGCCCCCGATCGACCATGGAAATCAATATCAATGGATTTCATCACAGACTTACTCGTATCGGAAGGAGCGGATGCCATTCTAATCGTTATCGATAGGCTTACAAAAATGGCTGACTTGATACCATGCACGAAGGACCTGGACGCAAAGCAATTCCAGGAAATGTTTCTGAGGGAAATATTCTGACTACACGGGCTACCGCGAGACATTATCACAGATCGAGGCTCGATATTCACATCGGACCTATGGAAAGAAACCACGAAGAAATTGGGAATAGAAAGAAGGCTGAGCACCACCTTTCACCCGCAAACCAACGGCCAAACGGAATGGACAAATTCCACTTTGGAACAATACCTCCGAGCCTACGTCAACTATCAGCAGGACGATTGGAAGGAGCTCCTACCAATGGCCGAATTCGCCAACAATAATAGATAACAGGAAAGCATCAAGCACACGCCATTCTTCGCAAATTACGGAACCAACCCCGAATATCAGGCCATCGGACACCTGATCCAAGGAAAAATGACGTCCCCAGAAGATATGAGTCAATTACATGACACACTACAAGCAGAAATGACGGAAGCCCAGATGCGACACAAGGAATACTACGATACACAACGAAAACCCGATCCCAACTTACAACAAGGAGACATAGTGTGGTTACTACCAAGCAATATCAGCACCACCAGACCATGCGAGAAGCTCGACTACAAGAAAGTGGGACCATTCAAAATCTTGGCGAGAATAGGAACCAGCGCTTGTAAGCTGGATCTCTCGGCCTCGATGAGAATACACAACACATTCCACATTTCTCTTCTCGAGCTCTACAACGACAACAAGTTTCCCTCACCACGATCGGAACCTCCTCCTCCTATCATTATCGAAGGAGAACTAGAATACGAACTCGAAGAAATCATCGACTCACGACTACACTACAACAAGCTCCAATACAGAGCTAAGTGGACAGGATACTCACCAGAGCACGACAAAACCTGGTACCCTGCCGATAACTTCAAAAATGCAGACCTCACAAAGCGGAACTTCCACTCCCACTACCCAAACAAGCCGCACCTCGATCAAACTCGAGGAACAGGAGAACGGAGACATGCTCGTCTCCGTATCGCAGACACAGAACCAGGAAGAAGCCCCTCCGCGCCCACCAAAGACACCAACCCCCCAGGAGAATTGGGGAACCACAATAGGTTTGCCGGAAATGACACCGACAAGCCCGCCATACCGTTTACCTTCAGCCTGGGAGGAAGCGGCACGAAAGCAAAAAGAGCACGATGCACTCCACTGGACGGGGTGTTACAACGACAATTGCTGGGTACACGACAGCGAGAAAGCGGCAAGGGGATGGTACCCCAAGAAATCTAATGCTACTGGATCCGGCTGGAACCATCCATACGAAACGAAGGCACCAGCCCTAGAAGAGGACCAGGCGGTCCAAATGTCAAAAAACCAGCAACGAAAGGCAAGGCATTCCACCAGAGACTGGAAGGAATGCTAACAACGACAAGTGCCCGACACATGTCCAATACAAGGTGGACGCAGGGTACTACCAACAGAAGGACGGGACGAAGAAGGACCTCTCACACTGGCACCGGTACCACCGAGACCCAAAATTCCTTGTTGGAAGGAAAGGCGTTGTGGGGACACGACAGGAGAGAGAGGGGAGCGAAAAAACACAACCCAATATCGAGGCCTTACACAGGCAGATCCGGGAACTGTTGGACGGAAGGGAAAGAGCCCTGAAAAAGGAAGACGACTACCGAGGGCAAATAGCGGACCAGCAAGCCAAGATAGGACGACTCCAGGAAGATGTCCAAGGGCTCCGCAGAACGATTGCAGGAACAGGATACAACCTAGGAAGACTGAAGAAAGAGGTGGACAACGGGAGGAAGGGAAACTAGGAGCTCGAAAGCCGAAACCACGAATTAAAAAGGGAGTTGAGAAGAGCTGGGCGGAAGTTGCTCGATTTGGGCAATTAGCATCGAGGGACCGATGCTAGGGGGAGACGGGAGCTAATGTCACAAATCGTGACTAAGCAAGGTAGATTTCACATGACTACGCACTGGTGAGTCATAAAGGTATGTTGGGTTTTGCACTATGACGTCATTTGACTCATAGCTTTCACATGACTGCGCACTTGCGAGTTATTGGTTGTTTATGATTGGTTAATGGTTTCATGATGTCACGATCGTGACGTCATATGATGTAATGATTTCGCACATGACTGCGCACTTGCGGGTCATGGGTTTCACGCATGCGACTCGTTTGAGCGCATGATCAAGTTTATGGGTTCGGATCGAGTAAAGAGGGTGTGCGCAGTTGATTCGCAAGAATCAGCTGATGGATTTCGCACTATGACCAATTATTGGTCATGGGAGCTATGTTATGCGAGGTGACGTGTCACCTGGGTTAGGGTTGTGGGAAGATGCCTATAAAAGGAGCTTGGTTCCGACCAAGAGATAGGATCCTCACGCAACCATCTAAGTACTTTTCTATACTCAAGATATTGCAATACGATTACGCTTTACTCTCTTTATATACACTCCTCCTCTACGAGAGCCTACGCTCTAAGAACCCGGAGACTATTGCGATAGTCTCGACGGGCCGCCCGAACATAGGACTATTGTGATAGTCTCGACGGGCCGCCCGAACATAGGACTATTGTGATAGTTCTATCAAGCACGACAATCTACCCATCTTACTATCTGAAGAGATAGTACCTTTCACGAACCACCCAAGACAAGCAAGTCAGTTCCGTACTATCTGAAGAGATAGTACTTCCCCCCCTGTTGGTGCAAGAAAACGAGACTCGCATTTGCAGGAGACAACTGTCGTTGCCTGTTGCATACACGCTCAACAATAGGATTGTTACAATAGGATTCATCCCTACAAGGCTATTATTCATGAAGTTACCAGGCTGGCGATCTTTGGATTAGAAGGCTGATTCCTCCACAACCGCTCAGCCGATCTTGATTCTGTTTAAGGGGGATTGTTGGGCTCGACGCCAGCTATCCAACGGTATAAGGTACGTCTCTATCGCATCAAAGCTCAGGAAATCGCTCTCTTCTGTGGAGAGCATCTTTATAGTAAGAGTAGTAGCCCTGGCGATATTTTACTCGACGGCAGATTACTCCACAACCGCTGGACGGATATTGATGCTCTTTGCGGGGGATTGTTGGGCTCGATGTCAGCCTCCCAACGGTGTAAGGTACGTCTCTGTCGCATCAAGACTCAGGATATCGCCGTCTTCTGTGGAGGGTGTATTAGGTATCAAGCTGGCAATATTTTACTCGACGGCAGATTACTCCACAACCGCTGGACTGACCTTGATGCTCTTTGCGGGAGGTTGTTCGGCTTGACGCCAGCTCTCTAACGGTATAAGGTACATCTCTGTCGCATCAAAGCTCAGGAGATCGCTGTCTTCTGTGGAGAGGATCTTTATAGTAGCCCTGGCGATACTTTACTCGACGGCGGATTACTCCACAACCGCTGGAAGGATTTTGATGCTCTTTGCGGGAGATTGTTGGACTCGATGTCAGCCTCCCAACGGTGTAAGGTACGTCTCTGTCGCATCAAGACTCAGGATATCGCCGTCTTCTGTGGAGGGTGTATTAGGTATCAAGCTGGCAATATTTTACTCGACGGCAGATTACTCCACAACCGCTGGAGTGACTTTGATGCTCTTTGCGGGAGGTTGTTCGGCTTGACGCCAGCTCTCTAACGGTATAAGGTACGTCTCTGTCGCATCAAGGCTCAGGAGATCGCTGTCTTCTGTGGAGAGGATCTTTATAGTAGCCCTGGCGATACTTTACTCGACGGCAGATTACTCCACAACCGCTGGAAGGACTTTGATGCTCTTTGCGGGAGATTGTTGCTCTCGATGTCGGCTTCCCAACGGTATAAGGTATGTCTCTGTCGCATCAATGCCCAGGAAGTCGCTGTCTTCTGTGGAGAGGATCTTTATAGTAACCCGGCCGATATTTTACTCGACGGCAGATTACTCCACAACCGCGGGACGGATTTTGATTCTGCTTGCGGGAGGTTGTTGGGCTCGCCGTCGGCCTCACAAGGATATAAGATTCATCCCTCCGCGACCTTTATTCATGATGTTACAGGGTCCCGGCCAGGGGGTGTCCCCAGGAGCCTGAGGCTGAGGGGGGGGTTACACTTGCCTGTGAACGGGTATTTTGTTAGAAGGCTTAGGCTGCTTATGAGTATCATGATGGGTGTTTCTATGTGGATTAGCCTGTATATTAGAACCATAGTAGAATATTAGTAAATTTAATTGTTTGATAGCATGAAATCTAGTATTGTGACCATGGTGACCAAGGTCAGAAACTGGTAAAGGGGGGACCCTTCGCTTATCTCAGGAAGATATGGCCCAGTGTCAAGTAGCATCCTGAGTATTAGGTGCTACGTCCGGTGCGTCCTGAGTCTTAGGTGCTCCGCCCGGTGCGTCCTGAGTCTTTGGTGCTGCGTTCGGTTCCGTCTGGTGAGTTGTGTGGTACCATGGTTGCGTCCTAATTCGCGATTGGCGTTCTGGCGTCCTGTGCGTCTGACGCACAGGGCGCTCAGAATGCAAGCTAGAATTTTTGCTGATGCTGGCCGTAGCAGTAGACAGGAGACGTCTCCGGAGGTTGTCAGTTACAACAGGGGCGTGGCCCCTACGGGGATATTGGTTGGGCTGATTGGTTCTGGTGTAGTGGATTATTCGGTAGAGGGACCCAAGCGAAATATCAAACGTTAGTTGGAGCTGTGGATAGCTCCAGCCGCCTAAAAGCCGAAGTGCTCATATCGTTTCTCGGGTATGAACTGAGACTACCTGGTACCGGGTAGGGGAAGAAGGTGGTAAGTCCCTATCCTCATGGTTCTCAGGCTCTTCCCCCTCCCGAATATTGGCTTGGGAGTGATTGTTGGAGTGTCCTTCCATATCTGAAATAGTCCCGGCCAGGTAGTATGGAAGCGGGTTGTATTGATTGTGTGGGAACTTAGAAACGGCCTATGGGAATGGTGGCGAGTGATATCTTGTGAATGGGTTCGGTAACCGATGCAACAAGCAGAAAAGAAAAAAAGAATCCCGACAACTACTCTAAGCAACCAGAATCTATCAGTGCACCTCCACTGCTCTTTATGTCACAGGAATACGAACACTCTACCAAGGAAAATCAAGTTTCCTTCCAATTTGATGTCATTTCCTCTACGATCTTCACTGGAATAGGTCACTCGTATGTCACTCAGTTTCTAACCTTCTGATTGGTTTCTCGCTCCCCTGTAGCCTGTTTCCTTTTTTGGCATATCCCGGGTTCTTCGGCTATTGATCCTTATTGAAGTTTTCCACTTTTCATCTTTTTCTGCTCCCTCACGTTGCATGACAAGGGTATTGATCTTTCCGATTTTTACTGACACACCCGAGTACACAGTTAACAGAGGCAATTTTGGTGAGAATTGCCCAAAAGGGCGTCTGATCACCTCAATGTTCGGGTACTTTTTTTTCTTTTTTTTTCTTTTTTTTTTCTTAAACACTTTTTTCATTTCGCGGCCTATATGCTACTCTAAAGCGTTGCCACTATCCTAAAAAACCAAATCCACCAAATCATCAAACAACAATCACTCCCCAAAAACCAAACACCTCCTTCCTCCCGAGCGGTGCAATAGCAGGAGACATACATCAACCCGCACACCCGGCCGTCGACCCGAACCCATCTTTCCCCGCAATCAAATACCCTATCAGTACGCCTAACGGGTGAGGTGGACTTGTTCGGGTACTTATTGCCTGTGACAAGTAGCTATTATAAGAGGCTGAAGACCCCCGCTTTTGTTCATCTCCCAGAAACTCGTCAACCGAGAATATTCAATAACTCCTCCATAATAGCGGAAATGTCTCAATATCACGCCAACTCCTTCAATAACACGAACTCTTTTAATAACACAAACTCTTTTAATAACGCGAACTCTTTTAATGTGTCGCACTATTATACTGTTTCCGATGATCGGTCTCAACTCCTAACTTGGTTATCACCCCTCGAGCCCAGGCTACAGCATCGGGATATTCAAGAGCGCCGCGTCGACAACATTGGGGAATGGCTCATGCGAACCGAGGAATTCAGAAGCTGGCGTGATGAGAGTAGGGAAGGTGAGGATGATAAGGCAGTCTTATTTGGCTATGGAGATCCAGGGGCCGGGAAGACATTCATCAGGTAAAGGTTATTCTTGGGGAGGGAAGAAAGAGAGTTAGTGCTAACATGCCGCGATGTTAGTTCTCTGGTAGTGGACAGGCTCTGCGACCAAGCTAGAGAACGGGGCGCCACCGTTACATGCTTTTACTTTGACTTTGCGGCGCGGAAGGATCAGTCTGCCACAGCCATGCTGGGTTCATTGTTGAAGCAGATAGTTAGCGGAATGGAAACGATCCCAAAGGATGTATCACGGGCATTTGAAGAGGGGAAAAAGGCCATCGGTGGACGGGGACCGCAACTTCTTGATATTGTGAAGACGCTACAGACCATCACATCCTCACAGCGCACATTTGTGTGCATAGACGCTTTGGACGAATGCGCGGCGGTGCATCGAGTCAAGATCCTGGATTCACTAAAACATATCCTGGAGAAGTCCCCGAACACACGAATATTCATCACTGGGAGGCCCCATATTCGGGGAGAGATGGAAAAGCGTCTTGGCGGAAAAGTGATAAGTGTACCGCTATGTCCTAACAAAGAGGATATTATCAGATACATTCGTGTAAGGCTGGGTGAGGATGAAACTCCGGATGCCATGGATGAGAGTCTTGTAACAGATATTCTGGAGAAGATTCCCGAGAATGTATCCGAAATGTACGTAAGGTAATAATACTTAGAATCCCACAACATCATCCGCTAATAGATATCTAGGTTTCTACTGGTTTCCTTGAATATTAAAGCAATTTTACACGAGTCAACAATCTATCGAAGACAGGAAAAGCTGAGTAAAATGACGGATGGGTCGGAATTGGGAGATGTTTATGGTGCTACGATCGCACGGATAAAGGCGCAGGATGGGGATAAATCGAGACTCGGGATGGCGGCGTTGATGTGGATCAGTCATGCAGAACGGCCGTTGAAGGCGGATGAGCTCTGCCACGCCCTTGCAGTCGAGCTGGGCTGCACCGATTTCAATATTGGCAACATCCCTTCGATATCGACATTAGTTGGCTGCTGTCAAGGGCTTATTGCTGTAGATAAGGAGGCATCAACTGTGCGATTGATCCACTTTACTCTCCAGGAGTATCTTTCCGCCCATCCCGATATATTTAATAGACCTCACTCAGCAATGGCGGAAATCTGTTTGACTTATCTGAGTTCACAACAGGTGAAAGCCCTTTCGATCTCCCCTTCTCCTGATACCCAAAACACACCCTTTCTGGAATACTGCTCTGTGTACTGGGGTGTCCATGCGAAGGAGGAGCTCTCCGACTGCGCAAACTCACTCGCCCTAGAGCTATTAAAGGGCCATTACTATCAGATATCGAGCAGTTTGCTTTTAGCGCGTGTAGAGTGTTTGCGTTTTCGAGACTTTACTTACTCTCCGTTTAGCGGGCTACACTGCGCATCGTTCTTCGGAATTATCGATGCTGTAACTGGTTTGATAGAGATGGGATGTTATGATATTGACGGAGGAGATTTTTCTGGTTGCACGCCACTTGCATGGGCTGCTCATAATGGACATGAGGAAGTGGTGAAAATCCTACTCGGATGGGAAGACGTCAGCCCTGACAAGCCCGATAATAGCGGCAAGACACCGCTCTCGCATGCCGCTTCGTCTGGACATGAGGGAGTGGTGAAAATACTACTCGAACGGGAAGAGGTCAATCCCGACAAGCCCGATAATTACGGCCAGACACCGCTCTCGCATGCCGCTTTGTCTGGACATGAGGGAGTGGTGAAAATACTACTCGAACGAGAAGAGGTCAATCCCGCCAAGGCCGATGATATCGGCTGTACACCGCTCATATATGCAGCTTTGACAGGACACGAGGAAGTGGTGAAAATACTACTCGAACGGGAAGAGGTCAATCCCGACAAGCCCGATAATTACGACCAGACGCCACTCTCGTATGCCGCTTCGAGAGGACATGAGGGAGTGGTGAAAATACTACTCGAACGGGAAGAGGTCAATCCCGACAAGCCCGATGATACCGGCTGGACACCGCTCATACATGCAGCTTTGAGAGGACAGGAGGAAGTGGTGAAAATACTACTCGAACAGGAAGAGGTCAATCCCGACAAGGCCAATAATATCGGCTGGACACCGCTCATACTTGCCGCTTCGGAAGGACATGAGGGAGTGGTGAAAATACTACTCGAACGGGAAGAGGTCAATCCCGACAAGCCCGATGATACTGGCTGGACACCGCTCATACATGCAGCTTTGAGAGGACAGGAGGAAGTGGTGAAAATACTACTCGAACGGGAAGAGGTCAAT
>Ga0307509_10012749_pt1 | contig 10016 bp, 8 predicted proteins | sample 10_EM_MG_FD_202245 | JGI IMG/M metagenome (GOLD analysis project Ga0307509, IMG submission 202245) | Populus trichocarpa ectomycorrhiza microbial communities from riparian zone in the Pacific Northwest, United States - 10_EM | ecosystem: Host-associated > Plants > Roots > Unclassified | place... | reverse complement strand
TGCCGGGCGGGGCGAGCAGCGCAGTCCTGATCTCGACCCGGGCCCGGCTGACGACGCTGCCGGGCGCCCGGCAACTGGAGCTGGACGTGATGGCCGAGGCGGAGGCCACCGCCCTCCTGCAGGGCATCATCGGCCCCGACCGAACGGCGGCCGAACCGCAGGCCCTAGCGGCCCTCGTGAGGCACTGTGCCCGGCTCCCTCTGGCCCTGCGGATCGTCGGGTCACGCCTGGCCGCCCGACCCCACTGGCGCCTGGAACAGTTGGTGGAGCGGCTGTCCGACGAGCGGCGCCGCCTGGACGAGCTGCAGATCGACGACCTCGCCGTCCGCAGCGGACTGGCCATCAGCTACCAGGGACTGCGACCGACGGCCCAGCGCGCCTTGCGGGCCATCGGGTTCCTCGACCCGCCCGACATCGCCGCGCGGACGGTCGGTGCGCTGCTCGACGTGGACCTGCCCGAGGCGGAGGACCTTGTCGAGCAGCTCGCCGACGTCCGGCTGACCGAGGTGACCAGGGTGAAGGCCGGGCGGGTGCGCTACCGCATGCACGACCTGGTGCGACTGTTCGCCCGCGAGCGCGCGGTCGACGAGGACGCCGAGCAGGACCTTCGTGACGCGGTGGCGCGGGTCGCCGCGCTGGGCGTGCTGCGGGCGGAGTGGCGCAGCGAACTGCTGCCGATCGCCGTCCCCGACTGCACCGACCGGTGATGCCGGCCACCGTGCAGGCCAGCCTCGCGGCGGCCTCGGCGATATCAAGGTCGTCTTGTCCTTAGGCTTTGACGCGTTCCAGGGCGGCGACGGCTGCGCCCCGGGCGCCGGCCATGTCCAGGTCGGCCACCAGGGCGAAGGAGGCCACCTGCTGCTGCTCGCGGCGCAGGTCGGTGGACTCGCGGACGGTGTTGAGGAACCACTGGCGGAAGTGCGGGGCGGCCTCGACCACGCCGCCGCCTAGCAGGTAGGCGTGGGGGTCGGTGAAGTTGGCGGCGATCGTGAAGAGCTTGCCGATGGCGCGGGCCTGCTGGCCGAAGACGGCCAGGGCCAGTGGGTCCTCCTTCTCGCCGTAGCCGCGCAGCAGCTTGGCGGCCTTGCCGATCGGCTCGGTGGCCAAGGGGTGGTCGGGGAAGCGGGTCAGCCAGTACGGCAGCAAGTTGTTCTTGATGCCGGTCAGCGAGGCGACGCTCTCCACGTCGCCCTCGAAGCCGCAGTTGCAGGCCGGGATCGGCTGGTCGTGCTCCAGGACGCCGTGCAACGGGATCTGCACGTGGCCGAGCTCGCCGGCCATTCCGGCGGCGCCGCTGACCACGTGGCCGTCCTCCACGACGCCGCCGCCCATGCCGGTGCCGACGATCGCGGCGACCGAGGAGCGGCGCATCGCGTCCGGGCCGAAGTGGCGGTGGTGGGCGTAGAGGGCGGCGGCGTTGGCGTCGTTGTTGTAGACCACCGGCAGGCCGAGCTCGGCCTCGAGCGCGCCGCGGATGTCGAACCCGTGCCAGGACACCTGGTTGAAGTTCGTCGCGCCCTTCGAGGAGATCACGCCGGTGGCGCTGGCCGGGCCGGGCGTGTCCAGGCCGACCGCGCGGACCAGCGTCAGCGGGGTGCTGGTCAGCTCGAGGATGTTCCGGAAGGCGTCGGCGAGGGCGGCGACCGCCGACTCCGGGCCCTCCTGCACGAGGCTCGGATTTTCCACCAGATGATCGACGAGGAACTGCCCGGTGGCGTCGAGCACGGTGGCGTTGTTGCAGGTGCCGCCGTTGTCGAGGCCGACGACGACCCAGCTGGACGGGGTGCGTACGGGTTCTGCCTGATCCACAAGGGTGAGCGTACGTCCGTTTCCGCCGCCGGTGGTACGGGTGCGGCCGGATTGCGGCTCGGTTAGTCACGGTTGCCGCGGCGCGGGGTTTCCGGGAACCCGTCGAACAGCCCGGCATGACGACCCGCCGTACGCTCCTCGCCGCCGGTGCCGCCACCGCCGCGACCACTCTGGCGATCGCCGCCCCGGCCCGGGCCGCCACCCGAACCGAGGCCGATCTGGTCGGCGGCGACGCGATCGCGCACCTGCTGCGCCGCGCCACCTTCGGGCCGACCCCGGCCTCCCTCGCCGAGGCCGGCCGGCTCGGCTCGACCGGCTGGCTGGACCGGCAGCTGAACCCGGCGGCGATCGACGACTCCCGGGCCGGGGCCGTGCTGGCCCGGCTGCCGCTGGCCGGGGCGAGCGTCGCGGCCGTGCGGTCGGCGATCCGGGCGCATTCGTACGAGGCGTTCGGGCAGCTCGGTCGCGCCGCGATCGGCCGCGCCGCGTGGAGCGACCGGCAGCTGTACGAGGTCGTCGTCCAGTTCTGGGCCAATCACCTGCACGTCACCGCGCCGTCCGGCGGCGTCTGGGACAGCCGCCCCGACTACGACATGCAGGTGCTCCGCAAGCACGCGTTCGGGAAGTACGCCGAGATGCTCAAGGCCTCGATGCGGCACCCCGCCATGCTCACCTACCTGGACAACCGCTCGTCGACCAGGGCCCACCCGAACGAGAACTACGCCCGCGAGCTGATGGAGCTGCACTCGGTCGGACTGATCTACACCGAGGACGACGTCCAGCAGGCCGCCCGGCTGCTCACCGGAATGACCGTCGGCAAGGACGGCGGGTACGTCTACGACGCGTCCCGGCACGGCCCCGGCCCGGTCCGGGCGCTCGGCTTCACCCACGCCAACCCGGCCGACGAGTCCGGCCCGCTGGCCTTCTGCGACTACCTGGCCCGGCACCCGGCCACCGCCCGGCGGATCGCCCAGAAGCTGTGCGTCCGGTTCGTCGCCGATGTGCCGCCGGAGTCGCTGGTCGCCCGGCTCGCCCGGGTCTACCTCGACAACGACACCGCGATCGTGCCGGTGCTGCGCGCCCTGTTCACCTCGGCCGAGTTCGCCGGTTCCCCCGGCCGCAAGACCCGCACGCCGTTCGAGGACATGATCGCCACCATCCGTACGCTCGGGCTCGGCCCGGAGACGAGTGGCGTGAAGGCCCTCGACGCGCTGTACGGCGCCATGGTCGACGCCGGGAACGCGCCGTTCCGGTGGGACACGCCGGACGGCTTCCCGGACGTCGGCCCGGCCTGGGCCTCGGCGTCCGGTTTCCTGCTGCGCTGCAACTTGCACCTCAACCTGGCCACCGGCTGGTATCCCAGCCGGCTGACCAGGCCCGCCGACCTCCTCCGCTCGCTGGTTCCCAGCCTGCCCACGACGTACGGCGGACTGGTCGACGCCCTCGCGGCCCGCCTGACCGGGGCCCGGCTGCCGGCCACACACACCGCCGCCGTGCTCAGCGTCGCCGGGAAGCTGCCGACCAGTCCTCTGCGCGACGACGACAAGTCCCTCGCGGGCAGCGCGCCCTACCTGATCGCGCTGGTCCTCGACTCGCCGACCTTCCAGCTGAGGTGATCATGAAGTTCCGGAATTGCGCCCTGACCCGACGAGGGGTCCTGGCCCTCGGCGCCCTCGCCGGCGCGAGCGCCTCCACGCGCGTCGCCTTCGCCGCTGAGTCTGCTTCTTCGGCGAGTTACTCCGGCGACACGCTGGTCGTGGTCTCACTGCGCGGCGGCTTCGACGGGCTGTCCGCGATCGCCCCGATCGGCGACCCCGACTACTACCAGGCGCGGCCGACGATCGGGCTGCCGAAGAGTCAGGTCATCGCCGGCGACGGCACGTTCGGCCTGCACCCGGCCCTCGCCCCGCTGCTGCCGCAGTGGCGGGCCGGCAAGCTCGCCGCGGTGCACGCGGTCGGCCAGGCCAACCCGACCCGCTCGCACTTCGCCGCCATGGAGGCGATGGAGAACGCCGCCCCCGGGTCCTCGATCCGCACCGGCTGGCTGGACCGGATGCTCGGCGGCGCCGGCGCGACCGGCCCGCTCGCCGGCATCGCGCTCGGCCACGCCCGGCCGGCCCGCCTGTTCGCCGGCCCGGCCCCGGCCGTGTCGATGGCCTCGATCGACAAGTTCACCCTGGCGGGTGATTCCGCCAAGCGCCCGATGGCGGCGGCCTTGGCCGAGATGTACGCGGACGCCCCCGCCCCGCAGGCCACGGCCGCCCTCGCCGCCGGCACCTCCCTGCACGCCACCGCCACGCTGCGGGAGGCCGGCTACCAGCCCGCCGCCACCTACCCGGACACCGACCTCGGCGCGGCGCTGCGCGACGTGGCCCGGCTGATCAAGACCCGGTCCGGGCTGGCCACGGCCGCCGTCGACTGCGGCGACTGGGACATGCACGACGCGCTCGGCACCGCGGTCCAGGGCCAGCGGATGCACGACAACCTGACCGGCCTGGCCACCGCCCTCGCCGCGTTCGCCGCCGACCTCGGCCCGGCCGGGATGGCCTCGACCACCGTGCTGACGATCAGCGAGTTCGGCCGGCGGGTCGCCGAGAACGCGTCCCACGGCGCCGACCACGGCCACGGCAACGCCATGCTCCTGCTGGGCGGCGGGGTGCGCGGCGGCAAGGTCTACACGGCCTGGCCCGGACTCTCCCCCGCCGCGCTGCTCGACGGCGACCTCGCGGTCACCACCGACTACCGCGCGGTGATCGGGGAGCTTCTCCAGAAAAGGTGCGGTTTCGGCGCGCTCGACGGGGTCTTCCCGGGCGTCGCCCCGTCCGCGTTCGGGCTGGCCACCTCCCGTTCATGAAGGGTGTTTAGGCTGGCCATTGCTATGGAACCAGCCACCGGGCACATCGTGCTCGACACCGGCGCGGACGACGGGTTCACCTCGCTCCGCCGCCCGGCGCGGCCGCGCGCCGACCGCTACGAGCTCGGCCGGTCGCTGCGCGAGCGCGCCCACCGCTCCGACATGGCGTTCTGGGAGCCGCCGGCCGGCCGGGCCGACCCGGTCCAGCAGGTGATCGACCAGAACGCCGGCCGCCAGCCGTGGCTGATCCCGATCCGGATCGGGCGGATGATCTCCTCGCCGTACGCGTTCCTGCGCGGCTCGGCCAACGTGATGGCCGACGACTTCGCGGCCCTGCCGGCCACCGGCATCACCCCGGTCATCTGCGGCGACGCCCACCTGGGGAACTTCGGCTTCTACGCCTCCCCCGAGCGGGAGCTGGTCTTCGACCTCAACGACTTCGACGAGGCGCACCCGGGCGCCTGGGAATGGGACCTGCGCCGGCTCACGGTCAGCGTCTACGTGGCCGGCCGGCAGAACGGGTTCCGCGAGACTGCCTGCGTCGCCGCCGTCCGGCACTGCGTCGACGAGTACAAGCTGCAGCTGGCGCACCTGGCCGAGCGGCCGCTGCTGGGCCGCTCGTTCGACCGGCTGGACGTGGAGCGGCTCCGGTCGGCGGCCACCCGGGACAGCTTCCGGGACGAGATCGAGCGGGCCGCCCGGCGGGCCCGGCGGCGGACCGGCGACCGCGCGCTGCCCCGCTTCACCGAGCGGCGGGACGGCACGTTGAAGCTGGTCGAGGAGCCGCCGTTGATCACCCGGCCGTCCGAGGGCGAGTGGGACGCGCTGGCCGAGGCGCTCGACGGCTACCTGAACACGCTGCCGCCGCACTGGGCGCGGATCCTGGCCGGCTATCGCATCGTCGACATCGCGCACAAGGTGGTCGGCGTCGGATCGGTCGGGCTCCGGGCGTACGTGGCGCTCTGCGAGGGCAGCAGCCCCGACGACGTGGTCTTCCTGCAGCTCAAGCAGGCCCGGCGCTCGGTCATCGCGGTGCACCAGCACGGCGAGTCGGCCTGGCACCGCCACCAGGGCCAGCGGGTGGTGGAGTACCAGCAGGCCCTGCAGACGGTCAGCGACCCGCTGCTGGGCTGGACCACCGTCGGCGACACCCAGTTCTACGTGCGGCAGTTCCGCGACATGAAGGGCGCGATCCTGGTCGAGGACATCGACGCGGGCGCGCTCGCCGACTACGCCGGGATCTGCGGCTTCCTGCTCGCCAAGTCGCACGCCCGGACCAGTGGCGCGTCGATGATCGCCGGCTACATCGGCGGCAGCGACAAGCTGGCCGACTCGCTGTGCCGGTTCGCCCGCACCTACGCCGACCAGGTGGAGAGCGACCACGCGGCGCTGGTGGCGGCGGTCCGCCGAGGCGTCCTGCCGGCGGCGACCGGGGCATGACCGCCGGCACCGAGCGGCACCTCCGCAACCTGCCCGCCCGGGCCGCGGGCGAGGGCCAGAAGGGCACGCCGAAGATGGGCACAGCATGAGCGGCGCGGTCTCCCTCGCCAACCCCGCGCTGCTGGAATTCTGGACCGAACGCCATCTGTGCACCCTCACCACGCTGCGCAAGGACGGCTCGCCGCACGTCGTCGCCGTCGGCGCCACGCTCGACGCCGCCGGCGGGCTGTGCCGGGTGATCTCGTCGGCACTGTCTGCGCATGTCCGGCATATCCGAAATGGCGATGACCGAGTCGCGATCTGTCAGGTCGACGGTCCCCGCTGGTCGACGATCGAGGGGCTCGCCGTCGTCCGGGACGATCCGGCATCCGTTTTGTCCGGGGTGGAGTTCTACGCGGCCCGCTACCGCCAGCCCCGACCCAACCCGTCGCGGGTGGTCATCGAGATCAGCGTGACGAAGGTCCTCGGCTCGAGCGCGTTCACGCGTTAGCGTCGGGGCGTGAGCAGCTTCGAGGCGGATCCCGAGGTCGGGCCGGATCTTCCGGTCACGATGGAGTTGCTGGAGGGCGCGCCGGTCGCGCTGGGCGGGCCGCGCGGCTTCGCCGTCACCCGCACCCTGCCGAACCGGCAGCGGCGCCTGGTCGGGGCGTGGTGCTTCCTCGACGCGTACGGGCCGCACGAGCTCGGCGACTCGGCCGGCATGCGGGTCGGCCCGCACCCGCACACCGGGCTGCAGACGGTGACCTGGCTGGTGGCGGGCGAGATCCTGCACCGCGACACGCTGGGCAGCCGGCAGGAGATCCGGCCGGGGCAGCTCAACCTGATGACCGCGGGCCGGGGCATCGCCCATTCCGAGGAGACGCCGCGCGAGAATTCGGGCCTGCTCCACGGCGTACAACTGTGGGTTGCCCTGCCACACGCGGACCGCGACATGCCCCCGGCCTTCGCCCACCACGCGGATCTTCCGGTGGTCGCCTTCGGCGACGTCACCGCGACCGTCCTGATGGGCACGCTCGGCGACGCGGCGTCACCCGCGCGAGTCCACACACCCCTGGTCGGTGCGGAGCTCACCCTGCCTGCCGGGGCTTCCGCCGCGATTCCCCTGAAAACCGGTTTCGAGTACGCGGTATTGACGCTCGACGGCGCGCCGAGTGTGGACGATGCGACGCTGAAGCCGGGGCCGCTGCTCTATCTGGGGTCGGGACGGTCCAGGGTGCGGTTGGCCACCGAGTCCCCGGCGAAGGTCCTGCTGCTCGGCGGCGAGCCGTTCGAGGAACGGCTCGTGATGTGGTGGAACTTCGTGGCCCGCGACCACGACGAGATCGTCCAGATGCGCGCCGACTGGGAGTCACACACGCCCCGGTTCGGCGAGGTCCGCGGCTACGACGGCCCGCCGCTGCCCGCCCCGCCGATGCCACTCACCCGCCTCGTGCCGCGCGGGCGCGTCCGCTGACCTGGTCGGCCGCCCCTGCCCTCCGCGCCGATGTGCTCCGCTCGCCAGGACGCGCCGCTCTGCCCGCCCGGACGCGCCGCCCGGCTTCGGCTTCCTGACGCTGGGTGCAGTGCGCGCGCAATCCGCTTGACGCGGTCCGACGGTGGGCGCATGGTCGATGGACGGGCCGGCCGATGCCGGCCGCGGGGAGTCTCTCGTGAACGTCTGGGATGTGGGAAAACTCGTTCTGATCGTGGCCACGCCCACGCTGCTCGGCGCGGCGGCCCTCTACGCGCCGCGGTGCTGGGAGGCCGCGTCCGGTTACTGGGAGGCACGCCGGCCGAAACCCCCGCAGCCGTACGGGCCGCCGATCGAGCAACTGGCCGCCGACCTGCGGCGGCTGCTGCGCCTGCACGGCGAGCTGACCGCGTCGGCGGCGCTGGCCATGCGCGCGCACCGGCTGTGGGCGGTGGAGGCGGCGATCGCGGTGCGCGCCACCGAGGCGGCCCGCGCGCTCGGCGTACCGCACCGGGAACCGGAAACGCCCGGCGCGCTGCGGCGCGATGAGCTGGTGTCGCTGCTCAGGGCGCTGTCGGCGGCCGGGCTGGTGTTGCCGGCCAAGGTCGGACCGTTCACGTCGGACGGCCGCCTCGGCTGAGGGGTGTTGCTCACGGGGGGAGCGGGTGTAGCTGTTGCGCCCGGGTCCCTACGAAACGGCGACGGTGTGCACCCCGCCGCCGTTCCTCTCCCGGTTCGCGCCGCCATGTGACCTCACACGTGCCTGGGGGGCAAGCCGTGCGAGGGTCCCTGGGGTGTGGCGCGAGGGCGGCCGCGAAGTACGGGGGCGGCGGCCGCCATCCGGGGGATCGAAGGTCTCCAGAGTTCCATGGTGGGAAGCCCTGGGACCTCGGTGTCCCGGGCGCTCATCCACCGTGACATCCCTTAGCACCTTGATCCGCATGAAGCGAGAGTGGCGTTCGCCACCCTGCGGAAACCCGCCGGTAACATCCCGGTCCCCCGAACGGGGCCGTCACCAATTCGTGGAGATCCTCAAAACGGGTTTAAGAATTCCTTAAGTCGCCATTTCGGCACTTCGTGACGTCGTGTCAATCAATGCCAACGATCCGTACCGGCCGCAGGTACGTTTGAACTGTTCGGCATGGCCATACGTACTCTCCAGTGAGGAAAGACACGCGGCCCGGGCCACTGTCGTGCCGACTCTCGGTCACCACGCGGCCACCCGGCCCGGTGACGCGCTCACGAGGGTGCTGGCGCACGTCGCAAAAGCGTGGTTAACCTTCCACATCCGTCGGATGGGAGGGGGAACCCACCGGGCTGGAGCGGATGGTTCGATCTTGGGGAGAACGGGGGGCACGATGCGGCACAGGGGCGGACGAGGCACCCCCGGGCGCCGCCTGCCCGCCCGCGGGGCCGTCGCATGAGCTACGAGGACGACGAATACTGGGACGAGGAATACTCTGAGTATTCCATCATGCCGAATACGGCAGTCGTTCAAGAACGCCAATACGCCAAGCGAACCGCGCCGGACCCGGTGATTCCCACCCGGCGGCCCGGAAACGGCGAGGAGCAGGTCGACGAGCTGGCCGCCCGCCGGCAGCGACGTGCCACAGGTAACACCCCGCGCCGGCCGCAGGGCCCGTTCGACGGGCAGCGGCCGGGCTGGCTGGACGACCCCGGCTTCGCCCCGGTGGACACCTCGGTGCCCAACCTGGCGGGCGATCTGGCCGACGTCGACCTGAACCGGCCCGAGCTCGGCGCCGACTTCGACGCGCCGGACTTCCCGATGAGCAGCACCGGCGACCTCGGCGGCCGGCGGGACGACCGGTTCGGCTCCTTCAAGGACGACATCGACGAGCCGTTCGACCACCGCGACCTCGAGGCGTACGGGCACGGGCCGCAGACGACCACCCGGGCCGGCGCTGCCGAGGAGCCGAAGCCGCAGCGCAGAGGGTGGCTGCGACGCAAGCAGGCCCAGGAGGCGGCCGAGGCGTCCGGGAAGAAGAAGGGCCGGGGCGCGGCGGCGAAGCCCGGCTCGCGCGAGGTCCAGAGTGGGCCGGACGCGCGGGTGGCCCCGCCGGGACGTGCGCCGCAGCCCGGCCAGCACGCGCCGCAACCTGGCCAGCAGCCGCAGCCCGGCCAGCACGCGCCGCAACCTGGCCAGCAGCCGCAGCCCGGCCAGCACGCGCCCCAGCCCGGTCAGCAGCCGCAGCCCGGCCAGCACGCGCCCCAGCCCGGTCAGCACGCGCCGCAGCCCGGCCAGCACGCGCCTGGCCAGCACTCGCCTCAGCCCGGTCAGCCGGGCCGCCCGGCCGAGCCCGGTCGCGGCGGTCAGCCCGGTGCTGATCCGCGCGGTGGACAGCCCGGGCGGGACATGGCCGCGCGTGCCGGTCAGTTGGAGCGCGGAGCGGATCAGCGTGGCGGGGATCAGCGCGGGCCGGACCAGCGTGGCGCGGACCAGCG
>Ga0307509_10012748_pt1 | contig 10016 bp, 16 predicted proteins | sample 10_EM_MG_FD_202245 | JGI IMG/M metagenome (GOLD analysis project Ga0307509, IMG submission 202245) | Populus trichocarpa ectomycorrhiza microbial communities from riparian zone in the Pacific Northwest, United States - 10_EM | ecosystem: Host-associated > Plants > Roots > Unclassified | place... | reverse complement strand
CAGGCAGGAAGATGGCTGAGGTGACGAGATGTGCACTTTATGGGCAACCGTTGGAAAAAATGGGGACCAACAAGTCAGTGGATATGGTATTCGAGGGGATCAAGGAGGAAACACACAGGAAAAAGTCCGCATTCATCGCCCGTCCGTTGTCGCCGCGCGAGGCCCATCCGCCGACACCGTACCAGATGACGTTTCCCCAGATGACTTCTTCGAGCATGCCCCTGAGTCGAACTTCCGCATCTGCGTCACTGCGAATTCCTGCGAGCCACTCTGCCGTCCATTCTTGAACGAGATTGTGGATGGCGCCGCCTACCGCTTTCGCAGCGGTCAAATACGTGATTGGAAGTTCGACACGGAACGCAGGGTCGTCGCGAATACGACGGTGGAAGGCAAACGTGGGACGCTTCTCAGGCAAGACCACATGGTTACCACCGGGTGCTGCAAGCGAGAGCGTAGACAGGAAACTTGACAAGAGCCCGCTGCCAGTGGCTGCTGACGTGGCGAAGTAAGAAGGTGGAACAACTTCTATCCGCTCAGCCTCGTGAACTGCAGCTTGCGCTAGCCCTGAGAGCAAGAAGGCAATCGGCATGGTGAGAAAGAATAGTATCCTTGACGGTGAGAGTTACCAGCACATACCTTCTGCGATCTGTCCAAGGATTCCAAATTCGAACCCATAAAAGACGTGAATGAAAGGGTGGACTAAGCCCCCAAGTAGACGATTCAACATCTGGGGGTGCTTTCCCGAATCCCCTTCGGTGGCTCCATGATCCGAAACAAAGTTGTAGGCAGGAGAGAATATGAAACGTTCGAGGGCTTCTGTCGGTGAGTTCTGCTGTAGGTAATCCGTAAAGAAGGCGAGGTAGGCGTCGTAGTACCTTGGAGCAGTTAATACAGCAAATAGAAAGTATATATAAGGATATGTACTTCTCATCACCCAAGTGCTTGGCAAAGTTCCTCTCAGTGATCTGGTTGGGGCTTACTGGAATAGGTAATAACTTCGGGAGTTGCGACTTGTTGTAAGAATCCTTGATAAGTTCCGGAGAGGCACCCAGCGCATATACCGCCAGTACGTGATGGGAAGCGTGACTACGGGTGAAGACTTGTTAGTTGCATGGGCACAACCCATGACGGTTTCTCGAGACTGGTTGAGGTAAGACCGGGACTTGCTTATGGAAACGAAGCTCATTGACGAAAGTGTGATTCTTCTTAAAGTCATCCCGCAAGACCTCGAGAAGGGCCAAGGTGCTGTCGTGAGTCGGTCCAGGAAGACCGGGTACACCAGTTGAAGCGGGGATCGAGTAGAGCCTTTCAAGTACGTCGTCGGAAACAGTGCTGGCGAAAGTCCCAAAAGACGACATTGCCGAAGAGGGTGTGCTAAGGAGCAGGGGTACTAGCCTACGTGGTAGCTATCAGCGTGCATTTATAGTAGATCATACTTATACTTCAGTTGTGGCTCCGTGGTCACGGCCTTGGAGGAACTCCGCTCCACATGACCAATCAGATTACGAATGCGAAGAAGACGGCATCGCGGCGATCGTGGTTCGAGTCATGGGTCGCACATGGATGGACTACAAACTGGGAAGTTGAAAAACATTTTGGGTTGGAACCTATGTAACAGTCATGTATGTCTATTTCTCCGTGTTAGAAATCACTGCCAAGCCGTCTGACTAAACGGCCGCGTCATGTGTGCCAGTGACGAGCGGCCGCAGTAGTCTCGTGAGTGCCTCTCCGAGTAAAACATGTCCCCACACCGCCGTCGGATGACGCCAGTCAATAGTCAATCGTAAAGCTCCGGTTCAGCGCATTGGCCAAGTTCCACACGAACACAGCGATATTAGGGTTGTCCACAGCGACTTGCTCTGCGATCTGGGTGAATGCGTCTATGAAAGCGGGTGGTGCTTGTAGGTCGAAGTTCGGGGAAAGGGTACTGCGAAGAGGAAAGACGGGGGATTTTCAAAATTAGAAAGACAAGTTGAAGGGAACGCACGATGATGCACATGTGAGCGAGCTATCATGGTAGGCGTCCACGAGGCGCGTGACGAAGGTGCGCACCGTCTGGCTGAATACAGCAGGTCCAACACCAATACGTCTGACGTATGCCCCCGAATGCGGCAACTTAGACACGTCATGGACATATGTGGGGGCATTGCTAGGGAAGGTGGTGGACAGGACCTACCCACTGCGATTACAATGATCGTCGCTTGCTCATCAAGCCGTGCAGGGCTATCGTCGGACGGAAAAGAGCCAGCCGGTCGCATGCATTGGCAGCATCTGCGAGGAGGCTCACGATCTGATTAGAAAAAGAGGGAAAGAGAGGAGGAACGTAAGGGTACCCCACACGCATGAAGAAGCGCGATACCATACCATCCCGGTGGATAAACAAGGAACCACCTGCCTTTGGGTCGACTAGCGTGATGCCGTGGTAGGCGACGATGTCATACGGGAGGCCTACTAGATGGGTAGCGGCCCGGGACGTGAACATGTCGGGGCTCCACAGACTCTCAACATGTCAACTCCGGCGATGAAGAATAGTCGCATGAGATGGTGTCCCCTGTGAAGAGGAGGCTCGGGCCTGGAGACAGATCGGGGGGAGCTTGGACCTCCTCCGACTGGCGAGAATATCGCTCAGCGCTGGCACTGGTACAGAGTGGCCGAGGTATAGAAGAGACGGACTAAAAGATCACCTATGCTATCATCGACGACGATGTAAACCAGCGCCGTGAATAGGGATCAATCTACCAATGCTACCGATATGGGTCTAGTAAGAATGAAAGGTGATGATGATTGTGGTGGTGTTACTGTATAGCCACTGGTAGTGGGATGTGAGTTGGAGTAAACGAGCATGGCTGACCGGTCGCGGACTCGGAAGGGGTACTTGGGCTTCGTCTGGCTGGAAGACGAGAGGGTGAATATTAATGACTGCCCAAGAAGCCCAAATCGTTTGCGTCCGTCGACCAGCTGAACGCGTGGAAGTGGCGTGAGTTCGATCATAACACGTCCCAACAGTCGTGGGAAACTATTAGCACACTCATGCAAAGCCGGCCTCCTCAAACATGAATCCTCCTTCCTGTTATCATTCGGTTGATCTTTGGTGGTGCTAACAAATAACTTTGAGGTCCCTTCGTCTGAGCGGAGTGGGCATACCCAACTTACCGGATACACGACACGTAAATCGGAATCATCGTACACTGGGATCGTTGCTTATTGTCAGCGTCCTTCAAGTTGATGAGATCCGGGAGTCCTAAAATCATCACGCGAGATCTCGAGAAAAACAAATCCCTCATTAGTTGATCCAGGTAGGGTGAACCAGTTGGAGTAAGGATTGTGTATCCCCTATAGAATCTGTCAAGTAGTACGTCATCCGGAAGAGTGCTGGCGAAAGTTTCGGAGGATGACCTTGTCTGAGAGTGGGGTTCCCATCGGCGCGCGTCGATAATGGCTCATACGTTGGTCATGCCTGTCGGGGTATTCTGAGCTGATCATCTTCCAGCAAGAAGCGCGCTGCATGACCAATCAGACACCACATCACCATGACCGCGGCATTGCAGCAATCAGCCCGAGTCACGGATTCGCTCATAATGAACGGCAAACTTGGAATTGGTAAAAAAGATTGGAAAAGAGATCAGGAACGCATGTATCTGTCGTCTACACACACTTGCTTCCAAGTTCTGACTAAATAACTGCGTCATGTGCACCGGTGACGAGCGGCCGCAAGAGTCCCGTAAGTGCCTCGCTGAGCGCAATATGTCCCTGCACAGTCGGATGCACCCCGTCAATCGTCAAGTGCCTGTCCAGCGCGCTCCCCAAGTCCCACACGTGTACGCCGATACTCGGGTGGTCCGCAGCGACTTGCTCCGCTATCTGGGCGAACGCGTCTATGATGGTGGATGGCGCTTGCACGTCCATGTATGGGGAAAAGTGCTGAGAAATAGCAAGGAGAGCGGGGAATTTTCAAAATTAGAAAGAAGTGATAAAAGGAACGCACGATGACGCATATGTGGGCAATCGTTTCGTGATAGATCTCGGCGAGGCGAGTGACGAAGGTACACATAGTTTGGACGAAGAATGCAGCTTTCATACCGATACCTCTGTCATTTGTCCCTACGTTTGGCAATTTAACCACGCCACAGACATGCATGGCGGTACGCCCAAATAAGGTAAGTGGGGCCAGACACACCTAGTGCGATGGTGATGACCGTCGGTCGCTCGTTGAGTTGTGCGGGGTTAACATCAAATGGCGAAGAGCCAGCCTGTCACATGCCAGTGATTCGGAAGTGACGTCTAATTTCAGTCTCACAATCTGACGCAGAAAGGAGGGGGCTCGTAGGGATGCCCAGTACGCACGAGGAAGAAGCGCGATACCATCCCAGGATCGCGGCGGACATACGAGGTGCCAGCTGGATCTGGGTCTACAAGGGTGATGCCAGGATAAGCCACGATGTCGTATGGGAGGCTTAGATGGGCGGCGATACGCGACGTGAATGCGTCGAGACTACCACGGGGTACCAATATCGGCTCTGGAGAATAACCGCAAGAGATGGAGTCCCCTATGAAGAGCAGGCGAGAGTGAGAAGACAGATGAGATGGCGCCTGAACGGCCTCCAGCTGGTGAGAAATTGTCGCTCAGCATCGGCATACAATGATTCGGGTAACAAAGAGAGGGGAAAAAAAGGAAAAGTACCCACGTTGTCAACGACGACGGAAGCCAGCTCCAGGACATAGGACCAGTCTACCAGAGTTATCTCTACAAGTTTATGCTCCCCATCTCCCAGACGATCAAATAGGGAAAGCAGCCCAGGCTCGACATCGGAAAATGTGAGGACTTGAGTAATACTAGGGGTGGAAAGGTGATACTGATCGTGGTGGTCATGACTGCCAACGAGATTTGAGATCGAGCAAACGAGTGCGGTCGAGCTGCCACCAGAAGTGTACTTCTGGGTCGTTTGAGGGCCGAGGCGAATGGACAGGCTGGAGGACGTGAGGATGAATGAGATGGAGGCGCTGGCCCAGGAAGCGATCAGAGAGCCCGAATCGGTCTGGGTCCATCGACCGGAACGATGAAATTGCGAAAAGTTTGGTGAGAGTTCTATCATGGAGTTCTATCATGGTCCGAGTCCCCACAGCCGTCAGCAGTCACCGTGGGAATCAAGCATGGCGTAACGTAATTATAATTATTATGCAACGTCCAAGCGACGCTTGTTGCGTCAGTTACTCGTCACTGGCGTGCAACAACAAGCATGAGGAAGTTCACGAATCACTCGTTCGCTTTTTAGACCACGAAAAAAAACTGTACCTTTCTGAAAATGCGACCTGGCTATTCAGCTTTTTACTTTGACATATGTCATTACCTTTTATCGCTTTCGCAAGACGTAATAGGTAAGACGTGAAAGTACCGACTCGGACTCGGACGCTTCAAGTACTGGGCGTGCAAAAGCAGACAAATATAGAAAAAGAAAAAGTGATCTTGTCTCGCAAAATTCGGAAACAGTGTTGGCGATAGTTTCGGGAGATAGTCTGAGAAGGTGCGACGGAGCGGGTTAATAAGTAGTAGTAGCCATGGGCGCGCCTTGATGATGCCTCACGCATTTATCATGGTTCTGTCTAGAGTGCTCTGAACTGACCATGTTCTTCTTGGAGGAGCGACACATGACCAACCAGATCAACAGACATCACGAAGAGTACGGTGCGAGTAATGTGCGCTAGCATGCATCGCACAGACTGGTCTAAATTGCGAGTTATGATGAGTTGCAAACTTGGCAGCGGTAAAAGACATCTACGGTATTGTTTACATTAAGCCTCTCCATGTTCGAGACCACAGTGTTCCACCGTCCGCCTAAACAGCCACGGTATGTGTGCTAGCAATAAGCGGCCGCATGAGTCCAGCAAGTGCCTCTCCCAGTGCGACATGTCCCTGGACCGTCGGATGCAGCCTGTCAATCGTCAAGCCCCGATTCAGTGCGTTCTCCAAGTCCCACACATGCACCCCAGTACTAGGGTGGTCCGCAGTTACTTGCTCCGCTATCTGTGTCAACGCGTCCGGGTAACCGGATGGCGGTCGCAAGCCGAAGTATGGGAAAGGGTGCTGCAAAGAGCGAAGAAACTTCAAAACAAGAAAGAATATTGAACAAGAAACGCACGATGATGCATATGTGGGCGAGTGTCTCGCGATAGATGTCCACGAGGCGCGTGACGAAGGCACGCATCGTTTGAACGAAGAAGTCAGGTTCCACACCGATACCTCTGTCGTTCGTTCCTGTATGCGGCAACGTAAACATGCCATTGAAATGCGCGGCGGCACAGTCATGAAAGGTGGGTGAGAGTAGACCCACCTAGCGCGATGACAATGATCGTCGGTCGCTCATCAAGCTGTGCGGGGGTATCACCTGATCCCGAAGAGCTAGCCTGTTACATGACTTAGCAGCAGCATTTTCGTTCGGGCTCACAACATCATTCATAAACGAGAACAAGGGGAGGCAAAGGAGGTACGTAAGAGTAGTCCGCACTCACGAAGAAGCGCGACACCATCCCAGGCTCGCGGACAAAAAAGACGCCGGCCGCGTTTGGGTCCACCAAGGTGATGCCGGGGTATGCGACGATATTGTATGGGAGGCCTAGATGAGCAGCGGCCCGGGACGTGAACGCGTCGAAGCTGCCGTGAGGTATCAGCATCGGCGGTGTAGAAAACCCGCAAGAGATGGAGTCCCCTATGAAGAGCAGGCGAGCGTCGGATGACGGATCGGGTGGCGCTTGGACGGCCTCCAGCTGGTAAGAATATCAGCGTCAACATACAACGATCCTGGTAGCGAGGAGACGGGGAAGGGGATGCCTACACTATCAACGACGATTGAAACCACCTCCACGACAGAGGTCCAATCTACCAGAGCTATCTCTATAAGCTTTGGCTGCCTATCTTCAAGTTCCAGTCGATCGAATAAGGAAAGCAGCCCGGGCTTGACATCAGGAAACGAAAGGAGTTGAGAACTGGTAGGGATGGAAAGGTGATGCTGATTGTGGGGATCATGACTGCCAGTGGCATCTGAGATGGTACAAACGAGTGTGGTCGAGTCATCACCGAAGTTGTACTTGTGGCTTGTCCGAGGGCCAAGGCGAATGGACAAGCTGGAAGATACGAGAACAAATGAGATAGAGGCGCTTGCCCAGGAAGCAATAAGAGAGCCAGAATCGGTCTGGGTCCATCGACCGGAACGACGAAATTGTGGAAGGTTTGCTGCCGTGAGCTCTATCATGGCCTATCCCAACAACCGTGGGAATCAAGTGGCGTAATTATTATTACATTCGTGCAGCTGTCCGAGTCGCCGTTCGCCGTGCACCTCACTTGAGACCATATTAATTTTCTGAAAACGAGACCCAGCTTTTTAACTTTTCAATTTGACCCTTTTTATCGCGCTTACAGGAGGTAAAAGTCGACAAGTATAGTGAACTATTATTTCGTACTTCCAAAGACTATTCGGGCCTTTGTACGTTTCTTATCTCATTTTGCGTTAGGTCGCCCGCTCTCTATTCCCGTATTTCCTCTTTTACCTAAGGCATTTTACCGTCGGACGTCACCACACCTCGCTTACCCTGTCGTCTACGCGCCTGCTGCCGCGCATTTGGCTACGCGTCAATAAAATGTCTGCATTTCAGACACCGCTACTCCTCGTCAACATCGCCGTGCGGGTCTGTCGCCGGCATGACCGCCTCTGTGTTCCTCTCTGTACTTTTCCCCGCCAACTCACTTTTGTGCGTAGAATACCTGTCTCTACTGTCTCGGACTCGCATATATGAACCCCGCGCCTCGGCTCGTCAAAGGCAGGCATCTGCAGCCCACATTTTTCCCTCTTCTTTATTTTTGCATGCATTTGCTCTTGCCCGACCGTTTGATGACGAACCGAGCCGCCGTGCCGTCAATTGCCTCTCTGGTGTCGTGCTTTCCCGTGTTTCTCCCGCCGCTGTTCTCGTTCGCCTTCGCCAACCGCTTTTGCGCCCCGCCATCGCCGACCGCTTACTACGCCTCGCCATCGTCTCAAGACCGATTGCTGCCGTTTCACACCCCTCGTATATCTTGCAGCGGGCTTCGCCTTACTTCCCTCCGCCTATCTCTTGCGCGTTCTCGCTCGTTCGGGATCGCGGCCTCCTGCCCTCAAGGACTACTTCCGGACTGCTGTTAGGTCACACCGACTTGGCACCTCACAGTGTCATATAGAACCAAATCAGTAGCCGGATTGCCTTCAGTAGATGCCATTGATGACACCGTGCCGTTGAGTAGAACCAGAAATAGTCATTGTTAACCCGAAAGTGATGACACCACATTCTCACAAAGGGTTGCACTGAGGACATGGCAACCCTTCACAAACATGCCCACCGATCATCCCCGGTCGAGGGCTCCACCAATGACAAATCCGCTTTCTACAACCTTGTAATCATATGCTTGCTCTGTCCCCGACATCTATGTGACGAATTTGATGCAGACCCGGAACAACTCAGCCATGACACGCAAACCTGGAATGACATCATACTCCATGATGAATAGGGCAAGTATTGACCCAGGTATGTCTGCAAAAATAGGCCGAGTGAAAGTTCCGGGGATGAGATTGTCTGAAAAGGCGCAAGAGAGCGGGATGACCGCTATCATGGTAGTTAATAGCACGCTGTAATATTGGCTCGTGCATTTGCGAGCACCCAGCCCAGAGTGCTCTGAACTGATCGTGTTCTTCTTGGAGGTGCGCTACTTGACCAATCAGATTAATCACGAAGAGTATGGCGCCAGTAGAGTGCCTCATCATTACGGCGTCTCAGGATAGGCTGAAAACTTGAAAGGGGTAATGAAAAAAAGGTTGAGACGCCCAGTATTTGTTGTCTACGCTTATAGCCTCTCCATGTTAGACTTCACAGTGTCTAGTCATCTAACGAAACAGTCACTTCTTGTATGCCGGCGATGAGCGGCCGCAGAATTTCCGCCAGTGCCTCTCCCAGTACGACATGTCCCTGGACGGTCGGGTGCAGCCTGTCAATCGTCAAGCTCCGATTCAGTGCGTTCCCCAAGTCCCACACATGCACTCCAATACTGGGGTGGTCCGCAGAGACTTGCTCCGCGATCTGTGTGAACGCGTCCGAATAACCAGATGGCGGTTGCAAGCCGAAGTACGGGAAAGGGTGCTGCAAAGAGGAAACAAACTTCAAAGAAAGAAAGAAAAACATATCAAAAAGCAACGCACGAGGATGCATACATGGGCGAGTGTCTCATGATAAACGTCCAAGAGGCGCGTGACGAAGGCACGCATCGTTTGTACGAAGAAGGCAGGCTCTACACCGATACCTCGGTCGTTCGTTCCTGTATGCATCAAAGTAGGTATGCTATCGACATGCACGGCGGCGCTTCGAGGAAAGGTGGGTGAGAGTAGGCCCACCTAACGCGGTGACAATGATCGTCGGTCGCTCGTCGAGCTGTGCGGGGGTATCATCTGATCCCGAAGAGCTAGCCTGTTAAACGATTTGGCAGCAGCATTTTCGTTCAGGCTCACAACCTCATTCATGAACGAGGGAAAGGAGGCATGTAAGGGTGATCCGCACTCACAAGGAAGAAGCGCGACACCATCCCAGGATCGCGGACGATAAAGACACCGGCAGCATTTGGGTCCACCAGGGTGATGCCGGGGTATGCGACGATATCGTACGGGAGACCTAGTTGGGCAGCGGCCCGGGACGTGAACGCGTCGAGGCTGCCGTGAGGTATCAGCATCGGCGGTGTGGAAAATCCGCAAGCGATCGAGCCCCCTATGAAGAGTAGGCGAGAGTCGGATGACGGATCAGGTGGCGCTTGGACGGCCTCCAACTGGTAAGAATCTCAGCGTCAACACACAATGACCCGGGTCGCGAGGAGACGGGGAAGGGGATGCCTACACTATCAACGACGATTGAAACCACCTCCACGACAGAGGACCAATCTACCAAGGCTATCTCGACAAGCTTTTGCTGCCCATCTTCAAGTTCCAGTCGATCGAATAAGGAAAGCA
>Ga0307509_10012747_pt1 | contig 10017 bp, 8 predicted proteins | sample 10_EM_MG_FD_202245 | JGI IMG/M metagenome (GOLD analysis project Ga0307509, IMG submission 202245) | Populus trichocarpa ectomycorrhiza microbial communities from riparian zone in the Pacific Northwest, United States - 10_EM | ecosystem: Host-associated > Plants > Roots > Unclassified | place... | reverse complement strand
AATCCATGGAACTCATTGCCCCGCTCTCAGATGAAAACATCGCTCAAAAGAGCTACGACTTGTTCCACGTTGTCATGCAGGCCCCCGTTTCCCCTACATATTCTCAGGAGAAGAAGTGGGAAGCCTCCTGTTTCACCATGCACGGGGCCTACAAACGTGACAAATTTTTGCCATTGATCGAGGATCCACATGATATTATCACTTTCTTGGATCATCGCTTCGACCTGGCTACCAGAGGTGGTCAAAACCAGGACGAGCCAATTCAGGACGCTTTGCGAGCGTTGACCTATGCCTCCAGACCCGTTGCCATTGAGGCACTCAAGCGCTTCGATCCGACAGGACCCTCGTTCGTCCGGGGTGTCTGTTGCGTGTTCCAGGGCAACAGGCCCTTCGAGCTTCGTAAGGCCGCGCTCTTCTTCCTTCCTCTCATTGGCGACAGGTGGTTCAACACTCCTCGCCCGATCATGGAACCTGATCATATGAGGAGTTTATGTGTAGATTGGGCTTCCGCCGTCGACGGTGTCGAGCACACACACGATGTCCAAAAGGCCATTCTCGCGGTTCTCTTCGGGATGATCAATTCCCCTCACTGGCGCCCTCACATCGTTACGGATAAATGGAAGCTGTTGGAATACTTCCCCTCGGTTCCGGAAGACTCTCAGCCTTTGAAGAGGTGTGTTGACAATCCGAAGTTGATGGATGAGATCAGGGACGTGGAAAACCCGGTTGCTATGACCCTTTGGATAAAGATTTTATGGTTGAAGTACAAGGAATTGGTTCCAACAGTTCAGCGGCAGTTGGAGACGGTCACGAAGGAGGTCGCTCAGGGTAGCAGGGGGGGGGACCTCGATATGTATCAATTGGCGATAGAATCCGAGTTGACGAAGGCCGAGAACGCGCTGACGCAGTACACTACGTGGTCTACCAACCCGGCTACCGTTGCCCTCAGGAGGAAGATCGAAAACCTTCAATATGCGAAGCATGCCCTGGTCTCTCTCAAGAGGGGTTAGATTTGGTTTCTTCCTGACCGTGTTCGACTTGTGCCACTTCGTCTGTCTGTCGCTGTGTTCGTGTCATTGTCATCCATTTCGTCTCGCTTGTTGCTTTCTGTCGGCGTCATTTTCACCTTTTCCCTCTCACTTTTCATTTCTGCTCGAGGCCCCTTCATCTTATGATAAACGCATCACCACGGGGATGGGTCTCCCCTCTGCGGGATGTGCCCCAATATACTGATACTCTGCTCCTTGCGTACTCACATCTCGCGGACTACCTCGTCCTCCAACCTTTTAGTTGGCCGTATGTTACAAATTATGAATGCTGTACTTTCTGGCCATGAGATTTCGGCGCAGGGAACTGGAGGGGCGAGCGAACCGAAGATATTCACCCAACGGACCTCCCGCTGGGGGAAACCCGACGGTCTAGCATTTCTCGTCTTGCCTACTCTCCGTCACGGCGGCAACTTCCCTGATGCTCGTGCGGGCTGCTCTTGTTTCAGAACGTACTGTACCCCGTTTCTCGGTTCTTTCCCAGGACCTTTTCAAACTGCTCCTACATCACCCTCTCCTCCCCCCTCCGCCGCCGCCCGGCGTGATTGACAATCCCAAAATTCCAGAACCATTACCGGAGGGAACTTCAAGCATCCAACCCGACAGTTTTTGCAGTGATGCGCTGAAAGAACAGGTAGGGTACCAACCCGACCTGTTATGACTCCCACTCCAGAGAGTACTAGAGAGTGACTGACGTGCGGAGATAGGTTTCTCCCCTCAAACTTCTCGAATCGTTGTTCAGCCCTGTGCGACAGTCGATTCACACCGCCCGGAGCTGCGTACAACTGCCCAGGATGGATTCCTTGAGTTCCCCAGCCCGACGCAACCCGGTTACGAAACGGTGAAGCCCATCAAGGAACCGTTCCCCATTATTCCGTCATTGTGATGGAGCATTTTGTGTCAGTTGGTGGGTACAAAACAAGCGTGGCTTTGCCCTACTTCTGCTCACTCTTCCTTTAGCAAACTAGACCGGGGCCGTTCGTGGGAGCCATCAAAGAACAGACGGAGTTCTATGACAATCGACCGATCGCAGAATATCAAGACAAGTGCGTTCGGGGGTGTTACAAGTCTCCGTTCGCTCATGAACGCCTCTTCAGAGGGTCTGAGACGTGTCCAGTGGACTCACGCGTTCATCGCCCTGAAGCACCACCCTGCTGGATTGAGTTGGAATCCAGAGGTACTCGACGCTTCTTCCCCGGAACGACTGGCCTAACCACTTGCCTCTCCGAAGGGCGTCCCATCAACATGCACAAGACGGCCACGCCCGCCATTGGTGGCTCCCCTCCACCTCTGCCACCTGGTCCGGCACCCGCACCTGCCCCACCTCCGCGCCACCCGATAGTCCTCAGCAACACCTCGTCCTCGTCGTGCAAGAAGCCGACTAGGCCCACGAAACTCCAATCCCTTTCGACAAAGAAACCTGCCAAGGTCGCTCTGAGGGTGGCAAGTGCATTATCGTACGTACCGTTCTTTCCGACGTTCCTAAGATCAACCCGACGGCAGCGCTCTAGGAGTACCAAGAGAATTAGCCAGGGCTTATGGTAGAAGATGACGAGATCAGCCACATCGTCGACTTGTGCGGCTGCGATGATACCACGGTAGTGATAAAGGGTGGGGTCAACGGAGTAACTTCAGGTTTGTGAATCGTCGGTGATCTTCTCCGTATCCGTTACCGCCGAGTGCCCCTCGTTCGCAATCCTGATCACTGGTTCGGATCTGACCATCCAACCGGGTGGCACAGACTCGGGTTGGATCTGTCTGTCAACCTCTTGGAGATATATTCACGGTCAACTGCAGCACAATATCAGTTCACCAGCTGAAGGAGAACCCATCCCGGAAATGCTCAAGGCCATAGTCTAGGACGATGTTCTTACTACCAGGGTCATCGAAGGCGATGGTTGATAGGCCTGCCCACATCCCACTCACTCCTATTATGACATATTATCGACTAGGTAGGTGATACACACTTCCAGCAATTTCACCCATTATTTGAGCCTCTCCGGTTTGACACAAACGTCGCCATATCGTCACCCTCCCAGAATTCCAGTGGTTCCTTTCTTCCCCTCTGAAAAACGGACGGGATCTGATGTCGGGTCCGACCAACACGTTCAGGTGAAGCATCCGACCGGGCGGTCGAGACTCCGAGCGACTGGTGACGGGACCCATCCATGAGGCGGTCTCAGAGGCAGGACGCCAGGCGTGAGGATCACCACATTACATACCAAACAGTAGTAGGTGACTCACACCGCGCGTGGCGGATACGACTGCCCTCTTGTCTCCAGGGTCTGTGAGTCCTGATGGGAATGCGTGGGCTCAACCCTCGGGTCATGTTTCCTATACCACTATCACCAGCGAGTTGTAGAAGGCACCGCGGGTCCGAACCCCACACGAAACGCCAGTTTCAGTGAGGACGGGAGAGTGGGAATAAACGTGGAATCTCGCGGCAGCTACCTCGTTGCGAAGGAACAGATACGAGAAGTTGAGCACGGGTTCGATTCCAGCGGTCGTGCCACTCGTTGCGGTGGGTCTCTCAGCAGGGCCGGCCGAAAAAAAAAAGACTTTGGGAGCGAAACTAAACATAACAGTGTTTAACCATTAGTCGACGTCAGCTGGGATGCACGGCCTCCGTTAGATAGATCGTCATAGTGTAATCCTGTTCACCATGATTACTACGACGTGTCCACCTTTGTACCACTCAAATCCTGTATTTCGTCGATCAGTTGAAGTTATCTTTCTGACCAATACCGGTACCAGCCGTCCTTTCTGTCGCTCGTCCGCTCATCAGTGTTGGCGGCTCACGCCGCCTTCCACATAGCCCCAGAATCCATGAGCTAGGGACGAGCGGTCAGCATTTCTGTGGGAAGTGGCGCTTCAGTGACCGTGAACATACGATATTCACCCCCCACACACACACACTGCCACCCGCTCCGGATGTTATCCAGGAACTTCTTGAAGTGAGCATCGCAGGCCTCAGCGTTCCTCATCTCCGTGTAGGGAGAGACCCGGTTCATCGCGTCTTCGAACACACTTAGCTCGACGTTCACTGTCGTCCTTGACCGTGGCAACGCGGGGGCCCACGGTGGTGAGGTGTAGAGCAGGTCAAGTGCGGCACACCCAGAGATCTTTTCACCAAGCTCTCACCAACCTGGTGAACACCCACAGCGCTGAGTGTGCTGGCTCAGTTGCAGGGCATCGTTCCGTGTATATGCCAGCCTCGTTGACGGTTCGGTGGGAGTCAGCCCTTCACATTGACCTCGAGACTGGTGCTACGAACGGTTTTCACTCGAAACAACCATCTTTGGGCCCGGGGGCGAGGGGCGAGGTCAAACCCCAGCACAATCCCAGGCGCCGTGGTCACGTTGTCAGTTGGCGGCATCCGGCGTCAAACTGATTATCGGATTGATCGTCAAGTTGATTTGGTCGTCCACCATCGCTATGCCCCGCTTCCGCAAATCTAAGCAACCGGCAGATAATTCGGTCTCGACCCCTACTTCCCCTGCAGATCTGGTACACGGTCTCACCTCGCAAAGGAATTCCGTGGCGCTTGCTGCCACGTCAGCCGCTATCGCGCTTTCCATCGGTACTCCATTCTCCGATGCCCGTGGTGTTACCATCCAGGACACGGGCTGGCAAACGACATACGCTGCAGTCAGGATGGCTGTAGATGCCATCAAGGAATCATCCGATTTGTGTCTTCCGCTGAAGGCGGTCGTAGGTGCCATGTCCGTCTTGATAAAGAACTACGATGTGAGTGTGTCCTGTTTGCGAACATAACATCTCCTCATCTTTCCCCTGTCTCCCATTCCAGCAAACGTCGGATAATAAAGATAGCTTGAAGAGCCTAAAGCGGAGGGTGCAGTCGCTGTTTGGTGTGCTCGCCTCTCCTGTCAGTGAGGGTGATTATGAAGAGAAAGGGAGGAGAGTGGAGCTTGAGAGGTTTGTACTATGTTGTGTGGGTGCACACCAGCCCACTTATCCCTCCCCCAGGAAGCTCAAGGGGGTCATTGCGAAGCTTGAACCGCTCACTGAACAACATGTGCTCATCAAGTTCTTACGCAATGTTGATAATGCCCAAACATTGACTGGATTTGTCCAAGAGCTGGCTGATGCCATCACGGATTACCAAGTATGAACTCCTGCCCTAGTGTGATCTATTATTGATGTTCACCTAGCTTTCAGTTCAGCAAGGAATAGACAAGAGGACAAGCGCCATCCAAGGTGATACCAAGGGCATCTCTGGTGGCATGAAGAAAGTTCTAGTAAGGAGTTTGTTGCCTAGGTATAACCTGTGCTGATGAGTGGAACTTCTGATAGGAAGCTGCAGACCTGGAAGCTCTGGCAAAGCTGGAGCCTGTGCATAGTGCTGGGTACCAGGCTGGCTGTCATGTCATGTGTCTCCCTGGGACTCGAGAATCTGTCCTTCGGGATATCATGTTCTGGGCTGAGAATCCTCAGGGGCAAACTGTATATTGGTTGAATGGAATGGCAGGCACTGGGAAATCAACAATTGCCCAGTCATTTGCAGAGATGGTTTCCAGGAAGGGAATTCTTGGTGCTAGCTTCTTCTGTTCCAGGGATTACCTCAACCGACGGGAACTCAAGAGCATCTTTCCAACCCTTGCACACCAGCTTGCATACCGCTACCCCCACCTTCAAACCCACATCCTCAACATTATCATGCAAGACCCTACCATAACTCACTCCTCTCTTGTGTATCAACTTGAGAACCTCCTTGTCAATCCACTCTCTAGGGAAAGACTCTCATGCATCATTATCATTGATGCATTAGATGAGTGTATTGACAATAAGCCAGCCTCAGCAATTCTCTCTGTCCTAGGTCAATTTGCCAGGCAGCTGCCACTGGTGAAATTTTTCATCACTGGTAGACCTGAGCCCCAAATTCAAAATGGATTCCAACTTCCTCTTCTAGAACCCCTTACCCAGATCTTCCTACTCCATGAGGTGGAATCATCCAGTGTTGACAAGGATATCCAGCTGTACTTGAGGGAGAGGTTGACCACAATCTCCAAACAAAGGAGTGTGGAGCTTCCCAGCCCATGGCCTCATGATAGTGAGATAAAGGCTCTCACCAAAAAATCATCTGGACTGTTCATTTTTGCCTCAACCTTGGTCAGATTCATTGAATCAGAACACCATGGGCCAAATGAGCGTCTTCAACTTGTCCTTTCTGAAGCAAACAGCACAAGGCATGAAGGGCGTGCTGGAATTGACTCTCTATACTCCCAAATCTTACTGCATGCATTCTCAGGCATCTCTGAGGCAGAGGTGTTTGATAATGTGAGGCAGGTCTTGGGGGCAATTGTGCTTGCATTCAATCCATTATCTCGGAGGGAGCTCTCAACAATTCTTGGCATCCCCACAACCCACATATCAACCACTCTACGCCACCTCCATTCCATAATCTTCATACCCCCTGATGAATCCAAGGAAATTTGTATCTTTCACAAGTCATTTCCAGATTACTTACAAGATCATCAACGGTGTACTGATCCTAGATTCCACATCAACTCAACAACCTACCATCGTGGCATGGTTCTTGGTTGCTTGGAGCTGATGAAGGAATTGGAGGGGAATCCTTGCTCCCTACCACCCTATACAATGAATCATGATGTACCCAATCTACAACAGCTGCTTAAGCACAAACTAGGTGGTGGCTTGCAATATGCATGTCGCTATTGGGCAAGGCACCTTGGGCTCTCCCCAACATCTGGTGACTATTTTACCCAGGTGATTGTTTCAGCAAATGCCATGCTGGAAAGTGCCCCTATATGGATTGAGGCAATGAGCCTTGCAAATTGCTTAGAAGAAGTAATTCATTCAATGTATGGCCTGGTAAATTGGTTAGACAATGTGAGTAGCCCTTTGTTACCACTATACATGGAGGGGCTTATTAATTAATAATGCTATGGACGAAAGGTGGATGCCACCAAAACATATGGCAAGACCAAATTTGAGGTCTGCATCATGGCCTACACTGAAGGCCATGCTGAAATCTATGCTGAGGCTTACACTAGAGCCCATGCCAAGACCAAGTCCAAAATCTATGCCAGAACCTATGCCAAGGCCTATATCAACACTATTATTGAGGCTAAGGCCAAGGCATATACCAAAGCCTATTCTGCTGCCTTTTCCACTGCCTTTTCCACTGCCTATGACAAAGCCTATCCTGAGGCCATTGCCAAGGCTCAGGCCAGGGCTGAGGAAATGACCAAGGTTAACCCCCAAGCAGAGGCAGAGGCAAAGGTAGAGGCAAAAGCTAAGGCAAAGAGAATGACAAAGGCACAGCTTAAGGTGGTGGCAGAGGCAAAGAGAAAAGCAAAGGTAGAGGTAGAGGCAAAGGCAAAGGCAAAGGCAAAGTCAGAGGCCTATGCAGAGGCAAAGGCAATGGCAGAGCCAGTGGCCAAGGCAGAGGCTGAAGCAAGGGCAGAGGCTGAACCCAAGGCAGAGGTGGAGGCAGAAGCCAAGGCAGAGGCAACAGCCAATGTTGAAGCCCTAGCCTCCCTGTACAATCTTGCAATAGATTGTCTCCGGCTATCAACATACTTCTTCCACCCCATCCATCAATGTGCACAACACGTATATCACACTGCCATGCCTCTCTCACCAACCTCAACACAGCTGCATGAATCCTGCATCCAAAGTGTTATAGACAACCAGCTATCCCAGGTGACTGCCTTCTCAGGAGCTCCCAACACCTGGGGATCACTCCTAAGGGCAATTGACACCAGACCAAGGCAGGTCACATGTATTACAACTTCCATCCAGAATATCATTGTTGCATGTGAAGACATTGTGAACATCTATGATGCAGTAACATTTGCACTTCGACAATCCCTACACACTCCAGAAATGGTCATAAAGATACAAGACTTGCCAGATGGGTCTATCCTGTTTTTCGCCCATTCTTTCTCTGTGACCATGTGGGATATGCAAACAGGTGGACTCATCCATACTTTTACTGTGCAATCTAAGATCAATGATATTGCCGTTTCTGCAACTCACATTGCATGTGGCTCATCTGATGGTTCCATTACATTCTGGAATAGTGAAACCAAAGAGGAGACCAAAGGTTTTGGGAATGGTCAACCAGTTATTGGGATCTATTGGTTGCCACCTCTAAAACTTGCAGTTGTAACCCAGAACTCCATTCACATTCAGGATTTCACTCTTGGAACCTTGGAGAGCCTCTCCATTCCTGGTCATGTGTGGGGAGCAGTTTATTTGGTGGATAGGAGTGAGTTTCTGGTAGGAATATTGTGGCCAGGCACAGAAGCAGATCAGGATCAGTGCAACTTCAGGTCTATCAAGTATGAAAATGGGTGCTTATCCAGGTGGGAGTTGCCAATGCCAATGGCTGTTGGGCAGCTAATGCTTCCCACACTTGTGAACAAGGAGGTTGTATGCATAACCTTGCCAAGTGGAGTACAGTCATTCAGTACTGAATCCTACAGTTGGACCAGTAACCCCCCACTCCTTGATGCAGCTAGATCTGTGGCTGTATCATTGAACAGGAATCTTGTAGTACAGACCAAAGATTCCATCAAAATTTTCCCAGTTGATATCCTGACAAGTGGCAAGGCTCGCAAGGACACACACCTGGGTCATATCTACCCCCTGGGCAAAAGCTATGTAATCTGTGTCCTCCAACCAACTAGATGTCTCAGTCTACTTGAATTGGAGACCCTGCAAGAACTCTGCCCTGATGACAACAACTCGCCCAGCCTTGAGTCATTGGTAGCAAATCAATTAGCCTCTGCTTCATGGGTTAGTTGCAGAGTTTGGTGCCTCCGCGGTTGTGGGGGCATGGCAATTGGGTACCCCACTTCTTGAACAGGCAGACACGGCTGAGGACATGTCATTGTGTGGATGGTCACCAGGATGCACCCAGATCGCCACAGTCTGCAACCCACCACAGCGGGAACTCTGTGTGAGGGACACAAAAGACAGAGCCATACTTGCAATCCTACCTCTAGAAGATGATGATTCAGTGATGGGGGAGATTTATGATCTTATCTTTGACTCAGAAACCAGGTTCCACCTCAAGATAGATGGACCAGGACAACACATCAAGATTCCCTTTGACATAATTGCCTTACCATCAGGGAGTTATTCACACACGATAACCAGGGGAGAATCAGTACCTTTGTCAGAACCCCGGCCAATACCCCCATACATACTTGATGTGAACTATGAATGGGTCCTTGATGCAAAGTCCAGGAAAATCTGCTGGATCGCACCAGGGGATATACGGAAGGGCAACGGTGGGCATTTTTGGGCGGGTCTGTCACTTGTCATGCTCGGGGATGACGGCGTCGTGAGGAAGTTGACCTTCAAAGATCCGGACTGCTGAGGTGCACATGTATGCGCGTAGGATAACATCACTATCGTGTGGTTACGGGTACTTACATTTCGAGCGGGGCCTCATTATGCTTGTCTCTTCATTTCCTTTCTTCATTTCCAACGACCTTGTTCTTTGTAACATTAGTAGCTGATCCAGATGAATCACCATCTTTACCCTATTCCCAGTGGACCTGCAGAATCCTGAGTCCGCGAGAGTATCCCGGAACACCTGTTGACCGGATATCGGCCACACCCTGGTGGACACTAAACAAGAGGTATTGCGGAGCAACCGGAATCCCGGTCAGCAAAGACATGACAACACAGCCTACAACCACAATTTGCGATCGAGTATAAGAAAAGCTGGGAGCCGACAATGGAGGCAGAGGCCACCGTGGTCCCACTTTCGTAGGAGTCAAGCGTAGCTCACACAAGAGCACCGGTAGATACGGGTGCCGGCGAGGCGGTGAATAAAATACTCGCATGTCAATAAGTACAGATGGGCGAATGTAAGTAAGTGCGGAATAAATGGAATAAGTAGGAGGAGAGCGCGTGGGATTCTAGGTTTAGCACCAGAGACAGAGAAAGTCTCGCTTAACGGCTGGGAGAACCA
>Ga0307509_10012746_pt1 | contig 10017 bp, 9 predicted proteins | sample 10_EM_MG_FD_202245 | JGI IMG/M metagenome (GOLD analysis project Ga0307509, IMG submission 202245) | Populus trichocarpa ectomycorrhiza microbial communities from riparian zone in the Pacific Northwest, United States - 10_EM | ecosystem: Host-associated > Plants > Roots > Unclassified | place... | reverse complement strand
TGCAAATACTCTCCACCGCCGCGTCCGATAACAATGAGCACTTGGCCACCACCAGGTTGCGGATCTTCGGACAGTTCGAAACGATCCCTTCGATGGCTTCGTCTGTAATTCGGACACAGGAAGTCAGATCCAGCATCCGGAGGTGATCGAATGATCTATTCAGAACAAGGGGCGGCAGGTCCTCAGGATCAGCTGTTGGTGGGGGTTGAGTCGGTTGTGCGAATGGGTTAACGCCGGAGGGTGGGATAATCTCCTTGACGGATGATGGAAATGCGGCGTCGGTGAGGTTGCTGCAGTGAGCGAGGCGCATCTCCCGCATGTACTTGGAATGTATCCACAAATCTCTGACGCCGAGGTCGGTGACATGCCTGCATCCATTGAGGTCAATTTCGAGGAGGTAAGGGCAGGATTGTGCGAGAGCGGAGACGGCTTCATCATTTATGGCCTCGATGTAGCTGAGCTTGACCCGGCGGAGGAGGTTGCAGTGGTTGGCGAGGGCGAACACGCCCTCTGACGTTATTTCTCTACAACCTCCGAGATTGATGCCTTGCAGTCGTTCGCATGTCCTCGCGAGGGCGGTAATGGCTTTGTCGGTCGCCTCAATTACGCCTGTGAGGTCGATGGCGACGAGATTTGGGCAAGCCAAGAGCACTATTTCCAACGCCTCGTCGGTAATGGCGCTGCACCCAACCAGGGTTAGGCGTTCCAGTCGTATGCACATGGATAGCCGAGAAAAGAGGTTGCTTGTGAGTTCCCTGCCGACCGCGACGAAGTTGAGCCTTCGAATGAACCGGGCGTAGGTGAAAGTTTGGTCCTGTTTGGAGATTATGCTCATGATCTTGATAAAGGTGTGCAGCCTGGATATCGCGGGCTTGTGCCATATGAGTTCGACGGAACATTCGCACCACGTTCGGGAGACGAATAAACAGCTGTGGAGGTCCTTGGTCGAGTGTAGGTTCTTGAAGACGTGAATGAGGATTTCAGGGGGAAGCCTGGACGCAGGCGAGTCTTGTATCTGAGGCGAACGGGAGGATAGGAGATGGATCTTAGATATCCACTGGGCGGGGGCCACATCGATGGGGGGGAAGAAGGTAGACTTGTTTGGATCATCATCTCCCACGTCTGACTGTGAGTCTGAAGATTGTGCAGGAGAGATTGGTCTCTTGAAGACTTGGTGAGGCATCGTCGGGTAAGGGGGTAGACGACGGTTGCCGTCGTGGGGGTCGATGGACAAGATGGCCTTGATTGTGCCCGGTGGCTGTTCCGGCCCAGCGCGCCGTAAGCGCGTGGTTGGCAGACGAAGGGTTGATTGTAAATACTCAAATTTTCTTGTTGCGATAAAATACCCGCTCGAACACCCTGGCTACAGCAACAACGACAGACACGGCTGTGGATATACCAGAGACGATAACGTCGGCAAACAGGGACCCGAACCTGTTCGTCCATCGCCCCGAGTACTCACAAACACGCCCTCATCTGCACCTTTCCAGCGCAGATTTGGGTGAAATCGAGGCTCATTTGGCTGCGACACAAGTTGAGCCTGGGATATCGTACTTCAATGCCCGAAGAGAGCTCTGGTTGAACGGCAAGAGGGAGGTACCCCGCCCTGGAGACATACCTGCCTCGATCACAAAGCTGGAAGAAATGGTGGGGGACCCTCAAGCACTTCGCAGCCGTGGGGTCTGGGAAGCGGGTCTCGGCAGGGTCTCAAAACGACTGATAGAGGGCGGAAGACTAAAGTACAACCTTCCGATGCGTCTCCTGGTATGCAGCGCGACGCACTCGGTCGTGATTCAATATTCAATCCTCACACGATCGAGCCTTCAGATAAAAATCCTGTATGCCGGCTGGATTCGCGATGGAACGTGGCCGCCACAAGCCCAAACCCAAGAATCCGATGGAGTATTGACTCAGGCTCACTGATCTGTCTGCCGGACGCATCGCATGTCTCGGGGGACGCATGTCGGTCGTGTATGATTATGATGATGGGGTTAGTTTACTTGTACGGCGATAGCCTGTTATGTTCTTGACGGTGGCGAGACCTATGGAGCCGAGTTTAACGCCTGTGTGTAGAGGTTATGGTCGTTGACTCACAAGAATGACACCGTCTCCTCTAACGAACAACATCTCCATCTTCCGTTTGACGTACTTGAGAATTCGTGGGTGAATACCGGCCGAAAGATAAAACGGGTGCGACTGACGTTGACGGATCCCTGACCCTGAGGAACTCCTTCCGCTGGCTCGACAACCATGATAGTCTCCTCGACGGCACTCATGATCAGGTTCATGTGGCCATCATATGCCTGATAACATAGCGTTAAACGCGACCTAGTCCGATCGTGGCTGGGACGTACGTGCAGAACACCACTGAGTTCGCGGTCTCCCCTCAGCTTCACGAAGACGCGTTCGTTAAGAGAGAGACGGATGAGGTCGAACGGCTCTTGGATTCCAGCAGGCGAAGTGTCCATCCCCTCGGTAAATTTGGAAATTCCACGTGCAGACGAAATTTCGAGGAGTCGTCTTTCAAACTCCGCCCACTCCGACCCTCGGTCCTTTCATCCACCATGCCGGTAAACGTCCTGCATCCACGCTTTGCCTTGCAGTTTGCTGACCGGCATCTGCCTCTCTCTAGAAACATTATTGCGACTACTGCGACGTGTTCTTGACCCATGACTCGACATCCGTGCGCAAGGCTCACAATAATGGGCGAAACCATTTGTCAAATGTCAGGGATTACTATGCGTGTATGCCTTTCCCTAGCTTTCTTCCGCACGCGATTGCTGACTCCCTTCATAGCCCTAGGACACGACAAGGCCCAAAACATTATTGATCAGATTACAGCCGCCTATGAATCTGGTAACGGCCCCCCTCCCGGGGGGTTCGGTTTCGGTCCTCAACATCTTGGTCCCCCACCATCCATGAACGGGCCTCCCATGGGTATGGGTCCTCCTCCTGGTGGATTCGGCGGACCCCCTCCTGGATTCGGTGGACCCCCTCCTGGATTTGGTGGACCCCCTCCTGGGTTTGGTGGACGTAAGTCTAGCAACCGATCCCGAACTTTCGCAACCCAACTTCTTACCACTTTCCGCAGCCCGTCCGCCTTTCCCTCCTGGTCCTGGTTTCCCCCCTCCCGGGATGATGCCTCCTGGCCCTGGAGGTCCTCCTTTCCCCCCGCCTCTAGGCATGATGCCCCCACCTGGGATGGGTCCTCCCCCGACTGGTTTCCGTGAGTAGTCCGACTAGTCGCTTCATCGCCACAATCTTAACACCCTTGCCCTCAGCGATGGGAATGCCTCCCCCCGTTATGCCCCCATTCCCTCCAAATGGCCCCGACCCTAATCAGCCGATGCCGCCGCCTGGGTTTGGCCAAGGTCCCCCACGAGATTTCAGCGGCCCCCTCCCTTCAAGTGACCAGGGACCCCCGTCAGTGTTGCAGGGTGGAATGCACCCAGACAGACTGAGGATGATGGGCGGTCCCGGAGGCCGATAACTGTTCTTTGCTTGTATTCTCATGCTATCTTTGCAATGCAATGTTGTGTTTTGCGCAAGTGAGAAACGCGCCTGTAAAACTGCCGAGATAAGTTTGTCATAGCGCTTACACCTCAAGGAGTTCGACACACGACACTGTTTCACTACAATCTCGTGTATGGCTAAATGTACGTATGCTATGAACTGCTGTACAGTGTGTGTATAGGATGGCCAGTGGTCCCGACCGATGAGAGTATGACTGCGAGGGGAAATACGAGGGGTTAACCGCGCCAGTTGGTGATCAATGGGCTTGGGAAAAGGTTTCCAATTAGAACTTGACGATGACGAACTCGGATGAGTTTTTGAGCCGCATGGTTGTAACTTTATCGAGCCATTCCACATCATTCCCAACTGACCTCCAACGGGCATGCAACCACAACCTATGCCTCCCTTCCGGGTCCTTCACCCATCCCTCTCGCAAAGTGGTGCGTGAAACTGGCCAATCGTATTCTAGAGTTTCACGGTTCTCGCGCAAACTGCGGTGATAGAGATCGCAATCGTCGCGGTGTGTGTTCTGGAAGCGATACCAGGTGCGTCCAGGGTGTAGGGGTTTTTTGTCCGATTCGAGGATCTCCCCGGTCCCCGCGTTGTAAATGCGCATGTCAAATCCGTTGAGGTTTCCGACAGCCCCAACTCCGTCCTCAACTGAGAACTCCAGGCGGTCATCGCCATCGCGTTTGCCACGGTCTCGTTGCAACAGTCTCCCCCAGAAACTGGGGTTTCTATCCCGTGAATCCGCGGTCGCGTCCCCCGGTGACATGTCCCACAAACTATCCCTGCGGTCCGCCCTTCTACCGTCAAAAATCCCGCCCACCATCCCCTCCTCCGTGAGCAGCCATGCGACAACTGTGTCTGAACCCTTCGCCAAGAGAACGTTGCCAGTGAGAACGATTTCTGATATCTCGAAATCCGTGTCTATGAATTGGGAAGAGGAAGGGTTTTGAGGGCGGAGGTCGGTGATTGTGATAGCCCTTTCCCCGCGACGCGTAGTTGCGATGTAAGTGCCGTGGGGAGAGTAGGCATCCCGCGGTATACTGCGGGCGGGAATAACAGGTTTAACGGCAAGAGGTGAAGGGGAATAATCCAAATGCAGTACGTGGAGGAGGGCCCCGGTACGGCCCAGGATTGACGACGAGTTCGGCGAGAATTGAAGTGAGGCTGGAGTCTGTCCAAAGTCCTTCCACCGGGCGTAACGGCCGGATGTATATTTCCAGACTATAAGGCGGTCCCCGGTGAAAGCCGCAAAGAAGGTTCCATCAGGAGAGAAGCTGGGGTTCCGGCAGCGGTCTCTTTCCCGTAGCAAAACCTCCGAGCTACGAACGTCCACTACAAGAAGCTCAGCTTCATGGTTGCGGTCCCCGGTGACAAGAACGGAAATGGAGGTCCGATAAGTGGTCGGAGAGAATTGTCCGGGGCTGGAGTGAAACCGGAGAGGGAACGATTCGATCTTGGTGAGAATTGACCCAACTTGAAAAATATTGATCCTCCAACCGTCATCCCATTCCGTGGTCGTCGCGAGCCGAAAAGATGTGTCGTGGGTCCAGAGGTAGGGTTTATTTCTTGACTGGAGTGTACCAGTGGGCCTTGTTGTACCTGAGACGACGTCGTACGTATGCACGGTAACGGTTTCCGACACCCGTGGTGTTACGGCACCGATGGTCGTTCCATCCGACGACCACAAGAGCTCCAGCCCATCAACCGGGACCTCGCATTTGATTGCTTTAACCATTCCACCCGTTTGAGTATCCCATATCACGATGGCAGTATCGGAACAACCTGCCAGGGAACAACCATCCGGCGAATAGGCGAGCCCGTGCCTGAACCTGGTACCAACTTTAGCTGGCTGGGGAGTGGAGAGGACTTCGAGGGTGTGCGCGTCCCGGATCTCCACAGCTCCCATGGCCGATGTAGCAACAAACTGACCACACGGTGACCAGACGGAGGATAGGTAGTAAGAATGTTTAGTGGAAACAGCTGTGCTGGGGTCCCATGAATCTGGGACCCCAACTACCACTCTTGGCGAGGCGCAAGGTCGTTGATAATAGTAAAATGCTCGGACGGTCGACGACAGAGGGGATAGTTCCAGGGCGGAGTGATAAATGTGGGTGGCGGAGACATCGATGACTTCAAAGAAGGTGGTTGCAAAGTGGAAATAGTCCCTCGCAGTATCGAGGAGTTGGTGGTCCCTAGCCACCTGGTTCGGGGTGTAGATGAGCGGCATGGAATGTAGGAGAGTATGCCGAAACAAACCTCCTGTAACCAAAACACCAGATTTTCCAACGCAATGACGGCGTCCCTTGCGGCACCAATGACACTAAGTACTTCCAACCACGCCAGAAATCCCTCTTGCAAGAAGCTGCGCAGAGTGGAAATAACAGCCGAGACGTCTCCCCTGGCCTCGATGAGGTGGCTGTGCCAGGATTTACATGCGTACTCCAGCGCAACACCAAGGCGGTCCTCTTTCCTCGTTTGAAGGTCCTCGATTTCAGAGTTCAGGGAGTAGTCCGGCAGCGATAGGAAGTTCTGGCCCAAACTCCCGTTCATCAGTTTGAGGCAGTTCAGAGCAAGTCTGAGGTGGCCAACCCTAGGGGAGATGTGGAATCTTTCATTGGGGCAGCGGAGTGGGTCGGTGATAAAGTCGGGAAACGACTTGTGGAATGGGAGTACCGGGAAATCGGGGTCCTCGCTGAGCTTTAGGAGAGAGTGGATTAGACGGAGTATGTCCATGACCTCCTGATTCTCCAATTCGACGAGGGTGGCGATTGCGGAGGGCGGAAGAGGGTTCATGGCCAGAACGACTGTCCCAATGACGAAACCCACTTTTACGTCGTCATCGGCGTTCATCCTTTCGAAGGCGTCTTGAAAACTCGCGATGTAGAGTGAATCGAGGGTCGTACTCGGCCGAACTTCCACACTTCCTTCGTGGGTCGTATTCTCCGGGGAATTTGTGATGATGTCGAGCTGTTTGCTGGGCGGGGTGAAGGCATGGTCCAAGAACTTGAGTGTCGCCACTGCGTATACGAAGAGGCCGTCTGCTCTCATGCACAATAGGTCGATGTGCTGATCTGTTGGCCATCCACCTCGCTCGATGCCTCGTCTTTTCGCGAGCTCAGATAGCCCATGCTCCAGGAAAAGTCGGATATCCGTGTTGACGACAGAAGGCTCCACCTCGTGAAGGACAAAGACGTCAGTCAGTGGCCTGAGGAGCTCAAGGCGGAAACCGGATTGGATACGAGGTTCTGGTCGACCGGTGATGAGGAATTTGACGTCCGGAATCCCTTCAACCAACCGACCCATGACAGAGAGGATGGCGGACTGCGGGTCTTTATCCACGCACTCGTCTAATGCGTCGATGATGATGACCGTCGAGATGTCCGACAAACTAAGGGGTCTGACGATCAGCGCCTCCATCTGATTGTAAAGTGACTCGTGTACGATATCTGGATTCGATTGGAGGAGAGGGACGAGGATTGATCGAAATTTGGGGTATTTGTGGGCGAGTTGGAAGGCGAGAGTGGGGAAGATGTAGCGGAGGTCCCTGCGGTCCTTGAAATCGCGTGAACAGAAGAAGGACGCTCCTAGTCTCCCATCAGCGAAGATACGCTCAGCGATGGTCTGGGCGATCGTAGATTTGCCGGTCCCGGCAAGCCCGTTCAACCAGTAGACGGGGGACATGTTGTAGTCCTTGGACCACGACTCTATGTCATCCAAAACAGCATCTCGGGTCCCTTTGAGGCAACCCTGACGATCGCCATGTCGGAACTCGACCCCTCCGGCACGACGGCAACCGTTCAGTACCGACAGTTCAGCTGTTGAGACTTGAGCCTGTGCCAATTAAGGGCGAAACCATGTCTGACCAGTGTCCTTCAAACGGCGATTAAAGTCTGGCGCTTTCTTGAAATGCGGGGCCCGCGACTCACAATTAATCCACAGTTTTGCTCGTAGATCGCCTTCTGCTGAGCAAACTAGAAATCCCGTTTTGAATGAACCGCTTTGCTTGCGCCTTCTTATCTTAGTGCTGACCTGGTATTCGACTATGGCATCTCTGAGGTCATCTGCAAGATCGCATGCGGCGGTCACGTCCCCTTCGTTCTCCACGTAATCGGCGGCACCAGGGCGTTCAGATAGTAGCTGTAACTTGTCCTTGATCTCCTCGAGAACCCTGTACCAGGTTAGTGTGGGCGGTCCTCGGTGGATGGAGAACACGCACTCAAACAATCGTTTCCGGCGCCTGAGCTCATCAGCGTTCCTCGGGGTATCCCCTTGCACTCCAAGCCGGTCCAATCGTGCGCGTACAGATTCGATCTTATTTTTGGCCGGCGTTTTCTGTGCATGTGTTATTTGGTTTCTTGGGTCACGTATCCACTCTCTTACCTGATGCAGCTTCAAAAGTACATCGAAGGATGACTTGAATCGACCGACCGACCGCTAAGTCTCGAAATCGGAGACATGGTGCAGAAACTCACGGTCAACTGAACGACCTGGTTATATATTGACTGCTGTTGTGATACCTACTCCACGTGTCAACAATTTTCAACTCTGATAGCTTCTAGCACCGACCTGATACTCGAGGATGGCTTGTCTAAGTTTTTCTACGAGCTTGATCACCTCTTGCGAATCTTGCCTTTTATCGAGGGCCCGAGCGACCTTTCCCTTTTCCGACAATGTTAGCGATCGCTTTCCAATGTCTTCCAACGACCTATTGAAGGTCAATTGGGGTGGAAAAGAGGTGCCAAGCGGTATACAAACTTCGCCAGTTGTGATCGTCTCTCGACCTCTTCGCGATTGTCATCGGGGTTAACTTTCGCTAAGCTCTGCTGTAACTTCTTCAACCACGGGACCAGATCGTTGAGCTTGTCTTTCACGTCGTTATATTCCTAGTCCGCACTCATTAGTGAAATCGAAGGTTCGTTTGTTACCGACGTACATCGTAGTGCTTGATCAGCGCGTTGATGCCTCCTAAACACGACTTGAGGGGTGGAAATGCATCGGAAGATTCCTTCGCAATGTCCAACAACATCTTGACGGCATCGATGAACCGTTGTTTCTTGGCTGTGGGTCATCAGCGGGTTCGGCAAGGCGAGAATGAGAGCCGGGGTATTTACAAGAACTTGGCTCGGTTGGTGTCCCACCGCTTGATGGGGGCCGCTTTCGAAGAACGACAGACATAGCGTTGGCGTCGTTTATGAGACGCGAGGGAACGAATGGTGTCCGCTGTATTGTTCAAATCGCGACGACATGAGGCTGTCGCCCACTGCTGGACTGCCGGCACGGCGCCGGTGCGACCATCTCAGCGTCTGCGGGTGTATTGAGATTGTTTTGACCGGGGACCCACAACCCACGACTGGATCTTCATTGGGGAACGTTCGGCTCGGGGGTAACCCCCCCTCCGGAAATCAAGCCGAGAGCTACGCCAAACTACCCCCTCAGACCTCAGGCTTCAAGTCCAGGATTCCGCCAGAGATCGCGTCGAGCCCTAGGTCAAACGTGCTGCTTACGCGTCGAAGGCCCTACTCGACATGCCGCGACGCTCTGTTGCCTCAAAGTTCCTGAGAACCAGGTTATTATCGCTGTAGACCCGTTTCAAACGCCGGCTCCCCGAGCATGGGAACATAGCAGAATGAGAACATGGTCGGCGGATCGGGGAGTTGGACGCGGGAACGAACGCAACGAACACATCACGATCTGGCGGGCGCTTTTGCGTGCACTTCGCGGTCCTTCTATCGATGTTTCCCGTGGAAAAAATGAAGTAGCATCTATTTCCACGGGGGGAGGACAAAAACCGATTCCGTGTCATGTCTGAAGCAGGTAATGCAAGGTAGCCGAGTGGCGGCGTCCTCAACCAATAAAAAGCGGCACAAGTAGGGTTTAAACTAGTCTCCTCAAGTAGACCACGTATATCACTGATGTCGCCTACTCGGTATGTGGCGCTGGTTTAAACAGCTCGACAGTGCTGATCGTACAATGGAAAAACCGAAAGACCACATTATCTCTATGGCCACCCCCGATCCCCGCCATCAGATGGTCCGTCGAGACGTTTATCTCTGGCTCCACCCCCTCGGGAGTGAGTATAACGTGGTACATTTGGGCATTCCTGGGAACTGACTCGCCCAACCAATCCAGGCTGCTCTTTTCTGCATCGTGCTTCCCCCCATCGATCGTCATCTGAAATGCGAGGACGATGGGGGGTTCTTGGAAGTCAGGCTTAACGAAAACCCACGAGTCAACCGAGGGAAAGTTCGGGCTTCGGTAGTAAATTCCGGGTTCGTGGGTGCGCTGCGAGAATAGGGAAGATGTCGAGAGTCCTTCCCTCCTGAAGGAACTGGTGCGCCCGGTACTTGAAGACCATCTTGGCGGCAGAGAATGTAGTCGGTCTAAGGTGCAACATGTCGTAGCAGGCCTTCATCATCTCAACCCGGTTCCTGAGGATTAGCCGGCAGAATTCTGCGAGTATGTGGAGTGAAGCGGGTTTCCTTTCTGGTCTGGCAC
>Ga0307509_10012745_pt1 | contig 10017 bp, 10 predicted proteins | sample 10_EM_MG_FD_202245 | JGI IMG/M metagenome (GOLD analysis project Ga0307509, IMG submission 202245) | Populus trichocarpa ectomycorrhiza microbial communities from riparian zone in the Pacific Northwest, United States - 10_EM | ecosystem: Host-associated > Plants > Roots > Unclassified | place... | reverse complement strand
CCTTGCGGCGGCTGCTTCGGCGGACAGCGGTCCCGCGCCCTGAGCTCCGGAGTGCCGTAGCCGTGAGCCGGCTGCCGACCGCGGCAGGAGACCAGGGACTGTCGGCTGTGACCGCACGGCGGCCCACAGCCGGCCGAGCGCTCGACCGCTGTGCGTGGATGGCGGCTGCCTTCTGCGCTGCGGCCCGCTCGGCTGTGGTGCCGGGCCGTCGGGCAGCCGGAACGGGAGGACCCGGAGCCCCTTTTGGACAGCGATACCCACCGTCGTAGTGAAGGCCACTGCTGTGTGGGCATGCCCGCACTGGGGACCGGAGCCCTCCGCGCCGACGGCGGTGGGGCGGCATTTCAGGCGGCAGACGGGGCACTTGTACCAGGCGTCGCCTGCGCCGCGCAGCGGAATGATTCTCACCCAGGCGTGCGCGGATTCGGTGTGGCCGCTGCCGCGGGCGAGGATGGGCCGCATGTGTGTGACGAGTGGATGGATGCGATGCGCCGAGGACGGTCGGGCGCGGCCGTGCTGCCGCACCGGGGAGGCGACGACACGATGAGTACGCCGCTGTACCAACTGAAGGCCGAGTTCTTCAAGACACTCGGCCACCCGGCCCGCATCCGGGTCCTTGAGCTGTTGAGCGAGCGCGAGCATGCGGTGGCGGAGATGCTGCCCGAGGTCGGCATCGAGGCGGCGCACCTGTCGCAGCAGTTGGCGGTGCTGCGGCGGGCGAACCTGGTGGTGACCCGCAAAGAGGGTTCGACCGTCTACTACTCGCTGACCAGTCCGGACATCGCCGAACTGCTCCGGGTCGCCCGCACCATCCTGTCCGGCGTGCTCGCCGGGCAGGCCGAACTCCTCGCCGACCTCCGGGCCGCCCAGACTCGGGGGAAACCGCCGTCATGACGTTGGCCCTCAATCGGCCGCCGCCTACGGAGAGTTGACAGCGCTCTGGGGAAGACCCGGGCCATGGACGGGGCGCCGAGTGGCCGCCCATTGGGGCGATGCCCGCGAGGGCGGCACCCATGTCGGCCGGGCTGATGCCGGTGGTCCCGACTGTGACCGTAGGGGTTCTCTCCCGTGGCGGTGATGGCGCGCAGGGTGTCGGCCATGCCGAGTTTGGCGGTCACGTAGTCCAGGAAGAGACGTGTCCAGGCACGCAGGGCTTCGTAGGGCGGGTGTGCCGCGAGCAGGCCGGGCACGGCGTCGCACAGATGGGCCACCTCGTTGCGGTGGACCGCCTCGATCAGGGCTTCCCAGGTGGGGAAGTTGCGGTACAGGGTTGCGCTGCCGACGCCCGCTTCCTTGGCGATGCGTTCCAGGTGCACGTCCAGTCCCTCCTGGCGAACACGCTCACCGCGGCCTTGAGGATCTTGTCCCGGTTGGGTCGCGCGTGGGCTCGCAACGGGCGCTGCGCGTCTGTGCTCGTCGGAGGCTTGCGTCCCCGCTCCGCCTCGTGTGAAGTTCCCGCGTCGACGCGTAATGTGAAGCAGCATGAAGATCCTCATCAGCGCCGACATGGAGGGTGCCACCGGCGTCACCTGGCCCGCCGACGTGTTGCCGGGGACACCGCAGTGGGAGCGGTGCCGTTCACTGTTCACCTCGGACGTGAACGCCGCCGTCCTCGGCTTCTACGACGGCGGCGCCGACGAGGTGCTCGTCAACGAGGCGCACTGGACCATGCGCAACCTGCTCCTCGAGCGGCTCGACGAGCGGACGCAGATGCTCACCGGACGGCACAAGTCGCTGTCCATGGTGGAGGGCGTGCAGCACGGCGACGTCGACGGCATCGCGTTCGTCGGCTACCACGCGGGCGCCGGCATGGAGGGCGTCCTCGCCCACACCTACCTCGCGAACTCGATCACCGGCGTGTGGCTGAACGACGTCCGCGCGAGCGAGGGACTGCTCAACGCGCATGTCGTCGCCGAGTACGGGGTACCGGTGATCCTGGTCACGGGTGACGACGTGGCCTGCGAGGACGCCCTCGGGTACGCGCCCGGGGCGCTGAAGGTCGCCGTCAAGGACCATGTGTCGCGGTACGCGGCCGTGTGCCGGACACCGGCGAGGACGGCCGCCGACATCCGCGCGGCGGCGAAGGAGGCGGCGAAGCTGGCGGTCCGTCAGGAACCGGTGCGGGGAGGGCCGTTCACCGTCGCCCTCGAGTTCGACGCCGAGCATCTCGCGATGGCAGCCACCGTCGTGCCCGGTGTCGGGCGGGTCGGGGAGCGGAAGGTCGCGTACACCGGCGACACCATGTACGAGGGGATCCGAACCTTCAAGGCGGTCACCACGATCGTCTCGGCCGCGGTGGAGGAGCAGTATGGCTGACATCGACGAGCATGCCCTGGACGAGGTCGTCACCTTCACCTCGGACCTCATCCGCATCGACACGACCAACCGGGGCGGCGGCGACTGCCGGGAGCGCCCCGCCGCCGAGTACGCGGCCGAACGACTGGCCGGCGCGGGCCTCGAACCCGCCCTCCTGGAACGCGCAGAAGGCCGCACCAACGTCGTCGCCCGCATCGAGGGCACCGACCCGTCCGCGGACGCGCTGCTCGTCCACGGTCACCTGGACGTCGTACCGGCGCAGGCCGAGGACTGGACCGTGCACCCGTTCTCCGGCGAGATCCGCGACGGCGTCGTGTGGGGGCGCGGCGCGGTCGACATGAAGAACATGGACGCGATGATCCTCGCCGTCGTCCGCGCCTGGGCCCGAGCGGGCGTACGGCCGCGCCGCGACCTCGTCATCGCGTTCACCGCCGACGAGGAGGCCAGCGCCGAGGACGGCTCCGGATTCCTCGCCGACCAACACCCCGGGCTCTTCGAGGGCTGCACCGAAGGCATCGGTGAATCAGGGGCGTTCACCTTCCACGACGGCGGCGGCCGGGAGATCTACCCCATCGCCGCCGGCGAACGCGGCACCGCCTGGCTGAAGTTGACCGCGAACGGCCGGGCCGGCCACGGCTCCAAGGTCAACCACGAGAACGCGGTGACCCGTCTCGCCGCCGCGATCACCCGCATCGGCGAACACGAATGGCCGCTACGGCTCACCCCGACCGTCCGCGCGGCGCTCACCGAACTCGCCGCCCTGTACGGCCTCGAACCCGACCTCGACGACATCGACCTGCTCCTCGCCAAGCTCGGACCGGCGGCGAAACTCGTCGAGCCCGTCGTCCGCAACAGCGCCAACCCGACCATGCTGAACGCCGGTTACAAGGTCAACGTGATCCCGGGCGAGGCCGTGGCCCACGTCGACGGACGCTATCTGCCGGGCGGCGAGGACGAGTTCCGCACCACCCTGGACCGGCTCACCGGACCCGACGTCGACTGGGAGTTCCACCACCGCGAGGTCGCCCTCCAGGCACCGGTCGACTCACCGACGTACGCCCGGATGCGGGCCGCCGTCGAGGAGTTCGCGCCCGAGGGACATGTGGTGCCGTACTGCATGTCCGGCGGCACGGACGCCAAACAGTTCTCGCGCCTCGGGATCACCGGCTACGGCTTCGCACCACTGAAGCTCCCCGAGGGCTTCGACTACCAGGCGCTGTTCCACGGAGTCGACGAACGGGTCCCCGTCGGGGCACTCCACTTCGGCGTCCGTGTACTGGACCGCTTCCTGCGGACGGCCTAGCAAGTGGGGGAGAACATGCGGACGTTGGCGTACGGCTCGTGGCCCTCGCCCATCGACGCGGCGCTCGCCGCCGCCCACGACGGACATCCCGAATTCGTCGGATTCGTCGGCGACGAGGCCTGGTGGACCGAACCACGGCCCACCGAGGCCGGCCGCCGCACCCTGGTGCGCCGACGCGCGGACGGCACCCAGGAATCGGTGCTGCCCGCGCCCTGGAACGTCCGCAGCAGGGTCATCGAGTACGGCGGACGACCCTGGGCCGGAGCCGTCCACGACGGCCGACCCCTCGTTGTCTTCGTGAACTTCGCCGACCAGCGGCTGTACCGCCACGACCCCGGCAGCGAGCCGCGCCCCCTCACCCCCGTGTCGCGGGTGGGCGGCGGACTCCGCTGGGCGGAACCGCAGTTGCGCCCCCAGGCGGGTGAAGTGTGGTGCGTGCTGGAGGAGTTCACCGGCGACGGACCCGGTGACGTACGGCGCGTCCTGGCCGCCGTGCCGCTGGACGGTTCCGCCGCCGAGGACCGGGGCGCCGTACGCGAACTCACCGAGGACCGGCACCGGTTCGTGTCCGGGCCGCGTGTCTCGCCCGACGGGCGGAAGGCCGCCTGGCTCGCCTGGGACCATCCTCGGATGCCGTGGGACGGCACGGAGCTGCTGCTCGCCGAGGTGGCGGACGACGGCACGTTCGGCGAGCCGCGGGTCGTGGCCGGCGGGCCCGAGGAGTCGGTCGCGCAGGTCGACTGGGGATTCGACGGCTCGCTGCTGTACGCGAGCGACCGCACCGGCTGGTGGAACCTCTACCGCGACCACCAGCCGCTGTGCCCGCGCGAGGAGGAGTTCGGCGGGCCGCTGTGGAAGCTCGGCCAGCGCTGGTTCGCGCCGCTGGAGAGCGGCCTGATCGCCGTCGTGCACGGCCGGGGCGCCGCCCTGCTCGGCGTGCTGGACCCGGAGACCGGCGAGGTCGTCGACGCGGCCGGCCCCTGGACCGAGTTCACGTCCACCCTCGCGGTGCACGGCGACCGGATCGTCGGCGTCGGCGCCAGCCCGCGCAGCGCCCACGAGATCGTCGAACTCGACACCCGCACCGGCCGAGCCCGGGTCATCGGCGCCGCCCACGACGACCCCGTGGACCCCGCCCACTACCCCGAACCGCAGATCCGCACCTTCACCGGCCCCGCCGGACGCGAGATCCACGCCCACATCTACCCGCCGCACAGCCCGAGTTGGGCCGCGCCGGGCGACGAACTGCCGCCGTACGTGATCTGGGCGCACGGCGGACCCACCAGCCGGGCACCCCTCGTCCTCGACCTGGAGATCGCCTACTTCACCTCCCGGGGCATCGGCGTCGCCGAGGTCAACTACGGCGGCTCCACCGGGCACGGCCGCGAGTACCGCAACCGGCTGCGCGAACAGTGGGGCGTCGTCGACGTCGAGGACTGCGCCGCCGTAGCCCTCGCCCTCGCCGAGGAGGGCACCGCCGACCGCGACCGGCTCGCCGTCCGGGGCGGCAGCGCGGGCGGCTGGACCAGCGCCGCGTCCCTGGTGACCACCGACGTCTACGCCTGCGGCACCATCATCTATCCCGTCCTCGACCTGGCCAACTGGGCCTCGGGCGAGACCCACGACTTCGAGTCCCGGTACCTGGAGACCCTGGTCGGCCCCCTCGCCGAGGTGCCCGCCCGGTACACCGAACGCTCACCCGTCGAGCACGCCGACCGCATCACCGCGCCCTTCCTGCTGCTGCAGGGCCTGGCCGACGTGATCTGCCCGCCCGTCCAGTGCGAACGACTCCTGGAACGGATGCGCGGACGCCAAGTGCCGCACGCCTACCTCGCGTTCGAGGGCGAGGGCCACGGATTCCGCCGCGCCGACACCATGATCCGCGCCCTGGAGTCCGAACTCTCCCTGTACGCACAGGTCTTCGGCATCGACCCGCCCGGCATCCCCACCCTGGAGCTCGGCACGTGACCGCACTCGTCAGGCCGTCCCGACTCGCCCCCGGCGCCCGCGTGGCCGTCGTCGCGCCCAGCGGGCCGGTGTCCGAGGAACGGCTCGAAGCGGGCTTGGACATCCTGCGCGGCTGGGACCTCGACCCGGTGGTGGCGCCCCATGTCCGTGACCGGCACGGCGAGTTGGGCTATCTGGCCGGTACGGACGCGGACCGTGCCGCCGATCTGCAGAACGCCTGGTGCGATCCGTCCGTGGCCGCCGTCCTGTGCGCCCGCGGCGGCTACGGCGTGCAGCGCATCGTCGACCTGCTCGACTGGGAGGCGATGCGCGCCGCGGGACCGAAGGTGTTCGTCGGCTTCAGCGATCCCACGGTGCTGCACCAGGCGTTCGCCACCCGGCTGGGCCTGGTCACCCTGTACGGGCCCGCCGCGGCCGGCGCCGACTTCGTCAAGAACACCCGTACCCAGGAGCAGTTGAGGGCGACCCTGTTCGACCCGGAGTCCGTGCGGACCGTGCGGGCCGTCCCGGGCGGCGGCGGTGCGCTGGTGCCGGGGCGGGCCCGGGGCGTCACCCTCGGCGGCTGCCTGGCCCTGCTCGCCACCGGCCTCGGCACCCCGCACGCACCGGCCGGCGCCCGCGGCGGACTGCTGGTCATCGAGGACGTCGGCGAGCAGGCGTACCGCGTCGACCGGATGCTCACCCAACTCCTGCGCAGCGGCTGGCTGGACGGTGTCGCGGGCATCGCGCTCGGCTCCTGGTCCGGCTGTGGGCCCTACGAGAAACTGCGCCCGGTGTTCGTCGACCGGCTGGGCGCACTCGGTGTGCCCGTCGTCGAGGAGTTCGGGTTCGGGCACTGCGAAGGCGCGCTCACGATACCGCTCGGGGTGGCGGCCGAACTGGACGCGGACGCGGGCACGTTGACGCTGGACGAGCCCGCGCTGCGGTAGCCGCCCGCCCGCCTGTCGTACCGCTGCCAGCCAACTCCCCTTGTTCTCCGTCGGGTTGTCCTCAGTGTGGAGGTCCCCTTTGTTCCGTCGTGTGCCCGGAATCCGCGCGGCGCTGGCTCTCGCGCTCACCGCACCGCTCACCCTCACCGCACCGTTCGCGCTCGCCGGCCGTGCCGCCGCGACGGACCGATACACCGTCACCGCACTGAAGTTCACCGTCCGCGCGGGCGGCCGGGACTGTGCGGTCGACGCCGACCTGTACCGGCCCGCGGGCGTGGACCGCGCCCACCCCGCGCCCGCCGTACTGGCGACCAACGGCTTCGGCGGCAGCAAGTCCGACGGATCCACGGACGCCATCGGCAGGACCTTTGCGCGACGCGGCTTCGTCGGGCTCGTCTACTCCGGACTGGGCTTCGGGAAGTCGGGCTGTCTCATCTCGCTCGACGACCCGGACATCGACGCAGCGGCGGCGTCGGGACTGGTCGACTTCCTCGCGGGCACACGCGCCGCGGCCGACGGGACCAGGGCGGACTTCGTGACGCTCGACGCGAAGGGGGATCCCCGGGTCGGGATGATCGGCGGATCGTACGGCGGTGCCGTTCAGCTGGCGACGGCCGCCGTGGACCAACGGGTGGACGCGCTCGTCCCCATGGTCACCTGGCACGACCTGGCGTACTCCCTCGACCCCAACAACGGCGGGAGCGTACCCGGAGTCTTCAAGTGGCAGTGGACCAACGGCTTCTACCTCATGGGCGAGACCCAGCCCCTGACCGTACCGGGCCTCGACCCGACCCGGATCAACTCCCTCGGCTGCGTGCACTTCGTCAGCAAGGCCTGCGCCCTGATCCGCACGCTGAACTCCGGGAGCTATCCGGCGAAGGTGACGGCGGACGTGCTCGGGTACGCCCACAGCGTCTCGCCGGTGTCGTATCTCCACGGAGTCAAGGCGCCGACGCTCCTTGTCCAGGGGCAGGCCGACAGCCTGTTCAACCTCAACGAGGCGACGGCGACGTACAGGACGCTGAAAGCGCAGGGGACCACGGCGAAGATGATCTGGCAGTCGTGGGGGCACAGTGGCGGGGTGGCCGCCGGTGAACTCGACCTCGGCCAGGGCGACTTGGAGTCGAGCTATGTCGGGCGGCGGATCGCGGCCTGGTTCGACCGCTACCTGCGCAAGCGGACGAACGTGGACACCGGACCGGCCTTCGCCTACTACCGCGACTGGATCGCGGACCCGGCCCGCACCTACGCCACGGCCGACCAACTCCCCTCTCTGGAAGCGAAGTTGTATCTCTCCGGCGACGGCAAGCTGGTGGGCGACCGGGCCAAGGTGGCGCGCGGCAGCCGCGAGTACACCAACAGGCCCGTCCCCACGAGCCATTCGGAGAACTCGCTGAGCGGCATGACCGGCCTGCCGGACCCGGCGCCGTACGACACCCGTGGTACCTGCCTCGGCTGGACCGGCGCACCCCTGACCCGCACGACGGACGTAGTGGGCGCCCCGAGGGCGACCCTCAAGGTCGTCTCTCCGGCCGCGCGGCGCGTCCAGAACTCCGGCGACGCCGCCGACAACCTCGTCCTCTTCGCCAAGCTCTACGACCTGGCCCCCGACGGCACCGGGACCCTGGTCCACCGGTTGGTCGCCCCGGTCCGGGTCCCGGACGTCACGAAGAGCTTCACGGTCACCCTGCCGGGGATCGTGCACCGGTTCGGGAAGGGGCACCGGCTGCGGTTCGTGATCGCGGCCGGCGACGACGCGTACACCGGGAACCGGGGGGTCAAACCGGTCACGGTGGTCAGCTCGCCGCAGGACACGGGGGTGCTGGAGCTGCCGGTCGTCGAGGATGAGTCTCACCGTGCGTAATGGCCCATTCGGGCTCACCCTGGAGACATGAGCCCGAAGACCACCGAGAGCGGTGGGCGGACCGGCCAGCGGGAACGCCGGCTGACACCCGCCCGGATCACTGTTCTGCTGCTCGCCGTCCTGGCCCTCGTCTTCATCTTCGAGAACACCCGCGACACCCGGATCCGCCTGCTGATCCCCGAGGTCACCATGCCGCTGTGGATGGCACTGCTGGCCACGGCGATCATCGGCGCCCTGTGCGGGGCCTATTTCATGAGACGCCGCCGCCGACCCTGACTAGGGTGACGGGATGCCGCATTCAGCTTCCCCTTATCTCGCCCAGGGCCCCCGCGTGGGGATACGTCACTTCACCTACGAGGACGCCGCCGAGTTCACCGCTCGGGCCCGGGAGAGCAAGGATCTGCACCAGCCATGGCTGTTCCCGCCGGCGAGCGGGGATGCGTACACCGCCTATGCGGGACGGCTGATCCAGGATCCGACCAAGGCCGGGTTCCTCGTCTGCGAGCTCGACGGCGGGGGCATCGCCGGGTTCATCAACATCAACAACATCGTGCAGGGCGGCTTCCAGTGCGGTGCGCTGGGATACGGCGCCTTCGCGCACGCGGCCGGGCGCGGGCTGATGCGCGAGGGAATGAACCTCGTGGTGGATCACGCCTTCGGGCCGATGCGGCTGCACCGGCTGGAGATCAACGCGCAGCCCGGCAACGCCGGGTCGATCGGTCTCGCCCGCAGCTGCGGATTCCGGCTCGAAGGCCTCTCGCCGAACATGATCTACATCGACGGCGCCTGGCGCGACCACGAGCGCTGGGCGATCACCGCCGAGATGCGGACTTCCGGTTGACCTTCATCGTGTCCAGGTCCGTCACCGTCGACTTCAGATCCCGGAAGCCGTAGCCGAGGCCCTTCAACGCGGTCTCGGCGCGGTCCTCCGCGAGCGCCGCCGCCATCTCCTCGCCGTCCGCCGCGTCCGACACCACCACATACCGCCACGAGAAGTGCTTGAGCGGCGACGGTTCGTAACTGAGCGAGCCGTCCTCGGTGAACCGCATGCTGAGCATCCCGTGCTCCGAGGCCTCGCCCAGCAGCCGCTGCCGCGCCTCGTCCGTCAGCGCGTCCCAGGTGCCCCGCACGATCACCCGGTACGTGTGCTGCTCGCTCATCCGCCGTTCCACTCCTCGGTCCGTGCCGTCGATCGCCCGACTCTACGTCGACGTGACCGCACCGCACGCGGAATATCCCGGCGCCCCGCCTTTGCGGAATCCTGACCGGCGGCGCCCCTGGTCACCGCACCGGTTGCCGGGTTCCATGGTGATCGTGACGACGATCCGACGTGAGGTACTGACCCTGCCCACCGCGGAGTTGGGTCCGGACAACCCGCTGCCCCCACTGCGTCCGCTCGACGAGGCACACCGCATAGACGACCGCGACCGCGAGGACCTGCCCCGGGACATGGCCCGCCAGATCGGCTACGAACCCCTTCGCAGCCTGCTCCCCACCCGCGTCCGCGACGGCTACGACAGAGACCGCGCACCCCGCGAGCTGGACGCCCTCGTGATCGAGAACGACCGGCTGCGCGCCACCGTGCTCCCCGCCCTCGGCGGCCGCATCGCCTCCCTCGTCCACAAGCCCACCGACCG
>Ga0307509_10012744_pt1 | contig 10017 bp, 11 predicted proteins | sample 10_EM_MG_FD_202245 | JGI IMG/M metagenome (GOLD analysis project Ga0307509, IMG submission 202245) | Populus trichocarpa ectomycorrhiza microbial communities from riparian zone in the Pacific Northwest, United States - 10_EM | ecosystem: Host-associated > Plants > Roots > Unclassified | place... | reverse complement strand
CTCCCAGATCTTCAAGTATTGCCAGTAACCAAAGGGCTTCCTTGACTGCTTGTGTCAAGGCCATATATTCGGCCTCAGTTGATGATAGAGCCACGGTACTCTGTTTCTTGCTACTCCAGCAGACTGCCGCCCCATTCAATAAAAAGGTATAACCACCAATAGATTTTCTGTCGTCTCCCGCACCCTAATCAGCATTTGTAAAACCAGTTCCCCTTCCTTCTATCCCATAGCAGAGGCCCCTATTTGTTGTACCCGCAAGGTACCTGAATACTCGCTTCACAGCAGTCCAGTGAGTGGGGTCCGGGTTCGCACAGTATTGACTTATCTTTGACACTGCATAGGCAATATCCGGCCAAGTCCCTAGTATCGGGAACATCAAAGATCCTACCACCGATTGATATTGCCTTCGCTCCCCAGGGGTTGCCTCGAAGTCTGGTTGACCTTTCTGCAAACCCACATGCGGGTCCGCAGGAGTTAAAGCCAGATTGCAAAGCTCCAGCCCGTGCGTACAGAGCACTTTCTGTATGGATTGGCTTCGGGATAGGTGAAGTGTTCTCTCACTCCTATTTCGCAGAATCTCTAGCCCAAGAAAGATTGACAGCAGGCCAAGGTCTGTCGTTTCAAATTCTGTATGCAGCTTTATGCGAATCCAGTTGATTGATTCCTTGGTCGGTGCTGCTATGACCAGGTCGTCTACATAAAGCAATTGTAGAACTTGTTTTTCGTAGTTAATGAAAAGGCTATAATCCTGGTCACTTCGTGTGAAGTTGTTGTCTTGGAAGAATCTAGTGATCCTCCCGTACCATGCGCGAGGAGACTGTTTTAATCCATATATTGCTTTGACTAATAGACAGGCCATCGGGCGTTGATATCCATATTCGTGCCTGTTTGTTGGGATAGCTATTCCTTCCGCAACCTCCATATAGATTTGTTCCTCCAGTCGCCCCATTAAGGAATGTAGTCTTCACGTCCATTCCGTCTAACTCCCAACTATTCTCACAGGTAAGCGCCAGAACTTGCCGTATTGTGGTAAATTTTGCGACCGGGGCGAATGTTTCCTCGTAATCGATTCCTGCCTCTTGGCTGAACTCTTTCGCCACTAGGCGTGCTTTATACCGTCCACCACCTTTTTTCTTAAACAACCAGCGACAACCAATTGCTTTTCGGTTCCGGGGTAGTTGCTCAATTACCCAGGTCTGATTTCATGATAGTGAGTCCAGTTAAGAGTTTCAAGCTAACCTCCACTCTTCCCGGTTGTTGCCACTAAGAGCCTCGGTCAAAGTTTCCGGTTCTTCGTCTCGTCCACCAGCAAACAAGGCATAGAGTGCCTGCTGGTCAGTTTCACCATTTGGTAGAGCGGCTCTTTGCGACCTTCGGGGCTGTAAACTAACACGAAGCGGGGCTTGTAGTGTAGTGCTTGAAGCTCCTTGTCGGGTATCTGGGATAATCGTACGGGGTAAGACTGGCCGGACAGTAATAGCTTCCTGCATTTCCGCACTAGGAATAGGTTGACCGACAAGTGGGGTTATCGTATCTAGTGGACGAAAATCATCACCGATTACCGGTACTTCTTTCAAGTCGGTAGTTACACTAGCATTCGGCCCGCCTATTCTCGTATTACTTCACTCATAGTGTTGATATGAGCGAGATGATTCGTCAATTATGACATGACGTGAGGACAGGAATCTTTTCTTTTCCCTATCGAATAGCCGGTATACCCTTGACCTGGCATTTTCTTCGTAACAGATAAGAACACACTTTACTGATTTTGGGCCTAGTTTCTGGCGCTTTTCATTTGGTATATGTACCCAGGCGAGAGAGCCAAAAACCCGCAGATGCCCGACTCTGAGTCGTTTGCCCGTCCAGTATTCGAGTGGAGATTTATGATCATGACTTCGTGAGGGCAGATGGTTGTGAACATGAGCCGCTGTTAGCACAGCCTGTCACCAGAACTCTTTGCCTAGGTTTGACCCTTTTAGCGCACAGCGTGCGTTCTCCATAATCGTTCGGTTAGCTCTTTCAGCCCGACCATTTTGCGCAGGGGAATATGGTGGCCCGATAATGTGCCGTATTCCTGCCTCTTCTAGACACCGCTTGAATGCCTTGTTGACATATTCACCGCCACCATCAGTCCGGAGTCCTTTGATCCACTTTTCGGTGCTTGTTTCTGCCCTTGCTCTGTATGCTTGAAATGCGCTAAGCGCTTCATCCTTTCTTCTCAAAAGTGATAGGCTAACTCGTCCACTCATCTCGTCTATAAAGGTAATAAAGTACGTTTCTCCGCTGACTCCGGCTGTTTGCATTGGACCACCCTGGTCCGAGTGTACAACCTCAAGTATTTGTTTACTCCTTGCCCGAGCGCCCCTTCCCGCCTCTTTATGCTGACGGCCAATCGCGCAAATTCCACATATCGTATGTTGTGGTTTCTCCTTGTCGCTAACATCCATATCCTGTACCTTTGACGAGATGTATTTAACTAATACATCATCTAGGGTGCGATGGCAAAATCTCCGGTGCCAGATTTCGATAGTACTACTCGGAGATCAGTTACTCGTTAGACCCAGGTTAGTCTCCACTCTCTGATCTGGCTCCTCTGCCATCGATTTCTTGGTTACCAGGTGATACAGCCTTCCGTGCCGCTGTCCTAACTCGCTTTGGGTTCCAGCTTTGCTGATTGTGCAAGCTGTCGGTCCAAATTCAACCGTATATCCTGCATCTAGAATTCTTGATACCGATATGAGATTTCCACCTATTTCTGGCACATGCCAGACGTCGCGTAGTATAATGCTTTGGCCCTCGGTGGCTATCACTATCTCTCCTATTCCTCTTGCTTCTATTTTCGTCCCATCGGCAATAGTGTTTTCCTGATTCCCGCTCATAATGTTGTAGGTCGTAAACAGTGCTCTATCTCCACACAGGTGCTGACTCACTCCCTAGTCTATAATGCAGCCCACCGGTACCGACTCCGCTTGGACCTTTGCCAAAAAGGTAAAGTCCCGTTTGTCTCCCTTGTTGCTGGTGCCCCTTCCACTGCTCCTTTTCTCGGCCTTTCTCTTATAAAAGTCCCTTTTCCTGTGGCACTCTTTACCACAATAATAACACCTCAATCCCAAGGTCCGCCTTATCCTACTCGATGTTGTGTTGCCCCTATAGATTGGTCCTCCACTGCTTCCACCGTAGTGGTCTCGAAACCCACCACGCGAACGTTCTTTGTCCCGCCCATTTACCGGAAAGCTACACCCGTGCTGGGAAAAATCCCTGGTTTACCATAGGGGGATTAGCCGTAAAGGCTGTATTGCTTCCTGCGTTACTGTTGCTCTCCAAGGCTTTATGTGTGACTTGCCCTACATGCCGTCTGGCTGATTCCTGAAGGAGTCTACCAGCCATGATATCGAAGGTGATAAGGTCTGATCGAGACTGAAGGGCCATCACCAATGGTTCGTACGATTCTGGAAGACTTAATGTCAGAATTGTCAGAAGTTCAGTATCGTAAAGGCCTTTTCCCTCTCCCAATAATCCTCGTAGCTGGTTTGCCAACTCCCAAAATTGGTTTAAGTGTTGGGCCATGTCTTGCCCCGCGGCCATTTTGAAAGCCCACAAGCGCTGCATTAAAACCATTCTCCCATTCGTGCTAATACCCTGATGGACCTCCTTAAGTGAGGCCCATGCCGTACTGGCTGTGGTGGCATCCTGGATGTGTGGAATTTGGGAATCTTTAATGTTGAGTGTAATGATTGTGAAGGCTTGGTCGTCCTTGGAAAAGCTGACTGTGGCCTCTTCAATCGCTTCTAGTAGGTACTTTTCTTTGAGAATCCGAATTATCCGGAATGGCTATGCCTTGTTGTTGCTCTGCCCGGTAGCCATGGAGCCATCCAACTTTTCAATCGACTGTGTGAGGGATGTGGTACTGGTACAGGTATTCTTATTCCTTGTGAAACTTGCACCCGTTTCCCTCGTGGTGTCTTCGCCTGACATGGCTGATGTCGTGTATTTGCTAACTCGAATATTGTCCTCAGTGTTACTTAGTTATCACAATTGCCGCGTTGTTGTCCAAGAGCGCTCGCCGGGCTCATAACCTCTTATCATTTTCCGAACAACTACAAATCGTATATAAAGAAGCCTAGGAGATATTCAAAAGACGTAGGAGAGGAACAAACTATTCGCTGACTTGTCTTCTACACTTGTGCTTGAACCGAACCCTTAACTACAAAAGCCTAGATCGCCTCGCTCTCATAGTCTTCCCACTAACATCATACCATATGGTCCCATTGACGCTATCCTTTTACCCCTCATTGCATCGGTCAAGCTCTCACTGATTTACCCCTCATTTTCTCACTGCTACGCCGCCTTTCCTTCACAGCTACCCCGCCTTTCGCACCATTCACCGAGTTGTATACGCTAGTGTGACAGTGCAGGAGAGAGTGCCAGTGAGAGTGCCGGTGAATTACAATAGTCAAGTATAAAGTCTGGTAGGAAAAACCACTAACTGAAGGATTTAGAGCAATTCATAAGGAAGGGGCACCTTATGAGTATAGTCTATTCTGGACAACTGATAGAAGCCTTGGGGCGAAGATGAGGGGGGCAACCTCTTTACTTCTGATTATGAAATCAGAATTCAAGGAGCAAAATACACTATGGTGGCCTGGCAGACAAAGATGTTCCATGGTACCAGTTTACCAAAGCTAGAGAGTATTGACTCTGACAGAGGTAGAGGACAGGTAGGTATGAGCATAGTTTCTCGTAGCAGACTTGTTGCCATTGGGGACAAGTATATGGATGAAAAGGTTGATGAAAGGGATTTGGAGAAGGGATTAGAGGTTGGAGAGGAGATATGGGGGTAGGATATGCAATGCAGGGTGAATGCTATTATAAGAGTTTTTGTGCAATTTGATATTATTACTGGAAAAATAGTATATACACTATACTCGGCCACGATAGCCAAATGACATCCGGCCGGAGGCCGGTTGCCACTTTTACCAGACTAAGCTTGTTCTCTTTTATTACCTCTTAGTTCACACACAGGTCATCTCCGCACCGAAATTGGTTTACCATTTTGGAACAGCCATCATGAACCCATAGCAAGTATAGTATTCATGCTCCTTGAAAGATTGCGGTGAACGGCGCCAGTAGCTGGTGAAGCCCATGTATGAGATTGGACTAACCATGCCAAGGTTTCCGCCACTGTGAAGGACGCTAGGAGACTATCAAAGTTGACGGCACTCCAGAGGAGTGCCAGTCACCCCAATGCAACATGTCACCCCAACGCAACTTTCATAGCCAAAATCCCACTATACGAAAATAAAAGTTGTACAAGAGAGAAAAAAAGGAAGACTTCTTTTCAAAGACTTAAAACAATATGTGAGAAAGTTGGAAGGACGTTTAAAGCATCAGAGAGTGTTTAGTCGTGGTTCATAATTCTTAAATTCACATACAAATTAAAAGTTGTATTGGGGTGACATGTTGTTTTGGGGTGACTGGCACTCCTCTGGAGTGCTGTCAACTTTGATGGTCGCCTAGCGTCCTTCAAAGTGGCGGGAACCTTTGCACGGTTAACACTTTAGAATTTATTGCACTGTGCTTGAAAAGCGGCATAAAGACTACCTTCAACGCTGAATGAACACCTTCCCTCATCCTACCGTCACAGGTGCCGTCACACCTTTCATAATATCGAGATTTTGCACGGCCGAACGCACTCCAGTTGCCACAGTAACAACGTGTGTAAGGGTTACTGGAGTGCAGACAGGAAGGGCGGGGGCTCGCACGCACTCCTGGAGTGCAGCCTTCTGCACGTACTTCGCCTTGAATTTGGAGGGTAAACAAATGATATGATTGGAGGATTTCAATGTTGTAACCAAAACCCTACTCAAACACACCAAAGAATGTCGTACCTGTACCATACCCTAGATAGTCAAAATCCCGAAATGGAAAAAGTGTTCAAAATAAATATAAAATAAATAAATAAGAATACACCAAACAATCTCTCACTATGATTGAGAGTAATCATGCTTGCTAAGGGATCATGAATAATCATACTTGCTAAGGGATTGAAGTGCGAGAGGCAACAGCTGCAAAACCTCGCTCTTTTTCGATCTTGCACTTGGTTTACAATTGGCTCCGGCGGAGTGCGTGCAGCCTGTGCAAAATCTCGATAATGATTATTATTTTCACTTACCATCGGTCACATTATCCTCTTTGTATTAAAGACATCACATGTTCGTTATTTCAAATAATTCTGACACACCTTCCGGTACTTTAATAGCAACCGTATTCCGAATACAGTATGAGAATAGTAGTACCTGTACGGGAGTAAGTTAGTGGGCAACAGCATTTGGTTGGCGACATTATCTGACCCCGAACCCTGTCAATCGTCAACACCCCTCAGTGTCCGCTGGCAGGATTCAGCAGAGCCCATAAAGCCTGCCCAAGCATATGAATTACAATCACGCTAGCGAGGAATTTGTCCCAGTGGTATGATCAGGTAAGCGTAGGGTGCTTAACCCCTTATGATTTGGGCTGCACCGGCAGCATGGAAATAGAATAAAATAAAACAAGAATGGACAACGATGCCTAACCGCGCGATTTACAGAATCTCGCCACACTTGACTCTCACTTGCTCAGTTCCGCCGGTATTCAAAAACATACTCGCTCAGGTAGGGTTGGGGTTGGGCTCCCTGTTCAAAATCTGAATGCGGCACAATCTATTCTATGTGGATAATACTTCACAATTACAAGGGGGGTTACGAGGCACACTTAGTGAGGAGGTGAAAAAGGGATTGGTAGGAGTTCCGGTTCTTAATTCTTCTAAGCCGGGTGGGCAGTAGCACCTTATTTATAGAAAAGTGCGCGTTCATATGCGCAAGAGAAATATAGGAAAAACAATGTAAAAAACATAAGTGCGAACATTTTTTACCCTGAAATCCAACCAAGTAAATCCCAAATAATGTGCATGAAAACAAGAGTGTGGAGCAATTATTAGAAATATCATGACCAAGAATGGTGCATAAGAGATCCATAAACAACCGTAAAATCTTAAACACCTGATTGGAAAGCGCATGTTTAATCCCGCGATATTATCCTGAAATAAACAATAAAACACCATAATATATATCTTAGCTGTAGTAATGTAAGTGGTGGACAGGCGGAGTATTACCCTAGCGGGAATAGCTTGCATAATTATGCACGAGGTATATGCCACCATAGAGGAGAGCATATATCCGAACCCAAGCTTCCTGAGTAAGGACTTCGCGGGAGCATCTGGGAGACTACTCAGGAACCTAAAAGAGTTCACCTTTCAAGATATGGCTAACTGATTGGAACGATGATTAGAGAACTAGTTCTCTACTCTTACTAATGCAGACGCATTATGCATTGATAGATGAGTATCGGACTTGATCACTCCATACTCATGATACTATTGGTATGTAGGCATTTAGACTGCATATTCCATTATAGTCTATCAGGACGAAGAGATCGAAGACTGGCTACTGGTGGAGTGGGCACACCCTCAGAAGAAATAGCAGTCGGGAGATTCTCAGAGTCAAGCTGGGCAAGATTCAGGGTCAAACAGTGTTCGCACTTTCTTCTGACGAACTGAATTCTTAGAAAGATACTTCTTTACTAGAGAAGTCAAAGTAGCGTGAACATTAGTATAAATAGTAGGGCTCTCCCCGATGGTTGAGAAACAACATCATGCAACGGAGAAGAGACCTTAACAATATTATAAGTTATTACGATATTCTTCTATTACTTTATCGAACAATTCATCTTGAGCCTTCCTGACCTATATTTCGTTGTCTCGAATATCCTCGCCCTAGTTAGCCTGGAGTCCTACCGAGTTAGCTACCCCGTAACACTATATTGTTAATCTTCAGTCACCAAGGCTCCTATGTTGACAGACATTTTCGTCTGTTTTATCCTTTACTACCTTTTTTTCATCCTTGAAGATACACCACAGGCTGCTATTGTCGCACCAGAACCCACGATCACGGAAGATTCGGATTCCATAGACGATTGGGAACCTGAGTCAGAAGGAGGCATAACTTTACCTTGTTCCTCTCGTTCACCACCGCTTGGCCTGTCTCGCCCCTCTACCCCGGAGACTATTATTCCTTCAACACAAGCCATCGGACAGGTGGAACAAAATCAAAAAGTTCTTCAGAACCTTATTGACGCTGAAGAACAAAATTGGTGCGTAACTAAACAGGGGTCTTTTCGTCACCCTTCCCCTACTTTAGCGAAAGGTCGAAAAAAGGCTCGACGATATTGGAGAGTTAGAAATCCCCTTCCTAATTAAAGGATCACTAACCTCTACCATGGCCCTCGTGAGCCCCAATTCTCCTCACCCGGAACTCATCAGTAATCCCGATCAACCCATGGAAGATGACGATTCTTCCACTCCTCATGCATCCTCATTCGACCCGTCCTCCCGTGCTATGACCACGACCTCAAATCCAGGATCGGTCATACATTCCCCCATGAGTCGCTCCCATAGTGCGCAATTTCGTGTCGAAAAGAATACGTCACGATCAAACTCCCGTCAACGCGCTAGAAACACTACGAACCAAATGGACCTCCTTAAGCAACAAATCGGACTAGCATTCCAACACATTTCCTCATCCATAAATCAAAGTCAAGACGAGAACTTGATAGCTTTGGATGCTTTATCGGAAGATGCTAGGGCCCAATACACTAACCTACAGTCATTACAAACAAGGTTAGCAAAGGGCGAATTGATTGTTGACAAGGAACTCCAAGAGGCCAAGCAAGCACTAGCAACTCTCGAAGGAGCAACACATGACGAACAGGAACGGCTAAAAATCGCTATAGTTCAAGAATTTAGCCGCCAAGAAGCTCAGCAACAGGAAAATGCGAAATCTTCGGAGGTCCGAGATAAAATATTGGAAGCCGAAGTCATATCCTTCAAAACTCAATTTGCTGAACAACTTAAAAAATAGGACACCGAATGGCAAAGAGTCCTGAGACACCAGGAAGACCAAGCTGCGCAAATATTAAATCAACAAAGGGCCAGTGCAACCAAACAGCATCAAAAAGCCCGTCAAGCAGCAAAGGACCTTCTGGATAAACAAAACAAGAAATTCCAAGACACAATACAAGCCCTGACGGACAGAATAGACCATCACGAAAAGCCCAGCTTTACCATCCCGCCAACCGAGGCAGGTGATAGTGACTCAGGACCTTCAAACCAGGGACAATTTAATCCTTGGAATCCTCCGCACAATCCTAATGCCGATAAACGATCAGCTTCAACTCCCCGGCAAAACAAAGGGAAAGGAGTTGACCGCGGAGGAAACTACCAACCACCGCCACCACCGCCAAGTAATATTGGTGGTGATCCAGACCCGGACCCTAGTGACCATGACGACGATGACGATAAAGGCGGAGAAGATGGCAGGGGCAGAAGAGGCGGACGTCCAGAACGCAACGCTCGAAGACCATCGGTTCCTAGAGATTCATCTCCCCCTACGAGAGGCACATTAGAATTCTTGCAACAACTCAGTACACCAAATCGATCAATAAAAAATGCGGCTGAACCCCCTTACTTTTTTCAAGGCGATGATAACCAGGATGTTAGAAACTGGCTAACCGTATGTGAAGATTATTTTGATCGAAACCGATACCAATGGGAGAACCACTCTCATCGCAGTGTTTTCGCTCTCGCTAAAACCAAGGGAAACAAGGTAGCCCCTTTCGCAGAAAAATATCGAAAGGTGATGGGAGGAATAGGAGGTTTCACTAGAGATCCCGATTATGCAACTTGGGAGAGATTCCGACAAGAAATTATCAAAAGATATATCGGTATCGAGGAAGAGCGACGAGCCCTAGACGAAATGGACAGAATCAGTTATAAGGGCAAAATCGAGACCTACCTTCTCCTCCTCGAGAATCTCAACATCAAAGCAGGACTCTCAGGAATAGCGTGGAGGGTCCGTGTCGAAAGCAAACTCCCTCAAGAAATATTACGTCGCCTATCCCATTTTTCATTTGCCACCGATGAAG
>Ga0307509_10012743_pt1 | contig 10018 bp, 13 predicted proteins | sample 10_EM_MG_FD_202245 | JGI IMG/M metagenome (GOLD analysis project Ga0307509, IMG submission 202245) | Populus trichocarpa ectomycorrhiza microbial communities from riparian zone in the Pacific Northwest, United States - 10_EM | ecosystem: Host-associated > Plants > Roots > Unclassified | place... | reverse complement strand
CATTGTGCACTGATGCGGCCACAAAAGGTTCCCACGATTGCAACGCTACTCATGCCATTGAGCTCTCATTAGATAAATATACAAGATATGCCTATTACAGCAGTCGTAGAGCGACCGAACCATCCACCATATCATCCACGCATCGTCACAGAATTTTCCGACGCCTCCCGGGTGTTGGTGCTCAGCGCTCAGTCGCGGTTGGCTACCCGCCAAGAGTGGCTGCGTATCCTGTCTCTCGGAATCACGTCCCCCAAAGTAGTCTATCGTGTTGCAGGCGGTCGAACGGGTCCTAGAGGGGATTGTGGTCAACTTGACACCGATGACCTTCAGAATCGGTCGTTTTGATGATTACAGAGCAGTAACAGAGTACAATAACCGACGGGCATCATCACAGTCTATGATGAGAGGACATCCTTCGACCAAGTTTGCTCCGTGCGATGTTCCTTAGCGATCGGGTATCCGTATAGGTCCGGTCTGGAACGCAATGACCGGTCGCTTGCACCCCTGTGTAGATCCGCACGAGAGAATTCGCGACGCAGATCCGGGAGCCGCTGACGGGGTGGGATCCGGTAGCGCAGCGGAGTCGGAATTCCGTAACCGGGAGAAGCCCAAGTGCGGTGACAGGGAACAACGGTTTCTCTCTGTTCCTCTAGGTCGCCCGGGGCTTCAGCCCAAGTGGGCTATACGGAGGCAGTGGGATATGGATGAACAGATTTCCGACCCATCGCGGTCAAAAAGATTTCAAACCCTTTCTCTAACCCAGGCAACAGATGCTCGGAACTTCGCCGAGTAGTTTTAAGGTTACGACCAGCTCCAAACGTCACATGGTAGAGGACACGGACAATCACGGGTCCGAGCCGAGGGGTGGCGAGAATTGGGGATCTGGTGGTCCCACAGAAGCAAAGCAAACCGCAACAGAGAGTGGATCCCGGCCACCGCAAGCGATCACCAACCGGCTATACAGGCGCTGGGTCGCAACCGGGGTGGCGTCAGGCGTTGATGGGGACGAGGACGACCGCCCGTGTTGAATCAAGGGTTGGAGAACAAAGGAGCCGACTCCTTGGGGACAGAGCCCAGATGGCTAGCCCGAACGTAGGAGGAACCCGGGTTTGGGTGGTAACCCGCGCTCTCGCAAAAGAGAGCGATCAGTGGGCACTGATCTGGCGAACAAAGGTCCGAGAACCAGCGGCTAGACCATCACGTTACAAATACGAACCAAGTGATGAGAGGTACACAGTCGGGACCGCAGGGATGTTCGTAATCAAGTGCGCCCTGTGTCGTGTCGTGAGAGTGTGAGAAAGTGTTCGGGGAAGGGTTTCTGACTGGGTAGATTGAGAGACTCCCCATGGTGATTCGGTCACCAAGGATAGTTCGTCAAAGGTCCATTTTCGGGCAGGGTGAAATATTTGTCGCACCGCGCATAGGACGGGGTTGGAAATTAAGCGGCAAATCGGTGAGCAACCCGTGGCTCACAAATGTGCTACGGCAGTGCGAAATATGGAGAGTGAGGCCGGGACGCGCCATACATAAGTGGCTTTATGCGGTAGGTCCGCCAGTGACACTGACAGGTCCGAAGTTTCCCTCGAACTTTCAGGGTGCGTTTCGGCTTGAAGGGCCGTGCGGATTAGGCGGAAAGAACGGCTCGGGCTTTTTGCAGTCAAGTCACCGACAGATGGGGTGGGGTGGGGAAAGTAACCGGAGCTGAATCGGCCACGAGACTCGGGTGGTCGTATTACAAAAACTCAATCATCGTCCGAGGCGACCACAACGCTTCTGGTGTACGTAACCAAAATTGGGGATATGTTGGGCGAAGGGGGAGTGCGCAAGGCCATCCGTTCTGGAATTAGTGCGACTGTCTGCGGGGAATCCTCGACTGGGAGAGCCAGTCCATAACGAGCGGGATCTGACGGGACGGGGAGCCACGTGCCCGGGAGATGCTTGACGAGCGCTTCTAGAAATGGGGTCCTCGCTTGGAAATCCAAAATGCATCAAATCTGGGAAATAAGTATTTATCCTCTCCCCGAACGTCCAGTTCTTCCCTTTTCCCTTTCCCCATCTACCCTTGCCCGCTCCCTCTCCCATCCTACCGTACGCATTCCGATTCCAACAATGCCCGCATCGCCAACTAACGGTTTCACAGATACGATGGTCAACTACAAGTCCATCTTCAAGGCCATTTTCCGTCCGGAACATACAGTGGACTCCGCTTCTACCCCGTCCTCGTCCAAATCCCGGCCCAAACCATCGAGAGCGTTCACGCTTCCTGCATCCCCATCGCGCCCCCACCCTTTCATCGAACAGCCCGTAGCCGGCCCCAGCACACGGAAGCAACTCAACCCGTACGCTAACAACCCTAACCGTCACTCGGCGGTCGCCCTTCGGGACATCCTCTCACCTCGGCCCCGTCTACGCAAGAACTCGCTTCCCTCCCAATTCCCACAGGAGCGGACCACGGTCCCCCCCCGAGTATCCGCCTCTCCTATCCCCATCTTGGAGGACGCCCAGCGGCAGGGTGACCGACAGTTTACTGCCTCTCCAGTCGAATATTCCCATCAATCCGACGACTATCTCCGCGAGCCCCATTTGTCACTCGATCCCAGACGCTCGGATTTCCCCAACGAGAATTCCAGACTCTGTGATCATTTTGATGCCTCATTTCCTGCTTCTGGTGTTCCAGAATCTTCCGACATCAGTCTACTCCTATCCCCCGAGCCCAAAGATGCCCGCAAGGCGATCAGTAAGCGTCTCGAAGGCCTGGCTATGGCCCTCGACATGTTCCAACCAATCCAAACCACACCGTCCACCACACTCCCAAGGCACTTGGGTCTCACCTCAAGGGGGTTGGCCAGACTCGACACCTCGTTGGATGTTACCCACCCTCTGATCTCCTTCCCGCCTTTACCGCAATCACCGTCTGCCCTTGGAGCCACATCACTATCACCAATTGAGAACTGGAGGGACGAAGAGGGTGAGGAACCATTCTCTGACGATGATGAGACTGAAGGCGAAGATGACGAAGAGGGATCCTACTTTGACGTTCCCGGTTCAAAATTCTCCCAGTCGTCACACTCGTCGGTTTCTTCCTCAACCTCGGACCTCCCCCCAACTCCAGTTGACCCACCAATGCTCTCTGTTGATGCCGTTCAGCTGTTGCCCCCATTCCTGCCGACATGTCCTGTCGCCTTCAATCTGGGTCCAGTCGTTCGGTCGACAGTAGGTAATTGCAAGGCAACGCCGATCCCGGTGGTCAGCGTTGATGCTTGCGATGCTCAATCTGGTATCGTTCGGGTGTAACTCGAAGCTCTTTGTCCAAAACCAGAGGATCCCACTACTCCATCGTCGCTCCTTATCCCCTTTGTTGATGGGTTCTTTACAGTCTGACCTACTCATTTATTTCACCCCCTCGGACACTGTAGCTACGGTTCATCTTATTCTCCCCCCCTTTCCCCGTTATTATCCTCCTCCCCTGGTCTCGAACTGTGTTGTCTTATTGGTATCCCCCTATTAGCTTCTTCCCGCCCTTCATATAGTCTGGTATCCGAAGTCGGTCCGGATGCCTCATTGTTTTATATACGCCTTTTTGGACCTCGCCACCTGTTTAGGTTGTAATTCTTCCTCAGCGTGCTGATCGCTATGTGTGTTCATGGGCAATGTGGAGCTATGGGACCTTTCGAGGTTTCCCCGTACTTGATTTGCATGACTTAGACGTCCACACGACACCAAGGTTCTTCCACGCCTGAATGAGCCAGTTCAGAACCTCCGCCTTTCGGTCTCGAATTGGGTGACGAGAGACGCATGACCTCACCCCATCACGGACCTTTTCTCCACCGAATTCGGTGGGTCTTGGGTTGACGGTCTGGACCGTGGATCTATTATGATCGCCTCTCCCTCCCATCCATCTTCGCCTATTGGGTATACCTAGAGCCGCAGGGTAACTGAACTGGATCCACGCGCATCCGTGCTTCCCACACAGATCCTATCGATGTTACATGCGTCGAGTTGCCCACAGCTCATTGACCCATCACCCCGCCCACGCTATCTCGCGGAATGACGATCTGAAACCCTGACAGGGAAACCCGCCGAGAAAATTTTAAAGTCGCGGCTATTGGCGGAAATGAAATCTGCGAAGCACGCGCGTCCGTCTCTAAACGCTATCCATATCCTGTCCATGGCGCTTTTATCACCACTGCGCGTGCGTTACGGCGGCGCGTTCGCATCCATGTGAAAGCGAACATGGCTTTTCGTTTTTCGCCTCCCTTCCGCTTCCCTGCGCGCTATACCTGATTCGTCAGGCCGTTGTTGCCCATCGGAGAGCGCGTTTTCGGGGAGACCGTCGGATACCCTGGTCTCACGCTGGTAATGTAGGGAATTGGCTTACAACAACGTACCGGGCGTCAGTCACTTCGGCCTTGACACCGCATCGAGTAAAGTACCACGTCAAAACTCGGACATGCTGTATAGTTAGGGGTGACAGAACATCTCAGGCCCTTTAGGGGAGATGAATACATTTACTCTGGAAAGGCACCAGGGACCCCTTTCCATTGCTCATCCCGAGCGCACTAGTTTCATGCCCGTATTTGGGGCCGAGTTCGAACGTTCCCCCAGAAGTGGTTGCGCGCATCGTGATTTCATTCATATGCGCATGCGGAATGTAATATTACACTTTTTTGCCTCCCGATCCGACATTGTTCCTTCCAAGGGAAGCCCTCTGCGTTATGCAAGAGCTTTCGTCTTGTACAATAGCACATAAGCCGACGCGTCCTCGCCTGCAAAAGCGATAAAAAAACGTCAGCAGGAAAATTCCCAGAGGTCCAAACGGGGAAACAGTGTCGATCACGATCACAGGCCAAGACGAACCTCCTCCATCCAATGTAGTCAATTTCTCTGCCGGGAAAATGGAAACCTTTTCATCGTCAAACTTGTACCAATCGTCATCGTCGTCATCGATCGTCCTCTGGTCGGGTTCGGTAGCCTGGCTGGTTTTGGGATGGAAAACGCTCTTCTTAACGAACCCGATGTAATGACCGGCGTCCGCCGCGGCACCCTTGTGCGTGATGATCGCTGTCCATTTATCGTGAGGGCCGGATGATAGAAGAGATAGAGGTGGCCAAACTCCGGGGTGACCGACACGTACCGACCAACTCGTACAGCCCCGTTGGGCTGGCTCCTACATCGCCCTTGACGTCAGGACTGATCAGCGCTTCGAGCTCATCTAATTCTTTCTTTCTGTAAACTGCCTCGTCGTCGAGATCGCCGCCCTCCTCAGGCTTCTTGTCGACTTCCATCGTTGCCCCCTCTGTAGTGGAAGTGGAGTCCGACGGAGCAGCCGTCTGGCTCGTTGAAGCCTTGTTCTTCATTCGTTTTCGGACTTTGCGCCTCTCCATCCTGTCCTTTTCAATTTCCATCAACCTTCGAGATGCTGGCTGCAACTTGGCTTTCAGCTCGTCCGTTACGATATCCAATGCGTCGTATTCCGTTGGGAACTTGACTTTACGCTGCAAAAGCATGAATGATCAACGCTGTATGCGCGCATCGACCGAAGCCGGCTCACCATTATCTTAGCCTTCTTGCTAATATCTGCTCGCCACGCAAATCGAACCATGTGGATCGTAAGGTAGGTGGGGAGTCGGCTCAGGCGGGAGTGGTGCGAGTAAACGGCATCTCGATCCAGAGTCGGTGACCGTTTCGTGACCTTCTGGTCCAGAGCCTGCAGAGAGAGATTAGGAAAGGGGGGGAAGCAAGACTAAACCTTCCGCCCACCTCCTTAATGCCCGAATGCATGAAATTGGTCTGAATTGAAATATGGCATTCGACCTTCAGTGCGTTCTCTGTGGATACCGTAGCGGGTTCTTCCGGCGCTTCATCACATCTCAGCCTAAACAGATCAGTTTGACCCTTCAACGGATTTGCCATAAACGGAGAAAAATCGCAGACACCCACTCGTTCCGCACACGGGACATCATGTAAGCCTCGATGAATTTCTTTCCGGGTGGCCCCGGAACATCTCGAAGTGCATTCCCAACTATCTGAGAATAACATTCCTCCGCATCTAGGAACGTCTCAGAATCTTCTAGGAGGAACGGTTACTAAGGACTATAGGCACAATTCACCTTGTTGAGCGTACGCAGCCAGAAGCTTGTTCGCTCCCCCGCTTCTGCTGACCTCAGCGAATTGCGGGAAGCTCTGCCTTAAAGATGCGAGGAATTGCATGGGGGTAAACGAGTCTACCGTTCGGGACATTGAGGTGTATAGCTGCCCGAGATGTGCGGGGAGACCAGAAGCGGAACCGCTACGAACGATTTGGTCAGCTAATTCTACGGCTCTGGAAGATGGAGAGTACCCAGTGAGAGCTGTTTGGAGCTCTGGAATTGCCCTCAACATTTGGACGGTGGCGTTCATGTAGCAAGTGTTCCCGAGGTTCTTTAGTCCAACTGGCAACGCAAGCTACAGAGATCAAAAGTCAGTACACCCCACAACGGACGTCAGAGGAGTCTCAACTAACCGCCTCAGCCAATTCCTCATCGTCCATATCTATGGTGCAGGCGCACAATACGATTCAGTCCTACCAAACCCCGGATGAAGACAGCGATCGACGACGGAACCTTCCAAGAACACGATCTTCTTCTCTGGGGGCTTCGGGAGCTCTTCAGCCGTTCCCAGAACCATAAAGCTCAGACCCTCCTTCAACGCGAGTTTACCCCAATCGTCGTCCTTGAGCGTGCCACCCTTGATCATGACCTTCATCCGATCGACCGGAACCCCAGTCGACTGGTAGATGGTCTCCTTGAAGACTCGGGGTGGTTGAGAAGCATCGAGGGCAAGAGAGTAACTCTTCCCAGAGTGTTTAATCGTGACGGGGATTGAAGCCATCGGTCGGGGAACGCGTAATCGGTCGGAGGGATGATGGGCGAATTTTACAAGACGCGGTTTCATCAAACCACGTGAACGAGAAAGACAAATCTAATCAGACTTGATTATTTCTTCCGCATACCACGGTACGTGTGTGTAAGTACATATGGGTGATAACTCGTAACAAAAAAAGCTAGACGGTGCTCTCCAGGTGGGTGCGCACGCGAAGGGGCACCCATGGTCCTTGGGCTGATTCGAGAGGGTGAAAACTACCACTTCGCAGAACGGGGCGAGAACTTTTGGAACGGTGCTTGCCCATGGACGGGTTCGAGGGAACGAACGGAGGACAGCACCGTAGGGTTATCCAAGGGGGTCCGCTTCAACGGTGGCATCTGTATTGGCAGTCGAACGCACGACTCCTGTCGGAGATTTCCACAGGGTGAAGACTTCTGGGGTGGTCAAATCTCAAGGACTCTGCAGGGATATTCGAATGGAGTCCAAGCAGCCAGAGTGGAAGGAAGTGAAATCTCTCCTGGTGACCGTCGTTCCTCGAGAAAAAACGGGGACCCGACAATCCGACTAGACGGTTGGTCTGTTGAATGTTGCTACGCTACCCGTGGTGGTGCACGACTCGGATACTTAGAGAAGTCCATCCGTCAAGGTTCAAGAGGGCGGGACAGAGGGACGATGAAATTTGAGTGGCCGATGAACAAACCACAGCCCTCCCAGGTTCTCAAGGTAGACGATCCGTGGGGCTTCTCGAAAGTTAGGAAGGCGGAATCCTCGGGTGTACCAGATTTTTAGTATTACAATGCTCCAAGTGCTCGGGGGGTGCGGAGGCGGTGGAGGTGTTGGTCGTCAAGGATGTATGTCGTGGGTCAGGATCAAAGGGTAGCCCTCGAGATGCAAAGCACTGAAGGTGCGAAATCCGCCTTGAAAGATTGGGCTGTTAGGGGTGGGGCAGGAGAACCTGGCAGGGATGAAGGAATCCTCCCCCGCCCTTACATCCGCGTTATTTCGGGTATGGGGGCCAACCCGTAGAGAGGGGAACATTCCCGAGTTCACGTCAATCAGCCTCGTCCCGTGGGTGTGGTTGGCTGCGAGGTAGCCACTGGTATGGAGCGGTCGAAGGAGGCCCAAAGGGTGGCGGATCCACTGAGGATATGGTGCCAGTACCTACAGACTGTGGTGTATCGGAGAGTCGTACCATTGCTGGTGGAGGACATAATTGTGAGGAGCAGTTCGGGGAGGGGGGTTGATAAACGGAGCGTCCATCGATGGCGTCTTGGACGACGGGTTGCTGGATGTTGGGGTAAGCAGGGGGGTGCGAAGGCGGACAGCTGTCGTTTACTGCTACCTCATGTACGCGTGGTGGGTATTTCCCTACTGAAAGGTCAACACGTTGAGAAGCTCGCAATGCTCTCACGACGATTCATCACATTAAGTCCCAGATAACAACACGATAGAAACCCAGATAACAGCGGATCATCACATCGACAACACGGGGACAGGAAAACAAATGACAAAACGAAAAGGTATATCCTCCAAAAATTTCCTGCCACCTGGCCTGGAAGAGGCGGGTACGGGTATCGACAGTTCTACCTCCTTCCGCGTCCCCTCCCCCGCGATCTGGCGGCAGGACCAGTAGCGACAGGCAGCCAAGACCTCTTCGCGATTTGCCCCCTCCGCACAGGAGCAGGTGACGGTGGCCTCGCCAATGATCCCTCACCTTCGTCGTCTGTGACATCCACGCTGTGCCCAACGAGGTCGAGATCATGATCATCCGCAGTCATTTGGTGATCGGGACGTTCCTCTTCTTCGCTTTCCGCCGCACCGATCACATAACCGACGCCCATATGCACTGGCGTTCCAGCTGCCCCGCCACCTTTGAGGAAGCCCCTCTTCTTGCTTCTTGTTCCAACGCCAACAAGGACGCCGCTATCCAACAACCCGCCGTCTTCGGCGATCCGTATCTCCTCATCCAGGGTCTGTCTCCTGGCGTGTCCATTTGGGAGAGAGCCGGTCGCAATAGTCTTTGGATAGGGCGTGGCACCAGCAAAGCTCTTCTCGTTCAAAAAGGATAGCATATGATCGTCATCCTCGGAGGCATATTCTAGTTCGTCGTCGGAGAAACGAGTGGCTGGCGTGGGGAGCTCAACGGAAGCAACACGGGATTTCGCGGGGCGGCGTGGCCGCTTCGGAGTTTGCATTCGAGGCATGGGTGATGAAGGAACACGCCTGGGGAAAAAGAGTTTCGGGGTGGGAGGCCTCGTAGGGGGTGAAGATGTTGTTGCTGATACTGCCGTCAGAGGAGGGGGCATCTCAGGGGTGTTTGTTGAACGCTGCTGCTCTGTGGCCCGCAAGTTCGCGAGTCTAGTCAGCGCAGGGGGGCTATCGTCAATCACTATCACTTCCTTGGCAGGTTGTTGGGTTGAGCTCTGCGATCCCCTGGACCTGGGTCTGTGGGGGTGGGGTGGGGTGACGGGCAAACGGTCTTCAGCAGAGTTCTCTTGGCTCGGTTCGTGATCTGAACATAAGGAAGGTGTATTGTCTATGGAGCCTGGACCACGGGTTAATGGGTTGGGTTTCGCAGCTGGGCGGATAGTGGTGGACGGGAGGTGAGCAGGGGTAGCGAAGGGCTGTGCGGGAGGCGGGGGTTGTACTCCTTCGGGGGGCGACCGGGCGCGGACGGGTGTAAGGTCTTCACGGGGAATCGATGAGAAATCGAAAGAGGCGTTGGAAATGGTCAGCCGCCGTTCCAACTTGGAAGCGACTAAGCGAGCTGAGTTAGCGAGAATACAGGTTATAGGCTCAACAAACATACGAGGCAGTCCTGAACTAGAATCACCCATCTTCTGCCGTTTATTCCCAGCTTCAACACCGCCGGCACTCAACCTACGTTTCAGTGCGGCGGTGTTTGTTTCTCGCTTTGGAGGGTTCACATCTGTCCCTGTACTGCGAATTGACGCAAGGCTGCCGGTCTTCCGCAGCTTGACAGCCTTCACCTCACTGAGGAAAGCAGCCATTTTATCGCCGCCTAGATTAACAGTCGGTTGTCCGGTACGCTTAGCCCTTGAAGGGGCGTACACAGAATTGATGGGTGCTTCGACTGGAAGGGTGGTATGTTTCAAAGCGGCTCTCGCGGAAGAGAGGAATTGTTCAGTGGATC
>Ga0307509_10012742_pt1 | contig 10018 bp, 10 predicted proteins | sample 10_EM_MG_FD_202245 | JGI IMG/M metagenome (GOLD analysis project Ga0307509, IMG submission 202245) | Populus trichocarpa ectomycorrhiza microbial communities from riparian zone in the Pacific Northwest, United States - 10_EM | ecosystem: Host-associated > Plants > Roots > Unclassified | place... | reverse complement strand
GACGATCACCGACTACGCCGCCCAGCTCGCCAGCTCGTTCGCCGTCGAGGTCGGCCCCGGCGACCTGCTGTACTGGCCGTCGAGCTACTACCACGTCGGCGAGTCGGCCGGCGGGGTCGCGACCAGCGTCAACATCGGCATCCCGATCGACGACCACCGCGCCGCGCACCTGGTCGGCGACCTGCTCGGCATCCCCGACGCCGACCTGCCCGAGGCCGCGCGGCCGCGCGGTCGGCCGCGGTCCGGCCGGACCCGCCCGCTGGTCCGCGGCGCGGTCACCGGCGACGGCCGGCTGCCGGCCCGGCTACCCGCCGCGCTACGCAACGCCATCGCCGAGCTCCAGCGGGTCACCGCCCGGGCGGCGACCGCCGCTCAGCTCGGCGCGTTGTGGCGCGCCCGGCTCGCCGCCGGCGGCTTCGAGCCGGTGCCGCGCCGGCGCGCGAATCGCCGCGGCCGGGGCTAGGGTTGACCCCGCCATGACCAGCAGGCAGTTCCGCACCGCCGCCGCTCTCGTCGCGATCGCCTACATCGCGATCCAGGGGTTCCAGGAGTACGTCTATCGCAGCCTCGGCGACGCCGCGACCCCCGCCGCCAGCCTCGCGCTCGGCTCGCACCCGCTCCACATCGCGCGCTCGATCGCGATGCTCGCGGCGATCTTCGGCCTGGTCTTCCTGTACGGCGCGATCTGCCTGCAGCGCGTGCGCGAGCGGCCGGTGCTCGCCGGGTTCACCTTCCTGGCGTTCCTGTTGTTCGGCCTGCTCGAGATCGGCCTGCGCTCGGTCGAGCTGATCTGGACCCAGCTCGAGCTCCCCGCCGCGTACGCCCGCGCCCCCGACCCCGCGATCCTCGCCCAGGTCGCCAGCTTCGAGGCGGTGCAGCACGCGCTCTACCTGCCGCTCGGGTTCGCCGTCCTGCTCGGCAGCGCGCTCGGGATCTGGCTGTTCGCCACCGCTCGACCGTTTGATCCAGGCTGCGTTCCTGTTCCACGTCGTGCGCAACGTGACGCGCATGCTCACCAGCTACGCCGGCGTGCCGCTGTTCCCGGCCGCCGCGTACGAGGCCGCGTACTTCCCGATGGTCGTCGCGTTCTACGCCCCGGTCGCGTACTGGTTCGTCAAGCGACGGTGATCTCGGTCTTGACCGAGTTGGCGATGAAGCAGCCCTCGTGCGCGGCGTGGTGCAGCTGGCCGAGCTGCTCGGCGGTCGGCTGCCGGTCGCCGGCGTAGGTGATCCTGGGCGCCAGGGTGACCCGGCTGATCCAGGCCACGCCGGCCGCGGTCCTGGTCATCACGCCGACCGCCTCGTCGCGGTAGGTCGCGACCGCGAACCCGGCCTTGGCGGCGACGAACAGGAAGGTCAGCATGTGGCAGCTCGAGATCGAGGCGACGTAGGCCTCCTCGGGGTCGACCCCGCGCGGGTTCGACCACGGCGCGGGGACCACCGACGGCGAGGCCGACGCGAGCAGCTCGACGCCGCCGTCGAACGTCCAGCGATGCTCGCGCGTATAGCGCAGCTTGAGGAAGTCGCCCGCCGCCGCGCCGCCGGTCCATTCGATCGTGGCTCGATGCTCCGACATGAGGACAGCCTACCCGCGATCGGCGCGACCGCCGAGCGGTCGGCAGCGGTACACCGGCCGCCGCGCGCCACCGGCACACCGCGATGCGCTAGCGTGGTGGTCGTGATCGACCGCCACGACGACACGCGCCCGCGCGACGACGCCGCGTCGCTGCGCCGCGACCTGATCGGCAAGCTGTACTTCGAGCTCGCGAAGTTCCCGGAGATCGCGACCCGCAACGATCAGTTCCTCGCGCTGGCCTACGCGGTGCGCGATCGCGTGCTGCACCGCTGGGTCGAGTCGTCGCGGACCTACCTCGAGGGCAAGCACCGCAGCGTGATCTACCTGTCGGCCGAGTTCCTGATCGGCCCGCAGCTCGCGGCGAACCTCCTGGCGCTCGGCTTGCACACCGCGGCGCGCACCGCGCTCGACGACCTCGGGATCTCGCTCGACGAGCTGATCGAGCACGAGGAGGAGCCAGGGCTTGGCAACGGTGGGCTCGGCCGGCTCGCGGCGTGCTTCCTGGAGTCGCTCGCGACGCTCGACATCCCGGCGATCGGCCACAGCCTGCGCTACGAGTTCGGCACGTTCGATCAGGACATCCGCGACGGCTGGCAGATCGAACACACCGATCGCTGGCTGCGCAACGGCAACCCGTGGGAGGTCCGCCGGTTCGAGATCGAGCACCCGGTCGGGTTCGGCGGCCACACCGAGCACGTCGCCGACCTGCACGGCCGGCTGCGCGTGCGCTGGCTGCCGGAGCGCCGGGTCAAGGGCATCCCGTACGACATCCCGGTCCCGGGCTACGGCACCAACACGACCTGCTTCCTCCGGTTGTGGAGCGCGGTCGCCGACGAGGAGTTCGACCTCGACGCGTTCCAGGTCGGCGAGTACTGGCGCGCGGTCGACCAGAAGATCCGCAGCGAGACCCTGACCAAGGTGATCTACCCCAACGACACCAGCCCGGCGGGCAAGCAGCTCCGGCTCGAGCAGGAGTACTTCTTCGTGTCGTGCGCGACGCAGGACTGCATCCGCCTGCTGCTCCAGCGCTGCACGATCCGCGAGTTCGCCGACAAGTTCGCGGTCCAGCTCAACGACACCCACCCGTCGCTCGCGATCCCCGAGCTGATGCGCCTGTTGATCGACGTCCACGACCTGGGCTGGGACGAGGCGTGGGACCTGGTCCGCCGCTCGGTCGCGTACACCAACCACACGCTGCTGCCCGAGGCGCTCGAGACCTGGCCGCTGCCGCTGATCGCGCGCCTGCTGCCCCGCCACCTCGAGATCATCTACGAGATCAACCGGCGGTTCCTCGACGAGGTCCGCGCCAGGTTCCCGGGCGACGACGACCGGGTCCGCCGGATGTCGCTGATCGGCGAGGACGGCGACAAGCTGGTCCGGATGGCGCACCTGGCGACCGTGGCGAGCCACCACATCAACGGCGTGGCGGCGCTGCACTCGCGCCTGTTGTGCCAGACCGTGCTGCGCGACTTCGCCGAGCTGTGGCCGGAGCGGTTCACCAGCGTGACCAACGGGGTCACGCCGCGGCGGTTCGTCGGGCTGGCCAACCCGCGGCTCGCCGAGCTCATCACCGACGCGATCGGCGAGGGCTGGCTGCGCGACCTCGAGCGGCTGCAGGCGCTCGAGCCGTTCGCCGACGACGCCGGGTTCCAGGACCGCTGGCACACGGTCAAGCAGGCCAACAAGCGCGAGCTCGCCGACTGGATGCGCGCGCGCTACGCCCTGCCCTGCGATCCGGCGGCGCTGCTCGACGCCCAGTGCAAGCGGATCCACGAGTACAAGCGCCAGCACCTCGCGATCCTGCACGCGATCGCGCTGTTCGAGCGGATCCGGACCGGCGAGGACCTCGGCGTCGCGCGGACCATCCTGTTCGCCGGCAAGGCCGCGCCGGCCTACCGCGCGGCCAAGCTGATCATCCGGCTCGCCCACGGCGTCGCCGATGCGATCGCCGCCGATCCGCGCGCGCGCGATCGGCTGCGCGTCGTGTTCGTGCCCGACTTCAGCGTCAAGACCGCGCAGCGGATCTACCCCGCCGCCGACCTGTCGGAGCAGATCTCGACGGCCGGGATGGAGGCGTCGGGCACCGGCAACATGAAGTTCATGCTCAACGGCGCGCTGACCATCGGCACGCTCGACGGCGCCAACGTCGAGATCCGCGACGCGGTCGGCGCCGAGCACTTCTTCCTGTTCGGGCTGACCGCCGACGAGGTCGCCGCCCGGCGCGCCAGCTACCACCCGCCCGACGAGCTCGCCGACCCCGAGCTGGCGCGCGTGATCGACCTGATCGCCGGCGGCGAGTTCTCGCCCGGCGACCGCGGGCTGTACGCGCCGCTGGTCGACGACCTCTTGCACCGCGATCGGTTCCTGGTGCTCGCCGACTTCCGGGCCTACGCCGACTGCCAGCGCCGGGTCGAGGCCCGGTGGCGAACGCCGGCGAGCTGGCTGCGCTCGTCGATCCTCAACACCGCGCGCGCCGGCCGGTTCTCGTCCGACCGCGCGATCCGCGAGTACGCCCGCGCGATCTGGCGCGTCGCGCCGGTGCCGTCACGAACCGGCGCGCCGCCGGCCGCGCCCGCAGTGACAGCCAGTAATCCGTAGGTCACGTAGTCGGCTAACCCCGACACGCCACCAGACGCGGAGCCGTATCAGCGATGTCGCACGCCGCGACCGTGCGCAGTCGGTAAACTGTTTTCCCCCAGCGCACCAGTAACCGGGGTGACACATTCAAGACGAGGCTGGTCCCGCCGGGTCGCATCGATCCGGCGGAGTTGCCGAGTGCCGACTGTGGGATAGCTGTCTCACCGGCCGTGATAGCAGGCTATCCTGGAGTGCCGGTGACCCGGTGTTATGATCGGCTCGGGGGTGGATGTGGATAAAGGGAATATCGAAGCGAATCCCGAACAGGTGATCCGGAAGATCCGGAGAGCGCGCGCCAGCGTCGGCGCGGCGTTCCCCGACGGCCACGGCTCGTACCTGGCCGCGATGATCGCGTTCGGCGCGGCGGCGACGTTCCTCCACCATGCGCTGCGGCCGGAGCGCCTGCACAGCGACGCGCTCACCAAGCTGGTCACCGACCAGCAGGAGCCGTACCGCGGCGAGACCCACGCCGTGCTCGCGGGCGGCCTGCTGTCCGATACCGTGATCTGGGACTTCTGCCCGGACCACGAGCTGCTCGACGAGACCGACCGGATCGCCGTGGAGTTCGCCGCCAGCCTGCAGGCGCCGCCCGCGGTGGGTGACCAGCTGGTGGCGTGCGATCACCCCGAGCGCTGCCCGGTGCCGACCGCCGGGGTCGGCATGGGATGGACCGACGGCTCGACCGGCTCGACCCTGTTCATTCCCAGCACGGTGTCCGACCTCGTGCAGGCCGATCCGAGGACCAGCGCGCTGCTGCTCGCGTCGCGCAGCATCGAGCGCTACACGCCGGCGCTCGGCCGCCAGTTCGCCGCAGGACGCCTCACCACGCTGTACTTCGTGGCGCTGTCCGGATCGATCCGGCTGATCCCGATGACCAGCCTGAGCTCGCTCCCGGCGCACCGCACGTTCGCCGGCGCGGGCTACTTCTATACCGCGCTGTCCGGCGATGCGTTGCAGTGCAGGGGCCGCGGGCGACCGCGCACCGCGACCCGGCCGTACTTCGACGTCATGGGCTTCGGCCTGGTCCGCACGCTGTGCCAGCCGATCGCGGCCCGCACCGCGACCGCGTCCGGCGGCGTGGTCGGCACGCTGTGCTTCGACTTCACGCCGCCCGACGGCGTCACCTACCAGATCCTGGCCGAGGCCTCGAAGCTGTTCGATCTCCAGGTCGTGCGGATGTACGAGCAGAGCGGGATCGATCTGTGCCCGGCGATCGACGGCTGCCTGTCCGGCCTGCCCCGGCTGTCGAGCTTCTCTGCGGGGGAGATCGACCAGCTCGCGCGCGAGTGGCGCGCCGGTCCGCCGCGGGTCGCCGCCGCCGGGAGCAGCGCGGTCCGCATGCTGGGCGACGACGCGTACTTCGCGGCGAAGATCGATCACCGCGACCGCGGCGCCAGTAGCCCCGCGTACGACACCCTGGTGTTCGGCCGGGTCCGGCGAAGCCCGACCGGCGACATCGCGTCGGCGATCGCGATGCTGGTGTTCGCGGCGATCGCGGCCGGCGTGATCATCCGCGGCGTGCGCCGCAAGGCCCGGCGCCAGGACTTCACGCTGATCCGCGGCCTCCAGGTCGGCGTCGTCGAGCTCAACCCGCAGGGCGTGATCGTGGGCGCCAACGACCGCGCCGAGGAGATCCTCGGCATGGAGCTGCCGAGCTTCGGCGGGTCCGGCGAGCGCGTGCTGTTCAGCAGCCGGATCGACCCCGCCCACGTGGTCATGCTCGACGACGCGGGCCTTCTGCCCGAGGGCCCGGTGACGTTCTCGCGCTACGAGCGGATCGACGACCTGCGCCGCGCCGGCGACAGCAGCTCGTACTACGCGTTCACCCGGGCGACCGATCGCCTGATCCGGGTCTCGGGCTCGACCTTCGTGAGCGCGCGGCGCGTGCTCCACACGTTCGGCACGATCGACACCTATATCGACGAGGCGCACCGCCAGCGGGTCGAGAGCGCGCGCGCCGAGGTCAGGCCGAGCGCGCCGCGGCTCGCGCCCGCCGGGAGGCCGCGATGACCCTGCTGCACGCGCTCGCCGACCAGCTGCGGAATGGCGCGCTGCAGCTGTTCGCCGGCCTGGCGACGGTCGCGGTCCAGCTGGTCCTGTACGTCCTGCTGCGCCAGACCCGGCCGCGGATCCGGTTCCACAAGCTCAAGGACTACGGCAACGAGCGGGTCACGTTCCTGATCCGCAACCTGGACTCGGTGCGCTACCACGACGGCCTGATCGTCGTGCTCGAGCCGCGCGCCGCGATCGAGTGGGTCGGCGTCCACGCCGGACCGTACAGCCAGGGTCCGCCGGTGCCCGACGCCGGCGACGGGCTCACGATCGGGTTCAGGAAGGTCCCGGCCGACGCCACGTTCTCGATCAAGGTCGCGCTGCGCCCCGAGGCCACGGTCCGGATCCGGCTGGCCGAGCACTCGCCGCTGCGGCCGCGCAACTTCGACGACAAGCTCGAGCCGCTGCGCGGCGTCCACCGGTTCAGCTACTTCGTCGCCCGCGGCCTCGCGGGGCTGGTCGGCTTCGTCGTCGTGGTGCTGATCGGGCTGTGGATCACCGGCGACGCGCCGAGCTGGTCGGACTGGCCGTACCTCGGCGCCGGCGTCCCGCTCGCGCTCGCCGTGTTCGTGCTGGTGGTGCCGACCGCCGGCAAGCCGACCGTGGCCGGATACCTGGGCTGGAGCGGCGCCTCGAAGGACTGGTCGCAGCCCGCGCCGGGCGTGAGGCCCGAGGCGACCACCCAGCCCGAGCCCACCCAGCCCGAGTCGACCCAGCCCGAGCCGGCCGCCGGCCTCGGGGCGATCCCGCAACCCGACGGCTGATCCGGCCGCGCTAGCCGAACAGCTCGTCCCAGCCGGCGACCCGCACGCCGCGCCAGGTCGGGCCCTCGCGGACGAACGCCCACTCGGGGTTGCGCGCGACGTCGCGCAGCGCGGCGCACACCTCGTGGAACACCGGCACGCCGGCGTCGGCGCACTCGAAGTAGGTCAGGAAGTCGTAGTCGCCATCGGGCGCGGGGGTGACCGGGTGGCGGTAGGTCCGCCGCATCAGGCTCGCGATGCCGGCCGCGCTGGCCAGCACGTGGCCCTGGCTGTGCATCGCGCCGGCGTCGTCGTAGCGCGGCAGGAAGTAGGTGTGGCGCTCCATCCAGTCCTTGGCCCACCACGCGGCGGTCTTGCTCATCGGCAGGAGGAACGCGTGCGGCGCGACCCGCGCCGGCTGCTGCAGCACGCGGTGCGCGTACGAGAAGTTGAACATCGCCGCGCCGGTGTAGCTCAGCGGCCGGAACACGCCGCCGAGCACGCGCGGCGGCGCGGCGGGCGCGAGCAACCGGGTCAGCTCGGCGCACAGCGCGGCGACCGGCTCGGGCCCGGGCGCGGCGACGTGGATGATCGCCTCGGTCGCGACCAGCGCGGGGTCGGCGAGGTCGCTCGCGCGCGGCGGCGCCGCCGCCTCGACCCGGCGCAACAGGCCGATCGCCTGCGCCGGGTGGTCGTCGCCCGGGTCGAGCTCGTTGCGCAGCCCGAGCCGGTCGGCGAGCGCGCGGAGCTCGCCGGCGATCCGGCGGCCGCGGTGCGCGGCGGTCAGGCACAGGTAGGCGCCGTGGCGGAGCGGGTCCATCGGTCGAACATCGTTGGCGGTCTTGATCTCCATGGCCGCACCATAGGGATGCCGCTGTGATGTGTCCAATGCATCGTCTGGCTCGATCCCATCCGTGTTATGCATGGCCGTGGAGCTCGATCACGTCGAGGCGTTCCTTGCGATCGTGCGGCGCGGCGGGTTCACCCGGGCGTCGGCCAGCCTGCACCTGTCGCAGCCGGCGATCAGCCGCCGGATCGGCCTGCTCGAGCGCGAGCTCGGCGCGCCGCTGTTCGAGCGGGTGCGCAGCGGCGTGGTGCTGACCGACGCCGGCCGCGCGTTCCGGCCCCACGCCGAGGCGCTGCTCGCCTCGCTGCGCGACGGGGTCGCCGCGGTCGACGAGCTGCGCGGCACCCGCCGGGGCGCGGTCGGGCTCGCCGTGGTCGGCACGCTCGCCAGCTCGAGCTTGACCGGCTGCCTGCGCCGGTTCCGCGCGGCGCACCCCGCGGTCGAGCTCCAGCTGCGCACCGCGCTCAGCGCCGAGGTCAGCGAGCTGGTCCGCCGCGGCGACGTCACGCTCGGGCTGCGCTACACCGCCGACCCCGATCCCGACGTCGCCTCCAGCGTGATCCACGACGAGCCCCGGCCACCGGCTCGCCCGCGCCCGCCGGATCCCGCCGGGCGCGCTGGCCGGCGAGCGCTGGATCGCGTTCCCGCCCCGGCCCGGCGCCGCCGCGCGCGAACCCTATGCCTCGGCGCTCGCCCGCGGCTTCGCCGCGCTCGGCCTCGACCCCGCCGAGATCGCCGCCCAGATCCTGCCGATCGACAGCCTGACCGCGCAGAAGCGGCTGGTCGAGGCCGGGTTCGGGCTCGCGGTGCTCCCGGCCAGCGCGATCGACGAGGAGCTGCGGTCCGGCGCGCTGCGCCCGCTGCGGCTCCCGGCGCTGCAGGCGACCATCCCGATCGCGCTGATCCACCGCCGCCGCGCGTTCCTCAGCGGCGCCACCCGCGCGCTGATCGCGGCGCTCATGGCGTGGCCCGCCGCGCGAGGCAGCCGCGGCGCGAGGCGCTAGCCTGTCGCGTGGCGAAGGACCAGGCCCAGGACCGATCGGACACCGCGCCGCCCGGCGACGAGGCGCTGCGCTGCGCGGTGTGCGATCACCGGATCACCGAGCGCGCGTACCGCAGCGAGGTCGCCGGCGCGCACGAGCACACGTTCGTCAACCCCGCCGGCTACGCGTTCCACATCGGCTGCTTCGTCGCCGCGCCCGGCTGCGCCCACATCGGCGCGCCGAACGACGCGTTCTCGTGGTTCCCCGGCTGGCGCTGGCAGATCGCCGTGTGCAGTCGCTGCCACACCCACGTCGGCTGGATCTTCCGGCTCGGCGGCGATCAGTTCCACGGCCTGATCCTCGCCGCGCTGCGCTGAGCTGACTCAGGGCGCCGCGGATCCCGCCGCACCATCGGTGCCGGCGTCGCGCGGCTGATCGAGCCGGTCGAACACCGAGCCGGGAACGGTCTCCTTGACCTCGACCCCGCGGTCGTCCGGCTCGCCCTTGGTCTTCTGCTCCTGCTTCCGGGCGGCGGCCTGCGGATCCGCCAGCGTGACTGCCGCCGCTGCCGCGGCCGCAACGCCGGCCACCGCGCCGGGATCTGGCTTCGGCGCGTTCTTCAAGATCGGCTCGCCGCAGCCGCACAGCAGCATGGCGATCCAGATGTGGCGACGCATGCCATCACCATAGCTCCGGCTCCTCGAGGGCGGGAGTGGCTGCAACGCCACACCCCGGTCCCCCGGTCGCAGACCGAACCGGTCGGTCTGGCCAGAGTTTGCCAGGTCTCGTCGCGCGTGCTCCCCCTGATCCGCGGCGGTGCCGGTACCCGCGATCGATCTCGATCCGGTGCCGACACCGCCGCCCACCGTCTCCCCCGCTACGCCGCCCGCAGTGTCCGCCGCCCGTCGCCGCCGCCCGTCGCTGCCGCCCGTTGCCCCCAATGCCACGGTCTACTGCCCCCAACGCCGCGACCTGCCCGGCCGCAGTCTCCCCGTCTGCCGACCCCCGCATGACCCGCCGCTGCATGAGGACCCGCCGCCGACCCCGTCGCCGCCGCCCCCCCGGCCATCGCCGGGCGAACCATCGCCGCCGCCGCCACCGACCACGCCACCGCCGCTGACCACGCCGCCGCCGACCGCCTCGCCGCCGCCAGCCCCCGCGCCGCCGCCGACCACCTCAC
>Ga0307509_10012741_pt1 | contig 10018 bp, 6 predicted proteins | sample 10_EM_MG_FD_202245 | JGI IMG/M metagenome (GOLD analysis project Ga0307509, IMG submission 202245) | Populus trichocarpa ectomycorrhiza microbial communities from riparian zone in the Pacific Northwest, United States - 10_EM | ecosystem: Host-associated > Plants > Roots > Unclassified | place... | reverse complement strand
TGGCGATCATACGCGGATCGCCTTCATTCGCGACGCAACTGGCAAAGTGAACGGCGCGGTTCTCAATCCAGGACCATGGGAGCAACGCGGCGCGCTCGCCCCATAAGGGCACACTGACAATTGATGATGGCAAACCCACGCTTCGCGGCACGGCCGCGGATGGCCGCGAGATTTCGATCGCCGGCAGGCCTGGCGGCCAACTCTATTGGGGCGCCTGATGGCTGACGCGCCAGATGGTGCCGTTGCCGTCCTCCGAGATCAACAGCGCGCCGTCGTGCGCCACCGCGACACCGACGGGACGTCCCCAGACGTCGCGGTCGTTGAGGACGAAGCCGGTGACGAAATCCTCGTATTCACCGGTCGGCACCCCGTCCTTCAGACGGATACGAATGACCTTGTAGCCGGTGCGTTGCGACCTGTTCCATGAGCCGTGCGATGCGACGAAGGCATCGCCACGATAGTCCGCCGGGAAACTGGACCCGTCGTAGAATGTCAGGCCGAGCGGCGCCGAATGCGGCTGCAGCAGGACGTCGGGGATGGTGACCTTGTCCTTGAGATCCGAACGCGCGCCGGCAAGGCGGGGATCCTCGTTGGCGCCGATGTAGAACCAGGGCCAACCATAGAACGCCCCCTCCCTGACGCGGGTCACATAGTCGGGCACGAGATCGTCGCCGAGCCCATCGCGCTCGTTGGTCGCACACCAGGGCGTGCCGTCGGCGGGCGAGATCGCAAGACCGACACAGTTCCTGATCCCGGTGGCGAACAGTTTTGGATTTTTCCCGTCGGGATCGAACGACAGCACCGCGGCGCGGCCCTGCTCATAGCTCCAGGCCGCGCCGAGCGGACGCTTGTCGCTCCACGCCGCAAGCCCGCCGGGCGGAGCGCCGATGCCCTCCGCGACATTGCTGCCCGAGCCGACCGAGACCAGCATGCGCCGGTCGTCCCTGGTGAAGACAATGTTGCGCGTCGAATGTCCGCCGACCGGCAGACTCGCGAGGGTTTCGGGCGGCCCGGACGCCCTGAGGTCGCCGGCGTGATAGGCAAAGCGAACGATGCTGTCGGTGTTGGCGACATAGACCCATTGCGGATTGTCGCCGTTGGGGAAGAAAGCGATGCCGAAGGGCTCGCTGAGCCCGCCGGCGAAGATCTCGTTCGCGCTCGGGCTCGTCGCGCCATCGGCCGCGCGCAGCACGCGGATCCGGCCGCTTCCCGTTTCGGCAACGAAGATATCGCCGTTTGGCGCAACCTTCAGCACGCGCGGATCGCTCAGGCCCTCGGCAAACCGCTCGATCCTGAAACCCGGCGGCACCTGCAGCGAGACGCCGGCCGGGCGCGGCACGACGCGCGCGCCTCTGGAGGCGGAGGCCGTCGCGCCTGGCCGCGGCAGATCCTGTGGGCTGATCAGACGGATCGTGCCCGGCTTGTCGCGCCGCCAGTCGCCGAAGGCCTCGCGTCCCTTCAAGACGTCCGGTTCCGCGGTCGCAGCGCCTGCCGCCAGCGTCACGAACAACGATGCCGAGAGGTGCAACAAGGAGAGTCTTGGCATGCTTGCCCCTGTTTCGCCGACCAATCATCCGGCAGGCGCGCTCGACGTGCCTGCGATCACGACAACGCCCCGAGCACCCCGCGGGTTGCCTGGTCGATCTCCTCGACATAGCGGCGGCGGGCGAAGGATTCGGTCAGGAAACCGATCACCTTCCGGCTTTCGGCCGATTCCAGAACGGCAAGCACCTCGGCTTCCGCGCTGTCGAAGATCTTCATGGCGGTCTTGATGTTCATTTCCGGCAGCAATACGACGTCGCCGAATCTGGCCAGATCGACCACCTGGATATCGTCGACGATCGAGTCCAGTTCCCCCGAAAACAGCTCCGGCAACAGCAGAAGCCCGCAATAGTCGTCTGCATTGTTGACCACGACAACGGCCGGCCGCGACCCCAGCACGAATTCGCGACGGCAGGCCGCGATCGTCGTGGTCGACGGCACCTTGCCGACATCGGTTCGCATCATGCGCTCGACGGTAAGATTGCGCAGCCATCCGACATCGTTGGCGCTGCGAATGGTCTCACCACGCAGGTGAAGCCGCCAGGTCGAGAAGGAATGGCCGAACATGAAGCGGACGCAGACGCTGGTGACGATGCAGGCGGCCAGCACCACGGCGGTGACATCCACACTGCGTGTCATTTCCAGGACCAGAAAGGACATCGTGAGCGGACCGCCAACGATGGCAACGCCAAGCGTGGCCATGCCCGTGAGCATGCTCACCAGCGGATCGACGGGGAACGAGGGCACGGCGAGGAACAGCAGCGCGGCAAAGAGCTTTCCGAGAAGGCTTCCGACAAACAGCGACGCAAAGAACAGACCGCCGCGGAAACCCGACGCCAGCGACACGAGGCAGGCGATCAGCTTCAGGACGATGATGATCGCGATGGCGCCGGCCGCCATCTCCAGGTGCAGGTCGAGCAGCATGGCGCCATGACCGGCCGCCAGCACCTGCGGCGTGACGATTGCCAGGGCGCCGACACAGACGCCGCCGACCGCCGGCCTGATCCACTCCGGCAGGCTGGGACGCACGAACAGGCGTTCGACCAGCGGCGAGAGCCGCATCACCGCGATCCCGATCCCGCTCACGATCAGCGACAGCACGATCAGCGACAGATATTGCTCGACCCCAACGGCGCCGACCTTGGGCACCTCCAGCGAATAGGGCGCGCCGCCCAGCCATTGCGCGGTCAACGCCCCCGCCAGCGATGCGGCCAGGATCGGGGCTGCGCTCGCGACCGAATAGACCCCGACGATCAATTCGCAGGCAAAGAAGGCCCCGGTGATCGGCGCGCCGAAGGCCGCGGCGATCGCGGCGGCCGCGCCGCAGCCGACGATCAGCCGCAGGTCGTTGCGTCGCAGGTTGAAGAATTGTCCGAGCAGCGACGCCACGCCCGCACCGATCTGGGTGTAGCCAGCTTCCAGGCCGACAGAGGCGCCGCAGCCGTTGGAGATCAGGGTCTGCGTGCTCACCACCACGCTGTCGCGCCACGACAGGCGTCCGCCGCGAAGCGCATTGGCTTCGATGGGGTCGACCGCGTTGGCGAGTTTCCAGCGCCGGCGCAGCCACTCCATCGCGCCGAGCACAAGCCCGCCACAGGCCGGCGCCAGGATCGCCATGACCGGATTGACATAGGCGTTCGCGCTCAGCCGCACGTCGATGGGAATGCCGTAGATCGTCACATGGGCGATCTGGGCGATTTCGCTCATCAGCGTCACGATGGCCCCGGTGACGACCCCGATGACAAGCGAGAACGGTATCAGGTAGAATTCGTTGCCGCGGAGCAGAACACGCAGCCTCGTCAGAACCGCGTCCGATCCGCTTCGATCGATCACGCCCCGCAGCCGGAGCTGCGTGCGTCGGTCCTGCTCGCTCGTATCATCCATCCGCGTGCCCATATCCTGTCATTTTTCGGCGGACGCGTTCGATCTCGTCACTCGGCAGCACTGGCGGTTTGCCCGATCCGCAGACAGCCGTCCCCGGTCATCGCTGCCGCCTTTGTAACCCTCGTGTTCAAACCCGTTCGATGACGACGAAGGTATCGATGTCATCCGCCGTGAGGTTGGTCTTGTCAATGCCTCACAGCCTCGCGCATCCGCCCATGACCGGCGTGGCAGGCCTGCGCGGACAATACCGCACGACACCGATTCGTCTGCTTTCCGCCGAAATAAATGCAGAGGGATCGGACAACACGACTCAAGCTCGCGCCCGCCTCTTAACTCACGAGAAACCAGCGCTCCGATTCGGAAAGTCGCATCATTCGAATTCATCCCGCTAGTCGATCGGAAAGGCCAGCCGGAGGCGGGCGTCGCTCTCGATGAGAACGGCGGAATCGATCCTGGCTTGATCGGACGCCGCCGCAGCGCAGGCAAACACACGATAGAACTGCGCGCCATCATAGGCAACCAGCAGCAGATCCACACCAGCGTTGAGACCCTCGACCACCGCCGTACAGACATCGTGCTGATAGATCGCGCCCATGACCAGATCATCTGTCATGACGACGCCCTGATAGTGCCATTGTTTGCGGATGAGACCATCGACGATGCGCCGGGAATGCGAGGCTGGCCGATCGGGATCGATCGCCCTTAGCTTGACATGCCCGATCATCAGTTGCGCCCTGGAGCCCGACAACACATCCCTGAAGGGACGCCAGTCGGAGGCCTCCAGCTCCTCGACCGGCGTGTCGAGCTCGGCCGTGAAATGGTGGGTGTCGGTACTCACTCGCCCCAGTCCCGGAAAGTGCTTGACCACGGCGCCCACGCCGGATGCGGCGAGACCGCGGATATAGGGCAGCGCGATGGCGCTGACCGTCGCCGGATCGTCCGAGATCGCGCGCTGACCGATCAGCGTGTTGAAATCCAGCCGATTCCGCCTTGCTTCGGGCTTGAGATCCAGCACCGGCGCGAAGTTGGTGGTAACGCCGAGCGAGGCCAGTTCCTGCCCGTGGATCCGACCCAGACGCTCCGCCTCTTCAGTGCGACGTTCGGACTCGAGCGCCGCCAGGGTGGACAGCGCAGGCAAACGCGTCAGCGGCGGGGCGAGATGCGAGACGATGCCGCCTTCCTGATCGGCGGCGACGATCAGGGGCGGCAGGCCCGCAGCGTGCCGCCTCTGTTGAAGCGCTGCGATCTCGGATGACAGCTCGTTCGCCGTGCGGCCGGCAGCGTTGTGCCGCGTGACGTAGACGCCGGCGATCAGGCCTTTTTCGGCGAGCACCGCCACCTCGGCGAACGAGTTGTAGCCAACCACGAAATGCCGGCCGAGACGGATCGCCTTCGCGGTCTCGGTCCGCAGCACGTCCCGCTTGCGAATCTCGAAGGCGATATGCGCGCCCAGCATCGCGAGCGGCGGCAGGCACCACAGCAGGAGCAGCAACCGTCCGGCGATCCCGGGACCGCGCCAGATGCCGCGGCGGATCAGCCCGACGACGATGGCGACGCTCGTCACCACCAGCGCAATGTTTCCTGTCCCACGCAGCGGGACCATATAGGGATCGTTGCTGTTGATGCCCGCGAACAGGAACAGCAGCGCGGCCAGCCAGAGCAGAACGACACCGCTACGCTTGATGATCGACATTGGAGACCGATGCGCCTTTGCGGAGGACCGTGCGAGACCATCGCCCGTATCAAACCTGTTACCTGGACGCGAGCGCTGAAGCTGCGTCTGCACCAAATCTGCATAAGAATCCTGAAAGCCTGCAGACACCCTTCCCACTCTCTGCACGACAGACGTTCACAGTTCTCCCCTCGCAAGTTCTCGACGACCATCGCGTGCGCCGCGCCTTGGACGCAACAGCCGGTCTCCGAGACCATCCAAAAGGAGTGACGTCGATATGAGCTTTGCCGAAACGGTGCCCGCCGCCCTTCCCGCGCGCGAGTCCTCACTCGCGTTCAAACTGGGGATTGCCTTCGTCCTGGCGGCGCTCGCCGACTGGCTGTTCTACGATCAGACCATCGGAATATCCGCGGTCATCTTCGCGATCGTGCTCGTTTGCGGTGCGGTGATCGCGAACGCGGCCAGTCTCGACAGGAAACAGATCTGGCTCTCCGGCCTTGTCCTGCTCGCCGGCGTGGCCCCGGCAATCGAAGACGCCAACGCGCTGTCACTGGCTCTTGCCGTTCTGGCGCTCGGGTTTGCCCTGTCCCGTACCACCAACCCGGACCTTGACGGTCCATGGCGATTCGCGTTGGCCCTTCGCGATCTGTTCGTGATCGGCCCGCTCAGGTTCTTTCGCGACGCGGTGGGCATGGTCAGCTTTCCCGGCATCGCCAGCGGTCTGACCGTATGGTTCATTCCGCTGGTGCTTGGGGGCTTCTTCATCGTGATGTTCGCAACGGCCAACCCGATCATCGAAAGCTGGACCCGCGAGTTGAGCCCGGGCAACACGGCATCGCATTTCAGCTTCGAACGGATTCTGTTCTGGATCGCGGCGATATCGCTGGTGTGGCCGTTCGTTCATGTCTGGTGGCGGGCGAGGCCTGAGGTTGCCGCGAGGTCGGCCGAGCCGATCGTCGACGACCGGGCCACGGCGTCTGATGCCTTCGAACTCCTCGGCGCAGCCGCGATCCTGCGCTCTCTGCTCCTGTTCAATCTGGTCTTCGCGGTGCAGAGCGCTCTCGACCTGATCTATCTCTGGGGCAACGTGGAGCTCCCGGCCGGCATCTCCTATGCGTCCTACGCCCATCGCGGCGCCTATGCCCTCATCCTCACGGCGCTGCTGGCGGCCGGCTTTGTTCTTGCGGCGATACGCCCGCGCGGTCCGGCCAGGGAGGTGAAGGTGATCCGGCCGCTGGTTTATCTCTTTGTCGCCCAGAACATCCTCCTGGTGGCATCCTCCATTCTTCGCCTCGACCTCTATGTGCAGATCTATCTGCTGACCTATTGGCGGGTCGCGGCCTTCATCTGGATGCTCGTGATCGCGCTTGGCCTCGTTCTGATCGTGGCCCGGATCGTGCTGGAGCGCCCGAACAGCTGGCTGATCCGCGCCAACCTGATCGCCCTGGCGGCAGTGCTCTACGCCTGCTCACTGGCGAACTTTGCCGCGCTCATCGCCGACTATAACGTCAGTCACAGTCGCGAAGCGGCAGGCAGAGGCGTCACCATCGACATGACCTACCTGTTCCAGCTGGGTCCGCAGGCCCTGCCGGCCATCGACAGGGCGCTCCGGCTTCGCGCACCGGATCCTGTGCTGGCGGCCCGCCGCGATCACCTCGCCGACGAACAGGCGAAGCGGATGGCGTCCTGGCGCGCCTGGGACTTTCACAGCTGGCGGCTGCAGCGCTATATGATCATCCCGCAGGATGGCTCGACCGCGGGCTCATGACAACGGTTCGGCCGGAGAGACGAGTGACGCACCGCATCCTCATCGTCGACGATGATCTCCATATTCGCGAGGTCATTCGCGTCGCGCTCAGAAAGGCCGGCATGACCGTGACCGAGGCGCGCGACGGCAAGGAGGCGCTGACCCGCTTCGGCAGCGATCGGCCGGACCTGATCGTGCTCGATATCGGCATGCCGGAATTCGACGGGCTTGAGGTCTGCCGGGAGATCCGGAAATCCTCCGACGTCCCGATCCTGTTCCTGTCGGCGCGCGACGACGAGATCGATCGCGTGCTCGGGCTGGAGATCGGCGGCGATGATTATGTGACGAAGCCCTTCAGCCCGCGCGAACTGGTCGCGCGGGTGAACGTGATCCTCCGTCGCATGACCTCGCGCGGCGCAGACGCCAAGGCCGCGCCGCTGGCGCAAGGCAGCCTCTCGATCGATCCGGAGCAGCACGTCGCCGCGTTTGCCGGCACGCCGCTGCGCCTGACCGCCATCGAGTTTGGAATCCTGCGCACCTTTCTGACCCGGCCCGGCGCGGTGTTCAGCCGGGACCAGATCATGTCGGCGGCCTACCAGCTCAACATCCAGGTGTCCGACCGCACCATCGACAGCCATATTCGCAACATCCGCGCCAAGCTGTCCGCGCTCAATTGCGACAATGTCATCGAAACCGTCCACGGAATCGGCTTCAAGCTCGGCCGCTGCGAGCCGCAGCCATGACCGGCCGGACAACCGTCAGAGACTCGGTCGAGAAATGGCGGCCGTCGATCGGGCTGATCGTCTTCACCGTGCTGGCCGTGATGGCGGCACTTCCTCTGGTCGGGCTGTTCTTCTTCCGTGTCTATGACAACCAGCTCATCCATCAGACCCAGGCCGAGCTGATCGCCCAGAGCCGGGTGCTCGCGGCCGTGTATGCCCGGGAGGTGGAGGCACGTCTTGCCGCGGGGATTCCGCTTGGCGCTGAAATCCCCGTGGAGGCGCGGCCGGATCCGGAACGCCTGACCCCGATCCGCCCGGCGCTCGATCTTGCCGGTGACGATCTGCGCCGGCGCCGCCCCGATGCGCTCCCCGCGAGCAGGCCGGCCGACCCAGCCTATGTCGAGATCGGCGCGCATCTGATGCCGATCATCCTGGACACGCAGAAGGTCACGCTGGCCGGATTCCGGCTGCTCGATCCCAACGGCGTCGTGATCGCCGGGCGCGACGAGGTCGGACAATCCCTTGCGCATATCGAGGAGGTCGCGGCCGCCCTGCAGGGACAATATCGCGCTGCGTTGCGGATCCGCGTGCCGGACAAGCCGCCGCCGCCGATCTATTCGATCAGCCGCGGCGTCGGCGTGCATGTGTTTTCCGCGATGCCGGTGATCGTCGACAACCACGTGGCCGGCGTCATCTACACATCGCGGACGCCGAGCAACATCTTCGATCATCTGTACCAGGAACGAGCCAAGTTCATCCTGGCGGGATTGACGGTCATCGCGGCGGCGATCGCGATCGGGTTGGTGTTTTCCCGGACCATCACCCGGCCGATGCGCGAATTGATCGATCGCGCCACCCGCATCGGCCGCGGCGACCGCAACGCGTTCCAGCCGCTGCAGCACTACGGCACGCGGGAGTTTGCCCGGCTGTCGCAGAGCTTCCTCGACATGGCCCGGCAATTGTCGCAGCGAAGCGACACCATCGCGACCTTCTCGGCGCATCTGACGCACGAACTGAAATCACCGCTGACCTCGATCAAGGGCGCCGCCGAACTGCTGCTGGATTCGCTGCAGAGCCAATCGGATCACCTCACGCCGATCGAGCAGACAACCTTCCTGTCGAACATCCTGGCCGACACCAAGCGCCTGGAAGCCATGAGCCAGCGGCTGCGGGAGCTCGCCCGCGCCGAAAACGCGCCGCAAAACGAGTGCAGCGAATTGACCCAGATCGTCGGCGGCCTCAAGACATTGTTCCCGACCCGCAACATCGACGCCAGCGGCTGCCTCGATCGTGCGATCGGGATGTCCGGCGAGAAGGCGCTGATCGTGCTGTCGCATCTCACCGACAACGCCATCCGCCACAACGCAAAAAGCCTGCGTCTGGTTGCTGTTGCCGACGACGACGCGGTCAGAATGACCATCGCCAATGACGGCGATCCGATCTCGGAGCCGAACCGGGAGAAGATCTTCGATGCCTTCTTCACCACGCGGCGCGATGCCGGCGGCACCGGCATGGGGCTCGCGATCGTGCGCGCCGTGATGACCAGCCATGGCGGATCGATCCGGCTGTTGCCGTCCGACCACGGCGTCGCCTTCGAGCTGCTGTTTCCGACGGCCTGAGCAAGCGGCCACTCGCGTGGACACGCTGCTGCTGAGGCGTAGCTTCTTTGTCATCCCCGCGAAAGCGGGGATCCATAACCACAGATATTCGCCGCAGACAGAGCTGCGGCCCCAGCTTTGCGCAACAATAGAGGTTCGGAGGCTATGGGTCCCGGCTCAAGGCTGGGACGACGACGAGGCTTAAACCCGCTCGATGATGATCGCCGGCGCCATGCCGCCGGCCGCGCACATCGTCACCAGCCCGCGCCTCAGATCGCGCCGCTCCAGCTCATCCAGCAGCGTCCCGATCAGGATCGATCCGGTCGCCCCGATCGGATGACCGAGCGCGATCGAGCCGCCATTGACGTTGACCTTGTCGCGATCGAGCTCGAGATCGCGGATGTATTTTTCGGCCACCACCGCGAAGGCCTCGTTGATCTCGAACAGGTCGATGTCGTCGACGGTGAGGCCTGCCCTGGCCAGTACCTTGCGCGTCGCGGGCACCGGCGCGTTCAGCATCAGGGTCGGCGAGTCCCCCATATTGGCCATTGCGACCACGCGCGCGCGAGGCTTGAGGCCATGCGTCTGGGCGTAGGTCGGCGAAGCCAGCAGGATCGCCGCCGAGCCGTCGACCACGCCGGACGAGTTGCCGGCGTGGTGCACGAAGTTGATGTCGAGATCGGGATATTTCTGCAGGATCAGCTTGCGGTAGGTCGTGCCCTTGTCATCGATCGGGTAATCGGCGACGGCCGGGAAGGCCGGCTTCAGGCCGGACAGTCCTTCCATGGTGGTCTGCGGCCGTGGATACTCCTCGCGATCGAGCGCCAGGCTGCCGTCCTCGCGATAAACCGCA
>Ga0307509_10012740_pt1 | contig 10019 bp, 5 predicted proteins | sample 10_EM_MG_FD_202245 | JGI IMG/M metagenome (GOLD analysis project Ga0307509, IMG submission 202245) | Populus trichocarpa ectomycorrhiza microbial communities from riparian zone in the Pacific Northwest, United States - 10_EM | ecosystem: Host-associated > Plants > Roots > Unclassified | place... | reverse complement strand
CGGCTGTGGAACTGCGAGGACCACGAGCTGCCCGAGCTGGCGATGTTGCGCGAGCTCGATCGCCGGATCCTGCGGCGCGGCGGCAGCAACCTGATGCGCCACCCCGGGGTCGAGGCGGCGCTGCGCGCGGTGCCGTGGGATCTGATCCGGCTGTTCACGCCGCGCCGCTCGAGCGGCGATCCCGGAGGTGAGCCATGAGCCTCGCGAAGCTGCGCGAGCAGCGCGCCCGCGACATGCTCGCTGTCATCGAGCGGCGGCGGACGACGCTGATCCCGCAGTTCCCCGACGAGCTGCGCGCCGCGTCGGCCCGCGAGCTCGAGTGGCTCGCGCCCGAGGTCGATCTGCGCTACGCGGGAGAGACGCGCCAGCCGGCGAAGCTGCATGCCAGCGTGGCGGTGGTGTCGCCGTTCACGCCGAGCATCCTGATCGTGACCTACACGGCGCGCTACTTCATTGCGCCCGGCGCCCCGCCGCCGGCCGGCATCGCCCGCGATGTGTACGTCGTCTATGGCGCGCTGCGCGCGGCGGTGCTGCCCGAGGGCCGCGGGACCCGCGAGCTGTAGATTCACGCGATGTAGATCTGGTCGATCGGCAGTGGCGCCGCGCCGGTCGCCCAGCGCTCGAGCGCGTCGCCGTCGGGGACCAGGCCGAGCGCGCGCAGCGCGGCGCCGGCGGCGCGGGCGCGGCTGCGGCCGTCGCCGTCGCCGCTGCGGCCGCCGAGCGCGGCGAGCTGGGCGTCGATCGCATCGGCGATCGCGGCGCCGTGCGCCAGCGTCGATCGCCGGAGCCAGCGGGCCTGCGTGGCGGCGTCGCGCCCCGGCTCGCCGCGGGCGGCGCGGGTCCGGGCGCGCGCGGCCGCCAGCGCACAGCGGGCGCGCAGGTAGCGCAGGTCGCCGGCGACCGCCTCGAGCCGCAGCATGCCGGAGCGCTGCAGCGGTCGCCACGCCTCGGCGATCGCGCGGTAGGCGAGCTCGCCGTCGCCGTGGAACAGCGCGAGCGTGGCGCGCGACCACGCCTGGTGATACGCCGGCATCGGCGACGCACCGTGGCGCGCGATCTCGACCGCCTCGTCGGCGCGCGCGGCGGCGCGGTCGGCGTGGCCGGCGCCGAGGTAGGCCAGCGTGATGTGGCCGTGCAGGCAGGGCAGGGTCGCGAAGTCATCGCCGCGGGCGCGCGCGATGGCGAGCACGTCCTCGGCGCTGTGCAGCGCGTCGTCGTGGTGGCCGAGCAGCGCCATCGCCGGCAGGCGGAACGAATCGAGCAGCGCGAGCTCGTAGGCGCCGGTCTCGGGCACGCGGCGGAACTGGTCGCGCGCGCGGCTGGTCCACTCGAAGCAGCGCCGGACGTCGCCGGCGAGCCACGCGGTCGAACCCTCGGTCGCGGCGACCCACGCCGACTCGTACGGCCGCTCGAACTCCGCGGCGCGGCGGCGCAGCTCGGCCATCGCGGCGTCGGCGCGGGCGCGCAGCCGGCCGCCGAGCGCGGCGAGGAACGCGGCCTCGAGCGCGAGCGCGCGGACCAGCCACCTAGGCTGCCCGGCGGCGAACGCCTGGCGCACGAACCGCAGGGTCAGCGCGTTGGCGACCAGCGGGTCGTACATCGACAGCGAGGTGGCCGATGTCCACAGCGTGTCGAGTCGCAGCTCGGTGCGCGGCGCGAGCGGGCCACGCGCCGGGCGCTTCGACGCGATCGCCAGCCGCACCGCCTCGTAGAACGACGCCAGCACCGGCAGCCGCGGCAGGCGCTCGCCGAGCCCACGCAGCGCGTGGCGGAGCGCGGCGCGCCCGGCCGCGATCTCGCCCGAGCGCAACAGCGCGATCGCCCCCTTGTGTCGCATCGCGAGCGCGGTGCGCGGATCGGCGGTGGCGCCGAACGCGTCGGCGGCCTCGGCGTAGTGCGCGGCGGCAGCGCGGCCGTTGCCGGCGGCGGCGAGGTTATCGGACAGCGCTTCGAGCGCGGCGGCGCGGCTCCCCGGCGCGAGCTCGCCGAGGCCGAGCGCGCGGGTGAAGTACGCCGCGGCGATCTCGAATGCATAGCGCTCGCCGGCGGCGCGCCCGGCGGCCACGCAGGCGTCCGCAGCGGCGGCGAGCTGGCCCGAGCCTTCGAGGTGCGGGATCCGCCACTCGATCGGCGCGCTCGGATCGCCGAACGCGTCGGCGAGCGCGGCGTGGCGGGCGCGCCGGGTCGCGGCATCGAGCGCGGCGTCGGCCCGCTCGCGCAGCGCGTCGTGGTACGGCCGCGCGCAATCGCGCTCGTCGAGCGAGATCAGGCCCTCCGATTGCAGCCGCGCGGTGTGGCCGCGCAGCTGCGCGCGATCGGCGAGCACGCGGCCGAGATGGCCGAGCGGCACCGGATGCTGGGCGAGCGACACGCACTCGAACAGCAACCGCGCGTCGCGATCGAGCCCGTCGAGCGCCGCGCTGAGCGCCGAGCCGACCTCGACATGGACCTCGGCCTCGGTCTCGGCCTCGGTCTCGGCCTCGGTCTCGGCTCCGGCCCGGGCGCCGGCGCGCGCAGCGTGGCGGGCGAGGAACTCGAGCAGGAACGCATTGCCGCGGCCCTCGCGCATCGCGCGCGCGACGACCGCATCGGGCAACGGCCGGCGCGCGGTGTGGGCGCCGAGCAGCGCGCGCGCGGCGGTGTCGTCGAGCGGTCCGAGCGCGATCCGCTCGAATCCGGCGAGCCACGCCTCGCGATCGGCCCACGGCAGCGGCTGCGCGATCGTTCGCCGGCCGAGCACGACGAGCAGGCGCGCGGTCTCGGCGTGGCCGATCGCCGCTTCGAGGAACAGCATGCTTTCGTAGTCGGCCCACTGCAGGTCGTCGATCCACAGTACGACCGGGCGGATCGCGGCGAGCCGGCGCAGCACCGCGGCGAACGCGAGCTGGGCCTCGCGGCGGACCTCGATGCCGTCGCTCGGCGGTTCTCCCGGCCCGCCCGCGCCGAGCCCGGCGCTCGCACCGAGCACCGGGAACGTGCGAACCAGCGAGCGCGGCAGGCCGAACCCCGCGCGCTCGGCCTCGGGCAGCTGCGCGATCACGGCGCCGAGCTCGTCGACCATCGCGTCGATCGCGCGCAGCGGCACCGACTCCTGCGGCCGCGCCGCGCTCTTGAACGCGAAGCAGCCCGCGGCACGCTCGGCGAGGAACATGCGGACCAGCGACGACTTGCCGATGCCGGACTCGCCCTCGACCACGATCACGGTCGGCCGGCCGTCCAGCGCGCGGCCGAGCGCCCCGGCGAGCGCGGCGAGCTCGCGGTCGCGGCCGAACAGGCCGCGCGCGGCGTCGTCGGGCAGCGCCCGGGCGAGCGCGACGGCCACCGCCCGGCGATCCAGCCGCTTGCCCGGATCCGGCGCGAGCAGCGCCCAGGCCAGCTCGCCGAGCTCGCGCGGCGCGGCCGGGGCGACCTCGCGCACCGGAGGGAACCGGCGCTGCTGCTTGCGCACGAGGATCTCGGCGATGTCGCGGCCGCTCGCCGGCACCCGGCCCGCGAGCAGCTCGTAGAGCACCGCGCCGAAGCTGTACCAGTCCGACGCAGGGCTCGGCGGCTGACCGGCGAACAGCTCGGGCGCGGTGTACGCCAGCGTCCCGGCGGTCGCCCCGGCCGCCGCGGCGAGGCCGAAGTCGAGCACGCGCGCGCTGCCGTCGGCGGTGACCAGGATGTTGGCGGGCTTGAGGTCGCGGTGGAGCTGGCCGCGCGCGTGGAGCTCGCCGATCGCGTCGGCGACCTGGCCGAGCACGCCGCGGAGCTCGTCGTCGCCGGCGCGGCGCGCAAACTCGGTCAGCGGCACACCGTCGACCAGCTCCATCGTGAAGAACGCCACCGTGTCGTCGACCACGAGGTCGAAGAACCGGACCAGCCCCGGCGCCGCGATCCCGGCGAGCGTGCGGAACTCCGACTTGATCCGGATCAGCGCGTCGAGCGACGTCTCGCGGAAGCGCTTGAGCGCCACGGTCGCGCCGAGCCGGAGATCGACCGCCTCGTAGACGTCACAGCTCGCGCCGCGGCCGAGGCGCCGCACCAGCCGGTACCGGCCCCCGAGGATCTCATCGCTCGACATCGCACACCGCCGATCCGACGCATTCGACGATCGAGCGATCGCCGGGTCCAGATCGGCAGTTCACGGAAGCTTCACAATCAGTTACACGAGCGAGATGCGCAGTGCGCCGACTACGTACGAAACGGTAGATCGACGATGTAATCCATCTTGCCGACGGCCACCCCATTGTGTCGGAGGATGTCGTACGCGGTGGTCATATGAAAGTGGAAGTTCGGCAATGCGAAGTGATCGAGATAGTCGCCGCCGCGCAGCCACTTGTCGCCCATCCACGTGTGGCTACAGCGCCGCTCCTCGGCGCCCTCGAAGTCCTCGCGCTTGAGCGTGCCGAGGTACGCGACCACGGTGTGGATGCGCTCGCGGACCTCGGCGACGGTCTTCTCGGTGTCGGGATGCGACGGCGGCGTCTTGCCGGTGAGCTTGGCGACCGTGAACTTGGCCTGGTCGCACGCCGCCTGGATCTGGCGGACGAACGCATACTGATCCGGCGCGAGCCGCGCGTGCATCAGGGTCTCGATGTCGAACTTCTTGGTGTCGGCGAGGGCGGCGGCCTTGTCGAGCCACTGGTCGATGTTCGACAGCAGCTTGGTGAAGACGGGAACCGTGGCGTCGTAGAGGTTCATGGCCCGACGCTAGCAAACCCTGCGAGGCCGCAGGGGCTCCTGACCCCCCGTTCGGGTGGGGTAGACGGCGACCCGCCGCGCCTCATGGTAGGTTGGCGGCGTGCCAGTTCCCGCCGAGCGGCGCCGCAGCTTCCTGGCGCGCCAGGTCGCGACGATGGCGCTGTCGCACGTCCAGGTCGACACGCCGATGGCGCTGGTCCGCGCCGCGGCGTGGTCGAACTCGCTGATGCGGATGGGCGTGCACCTGCCGCTGTTCGTGATTCACGACATCGGCGTGATGCTGTCGATGTCGCGCGGCACCGGCGGCTATGCGCTGCGGCCGCGCGAGGCCCAGCTGGCGCGGATCAGTGTGCCGCCGGGCGCCAAGCCACAGCTCGATCAGTACCGCCGGCTGCTCGAGAACATCGCCGCCAGCGAGGTCACCGAGCGGCTCGCCGGGCTCCGGCTGCGCGACGAGATGGTCGCGGTGCTGCTGTCGCGCATCCTCGGCGACACCTACAACCGCTGGCGCGATCGCAGCAAGGCCGCGGGCTCCGAGCCGCTGCCGCTCGACCTCGGCATCCTCGGCGAGATCGACTACGCCGATCACTTCCGCGACTTCGATCCGCGCGGCCTGTGGGGCTTCGTCGAGCACCTGGTCGCGCAGTCGATGCACGTCTACACCCAGGTCGAGCTGATCGACCTCGATACCGTGCGGCTGCTCGGCCTGTTCAAGGAGGACAGCGCGTCGGGCTCCGAGGCGCTCGGCGGCGCGATCGACCTCGTCGACCTGTTCGCCGCGCTCGGTTCGCCCGAGGCCAACGACGTCGCCAACTTCTCGCTCGACCTCCTGCCCAGCGTGCTCGAGACCCGGCGCTCGACCGGCGCGCAGACCTTCGCGGTCGACGGCTACGCGTCGATCGAGCGCAAGGGCAACATCGACTCGCTGGTCCTGTCCGAGCTCGCCTACGATCGCGAGATCTTCGAGCAGAAGGTCGTCGACAACGAGCTATTGTACTACGGCCGCGACAAGCAGCGCGAGGACGAGCGCCGCCTGCAGTACCTGCTGATCGACTGCTCGGCGTCGATGCGCGGCCAGCGCCAGGTGTTCGCGCGCGGCCTGGCGCTCGCGCTGATCAAGAAGCTCACCCTCGAGGGCGACGAGATCTGGGTCCGGTTCTTCGACTCGCGGCTGCACGAGACGATCAAGATCGGCCGCTCCGGCCAGGTCCCGGTGCCATATCTCTTGTCGTTCCGCAGCGAGCGCGGCCGCAACTACGGCAAGGTGTTCCGCCAGCTGCTCATCGAGGTCACCCGGCTGCGCCGCGAGCAGAAGCGCCGCGTCGTGCTCTACACCATCACGCACGGCCAGTGCCACATCGAGCCCGAGCTGATCAGCGCGCTCAAGCAGCAGGCGTTCCTCTACGGCGTCGTCGTCCTGCCGTCGAGCGACCACCTCCCCGAGTTCGTCCCGCTGCTCGATCGCTCGCAGATCGTCTCGGGCGAGGTCCTGACCAACCGCGCCGAGCGCCAGCGCCGCGCGCTCGACATCGTCGGCGACGCCACCCGCGCCACGCCGCGCGCGGTCCCGCCGGTCGCCGCCGTGCCGAGCGACCCGCAGCAGAGCCGGCGCATGCCGCGCGTCACCGGCGAGCACGCCGTGCCGCCGCTACCCGGTGATCGCTCGAGGTAGCCGTGGCGCGTCGCTTCAACTCGATCGAGTCCACCGCCGACCAGGCCGAGGCCATGGTCCAGCAGGGCCGCTGGGTCGACGCCGAGCGCCACTACCGCGAGCTGATCGGCCAGACCCACGTCATCAACTACGAGTACGACGACTGGCTGCGCCGGCTCGGCGAGATCTATCGCCACCTCGGCCGCGCTCGCGAGGCCGCGTTCGTCTACCTCTATCTCCACTACTTCGACATGGCGCGCAGCCAGCTCAGCGGCGACACCCGCGAGCCATCGCCGGCGCCGATCCAGGACGCCGGCGCGCTGCGCGCCCGGCTCGCCGAGATCGAGAAGAAGTGGAGCGACGCGGCGCAGCTCTACCAGCAGGCCGGCCTGCCGGTCCACGCCGCCGTCGCGTTCGAGCGCGCCAAGCAGTACCCCGAGGCCACCGCCGCGTGGAAGAACCTGGTGCATCACCCTGGTCTGGCCGGTGTGACCAGCGGCAGCGGCGGTATCGGCGCCGGCGGCCACGCCAGCGGCGGCCACACCAGCGGCGGCCGCGCCTACGAGGCCGCGCTCGTCCACTTCAACTACGGCCTCGCCGCCGTGCGGCTCGAATCGGGATCCGCCGAGGCGCGCCGCGCGCTGATCGAGAGCCAGCGCAAGCTCGAGCAGGTCGCCGACGACTTCGAGCAGGTCGGCGAGCTCGAGCGCGCGTTCGACTGCTTCCAGATCCTGCTCAAGCTCGGCAAGGAGTCGTCGCAGTTCGAGAACCTCGCCGAGGGATACGTCAACTGCATCCGCGTGTTGCGCGACGACAACCTCAAGTTCTACGTCCTCCAGTACTACGAGGACTTCATCAAGCTCGCGCTCGAGCGCGGCGAGCTCCACGCCGCCGCGACGCTGTACCAGGAGGCCGCCGCATTCGCCGCGCGCGCCGGGCTGCCCTACGATCGCCACTACCAGCACAAGTCGGCGATGACCTGGACGCGCTGCGCCGACAAGTTCGTCGAGACCGGCGTGCCGGTCCAGATGATCGAGAATGCGCTGCTCGCCGCCGCGTCGCAGCACTCCGCTGTCGGCGACTACCCGGCGGTGCGCGAGTGCTTCGACAAGCTCGCCGGCCTCGAGCTCCCCGAGCGCGCCAGGAAGCGGTTCTCGACCATCGCCCAGCGCTACCGCGGGCTCGCCGCACCGCCGGTCGAGCTGCCCGGCCTGCCCGACTACCTCAAGCAGCAGCACGCCTACGCCGACATCTGGTTCGTCGACCTACTCGAGTGGGAGATGGACGGCGACCCCTACGCCGTCGCCACCTCGATCGTCGGCGACCTGCGCTACCCCAACGGCATCCGCCGCCGCGCGCTCGTCGTCTTGCTCACCCTCGCCGACGCCCAGGCGCGCCGCGCCCAGGCCGACCCGGAGACCCTCGTCCACGTCGCCGAGCTGCTCGGCGAGCTGCAGTCGTATGCCGCGCTGTCGCCGCTCGAGAAGCTGTTCGCCAGCGGCGAGGCGGCGATCCGGCGCGCCGCCGTCCGCGCGCTGCGCTACCTCTACTTCAAGCGCTCGTTCGTCATCGTGCGCAAGGCGCTCGCCGATCCCGACGCCCAGGTCCGCGAGGCCGCGCTGGTCGCGATCGCCGGCCTGCACTTCCCGCACGCCTTCAACCCGCTCGCGCGGATCTACCGCGAGACCAGCGACCCGCGCGTCCGCGCCGCCGCGCTGCAGTCGATCGGCAAGATCCAGACCGTCGAGGCCGGCGAGTTCCTCGTCATGGTCCTGCGCCAGGAGACCGGCGGCCTGCGCGAGGCGGCCTACGCCGCCCTGACGCAGATGGACAACGCCGACGTCATCCCGATCCTCCGCCAGCACCACGAGATCGAGACCAACCCGCAGGTCCGCGACACGCTCGGTGATCTGCTGCGCCGCCACTGACCCGCGGCGTCTCGGCCACCGCGCGCGGCGAGTGATTACAACGTGAGTTGAGCCTCGGGCGGTGGAGGATAGCGATCACCCCGTCGAGAATTGTACGGTGGCGACAACGTGTCGCCGCAGCCATGACCGACGCGCGGCACACGACTGAATCGCTGGATCTTCGTCCGGGCGCTGTCTTGCAGGGGCGCTATCAGGTGGTTTCGGAGCTGGGATTTGGCGGGTTCGGCATCGTGTACAAGGCGACGCAGCTCGCGACCGGGCAGCCGGTGGCGGTCAAGGTGATGCGCGCGGTCGTCGACGAGCCGGCGGAGCGCCGCGACAATCGCGTGGCGCGGTTTCGCCGCGAGATGGAGCTGTGCGCGCGACTGCAGCATCCCCACATCGTCGGGTTGATCGATTCGGGGCAGACCGACGACGGGCGGCTGTTCGTGGCGTTCCAGCTGGCGTCGGGCAAGAGCCTGGATCAGGTGCTGCTGGAGGAGGGCGCGATGCAACCGCGCGAAGCCCAGCACCTGATGGCGCAGGTGCTCGATGCGCTGTCGTGCGCGCACAACCTGGGTGTGGTCCACCGCGATCTCAAGCCGGCGAACATCATGGTCACGTCGACCGGCACGCGGCGCAACGCGCTGGTGCTCGACTTCGGGATCGGCGCGATCGCGCACAACCTGCAGGACCCGGGCTCGGCGAAGCTGACGGCGTCGCACGAGTGGGTCGGGACACCGTACTACGCTGCGCCCGAGCAGATCCGCGGCTATCCGCCGACCGCGCAATCGGATCTCTATAGCTGGGGGCTGGTCTATCTCGAGTGCATGACCGGGCAGCCGGTGATCGTCGGCAGTCCGGTGGTGGCGCTGATGCTGCACGTGTCGCAGGACCCGATTCCGATCCCGCCGAGCCTGCGCAGCCACGGCCTCGGGCGGATCTTGCGCCAGTCGGTGATCAAGGATGTCGCCGAGCGCACGGCGACGGCGGCGAGCCTGCTCGCCGAGCTCGACAACTGCGATGTCTCGGACCTGCCGCGGCTGGTCGGCGAGCGCGGCGAGGGCCGCGGGCGGCCGGTGCTGACGGTGCCGATGATGGAGCCGGGTCGCGGCGCGGCGGGGGCGGCACCGGCGGCGGCGTCGGTGGCGAGCCCGCCGGCGCGGGCGACGAGCGTGCGCGATCCGCTGGTCGACACCGAGCAGCGCCAGATCACGGCGGTGTGCTGCGCGCTGGCGGCGTCGGGGCTCGACCTCGACGACCTCGATGCCCTGATCCAGGCGCAGCACGAGATCTGCGCGCGCATCGCCGAGCGCTACGGCGGCCATCTCGCCGGCGGGCTCGGCCACCAGGTGCTGATCGAGTTCGGGATCCCGACGGCGAGCGAGGACGATGCCCTGCGGGCGGCGCGCGCGGCGCTGGCGGTGCGCGCGGCGGTGGTCGAGCGCAACGCCGGTGCGGTGCGGCGGATGGAGATCCGGATCGGGATCCACACCGGGCTCATCGCGTACGGTCCGCACGAGGTCGGGCGGCGTGCGTCGAGCCAGGTGTTCAGCATGACGCCGATGATCGCGAGCCAGCTCGCCGCGATCGCCGAGCGCGACACCATCGTGGCGAGCGCCGCGGCGGCGAACGGGCTGCGCACCCAGCTGGCGACGACGCGGCTCGGGCGCCAGGTCGTCGACGGCGCCGGCATCGAGCTGTTCCGGATCGAGGCCCGGCGCGCCGGAGCGCGGGCGCTGGACACCCGCGAGAACGACGGCCTGCTGTCGCTGGTC
>Ga0307509_10012739_pt1 | contig 10020 bp, 9 predicted proteins | sample 10_EM_MG_FD_202245 | JGI IMG/M metagenome (GOLD analysis project Ga0307509, IMG submission 202245) | Populus trichocarpa ectomycorrhiza microbial communities from riparian zone in the Pacific Northwest, United States - 10_EM | ecosystem: Host-associated > Plants > Roots > Unclassified | place... | reverse complement strand
GGGCGCGCGGGCCCGCAGCTTCCGCGATGCCTCCTTGTCCATCCAACCGGCCGGGGGCTCGACGAGCTGCGTCACCTTGTGCGGGGTCGAGCCGTCCGTCGCGGTTTCCGCGTCGATCGCGACGTACGCGGTGAAGCGGCACAGCACGCCGTGGCGCAGGGAGGTTCGCACGATCTCCTGCTCAAGCCCGTCGCCGCCGCTGACCGCGTAGCGGTCCTCCAGGTCACGCAGGCGGGCGCGGGCCCAGATCGCCGCGACTTCGGGACGGTCTTCGGCGACGACCGCGTGCACGGTGCGGCTCCACGGCTCGCCCTCGACATTCAGGCCACTGATGGTCACGGCTCCGGCCGCGGTGCCCTTGTATCGGCCGGAGCGCACCAACGGCACGCCGGGGAACAGGGCGCTGACGCGATGTGGGCTGGCCGAGTCGGAGAGCGTCCTCAGCCCCTTGACGTCCTCGATGCGCAGATCGGTGACGGTGGGCGAGCCGATGCGGCGATGGATACGGTCCATCGCGGTGTCCAGCCGGTCCTCCGACTCGACGAGTTCGCAGCGCCCGCCGCCGATCGCCGCGAGGCGGCCGAGGAATCCGGCGTTGACGGCCTGGTCGATGCCGACGGTGTGCACGCGCACTCCGGACAGCCGGGCGGTGATGTTCGCGAGGATGTGGTCCTCGTTGCCGACCTGTCCGTCGGTCACGAGCACGAGGACCCGGTCCCGCGACTCCGCCTCGCCCGGCGCGGCCGTCAGGGCGGCGGCCGCGTCGCGCAGCGGGGCCAGGAGTTCGGTGCCGCCGTTCGCCTCGGCCTTGGCCAGGTACTCGATGGCGCGGAAACGGTTGCGGTCACTTGCCCGCACCAGGCCGAGCGGCAGGGAGTCCGGGTGCTGGACGAGGTGGTCGAACAGCAGAACGCTGAAACGGTCGGCGTCGGTGAGCGTGTCGATGATCCGCGCCGCGGCACGGCGCGCGGCCACCATCTTCCAGCCGCTCATGCTGCCGGAGCGGTCGAGCAGCAGCACCAGATCCTTCGGCCGCGCGCGGCCTGCGGCCTCCGCCGGCTCGGGCGGCATGACGACAAGCTGGTAGGTGCCCTCGTCCGCGGCGTCGGCGTCCGGCACCAGCACGAGCGAATCGGCGGCGCCGGTGTAGTCGAGACGCAGGATGAAGTCGCGGTCGAGCCGCTCGCCGGGCAGGATCCGCAGCAGGCCGTCCTCGCCCTCCGCCACCGCGTGCAGGCTCGAGGCGACGCCCCCGAGGACCAGCCCGGCCGGATCGATCCGCGCCTCGATGGACAGATCCACCGGGTTCGGGAAGCCGGGCAGCAGGGTCGGCGGCGTGATCCGCGAGGCGTCGGGAACCGCGTCGGTGTCGGCGGCGTGTCCGCTGCCCGCGCTCGACCCGGGCAGCGGCGCTCCCGGAACGTAGCGCGGCGCGACGACGAGCGGGAAACGGAACTCGGCCTGCCCGTCGACCATCGGCAGCGGCCCGGCGAGCGTCAGCTCCACGACCGCCTCCTCGCCCGGCAGGATGTTGCCGAGCCGCAGCGTGAAGACGTCCGGCCGCTCCTCCTCGGCGATGCTCGCGCGCTGCCCGGCCGCGATCGCCGCGTCGTACGCCTCGCGCGCGGCTCCCCGCTCCTGGAGCTCCGCCCGCGCGACCCGCCCGGCGACCGTCATCGTCAGCGCGGTGACGGCGGCGCGGTCGGGCAGCGGGAATATGTACGTGGCCTCCAACGGCACGTCGAACGGATTGCGGAAGCCCTGCGTCAGCCGGATCGCGGAACTCAGACCCGTGATGTCCGCGCGCAGTTCGAGCCGGTACAGCGGCAGATTCCCGCGCTCGGTACGCAGCGCGCCGAGGCCCGCCGTCGCCTCGGGTGGTTCCGGCTCCCGCGCCTGCGGGAGGGGGTCGATGCGCGCGATGATGCCCATGAATCAGTCTCCTTGAGTCGTCGTCAGACCGCGTTCGACGAGCAGTTCGAGCAGCGGAGCGGCGGCCAGGCGCATCGCCGCCAGGTCCGCCGCCCCGGGTCGGGCGGGCAGGGTCAGGGTCACTTCCTCGGTCAGGGTGATCACGTAGCGGACTTCGGGGACGGTTTCGCGGACTTCCGCGGCGGCCTCGACGACCGCGGGGCGGGCCCAGAAGCGCTCGGCGCCCGCCGCGCCCACGGACTCACTCGCACTGAGACGCCCGGCATGTGCGGCAGTGGCGGGCTCGCTCTTGGCGGGACGCTCGGCGGGTGCCGCCACACTGGCCTCGCTTGCGTTGAGACGCTTCGCACGCGCCACGCCTGAGGACTCGCTCTCGACGAGACGCTCCGCCAGCGCGGCGAGCGCGGGTTCGCGCTCGATGTCGAAATCGCCCAGGTCGGCGACCCGGCGCAGGGTTTCCTCCGTCGCCCCCGCGAGCTCGCGCTGGATCTCGGCGAGCGTCATGCCGCGGGCCTGCAGCCGCTTGACCGCGACGAGCTGGAGCAGGTGGCGCTCGCCGTACCGGGCCGCGTGGCCCGGGCCGATCGACGGGCGGTCCACCAGGCCCTTCATCGCGTACCAGCGGATCGCCCGGCCGTTCGGCGCGCGCACATCCTCGACCGCCAGCGCCCGGTCGGCGCGGCGGGCCAGTTCGTCGAGGGTCCACCCGGGTTCGTCCACATCACCATCGTGACACTGTCATATGACAGTGTCAAGGACACTTCTCATGGGGAGATGAGGGCTGCTCCCAGAAACCGCTCCTACCGTCGATCACGACGACGAGGACTCGCGAACTGATCGGGAGGTACGCGATGGGATGGGGCGGTGGACCGGGCGGAGGTCCGGGAGGCCCCGGCGGAGGCCCCGGTGGCGGACCGGGCGGCTTCGGCGGCGGCTTCGGAATGGGCGGTCCGGGCGGGCCGCCGCCGCCCCGTGGCATGGGCGGCTGGGGTCGCGGCGGTGCGGGCTGCTGCCTCGGGCCCGCCACGTGCTGCGGACCCGGGCTGCTGCTCGTCGGCCCGGGAATGCTGTTCCTGGCGCTGCGCCATCCGGTGCGGGCGGCGCGCCGGCTGCGCAGCGAGATGGACTCGGCGCGCGACGCGGATCAGGGCGGGAGTTGACCGACACGAGCGGAGGACGGCCATGCTGAGCTGACACGAGAACACTGATTTCGGCCCCGGAACGTCGACCACGTTCCGGGGCCGAAATCGTGCGCTCCCGCTAAAGTCGTGGCCATGGACTCGCCGGATCGGGCCGCGCTGCTCGCCCACCTGACCGCGTCGGGGATCGCGGGCCGCGTCGCCACCGCGCGGGAGAACAACCTGCTGCACTACCGGCTGCTGGCCGACCGCGATCCGTACTACCTGCTCGGGCTCGACCCGTCCCGCGACTGGACCGGCGAATCCGTGCTCGAACTCATGGCGGAGCGGGTCGGGGTGAACCCGGATCCCGGGCATCGCGCGGGCGTCGACACCATCGACCCCGAGCTGACCGTCGACGCGCTGGACCGCTACGCCGACCGGCTCGCCACCGCCGCGCTGGGCCGCGAGACCGTCTACTTCGCCTCCGGCCATCCGCTCCAGCTCGGCGAGCTCTACCAGCGCCTCGCCGACACCCTGCGCGGCTACGGCTGCCCGATCCTGCGCGCCGGGGAGGGCTGGGGCTACGACGCGACCTCGCGCTACGGCACGCGGCGGCTGACGATCGGCTACTCGGCCGCGCTCGGGGCCGACGGCTCGGGCGACGTCGCGGCACTGGAGGACGCGGGCGGCCCGGTGCACAGCCACGCCGCGCGGCCGATCCGCGCCACCTTCGCCGCGCTGGCCGCCGAGGGGGCGCCGCTGCCCGACCTCGTCGTCGCGGACCACGGCTGGTGCGGCGGCGCCGGGCAGGCCGGGGTGGACGCGATCGGCTTCGCCGACTGCAACGACCCGGCGTTGTTCGTGGGCGAATACGAGGGCGTGGTCCGGGTCGCCGTGCCGCTGGACGACGGCCTCGAGCCCGCCGCGTACGAGCCGCTCGGCGACTACGTGCTCGCCCGGATCCGGGCCGCCCGCGCCGTGGCAGGGTCCTGAGGCGCCGCGGCGCCGGGCTCCGGACGCCGAAATCAGGGTCCTCATCGGCGTCCCGTGTTGCCCATTTGCCCGGATAGTCCCGGAAACGCCGTATTTCGGGTTCGGCGAAAACTCCCTTTTTCTGCGCTAAGGCCTCCCCTTCCACACCTGACCCAACTACGCTTAGAAACGAAGCGCACACACAGACGGGTCGGCGCCGCGGCGCGTGGGAGGCGCCTTGCCCACTCGTGTCCACATCGCCTCCCGACGACACAGCCATGAGCGTGGAGCCTTTATGACCGAATCTGACGCAGCACGCACCAACCGTCCGATCCTCGCGGCCGACATCGACCTGAGCGACATGGCCTTCCTCACGGTGGCCGAGGTCGCCGGGGTGATGCGGGTCTCGAAGATGACGGTCTACCGGATGGTCCACTCCGGCGAACTGCCCGCCGTCCGGGTCGGCCGCTCGTTCCGGGTACCCGCCAAGGCGGTCCGCGAGTATCTCTCGGCGGCCTACGTCGAGACTCAGTGAGGCAAGCGGCAAGCCCGGCGAGCTTTTCTCTCCCCACGCTCTCCCCATACTCTCGCCCCGTTTTCCCAGCAGCGGCTGCGGGCAGGTACCCTGGTTCCCTGTTCTATGTCCGCAGCACCTGCTGCTCCATGTGAAGAAGTGAGCGAGGGACCCGACGTGGGCTCTGTCATCAAGAAGCGTCGCAAGCGTATGGCCAAGAAGAAGCACCGCAAGCTGCTCAAGAAGACGCGCATCCAGCGTCGCAACAAGAAGTAGCCGGCGCTTCCCGGCGCACGATGACGTCCGCGTCCGCACGCACCCTGCTGGTCACCGGCGCCGCCCGTAGCCTCGGCGCCGCGGTGCTGCGCGACCTCGCCGCGCACGGACAGGGCCGCCGCGTACTCGCGGTGGACCTGGCCGAGCCGGATCCGGATCTCACGGTGGACGGGGTCGAGCACATCCGGCTCGACCTGCGCGCCCCGGCCATCGCCACGCTGATCGCGAAGACCCGCCCGGACACGGTGCTGCACCTCGACGTGCTCGCCGCGCCCGGCCAGGCGGGCGGACGCACGGCGATGAAGGAGCGCAACGTCATCGGCACCATGCAGCTGCTCGCGGCCTGCCAGCGCGCTCCCTCGGTGCGCCGCCTGGTGGTGAAGTCCTCCGCCGCGGTCTACGGCTGCGCGCCGCGCGATCCGGCGCACTTCACCGAGGAGACCCAGCCGCACCGTCCGCCGCACGCCGGCTACGGCAAGGACTGCGTCGAGGTCGAGGAGTACGTGCGCGGCTTCGCGCGGCGCCGTCCCGACGTGTCCGTGACCGTGCTGCGCTTCGCCGGCTACCTCGGCGCCGGGGTGCAGAGCCCCTTCGCCGACTATCTCGCGCTGCCCGTGCTGCCCACGATGGCGGGTTTCGACCCGCGGCTGCAGTTCGTGCACATCGAGGACGTGGTCCGGGCGCTGCGGGTCGCCTCCTCGGGGGCGCACCCCGGGGTCTACAACGTGGCCGGGGCCGGGTCGCTGACCCTGTCCCAGCTCGCCCGCCGGCTCGGCAAGGCCACCGTGCCGCTGCCGCGCTTCGCCGCGCCCTGGCTCGGCCGGACGCTGCGCCAGGTGGGCGTGGCCGACTTCACCGGGGACCAGTTGGAGCTGCTGACCTACGGGCGGGTGCTGGACACCACCCGGATGACCGAGCGCTTCGGCTTCGCCCCGAAGTACACCACCGCGCAGGCCGTGCTCGAGCACGCCAGGACCGCCGGGATCAAACCGCTGATTCCGCCGGACCTGGTCCGCGGCGTCGAGCAGCAGCTGATCGCGCTGCTGGAGAAGCACGCGCAGGGCGGTGACGGCCGTGGGTGAGGTGAACTCGGCGGACTGGGAGCGCCGGGCGGCGCGCGGGCTCGCCTTCCTGCGCCGCCGGATCACCGGGGAGTACGAGGTCGACGAGTTCGGCTTCGACCCGGACCTGACCGACAACGTGCTGCTCAACCTGATCCGGCCGCTGTACGAGAAGTACTTCAGGGTCGAGGCCCGCGGCCTGGAGCGGGTGCCGAACGACGGCGGCGCGCTGATCGTCGCCAACCACTCCGGCACCCTTCCGCTGGACGCGCTGATGACCCAGGTCGCGCTGTGGGACCACCATCCGGTCGGGCGGCATCTGCGGATGCTGGCCGCCGACGTCGTGTTCACCATGCCGTACGTCGGCTCCTACGCGCGCAAGGCGGGGCACACGCTGGCCTGCAATCCGGACGCGCTGCGGTTGCTGGCGGGCGGTGAGGTCGTCGGGGTGTGGCCCGAGGGCTTCAAGGGGATCGGCAAGCCCTTCTCCGAGCGCTACCGGCTGCAGCGCTTCGGCCGCGGCGGCTTCGTCTCGGCCGCGCTGCGTACCGGCGCCCCGATCATCCCGACCGCGATCGTCGGCGCCGAGGAGATCTATCCGAAGATCGGCGACATCAAGCCCCTGGCACGGCTGCTCGGGATCCCCTACGTGCCGGTCACCCCGACCTTCCCCTGGCTCGGTCCGCTGGGCTTGGTCCCGCTGCCGTCCAAGTGGTACATCGTCTTCGGCGAGCCGATCGAGACCTCCGGCTACGACCCGGCCGCGGCCGACGACCCGATGCTGGTGTTCAACCTCACCGACCAGGTGCGCGAGAGCATCCAGGACACGCTCTACCGGGTGCTGCTGCAGCGCCGCTCGGTGTTCTTTTAGACCAGAGTTCTGCTAAGGGATGACAGAGACTTCGTGAACAAGGCCGCGGCCGCGATATCGGCCTTCCTGCTTGCCGCCGCAGCGCTCGCCGGCTGCTCGTCCACCGCTCCCGCCCCGGACGGCCAGGACAACGCCGTGCTGGTCGAGAGCGGCACGACCGACAACGTCGCCTGGAACCTGTGGGCCTGGGAGGACGGCACCCGGCTGTGCATGGGCATGGGCAACCGCTCGGGCCCGTACACGGCGCGCAACGCCGCGTCGGCCGGCGACATGTCCGGCAGCCAGTGCGGCTTCAACGCGAAGACCGAAGGCAAGACGTACTACGTCAGCGCCTCGAACGGCACCAACGGCCAGCCGACCGTCGCCCTGATCTTCGGCCCGGTGCCCTCGGCCGCCGTGTCGGTCCAGGTGACCAGCAAGATCACGCTGAAGACCGAGGCGTACCCGAGCGGCGCCGGCCTGCCCGCGGCGAACTACTGGATCTGGGCCGGGCCCTATCAGCCCCCTGCCTCCGACGGCACGCTGCTGGCGCCCCCGCGACCGCTCGACGCGCACGGCAAGGCCGTCGCCTTCCAGGCGTACTGACGGACACGTACCGACGGACACGTACCGACAGTCGCGTACCGGCGGACACGTACCGGCGGACACGTACCGGCGGACACGTACCGGCGGACACGTACTGACGGACACGTACCGGCGGACACGTACTGACGGACACGTACCGACAGTCGCGTACCGACTGACACGTACCGGCGGACACGTACTGACGGACACGTACCGACAGTCGCGTACCGACTGACGACGGAGCGGGGCCGCGGCGTCCACCGCGGCCCCGCTCCGTTCTCGTCCCCTTACTTCGTCGGCGTCGCGCTCGCCGAGGAGCTGCCGTCGCCGCCGAGGTTGACCTCGATCTCCGGCAGGCCGAGCAGGCCGGGGAGGGTGACTCCTATCGAGGGCAGTATGCCGACCGGCACGCTGACGTCTATCGTCGAGCTCGCACTCGCGCTGGCGGTCGCCGAGGTGCCGGAGGACGCCTTCGTCGAGGAACTCGTGGCGCTGCTCGCCTTGCCGCTGGCGCTCGCGGAGCCGGAGGCCGCCGCCGTCCCCGTCGCCTGGCTGCTCGCGCTCGTGTTCTCGCCGCCGCTGCCGCCGGGCTGACCCCCGCTGCCTGGCTGGTTCAGGCCCGGACCCTGCGGGTGCTCCGCCGCGGCCTTCTGCGCGGCCGCCTGCAGCTCGCGCGAGTACTGGTCCATCAGGGCGACGATCTGCGGGGGCTGCGACTGCAGGTCCGGCGGCAGCCGCCAGCTCAGGTCCTCCACCCGCTGACGCTCCGTCAGCAGGAAGTCGGAGAGCGCGTGCAGCGCCGTCTGATCGCCGTCCTGCTCGACCTGGCCGACCAGCAGGTTGCCGCCGCTGGTGATCATCGTGCGCAGATCGCTCAGCGTCTCCTTGAGCAGCTCCTGGGTCTGCGAGCCGTCCTGGTCCACGTCCGGACGCTGCAGCAGCGCGTCGACCTCGCCGAGCCGGACGTCCGCGAGGTGCAGATAGTCGCGGCCCTGATCGGTCGGCGAACCGGACAGGGACAGCTGCAGCGACTCGAAGATCTTCTTGGCGTTGTACAAGGGATCTCCAGGAACCGCGCCGGCCGAGGCGATCGCGATGCCGCCGACGGAGCCCGTCGCCACGGCGACGCCGACCCCGGCCGCCAGCAGCCTGCGCCGCCAGGAGGCGGAGATGCCGGTGAGCACGCTGATCTTGGCGTCGGCCGAGTGCCGGGCCCCGGCCCTGCCGCGGCCCGCGCGCTGCGCGGGGACCCGCGATCCGGCCCGCCTGCCGCCCGCGGCCGCGCCCTCGGCCACCAGCGTCGGCGCCTCGGCCACCAGCCGGGCGCGCAGCGCGTCCCGGAATTCGAGGCTCGGCCCGGGCATCGACTGCCCGACCGTGGAGACCCGTTCGGCGAGCGCCACCAGGGATCCGAGCGAGCCCTCCCCGTGAAAACCGACCGCGTCCCTGCCGGAGCCCGCCGCGTTCCCGCGTCCCGCGGCGTACGCCCCGTCGCCGGCGTGGCCGACGTGACCAACGCTGCCGTCGGCGCGGCTCGCGGCTTCCACCAGCGCCGCGAACTGCTCGGCCTGCTGCCGATCGTTCATCGCGCCTGCCACCTCCTCCACTGCTCCCGTTCCGACCCAGGCCGAGCCCGGACCGCCCCCGCCCGCATCGCCGAACGCGGAGGTACGCCACGTTCGACACACGCCAGGCGGGTTTGGTTGTGCCCGGGACACCCCAAGACAGTCCCAAGGCCCCTTATTTCACTCGTTCGAGTGGACCTCGAACGGGCGAAGTGGCCGGGACACCGCGGCGTCATCCCGACCAACGAGCGGGGGGCACCCGGAGTTACGGAGACGGGCACAGAGCGTGCCGCCGCGGCGCGCCGTACCGCGGCGTCCGGGGGGCGGCGCGCGGGGGATCGAGACGGGGGCCGGGCTATTCGGCCTGGGGCGGCGCTCACCGCAGATCCGCCGGGAGCAGCCTGGCGAGGGTGCGGATGGCGCGGTACTGGAGGGTCTTGATCGCGCCGTCGTTCTTTCCCATGATCTGCGCGGTCTCGGCCACCGAGAGCCCGTGCAGGAATCGCAGCGTGACGCATTCCTGCTGTTGGCTGTTGAGCTGTTTGACCGCGTCCAGCAGGGCCCGGTTGGACAGGTAGGCGAGCACCGACTCCTCGGGACTCGGCTCGTGCTGGTCGGAGTCGAGCATCTCGCCGGTGGGCACCTCGAGCCGGTGCCGGGAGGACTTGAAGTTGTCGGCCACCAGGTTGCGGGCGATGGTCACCAGCCAGGCGCCGAAGTCACGGCCCTGCCAGGTGAACGTGGAGATCCGGCGCAGCGCGCGCAGAAAGGTCTCCTGGGTCAGGTCCTCGGCCAGGGCCTTGTTCGAGACGCGGTAGTAGATGTAGCGGTAGACGGTGTCCACATAGGCGTCGTAGAGCTTTCCGAAGGCCTCGCCGTCGCCCTCCTGGGCCCGCCCGACGAGCGCGAGCATGCGCGCGGACTCGGCGTCCGGGCGCGGCGGCTCCGGCTGGGTCTGCTGCGGCCGCGGGCCGGTGCGCCCGCGGGCGGGGGGCACCGGCGGCGAGCTCACGGTCGCGCCCGCGCTGAGCGGCCGGGGCGGTTGGGGGACCGCGCCGGCCGTCATCGCGAGCACGGCCGCTCGCAGGCCGGTGAGGCCTAAGCGGTCGGCGCTGACGTCTCGGTGCACAAGGCTCCAGGTGCT
>Ga0307509_10012738_pt1 | contig 10021 bp, 16 predicted proteins | sample 10_EM_MG_FD_202245 | JGI IMG/M metagenome (GOLD analysis project Ga0307509, IMG submission 202245) | Populus trichocarpa ectomycorrhiza microbial communities from riparian zone in the Pacific Northwest, United States - 10_EM | ecosystem: Host-associated > Plants > Roots > Unclassified | place... | reverse complement strand
GCCCGGACGAAACGAGCCCGGGCGGAAGCACCCAGAACTGGAGTTTACGTTATAAGCGCCTGGAACGTCCGGGGGACGGGGCGAACAGGATGCAACAGGGCGCAGGGCAGTTTTTTTGCTGATGTATCAGCTAGAGTATCAGTACACAATCTAGACCCTACTTACCAATAATCCTACTATCAAATCCTCTGACTCAAACCCTCTATTGTAATTTATATACATTAGCATTATGCCAAATAGTCATGCTCTCAGCTTTAGCAGAAATTCCATATCCCACCTAGTACTTTGTACCATATAATCTATAATACAACTAATTCCACAAAAGAATGCCTAACTCTCCCATAGCTGCCACCTTATGATCAATACAGTAGTTAAACAATAACTTGTGGAAGCAGCAACTACAAGTTCTCACAACTGTTGCCTTCCCTTAATGAAGCTTGGTGATTGGGCGAATGTTATCTGGATGAAAAAGTCTTCATTTTCTGTGGGCATGGGTCTAGGAACAGTATGGGTGAACGATACAAGCAGATGAGAAGTACCTGGAGGAGTGTCTAATACCAAAGTTTCTAAAGTAAATGACGATAATGGTTTGGGGTACCATCTATTACAACCTCACAAAGCTCTTAGTTATTTGAGATATGCCTAATTGGGGAACAATAAAATAACCTAGCTATGCCAATAAAATTGTTTGCTCATTTCTTCATCCTTGGTTGACTCAGTTGTAGCAATAAGAGTTAGCGAGTTCATGGTATATAAATATACAACCAGATGAGACTCCAGCACACAACCTTCGGCTCCCCTCTTTCCCCCCCCCTACTTTGCTCAACACCACGTCGCTCTGTGCATGATCTTCTCCCACACACTTTCAGTCATTGCTATTTGGGCCTCGTGTCCCAGGACCAATCCTCGATCATGGCCTCCCACCACCACCTGGAGGGAGGCCCCCCGAGAAACAACACCCCAATCCCCCTCTCTTCTCTCCCCGCTACGGGCAATCTCGACCACTTGGTCTCACTTTTCCATGAAACAGCAGCCAACATGGGCCTCCCAGCCAAGGGTTTCCCCCCCATTACCCCAGCCAATATCTCAACCCTCTCCATTGAAGAACAGATGCTTCTCCCCCTCCTCTGTACCTCTCGCAAGACCAGTGTCCACATCGCTGCCGCCCTCGAAACCCTCTCCACAGAAATCCATGATCTCTCTTCTCAAGTAGCCAACCTGGATCTCTCCCCCAAAACCCCCAACCTTGCACCGCTGCAAGCGTCCCTTCGCGATATCACATCCCATCTTCCATCAGCCGCTCAGGCCCCTTTGCTTCCACAGCACACCAACATATCACCAACCCCACCCCGTCAGGCTGGCACCTCCTGTCCCACCCCAACTAGTAGCACCAACCCCTCTCATGAAGGCAAAGGAAAATGGAGGGCCCTCAGGCGCTCCCTCGGCCCCCACCCCTCCCTCCCAATACGGTCTGGTCTTCCCCCTCAGCTGACCCTGACTTTCCAAGATATGACATGACAACCTCCCCCCAAACACCATACGGCAACCCCAAGGGGTTTCCCGCCAAATACCCCCACACCTGGGAAGCTGAGGAGTTCACGAGAGGGAAATAACCCCCAAGCTCTGCGTGGATCTCCGGCCACTTAGACTCCGCTTGGCGTCCTCCTTCCACCATTGCCCCAAAAGCCGCCCCTACATACGCCCAAGCTTTTGCGCCTTCCACTAAAGGAAAGAAAGGCCAACGAGCAAAGCCCCCTGCCTCGGCTTCCTCTATTGCGGTTGCATTGGGCGAGGTTTTTATAAAACCTCCACCTCCCCTTCCCCAATCTGTACACAGGTTCTTTGCCTCAAGAACCAAATTCGAACCCCACCCAGAAGCAACCAAGATTGCAGCCCACTGCACCGACATTGCCACCCCTGTTCTAAGAGAAGCGAACTGCTCTCTCCCTCTCTCCTTTTCCTGCACATTGAACGACAGAGGCTCCGTCTCACTACTTGGGGCTGACCTCCATACCCCCACTTCTGCCTATGCCCCCTACTTTGCTCCCCTCACTACCAGACTCAACAAAGCCTTTCCCATAGGTAATTCCCCGTGGGAGCTCTTCAAACCCACTCCGAACGAAACCCAATTATTGATCCACCCCATCTCACTCGACTTCCTACCCATAGATGACTATCAACTCTTTCCCTCTCTTCATGAGTCCATCTGCAATGTCAGGGGAATGTCTATTCTCTCAGCTCGTTACTTCAACCCAGACCCTGACTCCTGCAGTCAGAAGACAGCTCCCTCGGTTGTTGTCACAGTCGCCCCCTCCAACGCCGAAGCAGTTCTCCCCATGATCAACCTTTTCTCCCGCAACCGAAGAGTGGAGCAGATGTTCTCCTTCTCTAAGACCACTCAATGCACCAGGTGCTAGAAATTGGGTCACACCTTCCACCGCTGGCCCAGCCCGCTCTCCCAGCCAGCTCCCCATTTGTCCCCTCTGCATGCTTACTCACACCAAAGCCGAGCATCCCTGCCCTAACCCTTCCAGCCCTAAGGGTGGCAACCTCGAACCAGTCCTCAGCTGCTGCCCGTCCTCAGCGGCATGCTGTCTTAACTGCCAAGAAGAGCACTCTGCACGCAGAAGGGATTGCCCCTCCGACCCCAAAACAACTTCCTTGTAGTTCCAAAATGCCCTCTCGACAGACGCAGGAGAGCATGGATCTCCCTGAAGACCAGGCTGGCACTTCGACGCTTGCTCTTCCAACACCCAACGCCCCTCTCCACACCCCGAAAACCCCTGGACTCCCCGTGATGCTCCTTCCTCTAGGCAGAGACCCTCACGCTTCATTACCAATCTCCTCCCAAGTGAAGACGGGGATGATTCCCTAGACTCCAATTCCATTGAGGGTTCTGCCCCATAATGGAGAATTTCTTTACCAGATTGACAAACAGCCAGGCTGTCTTCCCGTCCTTTCCTATCGTCCAACATAACTGCCTTGGGAGCTGGGATGTTTTTCTTTCACTTTTTCATATTTTTACTATACTACCACACCCCCCCTTGATTATTGCAATCCAAGATCCTCCTTTAAGACACTCTGAACTCCCGACCTTTACTGGTTTTCTTTCATTCGCCCCCCCTTCTCCAGGCCATCCACGTGTAGCCATTTATCTTTCTCGCTTGCTAGATATACACCTATTGTGCACCTCCATCCCATACGACACATCAGAAATGGTCTCTGTGGATGTGTTCTCCCCAGAGGGCCTGTTCAGTTCCTCCTACCGCTCTCTTAGAGTTACCTCAATATACCTTCTTTACACCAATCGCCCTCCCTACCGCTCAATCACCCCCGATCGCATGTTTACTACCCTCCCCTCCCCTCACCTGATAATAGGGGACTTTAACTTCCACCACCCTCTTGCCGACCCCCTCCGCGCCCTCTCCGATACGGAATTCACTCTCTCTGCTTGCTACCTTGATGTCTCCTTCGACGCCCCGTACCACCTCCTCAACACCCCAGGGGTTTACACCCGCTTCCCCTTTGATTTTATTTCAAGGCCATCTGTACTGAATCTGGCCTTTGCGAACAACACTCTTTCTCCTTTTGTGTCCTCCTAAGATACCCCCCTCCCCTCTAGAGATTCAAACCTTGTACTAATTGTTGTTATACTATGCCCACCAGATATCATGCTTCCTCCCCCCACCCCACACGCGGCTCTCATAGAGTGGCCTACGGTCAAGGAAGTAGTGGCAGACTTCACCTTCCCACCCTGCCCAATCAGGGTCACCGCCAACACCCTCGCAAGATGGTTTGACATATTCTCCATACCTCCTGACCTCCCACGCACTAGCAAGACACCCATGCCCCAGGTCGCAACCTTGGTAGTCCCCATGCCTTTCAGCCCTTAGATGGGAGTACCACACTATGGCCAAACACTCTAGACTCAACCCAGCCCCCTTCAACTTGAGCAACATGAAATGCTCGAGAAGATCCTACTTTAAGGCCATCGCTTCAGCCAAGAAAGCTCACTGGTCGGAATTCCTGTCCAGAGCCACACCCCATTCCGTCTGGACGGCCAAGAGATTTATGTTTGGCTGCCCTCCCCAGAGATTTCTGAACCTCCTGGGTGCCAACAACCACCCGGATGTGGCAGAGACACTTCTAACTCATATCTTTCCTCTTAGGGCTCCGCTCCCCCCACTCCTCAGCTTAACTCGTTATGAAGACTACACCCCTCTCACTTCAGAAGAAGTGTCTAGGGCACTGGCCAGCTCCTTGAACATCTCCGCCCCTGGCCCGGACCAGATTCCCTACTCTGTATTGTAATCCCTCCACCGCCTCAAACCTTCTCTCCTTTCATCCCTATTAGACCCGCTGCTGGCTCATGGCTTCCATCCCCCCTCCCTCAAGAAAGCCCTTGGTATTGTCCTTGACAAACCCAGCAAGCACTCCTACAACTCCCCCATGTCCTTCAGGGTAATTGTTCTCCTTCGCTGCCTATCCAAAATCCTGCAGAGGGTAGCAGCCTTCCGTCTCTCAGCTCAAGTAGTGGCCTGCTCCCTCATCCACCCCCTCTAATGTGGTTCCCTTCCAGGAAGATGCACAACTGACGCTACCCTTGTACTGCAACATCATGTCGAATTCTTTCATCGCCTCTACCACCAAGTCTCCATCAGGTTCCTCAACATAAAGGGAGGATTTGACAATGTGGAGGGGCTGATCCGCCTCTCTCTTCTCCGCCAGAAAGGGGTAAGCCCCTATCTTGTACCGTGGGTTGGTTCCTTCCTTCGTAATCGTACCTGCCACCTCACCTTCCAAGGGTCCCCCACAGATCTTCGCTCCTGTCACACTTGGTGTACCCCAAGGCTCCCCTATCTCCCCCCTCCTGTTCGTTATATATGTTGCCTCCCTTCACTTGGACATCTCCAGGACCCTCATCATCTGCTACCTGGACGATTTTGCTGTCACTGTTGCCTCCCCCTCCTATAGGACGAATGTTCGGCTCCTCTAGAACACTTTCTCAATGCTCAAACAAAAAGCCTTCCCACGAAAGATCTCCTTCTCCATCCCCAAAACCGAACTGATTCACTGAAGGACCCCTAGGAGCAATGAGGCTTCTTACCATGTCCTGGTTCACCTTGAGGATCAAGTCTTTTACCCCCAGTCCTGCCTGAAGTGGCTTGGGTTCTTCTTCACACCTTCCTTCGACCCAAGAGCCCACTTCTCCCGTAGATACACTCTTGCCAATGCGGCCTTTGCCACTATCCGTCATCTCTCCCCTCTAGGAGTTGGTCTCACTCCGCACCTTTGCCTTAGACTGGCTCACTCTCTGCTGCCACCGATCATCCTATATGGGTCAACGATCTGGTCCCCCCCCCACTCCATTATGGATCGAATGTCGGTTTTCTGGCGGCGGATCTGGAGGTGAATCACCAACTGCTTGCTTCTCAACAACCAACGTGATATGCCTCCACAGGGAAGCGTCCCTTCCACCCCTCCCATGCTTGGTTCGCCACCAACGCCACCTTGCAAGCCTAAGGCTGATCTGCTCCCCCCTGGAGGTGAACTCAGCCACAGCACACCTGCCCAAGACCCTACCCACCTTCTCGCCTCACTGCACCCAATAGATGCCACAGGGGAAAATCACAAACCGTCAGTACATTTTCTTCAACCTAGACAGGCGCCTGTCCCCGGACAAGACCAAAAACCCCAGATACCACCACAATGCCATCACGGCTCTGGCAAACGTGACGGCCCCACTTGTACAAGATGTGGCTTCCTTACCCCCTATCTCTCTTCACCTAACAGATTACCTCTCCCATGTTCCACCAGTTGTTCCCTCCTACGAGAAACTCACGATGTGGGCAAAACAATACATCCTTTCTGCCTAGGCCACTGCACCGGCCCCCCAATACTACCCCTACCCCCCCTCTGTCCGCCCCCACCCCTTTATTGCCCTAGGGAAATTTGTCGCGGGAAGTATCTACGAGATGTGCTCTGGGAAGAGCTACCTTACTACTCATCACTCTTGGGATAACCCTGACCCTGACACAAAATGCCCCCTACTGCTCAGAGGTACCACTGACCTTTGAACATGCCATCCTCTCGTGCACCTTATTCGCTCCTCAGAGATCTCGCCTCCTCCAAGGAATCGCTGATCTGGGCCCCCAGGCCCCCCTCTGCTCCGACCAGCAAATGCTCATCGACTTGGATGAGTTCATCCGCACTACAACTACTGGCTTCCCCCCTGGGATTCCCCCACTTCCTCTATCACTTGATCCTCCCCCCCTCGACCCTATCCTTTCCTCTACCCTCCCCACTGCCCCTGGGCCTCCAGTTTAGTTTTTTTTTGTTTAAGTCATGTATTCGTTTGTTTAAAGGTACAAAGAACTCGCATGCAGCGGTGAGCTAGGGCGTAAACAAAACCTGTAATAAAACAACAAATAAAAGAAAACCCTAACCACCTGGTTCTCCCAAGCGTAGCTAAACCTTGACGCAAAAACTAACCAAGGGAAAACATCATAAACTAGTAAAGAAATATCCAAAACCAGCAGACCTCGCAGCATCCCTCAAGAACAAACAGTAAAGAAATACCCATCACGTTAATCATCCTCCACGGGAGAAAACCTGAAACGGGGCGAGGGGGAGAAGGAAGGGGAGGGAGGAGGGCTGTGGGCAGTAGCAGAACTAGGGCTCGGGGGGAACATGTCAGGCAGGTAGCCAGTGGCTGTGAGTGCAATAAAATGGGAAAGAGCGGCTATATCGTGATCAGAAGTCCAGAGGGGCGAGGCGGTGCCAAGCGCGGTGAGGGTCGGGAGGAGACTCTCTCTCAGGCGGCGGCGGGCTTCGCAGTGGAGAATGGCCTGCTCAAAGGTCTTGGCCGCGTTGCGGCACCTGGGGCAGGTGGAGGGAGTGTCTCTGTTGTATCAGGATGGGTGTGCTGCCAGGTAGCTTGTGCCCGACCTCATCTGAGGGAGGCGGCCGGCAAGGAACTTGGGCAGGCCCCTGAAGGAATGGGGCGTAAGCAAGGGAAGGTACTCGTAGTCTGGGGGAGGGTGAGCGAGGGAAGTCAAATGTAGGAGGAGGATTGCCCTGGATTCCTTTTTAAGGGCTGCGAACGAGTCCGAGGAGGTGTCCGCCGGGGGACAAGAAGGGTAGGGACCAGCTGGGGGTTGTGGAGCGGGAAGGAGGATCTGCCCTTCAGCAAGGGAAGCGTCCTGTGGGCGATCTCATCAATAGGGAGGTGTTTGCGAATAGTTGTCCAAGGGGCTTTCCACATGAGGGGGTGAAGGGCGGGGTTTAACTTGACCAGTAGAGAACGGTGACAGAGCGGAGAGCGAGAGGAGGATCGGTTTGGGACCGACTTGTGTAGCCTGGCCAACACCGGGTTGATTTTGGGAGGCGAGCAGACCACCCTTAGGGCCGCCATGCGTTGACAATGTTCTATTAGAAGGACCAGGGGGGGAAGGCAGGCTTCGATGGCCAAGACAGGAATCGGTGTGGAAGAGAAGCAGTTAGTTATCCATCTCTGAACGCGATGCCAAACCACATCCAACTTATCCTGCATCCTTATAAGGGGCGTGTATAGATCCGCACCGTACAGAAGGACAGGGGCGAGGAGGGAGGAGGCCAGCCTGTGGCAGAGATATGGTGGGAGGCCTTTCCCCGGGGGGGAGAGTCTTTCGATCGTGTCCAGGGTGCCCGGGGCGAGGGACAGCCTCTTGCTGAAGTGAGCACTGGAAGAGAGGGAGGGCGTGAACCAATATCCCAGCCACCTTACCATGTCCTTGGGGGAGAAGTACAGGTCGTCCAATCGGACTCCCGCCGTTGAGGGAGGTGAGCGCTCCTGAGGGGTACGCCAGTGAATGAGTTCAGTCTTGGGGACGGAAAAGGTAAGACCCCTAGGTGCCGCAATGCTACAAAGGGAGCGGAAGTGGCCTTGAAGGAGCTGAACATTGCATCTGTGAGAGGAGGAAGAGACCGTGACCACAAAGTCATCCACGTAGGAGATTACAATGCCCTTAGGGATCACAGGGTGTAGTGGAGAAACGTAAATGACGAAGAGGAGAGGAGAGATGGGGGAGCCCTGAGGTGTACCCACCGCGACCGGTGAAAATATCCTGGGGGAACCCTGAAAGAGCAGTCTGCACATGCAGTTAGTAAGAAAGCTGCCGACCCATGAGGTGAGGTATTTGTGGGCTCCTTTCGCCCGTATCGCCGATGTGAGCTGGCCGGGATCGACATTATAGAAGCCGCCCTTGATATCCAGGAAAAGGGAAGAGACCTTGGAACCGAGTCTTTGGAGGAGGCGAACCTCATGGGTGAGGGTGGATGTGGCGTCGAAGGTGGAGAGGCCCGGGAGGGATCCTGTTTGGTGAGGATGAAGCAGGCCTATGTGGCTGGCCAGGAGGGAGAGACGTCAAGCAATGACTCGCTCCAGTATCTTGGACAGGGTTTCGAGCAAGACAATGACCCTGAAGGAGGCCGGGGTATCATAGGAGGCCTTGCCAGGCTTATCCAGCACCATGCCATTTGCTTTCTTCAGGGAGGCGGGGTGATGTCCGTATTGTAGCAGAGGAGAAAGGAGTTTGGTGAGAAGGGCAGGGCACGACCGGTGTACATGTTTCCATACGTCATAGGGGATCGTGTCAGGGCTGGGAGCGGAAGTGTTGGAGGATTTTGAGAGGGCACGGGCAATTTCTTCCCGACTGAGAGGGAAGTAGTCAGGGTAGGGAGAGAGAGTGAGGGGAGCGTTAGCCGGAGGAGGGGTAGAGGGAAAGAAATGTGAGAGTAGGGCCTTATTGATGCCTTCGGGAGTGTCTTGATCAGGAAAGGAGGGGAATCTGGAGCCTTGTCTTCCAGAGGCGAGTCTCTTGGCCTCCCAGCCTGAGGAGGGGGTAAGTGACGAAAGGTAACCAGACCAGTGAGCGAACTTGGCCTTCTTAATGGCAGCAAAGTAAGAGCGTCTTGCTGAGAGTAGAGCTGACTGATCGTAGGGGTCGCTGGAGGACTTGCATGTCTGGGAGGCCGAGTGGAAGGCAGACCTGAGGTGAGAGAGAAGAGGGGACCACCAGGGCTTGGACTTGTGGAATGGGCAGGAAACTGGAGTGTTGGAGGTGATGAGAGTTTTGATCTTATTGGCATGAGTGTCAAACCAGTCCTCAAAGGCGGAGGACAAACACACGGACAGAGGAGGGGGAGGTAGCAAGGAGGGGAGGGAGGGTAGGATACGGGACCAGTCCGTCTTTGACCAGTTGGGGCAAGGGGGTGGGAACCTGAACCTGAGGGACTCGAGTGTGATGAGCACTGGGACATGGTCAGAGCCAGTCCAAGGGAGGGGTGTGTCCCAAAGAGAGAACGAAGGGAAGAGTGTGCCATTGGCGAAGGCAAGGTCCAGGACCGCAGGCCTGGTATTGTGTGCAAAAGGGAAGCACGTATATAACCCAGGTTGATTGAGGCGAGAGTAACCATGCTCGGATGCTTGGCTGTAGTAGGGGTGAGATAGGTTGTACTCCCTAGAGTCGAATGTGCGCAGGGGGTCGGCAGCAGGATGGTGCAGGTTGAAGTCACCAACCACCAGGGTTGGGAAGGGGTTATCCTGGAACAAAACAGGTGGGGAGATAGTCTCACGGTCTCCTGGTGAGATACTTGTTGGGATATCTTTGGTGTTCATTCTTTTGTTACACAGTTGCTATGAGGGATTTCCTTTGTAAGGTTTACGACAAATTGTATTGTTTCCTTAGTTATGCAGATATGCGACTCATACTGGGGTATGAGTCGGGCGGCAAAAGGCTGAGTTAGGATTTCCTTCTATATAAGGGGGCTCCGCCCCCTATTTCCTTGATTCTTTACGCTACCTGCTATTTCTTTCACGACTCCTGTACTTCAGAATATAACGTCTTCTATTCTGACATCAGCAAAAAATTACCCTGCGTCAGATACGGCGCCGTTGCGTCCTGACGCACGCGACGTTGAATCTGCGTCCCCTGCGTCCTGTGCGCCCTGAATTGCGTCCTCTGCGTCCCCTGCGCCCTGT